>Ga0075423_10001789_pt1 | contig 19201 bp, 10 predicted proteins | sample SoiMethybrSBSTD2_FD_80114 | JGI IMG/M metagenome (GOLD analysis project Ga0075423, IMG submission 80114) | Bulk soil microbial communities from a Populus tree surrounding site in Tennessee, USA - Soil MetaG P. TD hybrid SBSTD2 | ecosystem: Environmental > Terrestrial > Soil > Tree plantation...
CGCGCTGAGGGCCGCCGCCGGGCTATTTTTCGAGGCCCCGCAGGTAGAGGGAATCCACCGGGGTGCCCCGCCGTTGCGCCTCGCGGCCATCCGCCAACGCGCGCGCTCGATCGCCCACCGCTGATAAGGCCATGCTGCGGCTCAGGTAATACGCGCCGAGTCGCGGGTCCCCTTCGGGCGTCGTACGAACCGCCTCGTCGTAGGCGGCGATCGCCTCGTGCCGCCGGTCCAGTTGTTGGAGCGCGTCGCCGATGTCGGCCCATATCTGGGGATTGGCGGGATTCCGGGGCTCGAGCCGGATGGCCATGCGATTGTCGGCGATCGATTTCTCCCGCTCTCCGGTCATGAAATACGTCAGCGCCCGGTTCGCGTAGGCATCGCGGTAGGTCGGGTTGATCGCGATGGCGCGCGACACGTCGATCAGGGCGCCCGCCGCGTCCCCCCGCCGAATCTTCATCGCCGCCCGATTGTTCAGCGCCTGCGAGTAGTTCGGCATCAGCTGGATCGCGCGATCGAAGTAGACGTATGCCGAGTCGAAGCGGCTCTGCTCCGCCAGCGTTACTCCCATGAAGTTCCAGGCGCGGGCCGCCCCGGGAGACTCGCGAATCGTGTTGTTCCACAGCGACTCGGAATCCTTCCATACGTCTCCTCGGGCCCAGGTTTGGTAGATCGACAGCGGCAGGAGAATGAGAAACGACGCGGCGACGAGGATCCTCCACGGAAATCGGACCGGCGTGGCGGCCCCGGGCTTGTCGTCGAGGCACCAGGCGAGGGCGAAGAAGAGACCGATGTAAGGCACGTACGTGTAGCGCTCCGCGATCACCGCGCCGCCCACCGTCAGGAATTGGAGCACGAGCACGATGTTGATGAAGAAGAACGCGATGCCGAAGAGAACGGGGCGGTTCCGGCGGGCCAGGAAGACGATCGCGGGGAGCAGGACCGCGACGAGCGCGAAGGCGACGGTGTAGTCGGTGCCGAGTCCCTTGCCGCCGGCGGCCGGATAGGGGTAGAGCGCCGAGAGGTGAACCGGCGCGAAGAGCTTCTCCACGTACAGCAGGGTCCCCTTCGATGCGATCAGCACCCGCTCGAACGGGTGGAAGCGATCGTCGATGGCTTCCGCCGAGACTTGCGCCTTGAGGGTGAGGAGGCCGCAGGCAAGGGATACGGCGAAGAACGGGATCTTCTCCACGAAGGTCGCGAGCCGTAGCGGGCGCCGGCGATAGAGGTCGATCGCGAGCAACGTCACCGGGAAGACCACCGCGGCCGGCTTGGACGCCGCGGAGAGCACGAAGGCGAGGAGGGCCGCGCCCAGCCAGGAAAGGCGCTTCCACGCGAGATACGCGAGGTACGCGATCAGCCCGATCAGGTAGAAGAACGTGAAGAGCACGTCCTTCCGCTCGGCGATCCACGCGACCGACTCGACGTGCATGGGGTGAATCCCGAAGAAGAGGCTGGTCGCGACCGTCGTCCAACGCCTCCCCCCCGAAAGCATCCAGACGAACGCGAACACGAGCGCCGTGTTCGCCAGGTGCAACAGCAGGTTCAGCCAGTGGTACGAGCCGGGTCGGAATCCCGAGAGCTTGTAGTTGAGCGACAGCGACCACATCGTCAGCGGGTGGTAATTGCCCAGGAGCGGCGTCGTCAGGACGGCGTGCACGCTCGAGTGGGCGAGGAGCGGATTCGCGGTCACGTAGTGCGTGTCGTCCCAATTGGTGAAGCCGTTGTCCAGCGTGGGGAGGTAGACCACGAACGTGAGGACGAGGATGGCGCCGAGCCAGAGGAAGAGGCCGGGCGGGACGTTGGACTGGGGCTTGGCGGAGGGCTGGTTCTTTGCAGAAGGTCGGCGCCGCTTCTTCGTCACCGCGCTTCCCTACTTGTCATCGATCGGCTTGTAGGAGAACTTCTGCCCTCCGACCGAGGCCTCGTACATGAGGCCTCCCTTGGCCATGGTGACGATCGCCACGCCCTTGTTGTAGGCGAGGTCCCGCGAAGCGCGCGTCGTGAGCGCGATCGCGGATGCCTGCGCGTCGAGCTCGAAGTTGCCGCGTTTGAAATCGTCCAGCGCGGTCTTGTCCTTGAAGAAGATGACCTCGCTGTACGCCTGCCCGCCGAGCTGGAATCCGATGCTCACCTGCGTGAGCGTGGAATTCCCGACCCGGCTTCCCCGTTCGTAGACGCGCCCCTTTCCGCGCGCGGCCCCGATCCCGATCGCGCCCTTGCCCACCGTGGGGAAGATCGCGTACCCGTAGGCGTCGGCGAAGTGCTTCGCCATGCCCGGGTCCTTCTCCTTGAACTTCGAAATGACCGCGGCGTCGTCCATGCCCGCGATGGCGGTGAGGGGAAGGAGCAGGGCGAGGACCGCGGTCAGGGCCGCGAAGGCGCGTCGCAAGGAGCCCGTGGCGGGCATGGAGCGGATTCGGTGCATGTGGCGGAGCGTAGACCGCTCGCGGCCCGAGCGCAACGGCGGAGCCGTCGCGACCTCGCGCCGGTTATTTCAGCAGGACCATGTTGCGGGTCTCTTCGATTGTCCCGCTGCGAAGCTGATAGAAGTAGACGCCGGTGGCGACTCGCTGATGGCGATCGTCGAGCCCGTCCCACGTGGCGCCCTGCCGCCCGGCGGGGAGGTCGCGATCCACGAGCGTCTTCACGAGGCGACCGGTCGCGGTGTAGACCCGGAGCGTCGCCCGCCCGGCCCGGAGGAGCGTGAATTCGATCCGGGTCGACGGGTTGAAGGGATTCGGCACGTTCTGCTCGAGAAGCGCGGGGGAGACGCCCGGCGCCTGCGCCTCGACGGCGGTGATCGAGACGCTGCAACTCTGGCCGCGGGCGCCGATCTGCGGCCCGCACGGGCTCGCGACCCCGAGCACCGGCGACGTCGCGGCAACCCCGTATCCGCCCGTCGTGGTCGGCGCCAGGCTCGCGGGGGCCGGAACGCAGAATCGAGGATCGTTGAAGATCGTGTTCGAACTGAACGTCTCGCTTCCGGTGCCGCCCACCGTCGCCATTCGAACGTCGGAGCACGTGAAGCTGAGCGTCCCGGTAGGATCCGCGGTCCAACCGTCCGCCGCGGCCGTCGTCAGGGCGCCGTTCCCCCACAGGATGCTTCGCGTGAAGGAGACGCTGCTGCTGCCGATGGCGTGGACGCCGCCGCCCACGGTCACGGCGTAGTTTCCGCTCACGGTGCAGTCGACGAAGGACGGCCGTGCGCCGAGCTCCACGTCGATGCCGCCGCCCGCCACGCCGGCACGATTGCCCGAGATCACGCAATCCTGGAAGGTCGGGCTGCTCGAGGAACCCGTGATCCCCACGCCGCCGCCGCTTCCCGGATTCGTATTTCCGGAGATGTTGCAGCTCCGCACGTTCAGGGTGCTGTTCTCGAAGTCCATCGCCCCGCCGATGCCGCCGCTGGTGTTGTTGCCGCGGCTGATCGTAAATCCCTCGATCGTGGCGGCGGATTGCGTGTGATTGACGAAGCGGAACACGCGCCCCGAATTCTCCGCATCGAGAATGGTCAGGTCCGCCCCGCCCCCGCCATGGAGCGTGATGCTCTTGTTGCCGAGGTCCAGGTTCTTGTTCCCCGTCCCGACGTAGGTGCCGGCCGCGACCCACACCATGGAATTGGCGGTGGCCGCGGAGATCGCGGCGCTGATGGTCGCGTAGTCGGTCGGCACGTGGTAGGTGGTCAGGTGGCTCCACCACGAGGCCGGGATGACGCGCTTGGTGAGCGACGAGCTCCAGACCTGCACGGTGAGGGCGCAGCCGCCCTCGCGCACGAAGTATTCGATCCGGGTCTTGTGCGACCCGGCCTTGAGCGCGGCGCCGCCCGTCATCGAGACGCGGTTGTGGACGCCGTCGTTATTCACCACGAGCTTGTCCCCGATGTAGAGCTTCGAGCCGTCCTCGGAGGTCAGGTCGAAGAAATAGACGCCGTCGCTCGGCACGGTCATGTAGCCCTCGAAGACGGCCCCGGCGTTTACGTTGCGGCCGCTGCCCGCGAACGTCCCCCAGGAGAACGGATAGTCGACCGTGGTCACGAGCTGGGTCTTTTCGGGAACGAGCGCGGCGAGCGGCGGCAGGAGGGACGAATCGAGCTGGTAGTACGCGACCTGCACGCCGGGCGACGTCCACATCGACCCCGGAATCTCCGCGCGCGCGATGGTGCTGCTCCTTAGCTCCAGCCTGAGACCCGACGGGCCCGTGGCGTCGTAGTAGTCCACCCGGACGTCGTGTAGGCCGGCGGAGAGCGAGACGCTGGCCGAGCGTTCCTGCATGGTATGGATACCGTCGTTGTCGACGCGCAGCGTTCCGTCGATGTAGAGCTTCGCGCCGTCATCCGCCGTGAGGTAGAACGTGTACGTGTCGGCCGTGGGCAGGTTGAGCTTCCCCGTGCACCGCATGGCCACCTTGTCGAGCAGCCCGCTCGAGCCGACCTGTCCGGACGTGGACGCGTACGACAGGGTCTGCACGGTCTCGACCTTGAACGGATTCGAGAGGGCCGGCATGGATCCCAGGCTCCCGTCGAGGGGCGGAACGTAATAATAGCGCGCCTGCAGGCCGGCCACGGCCCCGGTCACGGCGTCCGGGGTCTTCCAGTCCTGAACGTCGACGGTGACCGTGGCGGTGCTCTGGGCGCCGCCCGCGTCTCGGACCGTGTACTGGAAGGAATCCGTGCCGAGGTAGCTCGCCGCGGGCGTGTACACCAGATTGTCGCCCGAGGCCGTGACGGTGCCGCCGTGAGGAGTCGAGGACGAGTAGCTTCCCACCGAGATGGTCTGGCAATTGGGGTCGAAGTCGTTCGCGAGCACGCTGATCGTCGTGGCCGTGCCGCGCACCGTCACCGAAATGTCGTCGCGCGCCGTTGGATTCAGCGGCGTCGGCGTCCCGGTTCCGGCGGCGAGGCACGCGCCGCTCAGATTCCGATACGTCTCGATCTCCCGAATCGAGCTGGGGCTGAAGCGGGTCGGATCGGCGGCGCACCCGTTGATGTTGGCGCACATGATCCAGCAATCCGACTGCCCGTCGCAGTGCATCGCGGCCCAGTTGTGCCCCAGCTCGTGCGCGGTGAGGCCCACCCGGTTCGCGAGGGTGCTCCAAGGCGAGTAGGAGATTCCGTACGCGGAGCTCGTGTTGCAGATCACGGCGTAGTAGGCGATGCCGATGAGGCCGTTGTTCATCGGGGCCCCCGACATGAGATGCGCCACGTCGCGCGGCACCGACCCCTGATTGGCGTTCCACCAATCACGGAACTGAACGAGCCTCGTGTTCGGGTCCGCCGACGAGTACTTGTTCGTGTTCGTGGTCTGGATCAGGTACTGCGTGACCCGGTAGCTGATCTTCACGTCGCGGGCGTAGATCAGCTCGACCGCGTTCATGACCGCGTCGATGTCGCTGATCGTCTGCGAGGACGAGCTCCCGTTCCACTGATAGAACTGGTAGTCCCCCTCGATCGCGATCTCGGCCTCGACGCATCCGCTCGATTGGGCCTCGGGGGCGAAGTGCGGCTGCTGGATCTTGTCGGCCACGGCGTCGGAGGCGCAGCTGCCCGGGGTCTCGGTAACATCGGTCGATTTGTAGACCGCGTGCGCGCCCGCCCCGGCGCTCGGGAGCGGCTGGACGTACCAGTCGCTTCCGTCATCGAGGAGGATCCGCGCCCGGAGCGCGTCGCCGTCGAGGGACGCCGCGACGACGCCTGTTGCCGCGCCGCTCACGGTGCCGCGGTAGGTCCGGCTCGGGGGAAGGTCGATCTTCGTGTGGACCCCTCCCGGTCCCTCGGCGATGGCCTCGCAGTTCGGGCGCCGGAGCGAGTAGGGCTGGAGGTCGAGCTCCACGCTCGAGCCGTCCAACGTCAGCGAGAATCGGATCGCCCCGTTGCCCGTGTCGACCTTTTGGGGGGTTTGCTTGGACATGCGGGACACGCCGAGCGCCGCCATCTCGGCGGCACTGGCAGGCTGATCCCCCGGGGTGGCGGCTGCACCTTTTTGGGGCGCCAAGCTCAGACCGATGGCGATTGTGAGACAGATGAAGGCAGCAATGCGGCGGTAAGGCATCGCCACGCTCCTTGATGGGTTGTCGAACACGATGTGTGCGTGGCGATGCGTGCCGCTCGAGAGTAGCCCCGACGACTACACTCACGGCTACAGCGGTAGGAATAGCAGGAGGTATGCCTGTAGCTAAATACCCTTAGGGTAAGGGTTTCTCATTATGCAAGGTGTGTCGATCGGGTACGGTTTCGCGAAGGAGTGTACGTATTGCACTCTGTGAGCCGGAGTGGTCTACTATCAATTCCCCCACGACGCGTCTCGCATGACGTCGCCGGTCGGTCCCCGAACTCTCGTTACCCACGCCGGTGGGGGATCATCACCATGAGCGGCCCGCGCCTCGCCACACGCCTTTCTGCACCGTTTTCCGGCATCCTCCTGTTCGCCTCCATGCATCTTGCGGCACCGGCCCTCGCCGACGGGCGGCACATGTCGCTGGTCGGGGCCCTCGCTCCCTGGGAGGCGGGCCAGTTCTCGAACGTCGCCGTCGACGCCACCCGCGGGGTCGCTTACGTCGGATCCTGGGATCACCAGGGGGTGGCGGTGATCGACACCCGGGACCCGGGACATCCCGCGCTCACCGATCACCTATCGACGTTCATCGCCTCCCCGGAATTACGGTCCGATTCTGCGGACCTCGACCTGATGGGTCGGTACCTGGCCGTGAGCCATCAAAATCTGATGTTCGGCGCCTCCGCCATCGGGTTCGAAGGAATCAGCATCTACGACACCGCCGCCGACCCCTACCATCCCGCGCTCCTCCGTCGAATCGCGATTGCCGGCGGCGTCCACACGGTCCAGCTCGATCCCGAGGTGGAGCACGGGAGGCCCTACGCGTACGCGAACAGCGAAGGCAACTTCATGATGACGATCGTGAACGTGCTGACGGGGGAGACGGTGGGCCAGTACGCATCGTCGGAAGGGATCGGGTGCACTCCCAGCCCTTCCTTCTGCGCCGGCTTCAACTTCGCGCACGAAGGCTTCCTGCAGCGTCACCCTCGGAGCGGCAGGATGCTCGACTACGTGAGCTATTGGGACAGCGGGCTTCGAATCGTGGACGTGACCGATCCCGCCACGCCGGTCGAGGTAGGATCCTACGACTACAACATCTTCACGAATGGGCTCCGCTCGGCACACTACGCGGCGGCAACGCCGTCCGGCGACTGGGTCTACCTCGAGGATGAGATCGGCTACCTAAGGGCGGGTGGGGTCCACATTCTGGACACCCACGCGTGCGACGGCACCACCTACTGCACGCCGGTGATCGTGGGTGGATGGGACATTCCGGGCCGGGATATGCAGACCGCGTCGCTCCACAAGTTCTTCCGGCATCCGAATTTCAACGGTTCGGGCGTCCCGATCGTGAATCGATCGTATGTCTACGACGCGCATAACCTCGACCTCAAGGGGGAGAACACCCTCCTCGTGGCGAACTACGGCATGGGGATCCGGCTCGTCGACACCAGCGACAAGACCGCTCCGCGCGAGACCGCGTTCATCCTTCCGACCTCCAACATGGGCGTGTCCTGCAAGATGGACTGCGGTCTCGTCGGGCGGCAAACGTGGGGGAGCTACTTCGGGTCGGATGGATTGATCTACGCGAGCGACATCGAGCTGGGATTCTTCATCGTGGATCCGGCCGGAAACGGGGCCGGCGCGAGCGGCGCCGCTTCGTTCGCCGGCGCACGAGGCGGCGCCGGCGGCGACGCGCCTTCGCTCGCCCTGCGCGTGTCGCGCGCGCCCGAAGGGTACACGATTTCGTTCGCGGCGAACGCCGGAGCCCCCGCGCGCGCTTCGGTGTACGACGTGAGCGGTCGGAAGGTGGCGAGGCTGGCCGGCAGCACCTACGGCGACGGCATTCGCACGTTTCGCTGGAATGGGCGGAGCGACGGGGGCGCGCCCCTCGCACGGGGCGTGTACTTCGTTCGGGCGGAGGCCGGACGCGCGACCGCGACCGCGAAGCTCGTCCATCTGGACGAATAAGGGGCTGGAGGCGCGCAGGGCCCGATTCCGAAAGGAATTGGGCCCCGCGTCCCACCTGGTGTAGAATCGCCCCGTCGTACTCGCACTCTCGCCCGCCCTGTATCCCAACCTGGAATCGCAACGGTGCCCACGGAAGTATCCGGCGTACTGGAACTGCTTCATCGAAACGGCGGCTACCTGAGGGACCCCGCGCGCTCGTTCATGCCCGGTCCCGGGGACGCGTTCGTGTCCGAGCAGATCATCGGCCGGTTCGCCCTGGTCGCCGGGGCACACGTCGCCGGATCCGCGCTGCCCGGAAAGCAGGGCCCTCGACTGGAAGCCGTCGAGTCCATCTGCGGCATGACGCCCGAGGCCTACCGGGCGAGGACCCCGTTCGCCAAGCTGGTGGCCACGAACCCGGACCGGCGGTTCCGCCTCGGCGCCGGGGGGAACGCCTCCATGCGGATCGTGGACCTGTTCGCGCCCATCGGGCGCGGCACCCGTGGCCTCATCGTGTCGCCCCCGAAGGCCGGCAAGACCCAGCTCCTCGAAGATTTCGCCACGGCGATCCTCGCGGACGCGCCGGACACCCGCGTGGTCGTGCTGCTGGTCGACGAGCGCCCCGAAGAGGTGACCCATTTTCGGCGCAAGGTCGCGGCCGAGGTCCTCGCCTCGAGCAGCGACCAGTCGCTCGAGGACCACGTCCAGCTCGCCACCATGTGCATGAACAAGGTGCGTTGCGAGCTCGAGTGCGGGCGCGACGTCGTGGTGCTCGTGGACAGCCTCACCCGCCTGGGCCGGGCGTTCAACGCGTACGGATCCGATTCGGGCCGCACCATGAGCGGCGGGCTGGACTCCCGCGCGCTCGAGATCCCCCGCAAGTTCTTCGGGATGGCGAGAAACGTGGAAAACGGCGGATCGATCACCGTCCTCGCGACGGCTCTGATCGAGACCGGATCGCGCATGGACGACATGATCTTCGAGGAGTTCAAGGGGACCGGAAACAGCGAGCTGGTGCTGGACCGCGCCCTGGCGGATCAGCGCGTGTTCCCCGCCGTGAACATCGCCAAGTCGGGCACCCGGAAAGACGAGCTCCTCTACTCCAAGACCGAGATCGACGCGATCAACCGGATCCGCCGCCGGGCGCTGGAGCTGCCTCCCAAGCAGGCCATCGTGGAGTTGTGCAAGGCGCTGGAGCAGTACCCCACGAACGAGGAAATGCTGAAGCGCCTGACCTAGGCGTCGGGCGGCGCCGGCGCCGGGAGGCCGTTCGCTACGCCCCGGGCCCCTCCGCCGCGGCCTGTGCCGTGATGTCGTCCAGCTCCAGGGTCTCGCCGAGCCTCATCGCGGCCTCGGCTTGTTCGTCCGTGAGGTCGCCGCGGATCTCGCCCCAGAACCGCGCGAGGTCCCGCTTGATCTCCTTCTGGTATTCCAGATCGTGCGCCCTCGCGAAGCCGATCCAGGCAAGCCCGGTGGCCCGATCCCCGCGCCGAATCTTGAGGATCCCGTAGAAGAAGGGCGCCATCAGAAGTGGTTCGCCCAGTTCCTTCGTCGTGGCGACGGCCAGGTCCACGTACTTCCACGCCTCCGCGTTCCGCCCCGACCGAAGGCATACATTGGCCATGCTGAATTCGGCGAAGGACCGCAGCTGGACGGTCCCCGTTTCCCGACAGATGGCGAGCGACGTCTTCGCCTCTCGCTCCCCCGCGGCCATGTCCCCCAGCTCGACGTGCAGGAAGGAAAGATTCCCGATGACCATGCATTCGGAAGTCCGATCCCCGATTTCGCGGAAAATCGCCGCCGCGGGCTCGTAGCACTCGACGGCGCCCGCGTGATCGTCCAGGTAGCCGCGCAGGTTGCCCAGCGAGTTCAATCCCTGGGCTTCGCTCCTCCGGTCGCCCGTCTGCCGGGCGAGCTGGATGCTTTCCTGGTACACCTTGCTCGCCAGATCCGTGTCGGTGCGATAGTTCAGGTTGCCGATCTGCCGCAGGATGAAGATCAGCGTCCGTTTGTCCGTCGACTTTCGCGCGATCTCGAGCGCCTCGAGGAGATACCGCTCGGCGCCGGCCTGGTCGCGAGTCCAGTATGCGATGCGCCCCAGCTGGCCCAGGAGGTTCGCTTGTAGTATCTGGTGCCCGATCGCTCTCGCTTCCTCCAGAGCCGGCTTCAGAATTTCGATCGCCTTGGCATGCGTGCTGCGGCGGCCCTCGAGTTCCCCCCGAAGCAGCTCGATCTCCAGGCGCGGCACCACGTGCTCCGCGCCCGCCAGGATTTCCCTCGCGCGCTGGAACAGCGTGGCGGACTCTTCGTACGCGGCGAGGTGCATCGCCTTCTCGCCGGCCTTCTTGAGCTGCGCCGCCGCCAGCGCCGCCTCTTCGGCGCGCGCATAGTGCTCGGCGACCAGGAGCGTGTGCTCGCCCGCGCGCTCGCCTCCGACTTCGAGCAGCCAATCGCCTACCATCTTATGAAACGCGCGGCGCTGCCGGGGCACGACGGTCTCGTACGTGACGTCGCGCAGGATCGCGTGGCGGAACACGTACTCGACGGTTCCCGCAAATCCGGACTCCTCGCGTTGCAGGATCATTTCGCGGTCCCGGAGATCCTCCAGCATCGCCTGCACCTCGGCGGGCTTGAGTCCGGCTGACTCCTGGCTCAGGCGGATCGCGGCCGCGTCCCAGAAAATACGCCCGGCGACCGACGCGCGCTGGAGCAGCTGGTGGAGCGGCGCGGGCAGCGTATCCAGTCGCGCTTGAAGCACTCCGGTCAATGTGGCTGGCACGCGCACGGTGGAGAGCCGCGACGTGTCGACGGACCAGGCCTCCTCGCCCTTCAAGATGACCCGATCGTCGATCAGCGCCTTGATCAGCTCCTCGATGTAGAACGGATTCCCGTCGGCGCGGTCGACCACGAGATCGCGGAGCGCCGTCGGAACTTCGGGCACGTTCTTCAGCAACTCGCGCACCAGGCGGCGGCTCGAAAGCTGCGACAGCGGATCCAACTGGATCCGCTCGTGGAACCGCTGGCCCTCGCCCCACTGCGGCCGGCGCTCGTAGAGGCTCGGGCGCGCCATGCAGAGGACGAAGAGCGGAAGCTCCGTGTTCTCGCGCACGAGGTTGTTGACCAGATCGAGTGAACGATCGTCCGCCCAGTGGATGTCCTCGATGTGGATCACCACGGGGTTCGTTTTGGACGCCGACGCGAAGAACTCCCCGAGATATTGCTGCGCCGCGCGCCGGAAGGAGTCCGCGTCCTGGAGCGCGGCTTCCACTTCCGGCTTGTCCGAGAAGTCGAAGCCGACGAGTTGCCCGATGAGGTACGCCTTCCGCGCCGAGCCGGCGCCGAGGAACCCTTCGATTCCCTTGAGGAATTTCTCGTGGACCTGGGAGAGCGGGTCCGAATCGAGGATGCGGAACCGGAACGAGAAGAGATCCCGCGTGAGCGAATAGGGCTGGAGCATGGAGGGCTGCGTGGCCCGCGCCTGGAAGAACCACACCGTCTGCTCCTGAAGGTCCATCCAGCTGCTGAATTCATAGAGGAGCCGCGACTTCCCGACGCCTGCCTCGCCGACCACCGTCACGACCTGCGTCTCGCCGTCTTCGAGCGTCAGCGCGAGCGCCTCCTGGAGCAGCCGAAGCTCGATCTCGCGCCCGATCATCTTCGTCTCGACGCCCTCGATTCCCCGCGCCCGGAGCCGGAAAGCCCGCGGCTTGACCTGGGTGACGAGGTAGACGTCGATCGGCTCCTTCCGGCCCCGGACCCGGAGCGGGTCCCGTTGCAGGACGGTGAAGACGCCGCGCACGAGGGTGTAGGTTTCGTGGGCCACGAGAATCTCGCCGGCCTGCGACGCCTCCTTGAGGCGGCCCGCCAGCGTGATCGGCGCGCCGCTCGCCGTGTAGGTTCCCGAATCCGATTCGCGCTCGAGGAGGACCGGTCCGGTCGTGATGCCGGCCGAGAACGGAAGCGGGTTCTCTTCGGTCGGCTCCCACCCGGCGCCGAGCACGGAACGCGCGCCGGTGAGCGCTCGCTCGCGCATGGCGAGGGTGGCGCGGATCGCGTTCTCGGGATCGTCCTCGCGCGCCCGGTCTCGGCCCCAGAGCACGAGGCCCGCTTCGTCGGTGCGGCTATGGACGACGCCGCCAGACTCCGCGGCGATCTTGGAGAACCTGCTCCAGAGGGACTCGAGCATGGTTCGCACGCGCTCGGCGTCGGCGCGGGATTCGTACAGGATCTCCGCGAACTCCTTCACGTCCACCGATACCGCCGTCATCTGCCGCTGTTGATCGGAGGGCGTGCTCGAGCTGGGTGTGTCGGGCGCGTCCTTCTTCGCCTGGAGCGCGGCCAACTGGTCGATCGAGATCGTCTGCGTCATCGATTGAAGCGCGGCGGGGGCGCTGCTCGGCTTGATCTTGAGCGCGCGCGTCAGTTCCTCCACGAAGGCGGTCGCGGCCGGATAGCGCTCCGTCTTGTCCTTGGCGAGGGCGCGGGCGAGCACCGTGTCGACCGCCTTCGGCACGTTGGTGTGGCGTTCGCTGGCCTTCGGAATCGGGCTGTTCAGGTGTGCGAGGATCACGTCGAAGGCGCTCTCGTTCTCATAGGGCTGGCGCCCCGTGAGGATTTCGAACGCCATCACGCCGAGCGAGTAGATGTCGGCGGCCTTGTCGACCTGGGCGTCGCCGCGAGCCTGCTCGGGCGCCATGTAGCCCGGGGTTCCGATCATGAGGCCCGTTCCCGTGAGGTCCTTGTCGCCGCCCGCCGCGCGCGCGATGCCGAAGTCGGTGAGGAAGGCGTTTCCTTCTTTGTCGATCATCACGTTGGAGGGCTTCAGGTCGCGGTGCACCACGCCCTGGCGGTGCGCGTAGTCGAGAGCTCCGGCCAGTTGGTGAAGGATGTAGAGCAGTTCCTCGCGCGGCACGCTCCCGCGCTGCTGCACCTGCTTGAGGGTGCCGCCCTCGAGGTACCGCATCACGATGTACGGAGGCTCGTGCTCGCCGTCGAAGTCGTACACCGGAAGGAGGTGCGGATGCTCGAGGCGCGCGATCAGGCGCGCCTCCCGTTGGAATCGCTCGCGGAGCGCCGGATCGTGGAGAATGGAGGAGCGGATCACCTTGACCGCCACGTGGCGATCCATGCTCGGCTGGTAGGCCCGATAGACGGTGGCCATGCCGCCGGAGCCGATCTCCTCGGTGATCTCGTAGGCGCGCAACTTCTTTCCGATCATCGAGATGCAGTCCTCAGGGTGGCGGCCGGGAGCGTGCGAAACCGGTGGTTAGCCGTTCAATTGTAGAGAAAGGCGAGTGGGATCGCACGCGATTTGGGGGGACCGAACGGAATCGGGGCTTGAGGCGTGCGCTGCTTCGCGGGGGGTACACCCCTCTTGCGGCGCTATTTGGAGGCGTTTCCCCAACCGGCGCCGCGCCCCACCCACGTCTGCTTCTCCAGCGGTAGATGTCCCACGTCGCTGTAGACGACGAGTCGCGTGGTCCCGTCCGGGCGGACGGCGATGACGGTGATCGACGCGTTCGCGATATCGAGCGAGGTCCAGTGGCGAACGTCGTTCCCCAGGGCGCGGTTCACGAACCAGCGGATCACGTTCCCGTGGCAGACGAGGAGATCGCGCGCGTCGTGTTCGGGCGACGGCCGGAAATACTTCACCCAGGCCGCTTCCAGATTGGCTTGGCAGAGCGCCATCTCCTTCGGGTCATGCATCTCGTTGACCCCGGGTCGGGAAGAAGGCGGCGTGCACTCGGCGAGCAGCGTGTCCAGGTCCGGCCGCATGGAGAGGGCGGTGCCGAGCGCCTCGGCCGTCTCCCGCGCCCGCAGGAAATCGCTGCTCACGAATCGATCCGGCTTTTCGGGGAGCGACGCGAGGCGCTTACCCAGGAGTTGCACCTGCTCGCGGCCGAGCGCGCTCAGCCCGTTCGCCACGCGATCGTCGACCGACTCGACGTGGTCGTACATACCGTGGCGGACCAACGTGACGTAGCGGATGTGCTCCGGCGGCGCGGGGGCGGCGCCGGCCGGGCCTGCGGCCAGCGCCGCGGCCACGCCCGGGAAAAAGGGGGCCGCGAGCGCCATCAGCCTGAGGAGGTCCGAAATCGCGGGGCCCCTCACGCCTCTATTGCCCGGTCTGCAGCTTTTCCAAGAGTTTGGCCGACTGCTTGTCGCTCGGATCGAGTTCGATCGCCTTCTTGAAGCTGGCGATGGCCCCCTCCTTGTCGCCCTTTCCGGCCTGGATCCGGCCGAGCAAGTTGTAGCTACCGGCGGCCGTGGGGTCCTGCTCGATGTTGAATTGCATGAGCGCGATGGCGGCGTCGTTCATGTTCTTCTCGTTCGCCACCCACTCCGCGACCTCGTTCAAGGTGCGCGGCCTGAAGTCGTAGGATGCTCCGCCGTAATACTTGGCCTTCAGCGCGAGGTAGTCGGCCTTGGCGGAGTCCACGCCGCTCTTCTCGAAGTCGTGCTTCAGGATGTCCGCGAGGGACTCGGGGCGCATGACGCCGTGATGGCAGGTGATGCACTTCACCGGAACGGGGCTGTCGATGCCGGTCTTGTGCATCAAGGGACCGTTGATCTCGCGCACCATCATCATCATCGCGCGGGCGATCTTTTTTTCCTTTTTGTCGTCGGACGCGAAATTCATCCCCGCAAGGTCGCCGGGGGTAGCCTCCACGTGGCAGAAATTGCAGCGTACGCCCAGTCCGCCGGAGAAGCCGCGCATCGCCCCCACGAGCTCGTCCTTCGAGATGTTCTTCGGAAGGACCTTGAGATTCGTGAACTTGTCGGGGATTTGGGCGGCGGCGGAAGCGGTCCACAGGACCAGAACGAGCGAAGCCTCGGCCAGGAGTCTGGCTCCAGCGGAAACCTTGCGCATGTTGATTCTCCTCGCGGTATTTCGACGCCGTCGTACGGCGTCCGCGTCTCGCGGCCGGCGTGCCTGGGGATGGGGAAGATCGCGTCGAGGGTAATGGCGGGCGCCGCACGGTGGCAACCGAGATGTTCCGGGGCGCCGCCCATATGCCCTAGAATCATCGTCGGATGACCCGATCCCCCAAGGTCAAGCGTCCGCGCCGGTCGGACCGCCCCGCGCCCGCCAAATCAGAGCCCGTTCGATTTGGCCCGATGGTTCTTGCGCTCGCGGGCATCGCCGCGGTCACGGTCGCGGCGTTTGCCGGCGCCTTCCATCACGCGTTCGTCAGCCTCGACGACGCCACGTGCGTCACCCAGAATCCGCTGGTCCTGCAGCAGCGCTACGGCGCCCTTTTGACGACCATCGTGAACAACAGCTACCACCCCATCACGATGCTGTCCCTGGCCCTCAACGCATCGCCACCGCTCTCCGCCACGCCGTTCCTCGTGACCAACGTCGTCGTTCACACGCTGAACGCGCTGCTCGTGTTTTGGCTCGTCTATCTGCTCTCCCGGCGGCGCCTCTTGGTCGCGCTGCTGGCCGCCGTCCTCTTCGGAATCCACCCGATGCGGGTGGAGTCGGTCGCGTGGGTTTCGTCGAGGAAGGACGTGCTCTACGTCTTCTTCTTCGTCGTGGGGCTCATCGCGTACTGGCGGTACCTCGAGAGACGGCGTTGGCCGTGGCTCGTCGCGACGTTCGGGTCCTTCGTGCTCTCGTGCCTCTCGAAGGGAATGGCGGTCGTCTTCCCTCTCATCCTGGTGCTCCTGGACTACTGGAAGGGCCGACCCGCCCTCGAACGGAAGGCGCTTCTCGAAAAGGTCCCCTTTTTCGCCGCGTCCTTGCTGTTCGGACTCATCGCGCTGGACGCGGAGCACGGCCACAATTTCCACGGCCTCTTCGCGGTCGTCGACAAGGAACTGAAGGCCACGCTGGATCCGACGAACTTTACGCCGTTCCAGCGGGTGGCCTATCCGACGTTCGGGTTCCTGACCTACCTCGGGCAAATCTTCGCGCCCGTTCATCTCGGTGCGTTCTACCCCTACCCGACGCCCGCCGAGTCGGGCCATCCCAAGTACCTGCTCTCGATCTTTTTCTTTCTCGGGACGATCGCGCTCGCCGTGTGGAGCATTCGCCGGGGCCGCCCGCTCGCGTTCGGGCTCGGCTGGTATCTCCTCGTCATCCTGCCGGTCCTCCAGTGGGTGCCGGTGGGAGCGTCGGCGCTCGCGGATCGGATGACGTATCTCGCGTACGTCGGCCCCTTCTTCCTCCTTGCTCTGGCGATCGCCTGGCTCTTCGATCGGTATCCGTCGATGAAGGTCGCCCTCTCGGCGGGGCTCGTGATCGTCGGGGCGCTTCTCTTCGTCCGAACGACCCAGCAGGTAGAGACGTGGGCGAGCAGCGAGGCGCTCTGGAGCAACGTGATCCGCAACTATCCGCGGTGCGACCTGCCCTACATCTCGCGAGGAAACGGCCGGGGCGAGGCGGGCCAGATTCCGGGAGCGATGGCGGATCTGCAGACCGCGATGAGGCTCGGCTCGCGGCGAGCCGACATGTACGAGGGTCTGGGGAACGTGTACGCCAGCACCGGCAAGCCCGACTCGGCGGTGCTGATGTTCGACCTGGCGGTGAAGGGCAACCCTACGGGGCGCACCTACTACAACCGCGCCATCGCGCAACTGATCTTGACGCGCCCTCGTGAGGCCTTGGCCGATCTCGACCGGGCGCTCGAGCTGATGCCCCTCCAGGCCGCGTCCCTGCACTTCCCCCGCGGCAACGCCTACATGCAACTCGGGATGTACCGAGAGGCGATCGCCGAGTTCGACAGCGCCATCGCGGCCGGCCAGCTCGTCACGGACGCCCTCATCAATCGGGGCGCGTGCAAGCAGCGGTCGAAGGACCCGGCGGGCGCGGAAGCGGACTTCCGCGAAGTCCTACGGTTGGATCCGAACAACGCCGTCGCCTTACAGCAGCTACGGGCGATGGGCCGCTAGCGGGAGACCGCGTCGAGACCCACCCGGCGCAGCAACGTGGGATATCGCGGATCCCGGCGGATCGGATCGAGGCGCGGGTGGACGCGCAGGAAAATGAGGCCGGAGGCGCTCTCTTCCACCGCGACGTCGAGCCAGCGGAACGCGTCGTCCACATCGCCGAGGGCCGCGTGGAGAGCCGCGATGCCCCACGCCGACACGACCCGATTCGGGCGAGCCGCGATCAACTCCTCCAGGATGCGCCGCGCGGCGGTCTCGTTTCCGCTGCTGGCCTCGACGTGCGCGAGGCCGAACGATGGGCCGGCCACGCCGCCGGCCAGCCGCCGGCCTTCCTCGTACTCGCGACGCGCCTCGTCGAAGCGGCCGAGCGCCTCGAGAGAGCGGGCGAGGTCGGTGTGCGCCCCGTCGAATCGCGGGTCGAGTTCGTTCGCCTTGCGGTAGTAGACGATCGAGCGCTCGTAGTCGCGCGCGTAGTAGTACGCGTCGCCGACGGTCGTGTGGATCATCATCGAGAGCGGATCCAGGCCGAGCGCCTTGAGCGTCGCCTCCTGCGCTTCGCGATGGCGTTCGCAACAGTAGTAGAGCCGGCCCAGGTTGGAGTACGCGGACGCCAGACCGGGGTTGAGTTCGATGGCGCGCTCCAGGTATCGGATGCCGCCCGCCACGTCCACCTCGTGCACGGCCACCATTCCCAGAGCCGCGTGGGCCTCAGCCAGGGACTCGTCCAGCTGCAGCGCCTTCATGGAGGCCGCCCGCGCCTCCGCGTTCGCCTCGGCCGCGGGCGCCATCCCCCGCCCGGCGCGGATGTTGTGGCAACTCGCGATCCCCGCCCAGGCCGGGGCGTATCCCGGATCGATCTCGAGCGCCCGTTGGAAGTGGCGCAAGGCGAGCTCGATCGCTTGGGGGGAGCTGGCGGCGGCCGTGTGTCGACCCATCAGGTACTCGCCGTGCGCCTCGGGATTCACGGGCCGGCGCTTCGCCAGGTGCGACGCCTCGCGCGGCGTCACTTGGACCGCGATCTCCTTGGCCACGGTCTCCGCGACTCGGTTTTGAAGATCCAGCACGTCTTCGATCTCGCCATCGTAGCGATCGGTCCAAAGGGTCTCGTCCGATCTCGCGGAGACGAGCCGCACCGTGACGCGGACGCGCTTCCCCACGAGGAGCGCCGAGCCCTCGAGGACGGCGTCGACGCCCAGCTCGCGCGCGATCTCGGGCAAGGCCCTCTGGACGCCCTTGTACTTCATGGCGGACGTGCGGGAAATCACGCGCAACGCCTTGAGCCCCGCGAGGTCGGAGATCAAGGCGTCGGTCATCCCGTCCGCGAAGTATTCCTGGGCCGGGTCGCGCGACACGTTGGCGAGCGGGAGCACCGCCAGCGAGCGAATGACCCCCGGCGCGGGCTCCGGCGCGACGCCACGACGGGTCGCCTCGCCGATCTGCCGCAGGGCCCGGCTCACGGCTCCCGCGGACTCCGGGCGCAGCGCGGCGTCCTTGCTCAGACAGGAGTCGATCAGCCGGTCCAGCTCCCCGGGAATTTCCGGGCGAACCGAACGCGCCGACCGGGGCACGTTGTGCAGGATCTCGAACATCAACGCCTCGGGCCGATCCTTCTCGAAGGGCCTTCGGCCCGTCGCCATCTGGTAGAGAACCGCGCCGAACGCGTAGACGTCGGTCTTCGAATCGTCCGGGTCCCCGCGCAACTGCTCGGGCGCCATGTAATGAAGCGATCCGAGGATCGTGCCGGGTTGCGTCAGGTCGGTCGCGGTGTTGAGTTGCTGGTGCAGGAGCCCCGCGAGGCCGAAGTCGAGGATCTTCGGGGTCCCCGACGCCGTCAGCACGATGTTGCCCGGCTTGAGATCGCGATGAAGGATCCCACGGCGGTGCGCGTCTTCGAGCGCGTCGCCGATCTCGGCCCCGACTCGGATCAACTCCGAAACCTCGAGCGGCGCCTTCTCGAGTCGGGATTGGAGGGTGCCGCCGGGAACGTATTCCATGACGAGGAAGTCCACGTCGTCCTGGGTATCGAAGTCGAAGATCGTCGCGACGCCGGGGTGCGAGAGCCGCGACAGGACGTGCGCTTCGCGCCGGAAGCGCTCGCGCGCGGTCGGATCCGCGAAGGAGCCGCGGAGGATGACCTTCACGGCGACGTCGCGGTCCAAGTGCAGATCGTGCGCCCGATACACCTCTCCCATGCCGCCGGCGCCCAGCGGCTCGAGGATTCGGTAGTGGGAGAGGGTCGTTCCGATCATTCGTGGCTCCCGCGACGCGGGTGGAAAGAGCGTACCACAGCTAACGGGCCGCGGGCC
>Ga0075423_10001790_pt1 | contig 19199 bp, 22 predicted proteins | sample SoiMethybrSBSTD2_FD_80114 | JGI IMG/M metagenome (GOLD analysis project Ga0075423, IMG submission 80114) | Bulk soil microbial communities from a Populus tree surrounding site in Tennessee, USA - Soil MetaG P. TD hybrid SBSTD2 | ecosystem: Environmental > Terrestrial > Soil > Tree plantation...
GAGATCTTCACCGAGTATGGCTCGGTCACCTCGGCGCGCGTGATCTCCGACAAGTTTACCGGACAGTCGCGCGGGTTCGGCTTCGTCGAGATGAACTCTTCGGAGGAGGCCCAGAAGGCGATCGACGCCTTGAACGGCTCTCAGCTCGACGGCCGCACGCTGGTCGTGAACGAGGCCAGGCCTCAGGAGCGGCGGCCCGGGGGCGGCGGCGGCATGGGCGGCGGCGGCATGGGCGGCGGCGGCAATCGCAGAGGCGGAGGCGGAGGAGGCGGCGGCATGGGCGGTGGCGGCCGGAACCGCTGGTAGACCACTTCCACTTAAAGCAAATAAAAAAGGGAGCGATGGGTCGGATCGCTCCCTTTTTTTATTCACTCCGCCGCGGCGGCGCTCAAGCTTCCATGCTATAAAAACGCTTGCCGTTGTCCGAGAGGATTTTCCGCTTCGCGACCTCGGATAGATCTTTTCGCGCCTCGAATTCCCGTATCGCCTCGGCGAGATCGGGCTCGTGCGGGTAGTCCGAAGCGTAGAGAAAAAGATCTTCGCCGAGGCGCTCGAGCGCGACCGGCAGCATGTCCTCCCACAGCTCCGTGTGATAGAAGATCTGCCCGCCTTTCATGTACTCGCTCGGATTTTTCTTCAGCAGCGGCGCCTGGTGCGGCCGGTTTTTGTATTCCATGTCGAGGCGGTCCATGAGAAACGGCAGCCACGAGCAGCCCGCTTCGAGCGAGGCGATCTTGAGCCTGGGAAAGCGCTCCGGCACGCCTTCGAGGATCACGCTCGTGAGCGCGATCATCTGCGCGAAGGGATGCGACAGCGTGCGCGCTTCGATGAGTGAGCGGAAAAAATCGAAGCCGAGCCCGCGCGACGGCGCGCCGTGGATCGCGAGCGGCGTGCCGAGCTTCTCCGCCTCGGCGTAAAGCGGATCGAAATAGCGGTCGCCAAGCGGCGTCGGGAAGCCGACCGGCGCGATCACGCCGCCCGCCATGTGGAGCTCCTTGACGCAGCGCCTGAGCTCCTTCGCCGCTTCCTGGATGTCTTGAATCGGCAGCAGCGCGACCACGTTCAGACGCCGGTTATATTTGATGTAGCGCTCCGACATCATATTGTTATAGGCGCGGCACACGACCACCGCCCAGTCGGCGTCTTGGATGAAGCCTTCGGCGAGGCCGGCCGTCGGATAGATCACCGCCCGGTCGAGCCCCTCGCGGTCGAGCACGTCGTGCCAGCTCTTCGGATCGTCGGGGCCGATCACGTACGGACGGCCGTCGCCGACGCGGCGCGCCATGCGCTGGAAGCCGTCGAGGGTCGGGAAAAACGGCAGCGTGAGCAGCTCTTTCCGGCCGCGGTACGGCGCTTCCATGTAATCGGCGATGTCCTGATCTCGCTCGAAGATATGCCCGTCGGTATCGACGACCTGCGTGGCCATAGGCAACTCCTCCTGATCTCACGCTTATCTTTTCACCGGCGAAAATTCAATCCGATGTAGGGGCGGTTCGCGAACCGCCCCTACTCTAGTCTCGAATATTCTGCGTGAACCATTCCGTCGGAATGTCGCGGCCGATATTTTTTTTCTTCGCCTCGTGGAAGACCGCGGTGCAGACGGCCGCGAACTGAACGCCCATGACGCCGAGGTTCAAAAACCAGCTCGTTTGTCGATCGTCTGTGCGCCCTTTCGCCTTGCCGGAAATCACGTCGGCGAGCGTCGGCATCTTTAAAATCTCATCGCGCGGCGGGCGGCGCGGCACGATCGCTTTCTCCGCCTCCTGCCCCGCGACATAGCCCAAAAAGCCGTGCGCAGCGTAAAAGGCGCCGGGCGGCGGGTTTTCGAGATGCGGCGTGCTCTCGCCCATTTTCACCGCCACGTCCACTTTGCCGGCGAAACCGGACTCGGTTTCGTCCCAGGTGACGTCGGTCACGTGCATGCCCGGCTCGAGCCATTCGGTCTTGAACACCGGATCGATCGACGAGGTGCAGCACGACACGATGTCGACGCCTTTAACGGCGGCGCGCGCGGAGGCGACGGGCTCGACGGAGACTTTGAACTTTTCGCTCATCTCCTTCGCGTACTGCCGCGCGTTCGCCTGGCTTGGACTGTAGACTTTCACCCTGTCGATCTTCCGCACCGCGGAAAAAGCTTCGAGGTAGGTCCGCGCCATGCCGCCGGAGCCGATCATGCCGACCGAGCGGCTGTCTTTCTTCGCGAGATATTTAACGCCGAGACCGGCGCCGGCGGCGACGCGCATGTGCTGGAGAAAACCGTCGTTGATGAGCGCCGCCGGCATGCCGTCGCGCGCGCTGAACATAAACAGCAGCCCGCAGTAAGTTCCCGGTTGGATGCAGTGTTTGTTTTCGCGCTGGCTCCCCGGCTCACCCGGCCAGCTGACGATATCCGAGAGCATGCGGGCGACGACGTAGCCGTCGCGGCGCGCGCCGCCGGTCATCAGCGCCCAGCGGTAATAGCTCTCCGGCCGCTCGCACGGAAGATAGACGTCGATGCGGCCCATCGTCGCGGCGTCGCCTTTGATGATCTCGCGCTGCGTCGCGTCCAGCGCTTCGAGCGTCATCGGCATCGTGAGGACTTTCTGCACGTCGTCGTCTTTGAGCAGAAGCATGGAAACTCCTTGATCGTTGGCGAGCTTTAATCGCGGTATTATTTGGGGCGATGGTCGGACGGACCGAGGATCGATTTCTTCGATGTCTCTTCGATGTGGCGGATGAAACGGTACTTGTTCTCCAACTCGTCGGCGCGGATCGGCGGCAGTTTCGGCTGCCCCGGCTCGACCTTGGCGGCGATGAGGCTGAGCGCGCCGCGTTTCATCGCGGCCAAAAATTCGCGGCGGAACTCCTCCGGGCCGTTCACCCAGCAGGCGTGCTTATACCCGGCGCCTTTGGCGAGCGCGACCGCGTCGCTGCCCGAGACCGTCGCGGTGACCGTCGCCCCCGACGCCTCGTAGCATTGATTGTCGAACAGCAGGTGGATGAGATTGGGAGGGTTCTGCCAGGCGATCGTCGGCAGCCCGCAAAGATTCATGAGAAACGCGCCGTCGCCGTCGAGCGCGATGACTTTCCGCTCCGGAAGACCGAGGGCGATGCCGAGCGAGATCGACGAGGCGAGGCCGAGCGTCCGCGGCCGGAAGTTGCCGTCGCCCGGCCGGAGCGCCTGCCACTCGCGCGCCGCCCAGCCCGCCGCGACGACGAGCGCGTCGCCCGCGTCGCCGGCGATCGCCTTGAGATAATCGTAGCGCTGCATCAATCGGCCCCCACGACGCTGCGCGTCAGCAGCACGGCGACCGGGCGGCGGGAATCTTCCGCGAGTACCTGCGCGCCGCGGATCGTGCCTTCGACCTCCTCGGGATGGCGCAGGACATAGGTGCGCAGACCGAGCGCGTCGAGCACCGGCTCGGTCACCGAACCGACCGTCGCGAAGCCGCGGTCGCCGAAGTCCCCGGCATAATAAATCAAGAGCAAAACCGGAATTTGAAACTGGAGACAGGTCGTCGTCAGCGCGTTGCAGCTGTTGAGCAGTCCGGCGTTCTGCATGAGCAGCGCCGGCTTTTTGCCCGTGAGGTACGCGCCGGCGCAGATGCCGACGCCTTCTTCTTCGCGGCAGAGCGGCACATGCTTGAGCGCCGCGTCCGCGTCGATCGCGCGAATCACCTCGACGATCTTCAAATCCGGCAGCGTCGCGACGAAATCGACGCCCGCGCTCTTGAGCGATTCCACGATCTTTTGCGCTGACTGACTCGCGTCCATGACTAGAGTCGGCAATACTAGATGACCGGCGAATATTCAAGCGAAAGCCTCGCAAGAGTTATCTCGTTGCGATCTTGACAGGCGAAGAACAATCTCTATAGTCTTCCAATTGCCGGTTATGGAAGAGAGAACCTTGAAAGTCAGCGAAGAGCACGTGTGGGTCGGCGTTGTTGAAGACGAACATGTCTGTTTCGGCGTCACGAATTACGGACAGAGCGAGCTCGGCAAGATCCTTTCCGTCGATTTGCCCGAGGTCGGAGACAAGGTCGAGAAGGGCGAGGCGTTTGCGGAAGTCGAATCGAACACGACTGCCGCGGAGCTCATCGCGCCCGTGTCGGGAACGGTGATCGCGGTAAATCCGGAGCTCGAAGCGCACCCTTCCATCATCAACGAGGATCCCTACAATGACGGCTGGGTGATCGAGGTGCGGGTGAAAGACGCTTCGGAGGTCCAGTCCCTGATGGACATGGACGAATACTATCACTTCGTTTTCAAGCCCGGCTCCTGATCGCTCCGAAAAGATCAAGAATCAGGCTTGAGCGCCGCGCCGGGCTGGACGGGGGCCTCGGCGGCGGCTTTACTCCGGTTGGGGTCGGGCGAGGCGGAGCGATAAACCGTCTCGCCGGGCCTCGTGAGCCCGAGTTCTTCGCGCGCTATTTTTTCGAGATAGTCGTCGTCGCGGCGAATTCGATCGACGCGTTCTCTCAAGCCGTCGTTTTCCTTCTGCAGGAGAAAATTTTTCTCCTGCAGTTGTTTTTTCTCCGCGCGCAGGTGCCAGAGATGAAAAACGCCGCGCTCGCCCAACGCGGTGAAGACGGCTAGCGCGACGAACAGGCTGGAAAAAAGATAGAGGACCCAGCGTCGGGATGAGCGAGACGTGCGCATCGTTCGAGGGATCATACTGTAGCATATTTTTTCGCGGCTTGCTCGCAAAGATCGCGCGTTTGAGCGCCGTATTCGGAGGCGGAAGATGAAAATTAAGCAGGTACTCGGTCGCGAGGTGTTGGACTCGCGAGGGCAGCCGACCGTCGAGGTCGATGTCACGCTGGCGAACGGCGTGCGCGGCCGCGCCACGGTGCCCTCCGGCGCCTCGACCGGCGAGCACGAGGCGATCGAGCTGCGCGACGGGGGCGAGCGCTATCTCGGCAAAGGCGTCGCCAAGGCGGTCGCCAACGTGAACCGCGTGATCGCGCCGCGGCTCCGCGGCAAGGACGCGAAGAAGCAAGAGGAGATCGACGGCCTCCTGATCGACCTCGACGGAACCCCGGATAAAGGCCGGCTCGGCGCCAACGCCATCCTCGGCGTCTCGCTCGCCGCCGCGAAGGCCGAGGCGGCGGCGGAGAAGCTGCCGCTCTATCGTTACCTCGGCGGCGCGCGCGCCAAAACGCTCCCGGTGCCGATGCTGAACGTGCTCAACGGCGGCGCGCACGCCGACAACAACGTCGATTTTCAGGAATTCATGGTCGTGCCGTTAGGTTTGCCGAGCTACTCCGAGGCGCTCCGCGCCGCGGCGGAGATTTTTCAGACGCTCAAAAAGGTCTTGCACAAGCACGGCTACTCGACGAGCGTCGGCGACGAAGGCGGCTTTGCGCCGCGGCTCAAGACCAACGAAGAGGCGGTGCAACTCCTGCTCGAGGCGATCGCGCAGGCCGGCTATAAGCCTGCGAGCGACATCGCGCTGGCGCTCGATGTCGCATCGAGCGAGCTTTTCGCCGACGGCGGTTATCTTTTCAAGAAGTCCGACGGCCGCAAACGCAGCCGTGAAGAAATGGTTCGCTTGTATGAAGACTGGGTGCGGCAGTATCCGATCGTCTCGATCGAGGACGGCTTCGCCGAAGACGACTGGGACGGATGGAAAATGTTGACCGAGGCGCTCGGGGAGAAGGTCCAGCTCGTCGGCGATGACCTCTTCGTCACGAACAAGGCGCGACTTCAGCGCGGTATCGATATGGGCGTGGCGAACTCGATCCTCATCAAGGTGAACCAGATCGGCACGCTCAGCGAGACGCTGGAGACGATGCGCCTGGCGGCGAAATCCGGCTACACGACGGTCATTTCGCACCGCTCCGGCGAGACCGAGGACGCGACCATCGCGGACCTCGCCGTCGCGACCAACGCCGGGCAGATCAAGACCGGCGCGCCCTGCCGCGGCGAGCGGACCGCGAAATACAACCAGCTGCTCCGCATCGAGCAGGAGCTCGGCAAGCGCGCCGTTTATCCCGGCAAGAAAGCCTTCGCGAATTGACGCGGTGAAGCGCGAGTCGGCGGACGAAAAGCGGCGGCGGGCCGCGGCGATCGCGCGGCGCCTCGCCGAGGCCTATCCCGGCCTTCAGGTGCCGCTGGAGCATAAAAATACCTTCGAGCTGCTCGTCGCGGTGATCTTATCGGCGCAATGCACCGACGAGATGGTGAACCGCGTGACCCCGGAGCTTTTCCGCCGCTATTCAACGCCGCGGGCCCTGGCGCGCGCCCCGGTGAAAACCATCGAGGCGCGGATCCGGCGTCTCGGCCTCTTTCGCGCCAAGGCGGCGGCGCTCAAAAAAATGAGCCGGCAATTGGTCGATAAGCATGGCGGCGAGGTGCCGGTGACGATGGAAGAACTGACGCGGCTTCCCGGCGTCGGCAGAAAAACCGCCAACGTGATCCTCGGCCACGCCTTCGGCGTTCCCGGCGTCATCGTCGACACGCACTGCAAGCGCGTCTCGCGCCGCCTCGGGCTCACGCGCGAGGAAAATCCGGAAAAAATCGAGCGCGACTTGATGAAATTATTGCCGCCGGAGGAGTGGACCGGCTTTTCTCACCGGCTCGTGCTTCACGGCCGCAGAGTTTGTTATGCGCGGAAACCGGATTGTCAAAGCTGCGCGGTGAACGACCTGTGTCCTTCGGCTTTCCGCGTTTCATAGGGCGGTTCGCGAACCGCCCCTACTCAAAACGTTCTGGCGCCCGGGAGAATTTAAGTCGGTCGACCGTAGCAGAGACCCATCGCATCGCCCGGGAGAGATGCGTCCGGCCTGTGCCGAATTTTTACCAGCCTTTGCGCTTGAAGCCGAGGATGTCGCGCCGGTCCTTTTTGCTCGGCCGCCCTTCCGATTGAAAAGCCGGCCCTCGTTCCAGGCGGAGCTGCGCCGTCAGCGCCTCGCGCGCTGCTTTGCTCGCGGCGGTCTCCTCATAGAGCGTCTGCGCCTGCTCGGCGGGACCGCGATGCTCCGAGAGGCCGCGCACGATAACGATTATCTCGTAGGGTCCGCGCCGGATGTTGAGCTCGTCGCCCGGGCGCAGCGCGTGCGCCGGCTTGATGCGGCCGCCGTTCAGATGGACCTTGCCGCCTTCGACCGCTTCGGCGGCGAGGCTTCGCGTCTTGAAAAAGCGCGCCGCCCAAAGCCACTTATCGATGCGAAGACTTTCGAGCCCGCGCATCAAATCTCCACCTCGACGCCGGCCTTTTGCTCGACCGCCTTGCGATAAATCAGGCGCGCGGCGGCGACGTCTTGGATCGCGATGCCGACGGATTTGTAAACCGTAACTTCCGAAGCATCGGCTCGCCCGGATTTTCGACCCGCGAGGACTTCGCCGATCTCGGTCGACGCACGGCCCGCATCGATGGCGCCCTCTTTGATGGCGAGCAGCACATCCCCGCACTCGGTCATGATCGCCTCGCGCGAATCGACAACGACTCTTGCCGCCTTGAGCGTCGCCGCATCGAGCTCGCGCAAATCCGGCCGGTGCGCCCCGACGGCGTTCACGTGCGCTCCCGGCTTCAGCCAGGCGCGATCGAGAATCGGCGTCGCCGCCGTCGTGGCGGTGACGACGAGATCGGCGCCGCGGACCGCGGATTCCGCAGAAGCCGCCGCCTCGATGCTTGCTTCGATCGCCGGCGCTAACTCTTCCTTCAGTTTGCGCGCGCTTTCTCCCGACGGGCTGTACACTTTGATTTTCTCGAGGCGCCGCACTTTAGACAGCGTTTCGATATGCGCCCGCGCCTGCACGCCGGCGCCGAGTATGCCGAGCACGGGCGCGTCGCGATTCGCCAGCGCCCTGGTCGCCATCGCCGAAGCGCAGGCGGTGCGCATCGCCGTCGTGTAAGTGCCGTCGAGAATCGCGACGAGCTTTCCCGTCTCCGCACTATAAAGCTGAATCGTCGCGAGAATCGCCGGCAAGCCGAGGCGCGCGTTGTCCTTGAAATAGGTGACGACTTTCATGCCGAGCGCCCGGTCGGCGCTGAGGAAGGCCGGCATCGTAGTCATGCGCCCGCCGATCTCCGGCAGCGGCACCACTTGCCGCACGGGCATCACCGCCCGGCCGAGCGAGAACTCGACGTGCGCCTGCTCGAGCGCGCGGATGAGCTCTTCGACGTCGATCAGTCGGCGGATTTCTTTTTCCGATAACACCAGCATGACTCGGTCATAGCATAGTGGCGGAAAAAAATGGTAGCGTTAGATTCTCACGGGAGGATGACATGGCGAAGCATGAAAATATCGTTTCACTTTCCGACGTCGCAGTCGAGGAGCTGAAAGGACCCGCGGGCTCGCCGTTCGGCGGCAAGCGCCTGCGCGTCGGCGCGGCGGTGGGCGCCGCGAAGCTCGGCTACAGCGTTTTTGCCGTGCCGCCCGGCAAGGCGGCCTTCCCGTTTCATACGCACTACACCAACGAGGAGATGATCTACATCTTCGAAGGCGCGGGATTGCTGCGCATCGGCGCCGAAGAGGTGCCCGTCTCGTCGGGAACCTTCATCGCTTTTCCCGCGGGCGCGGAAAAACCGCACCAGCTGATCAATACCGGCGGGCACGAGCTCAAATACCTCTGCGTCAGCACCATGGTTTATCCCGATATCACCGAATACCCCGACGCCAAAAAGATCGGCGCGCTCACCTGCGCGCCCGGCGGCGCGACGCTGCGCGCATTTTACCGCAGGGGAGACGACGTGCCGTATTATGAAGGAGAGAACGCCGGCGAGGTGAAGCGGCTCACGGCCAAAAAGTAATCAATCCTTCCCCAGTTGTTTTTCCTGCTCGCGCCGCTCCGCTTCCCGCTGCTCCGCCTCGCCGAGGTTTTTCTTCGCCCCTTCGTAGGAGCGAAACTCGCGCGTGACGGCGTCGCGTACCGCCTCTTTGGCCTTGTCTTCCTTGGGCGCGTCGCCGCAGCCCAGCGCGACGAGGGCAACGCCCGCGAGTAACGAAAACATCCATAGCGACTTCAGCGGATTTTTTCCCATTCGCTTTCGTACATCCGAGCCAACTCGGCGCAGCGGATCACGAGCAGGTTCTCCCAGTTGCTTTCCGCCTTGATCGTCCAGTTGTAAGAGCCGGTCAGGATTTTCTCACCGTCGATCACCGCGAACTTGTTGTGATTCCTTCCCTGGGGCGCGACCGCCTGCACCTCGGCTCCCGCGCTCTTCAGTATCTCGACGACGCTAGTCTCCTTTTTTTGCCCGCCTTTGGCCGCGTCGATTTTGACTCGCACCGCGACGCCGCGCTTCGCGAGCTGCGCCAGCTCATCGGCGAGTCGGGGGTTGTTGAAGCCAAAGAGCGCGAGGAGAATCTTTTTCTCCGTCGCGCGGATCTCGCGCGCCACGGCGTCGCCTATGCTTCCGCCGCTCGAGAAGCTCGGGGTCACCTTACAAGCAATATCTTCGGCGGCGATAGGCGCAGCGGCGAAGAAGAGCGCCGCGGCCGCTGCCGAGAATCGAACGAGACGGATCATCGAATCACTTCCAGCTCTGCGGGGCGGATCGCCCCCTCGCGAAGAATTTTCAAACGATCGCCGGTCGCCTCTACGACCGTCGAGCCGTGTTCCGCCGTAAGGACTCCGCCGTCTAAGAAAATAGTAAGTTTATCGGCAAAATATTGCCGCGCTTCCGCGATCGTTCGCGCCGCCTCTCGTCCGGATGGATTCGCGCTGGTCGCCGTCAGCGGCCGGCCCAGATCGCGCGCGAGCCGCGCGGCGACCGGATGGCTGGAAACACGCACGCCGAGCTTTCCTTCCACGTTGAGCAGCGGAGCGGGAAGACCTTTTTTGGCGGGAAGCACGAGCGTCAACGGGCCCGGCCAAAAACGCTCGATGAGTTTTTCCGCCAGCGGCGAAACGTCGGCGACGATTTGAGCCAGCATGGCGCGGTCGGCGACGATGACCGCGATGGGGCTGTCCGGCGCACGGCCCTTGAGCGCGGTCACGCGCTCGACCGCCGAAGCGTCGAGCGCGTCGGCGCCGAGGCCGTAGAAAGTCTCGGTCGGAAACACGACCACCTCGCCGCGGCGGAGCGCAGCGAACGCGGCGGAGAAATCTTCAGCGCTTGGCGCGTTCACTCTGAAGCTTTTTGTCTTTTGCGAGGACGCCGACGGCCATTTCTTCCTTGAAGCGTGCGAGCTTGGCGGCGAGCGCCGCGTCTTTCCGCGCGAGGATCTCCGCTGCGAAGATGCCGGCGTTGGTCGCGCCCGCCTTGCCGATCGCCATCGTGGCGACCGGGATGCCGCCGGGCATCTGCACGGTCGCGAGCAGCGCGTCGAGACCCTTCAGGCTCGACGAATCGATCGGCACGCCGATGACGGGCAGCGTCGTGTGCGCCGCGACGACGCCCGCCAGATGGGCGGCCGAGCCGGCGCCGACGATGATCGCCTCGAGACCGCGATTGATCGCCGACTCGGCGTATTTTTGCGTCTCGTGCGGCGTCCGGTGCGCGGAAAGGATGCGCGTCTCGTAGGCGATGCCGAAGCCATCGAGGCGCTTTTCCGCCTCGGCCATGATGTCCAGATCCGAGTCGCTCCCCATCAAAATTCCAACCTTGGGTTTCGCTGAGTTATCCGCCATCTGTTCTCTCCCCATATAATAGTTTCAAGTTCCAGCTTTCAGGTTTCAAGTTGGGAGCTTCATCTCCGAACCAGAAACTTGAAACTAGGAACCTGAAACCAACGCTTTTTTCGCGATGTCCTTGCGATAGTGCATGCCTTCCCAATCGATCTGTTCGACTCCCCGGTAGGCCTCCGCGACCGCTTGCGCGATATCGGCGCCGCGCGCCGTGACGCCGAGCACGCGCCCGCCATTGGTGAGCCAGCGGCCGTTTTTTTTCATCGTCCCGGCATGGAAGACGGCGCCGCGGCGCCAATCTTTCAGCCGCTCCAGGCCGTGGATCTCTTGGCCCTTCGCGTATTCGCCGGGGTAGCCGCCGGCAGTGAGCACGACGCAGACCGCCGCGTCGTCGTGCCACTCCGCCTGAATTTCGTTCAAGCGGCCTTCGATCGTCGCCTCGATCAGCGTCACGAGGTCGCTCTTGAGGCGCAGCATGAGCGGCTGGCATTCCGGATCGCCGAAACGCGCGTTGAATTCCAGGACCTTGGGACCGCCGGCGGTGAGCATCAAGCCGGCGTAGAGCGTGCCGCGGTAATCGATCCCGCGGCGCTTGAGCCCTTTTAGCATCGGCTGCAAAATCTCTTCCATGATGCGCCGGTGTATTGCCGGCGTCACGACGGGCGCGGGGGAATACGCTCCCATCCCGCCCGTGTTCGGGCCTTCGTCATTGTCGTTGACGCGCTTGTGGTCCTGCGAGGAGGCGAGCGGCAGGATATGCGCGCCGTCGGTCAAAACGATGAACGACGCTTCCTCGCCTTCGAGAAATTCCTCGACCACGACTTTGTCGCCGGCGGCGCCGAAGAGGCGTCGCGTCAAGACGTCGTCGATCGCCGCCTCGGCTTCGGCGCGCGTCGCCGAGATGAGCACGCCCTTGCCGGCGGCGAGCCCGTCGGCCTTGACGACATAGGGCGGTTTCAAGCCTGCAAGATATTTTTTCGCCGCCGCCGCGTCGGAAAACGTGCCGAACGCCGCCGTGGGAATCTTATTCTCAAGCAAAATCTCTTTGGCGAACGCCTTGCTGCCTTCGAGGCGCGCCGCCTCGCGGCCGGGGGCGAAAATTTTGAGGCCTTGCTTTTGGAACAGCTCGGCGATGCCGAGCGTGAGCGGAAGCTCGGGGCCGACGACGGTCAAATCGATGTGATTTTTTTCGGCGAACGCGGCCAGCTTGTCGATGTCCTCGACGCCGATCGATACGAGCTCGGCGCTCTCGGCGATACCGTCATTTCCGGGCGCGGCGTAGATCTTTTCCACCCGGGAGCTTTGGCCCAGCTTCCAGACGAGCGCGTGCTCGCGCCCGCCGCCGCCGACGACGAGGATTTTCATGACTATGAGTTGCCTTCGCGAAGGAAACCTACTGTAAAAATCAGACTAACGGCAACCCATGCGTGGTGTCAATCGGCGCGAGCCGATGGACATTGGCCGTGGGATAACCGGGGGAGGATTCTGTTCGCCAACGCCGCGGGCAACGATCAACCGGTTGCTGGAGGTTAATGCCGGAAATGGCGCATACCGGTCAGCACCATCGCCATGCCGTACTCATCGGCAACGGCGATGACTTCGTTGTCTTTGATCGAGCCGCCGGGCTGGATGACCGCCTTGGCGCCGGCCTTCGCCGCCTCTTCGACGCCGTCGGGGAACGGAAAGAAAGCGTCGGAGGAAACGACCGAGCCCTTCAAATCCAATCCGTGCGTCGCCGCGCGCATGACGGCGAGCTTCACCGAATCGACGCGGCTCATCTGGCCCGCGCCGACGCCGAGAACTTGATCGGCGGATGTGAAGACGATCGCGTTCGATTTGACGTGGCGGCAGACGCGCCAGCCGAAGTCCATCGCCTGCAATTCGGCTTCGGTCGGCGGCCGTTTGCTGACCACCTTTAGACTATGGACGTCGACGGTGCCGCGGTCCCAGTCCTGCACCAGCAGGCCGCCGCGCACGCGCCGGAGGTCGAAGCCGCCGGGCTCTTCGTCATTCATGTCGAGCTCGAGAAGTCGGATATTGAGCAGCCGCTTCGCCGACGAGAGCACCGCCTTCGCCTCGGGCGTGAACGACGGCGCGAGGACGATCTCGAGAAAAATTTCCTTCATCTCCAGCGCGGTCTCTTCGTCGACCGGACGATTGACGGCGATGACGCCGCCGAAGATCGACACCGGATCGGAGGCGCGCGCCTTGCGGAACGAATCGGCGAGCGAACTCTTCGAGGTCGCCACGCCGCAGGGATTATTATGCTTGATCGCCACCGTGGCGATGTCCTTGAATTCCAGAACCACGCGCAGCGCCGCGTCGGCGTCGAGGATGTTGTTGTACGAGAGCTCTTTTCCCTGGAATTGCCGCGCGCGCGCGATCGACGGGCCGTGCCCGTCGCCGCTCGAATAGAACGCCGCGCTCTGGTGCGGGTTCTCGCCGTAGCGGAGGTCCTGGAGCTTCGCGAACTGGAGGCTCAGCGTCTGGCCGAAGCGGCCCGGCTTTTTCTCCGCGTCGAGCGCGTCGAGATAGTTGGCGATCGCGCCGTCGTAGTGCGCGGTGTGGCGGAACGCCTTTTGCGCGAGCGCGAAGCGCGTCGCGTCGCCGAGCGCGCCCTTCTCCTTCAGCTCGACGAGAATTTTCTCGTAATCCGCCGGATCGACCACGACGCCGACGTGGGCGAAGTTTTTCGCCGCCGCGCGCACCATCGACGGCCCGCCGATGTCGATGTTCTCCACGATGTCGTGAAACGGCGCGCCGCGCGCGACCGTCGATTCGAAGGGATAGAGGTTGACGACGACGAGATCGATCGGCCCGATGCCGTGCGCCTTCATCTGCGCCACGTGCTCGGCGTTGTCGCGGAGCGAGAGGATGCCGCCGTGCACTTTCGGGTGCAGCGTCTTTACGCGCCCGTCCATCATCTCGGGGAATCCCGTGATCTCCGAGACGTCCTTGACCGGAATTTTTTCCTGCCTGAGCAGCGCCGCGGTGCCGCCGGTGGAAATAATCTCGACGCCCAGCGCCGCGAGTCCGCGCGCGAACGGCGCCAGTCCCTCTTTATTCGAGACGCTGATGAGCGCCCGCTCGATCTTGCTCACGCTGCCCAATCCTCCTTGGGATATTAAGAATTCACATGAACGCGCGGAACCCGCGCGCCGACGGATGTGAGAACCTCGTATGAAATGGTTTCGGCCCAGCCGGCGACCTCGTCGGCGGAAATCTTTTCTCCGCCCTGCCGGCCGATGAGAACGACGTCGTCTCCCTGGGCTGCTTCCGCTATATCGGTAACATCGATCATAGTCAAATCCATGCTGATTCTGCCGGCGATCGGCGCGCGCTTGCCGCGCACCAGCACCGCGCCGCGGCTCGAAAGCAGCCGGTGATAGCCGTCCGCGTAGCCGACCGGCAGCGCCGCGATGCGGCTTTTCTTCTGCGCCGTGAACGTCCGGCCGTAGCCGACGCTCGCGCCCGCGGGCAATTCCTTCACCTGCATAATGCGCGTATGCCACGCGAGCACGGGCTCGAGCTCGACACGCCGCGCCATCTCCGGCGCCGGGTAGCAGCCGTAGAGCATGATGCCCGGCCGGACCGCCGTGCCGTGCGCCTCGGGCACGCCGATCACCCCCGCGCTGTTGGCGAGGTGGAGCATCGCCGGCGCGGCGCCCGCGGCGCCGAGCCGCTCCGCCACACCGGAGAAATTTTTAATCTGCGCGTGCGTATAGGCGGGGTCGGCGCTCTCCGCGTGCGCGAGCTGCGTGAACATGCCCGCGAGCTTCAGCGCCTTGAGATCGATCACCTGCGGCAGCCAGGATTTACATTCCGAATGAAGCAGCCCGAGGCGCCCCATGCCGCTGTCGATTTTCAAATGGAATTCGAGCGCCGCCTTGCGCTTGGCCAGCAGCTTCTCCAGCGCCGCGAGCGTTTTTAGATCGCTCAGCGCCGGCGTGAGATCGTAGCGCAAAAATTCATCGAGCTGCTCGGGGCAAATCGCCGTGAGCACTAGGACCGGCGCGCGGATCCCCGCATCGCGCAGCTCGATCGCCTCCTCCACCGTCGCGACCCCGAAGCCGTCGCTCGCCGCCAGCGCATTCGCTGCCGCGACCGCGCCGTGGCCGTAGGCGTTGGCTTTGATGATGGAAAGAACTTTGACGCGCGGGCCGACGAGCTTTTTGACTTGGGAAAAATTATGGCGCAGCGCCGCGAGATCGATCGTACAGTAAGTGGGACGTCCTTTAGGCGGGCTGGTCATCTTTCAATTGTGAAATGTGAACGTGAAACAATTGCCGGTTTCACCCTCACCCTTACCCTCTCCCTTTGTCAGGGAGAGGGAACAAAAATCTCGCGCCGCTCTTTCACCCTCTTACCGAGCAACGGAGCGGGAATCTCGGCCGTCTTTCACCCTCTCCTTTCCAAGGAGAGGGTGGGGCGAGGGTCCCTAAGAGACTTTGGCGCCGACGACGACCGCCTTCTCCGGCGACAGCACCACCACGCGCTCGCCGTCGCTCGCGGCCAGCACCATCCCCTGGCTCTCGATGCCGCGGAGCATCGCCGGCTCCAGGTTCGCCACCACCACGACCTGCTTCCCCACCAGCTCCTCGGGCTGATAGTGCGCGCGGATGCCGGCGACGATCTGGCGCTCCTCCTCCCCCAAATCCACCTTCAGCACCAGCAGCCGGTCCGCCTTGGGATGCGCCTCGGCGCTCTTCACCACGCCGACGCGGAGCTCGATTTTCCTGAATTCCTCGATGTTGATCATGTGCGCCTTTCGGAGGGAGAAGATAGCAGAAAGAGGGGGGCAAAGACAGCCGAACCGCAGTCGCCCTTTCGAGAATTCTCGAAATGTCGAGCGGACGCGACTCTTCTTGGTCGACGCTCCAAAATTTCACCCAAAAGTTTTTCTTGCATCCTTCATCTTTCGAGTCGTACCCTGACTACATGAAGCCCGCCGTCCAATCTCTCCTGCCGCTCGCTGCCGCCGCTCTTTTAAATAGCTGCTGGGTCGGGCTCGGACAGCTGCCGGTCGCGACCGCGGTCGAGCAGGACGGCGGGCCGGCGCGATTCGTCTTTTTCATCTGCGCGCAAAAATGGCTCCTCGCCGGCGATCGCGTCGGATGGCGGACGCCCGTCATCCGTTTCGAGATCTGGCGCGCGGAAGATTTACTGTGGGAGGTCGCGGCGCGCGATCAGCATTACGGCACGGAAGAGATAACGTATGGGATCGTTCCCGATGGCTTCGAGCAGCGCACGCCGAAGAATAACCGGCCTGCGCCGGAGCTGACGCCCGGCGAAGCCTACAAGGCGGTCGCCGTAGCGAACGGCTACGGGATCACGATTTTCACGTACGAGCGCGAATCGGATAACATTCCGGCTTGCGAATAGCCCGGCACGATACGAAGGACCGCTATGAATTTCTACCCGGCTCAGCCGCCCTCCCCTCCCTTGACCCCTCCGAAGAAAGCGGGATAACATCGTCGCGAGGCATAAGGCAGCGGGCGGTAAGGCGTGAAATAAAAATGCGCAAGGCGCGCGGGAGGCTTCTACCATGATGCAACGGAGTTTACGGCTGGCGGCGGCGTTCGCGATCGCACTCGGATGCGCGGCGAAGGCGCAGGCCGCCGATCAGGCGGCGGCGGTGAAGGAAGGGAAGGTCGTGGTCTATTCCTCGACCGATTCGGCGAGCGCCGAGCCGCTGCTCTCGGACTTCAAGAGCCAGTACCCCGGCATTCAGGTCGAGTACAACGACTTGAACACGACGGAGATCTACAACCGCTTCGTCGCCGAGGCGGCGTCCGGCGCCGGCACGGCGGACTTTCTCTGGAGCTCGGCGATGGACCTCCAGTTCCAGCTCGTGCAGCAGGGCCACGCCCAGCCCCACAATTCGTCCGAGCTGGCTCATCTGCCCAAATGGGCGGTGTGGCAGAACCAGGCCTTCGGCACGACTTTCGAGCCGGTGACGATGACCTACAACAAGCGGCTGCTGCCGGCGGACGCGGTGCCGGCGAGCCATGCGGATCTCCTCCGCCTGCTGAAAGAAAAAGCCGCCGTCTATAAAGGCAAGCTCGCGACCTTCGATCCGGAAAAGAGCGGCGTCGGCTTTTTGATGATGACGCAGGACCTCAAACAGTTCCCGGGATTCTGGGACCTGGCCAAGGCGATGGGCGGCGTCGACGTCAAGGTCTACACCAGCACCGGCGCAATGCTCGAGAAGGTGAGCTCGGGCGAGCACACGATCGCGTACAACATCATCGGCTCGTACGGCCTGCTGCGCCAGCAGAAAGACCCGTCGATCGGCATCGTCTTCCCGAAAGATTATCTGCTCACGTTCTCGCGCGTCGCCTTCATCCCGAAGGGCGCGCGCAACCCGAACGCGGGGAAGCTCTTCCTCGACTACATTCTCTCCAAGCGCGCGCAGACGATCATGGCCAACAAGGCGCTGATCTATGCGCTGCGCGACGACGTCGAGGGACAGGCGACGGCGGCGAACCTGACGAAGGAGTTCGGCAAGGCTTTGAGGCCGATCGAGGTGGGGCCCGATCTGCTGACCGCGCTCGACAAGACCAAGCGGCTCGATTTTCTCAAGCGCTGGCAGGAAGCGTTGAAGAGATAAGAAGTTTCGAGTTTCGGGTTTCGAGTTCTAAAACATCGCAACCGCGCTACCCTCACCCCTCCCTCTCCCTTAGAAAGGGAGAGGGCAAAAAAGGAACGGGAGAGGGCGGCAGAGCGCGAAGGCTTTTTTTATTCCCTCTCCCTTGGCAAGGGAGGGGGCAAGGGTGAGGGTGAAATCCCTGAGCCTAATGGGCGCCACCGAGGAGCCGTGAAACTCAGTTTGCCGCGCCTCGCGGTGGGTGCTGCGGTCACGGCGGCGGTCCTCGCGCCGCTGGGGCTGCTCGTCTATCAGAGCTTCCTGAGCGCGCCCTTCTTCGACCGCTCCGCTAAGCTCGGCCTCGAGGCGTACGAGTACGTCCTCACGAGCCCCGATTTCCACCGCGCGTTTTTGAGCTCGTTCATGGTCTCCTTCGGCATGACGGCGATCGCGCTGCCGCTCGGCTCCCTCCTCGGCTTTCTCGTCGCGCGCACCGACCTACCGGGGAAAAAATGGCTCGAGCCGTGGCTGCTCGTGCCGGTCTTTCTCTCGCCGGTCGTGGTCGCGTTCGGCTACGTCGTCGCGGTCGGGCCGGTCGGCTTCTTCTCGCTCTGGGCGAAATCGCTCTTCGGCCAAGTCCCGTGGAACCTCTACACGCTCGCGGGCGTGATCGTCATCGCGGGCCTCACGCACGTGCCGCACGTCTTCATCTACGTCTCCGCCGCGCTCCGCGGCCTCGACCCCGCGGTGGAGGAGGCCGCCCGCGTCACCGGCGCGGGGCCGTGGAAGATCGCTTTCACCATAAGCCTGCCGCTCGTCAAGCCGGCGATCCTCTTCAGCGGCGCGCTGGTCTTTCTCCTGGGCTTCGAGCTCTTCGGCCTGCCGCTCGTGCTCGGCGACCCCGCGGGCCTGCTCGTGCTCACGACCTACTTATATAAATTGACGAACCTGCTCGGCGTGCCGTCGTATCAATTGATGGCGGTGGTCGCGGTGTCGATCGTCGCGATCACCTTCCCGCTGGTTTACTTCCAGCGCCGGATGATCGGCGCCGCCGCGCGCTACGCGGTGATCGGCGGCAAGGGGCGCGCGTTCCGGCCGCTGCCGCTCGGCGCGCTCCGCTGGCCGATGACGGCGATCGTCGTGCTGTGGCTCCTCTCCGTCGTGGTGCTGCCGCTCGCGGGCATCGCGCTGCGCTCGATCGTGCGCAACTGGGGTGAGGGCGTAGTCTTGAGCGAATCGCTGACGCTCGACCATTTCCGCGCGCTGCTCCAATATCCGAATCTCGTGCGCGGCATCTTGAATACGCTCTGGATCGGCGCCGCCGGCGGCGCGCTCGCGGTCGCGGTCTACGCGCTGATCGCGCTCACCGCGCACCGCGCGAAGGGTCTCTGGCCCGCCTGGCTCGATTACCTCTCGCTCGTGCCGCGCGCGCTGCCCGGCCTGGTCGTCGGCCTCGCGTTTTTCTGGCTGTTTTTATTCTTCAAGCCGATCGCGCCGCTGCGCACGACGCTGGTAAGCCTCTGGCTCGCCTACAGCGTCGTCTGGTTCGCCTACGGCCTCAAGCTCATCACCGCGACGCTGATGCAGGTGACGCCGGATCTGGAGGACGCGGCGCGCGTCACCGGCGCCGGGCCGGCGCGGGTCGCGCGCGACGTGACGCTGCCGCTCATCCGCTTCGGTCTCATCGGCAGCTGGCTCCTCATCTTCATGATGTTCGTGCGCGAGTATTCGACCGGCGTCTACCTGCTCGGGCCGGGGACCGAAGTCATCGGCTCGCTGATCGTCGCGCTGTGGGGCACCGGCGGCCTCGATCTCATCTCGGCGCTCTCGGTCGTCGAGGTGCTGATCGTCGGCGCGGCGCTGCTGCTGGCGCTGAGACTGGGGGTTAGGCTCGATGCCTGAACTGGTAGCGGAAAATATCCGCAAGCGACTCGGCGAGAACGAGATTTTGCGCGGCGTCTCGCTCACGCTCGACCGCGGCGAGATCCTCGCGCTCTTGGGGCCGTCGGGCAGCGGCAAGACGACGCTGTTGCGCTCGGTCGCGGGCCTCGAGCGGCCC
>Ga0075423_10001791_pt1 | contig 19194 bp, 14 predicted proteins | sample SoiMethybrSBSTD2_FD_80114 | JGI IMG/M metagenome (GOLD analysis project Ga0075423, IMG submission 80114) | Bulk soil microbial communities from a Populus tree surrounding site in Tennessee, USA - Soil MetaG P. TD hybrid SBSTD2 | ecosystem: Environmental > Terrestrial > Soil > Tree plantation...
CCGGTGCTCATCGAAGGAGGACCGCCTTCTCGACCCGCGTTCTGCTGCCGGACTTGAGCTCGATCAGGTACACGCCTCCCGGGACCGGCGCGCCGCGATCGTCCCTGCCATCCCACGCAAACGGGTGGAGACCCTGTGCCCCGGGTCCGTCGTGGAGCGTGCGGACCAGCGCGCCGTTCACGCCGAACACCCGCAGCAGGAAGCGCCCGTCCCGGTCCAGGGACACGGGCAACGCGGCACCCGGGTTGAAGGGGTTCGGCCGCACTGGCCCGAGCGCCAGACCACGCGGCGGCGTGCCGGCCGGGATCGCGACTCGGACCGGACCATACTCGAGGTCAGGCGCGCCGTTCCTCGGCGCGGTGACCCAATAGGAATAGGTCGTGCCGGCCGCGAGATCGCGGTCCTCCCATTCGCCAGGCCCGAAATCTCCCACGGGATTCGCGACCCTCACCCGCGGCTGCCCGTCGGGTGCCCGCTCGATCCCGACGGTCGGATACCCGGCTCCGCCCATATCCCACCGGATACGGACGCGCGATTGGACCGGGTCGTAAGCGCCTTCGAAGACGATATTCTCCACGCTGGTCGTTCCACAGGTCGCGTCCCCGTTCACCGCCACGTCGTCGATCCACCAGCCGATGCCTCCGAACGTGAGCGGCAAGGACCGGAAACGGAATGCGATCTGGACGGGGCCGCTCGTGCCGCTGATCGGCACCTTCGCCTGCGCGAACGCGGCCTGGGTACCGCTCCAGCGATCCGTGTACGGATAATCCGGCACGGGATGAAGAAGGGTCCACGTCGCGCCGGCGTCGGTGCTGATTTCGACAGAAAGGCCGTCCGGCCCCGAATTATCCGAGCCGTATCGCTGCCAGAAAGTGAGGGTGTCGTTCGACCCTGTGAGCCGAATCGGCTGGCTGATGAGCCGGGTATCCTGCCCCGCCGAATAACTGCCTACGGAACCCACAGCCCCGAGCTTCCACGCCCAGGCCCCGCCTTGCGTGTGATTGAATCCCGACTCGCGATGCCACTCGTTCGCCCTGGAGCACAACGCGGGGTGCCCATACCAACGGCGCGAGGTCCCTTCGAAGTCATCGCAGATGCCTCTCTTCACGCCGAGGAGGGCCTGTACGGTGTCGGCCAGCACAAGGCCATTTGGAGAGTAGAGCAGGTAGCGGTATCCGGCCCCGATCGGGTCGGGGGAGGAGTTGACCGTCGCCTCCACGACCGTCCCTGAATCGATCTGGGCGGTGCCGATCGCCGCGTACGCGATGGAATCGCCCGCGGTGACGGTCGTGAAACCGTCCAAGGACGCGAGCTTGGCGTAGAGCGCCGGGGTCGGCGCGCCGCCGAGGTTCTGGAGCGGAAAGCGCAATCGGACCGACTCCCCCGGTTCCGCTAGACCATCCCCATTGTTCGAGGTACCCATCCGAGGGGAGTCGTCCATGGCAAGTCCCTTCCGTAGCACCGAAACGCTGCTCACAAGCAGATCGGCCGTGATCACGCCCCCGTTTTCCACGATGTTTCGGATCGCGACCTGAGAAAAATCGCCGCAATAAGAGGTGCTGGAGGGGCAGGAAGCCGAGCTGAATTCGTTCGCGAGGAGGGGCCCCGGCCAGGGATCGTAGCGGTCGCCGCGGTTTCCGGTGACGCTCGCGGCTGTCCCGCAAACCGACTGCGACGCGATCAAGTTGCGATGAATGTCCAAATTCTGAACCCCATGAGGGCCCGAAACCGACTCCGCCCCTCCCGCCTCCTCGATATCGACCATCTTGTGCGAGGCATCATTATTCCCCGGGACCGACTCATCGACGTGGTAGATGAGAAGCCCGTGGGCCTGGAGGCCCTCGTTCTCGACCGACCGGCGCACGAGGCCCCTGTCGAATCCGATCGGCTGCCGGTTCTCGATGAGGAAATACTGGCCGACGTTGTTTCCGTCGGTCCAAAGGCGATAGATCGCTCCCCCGGACTCGACCGGCTGCAACGAGGCGCCTGCCTGGTCCGTGGAGACAATCGTCGGCGTGACCCATCCCAGGGTCTGCTTCGACCATGCCGAGAAGTGCGAAGGGCTCGTGCCGAGCGATTCACCGGGTGCGTGGGAGAAATTTCCCGAACCCATGAGGTCCCATTCGCCGAGGCCCTCGGTTTGGGTGGGAAGGCCGCTCGTGTCGTAGAGGTCCGGAAGCCCTAGGACGTGCCCGAACTCGTGGCAGAACGTCCCGATGGACATGATCTGGTTGGCCGCCGTGTGCGGCGCGAGTCCGACCCACTTTTCCGCCTCGGTCGTGTACGCGCTCGCCCTGATCGGGCCTCGGATCCCGATATCGCCGCTCACGTACGCGACCGGAAGCGTCCACTTGTGTGAGTGGATGTCGTCCTCGGATCCTGTTTCTTCGCCGCCTGGCCCCGCGTGTACGACGAAGACCCCATCCACGAATCCATCGTCATCGACCGTATCCGGAACCTGGTCCGGACCATCGCTGTCAAAGAGGCGGAAATTCACGTCCTGGTCCGCGAGTGCGACGGCATCGTACGCCATCTGCTGCGCGTTACGCGGGGGATCGCCAAATCCGGACTGGGAATCCGTGTAGAAGCTATAGGGGTGGGGCGCCGTGTACCAGCGGGTCACGACGCCGTCCATATCGAAGAGACCCCGCGAGACCTCCCGGTAGTAATCGCGGAAGCTTCCGCCCGGATAGGTCCCGACGCTGAAGAGAAGCGAATCGTAGGCGGACGGAGGGTGGGCCAGCGTGTCGGCCAAGAAGCCCGGGTCGCCTGGTATCAGCGGGTCCGGCGGGAACTGCAGGAGGATCACAATCGCCCGGTAGTGCCGCGACGTCGTGGTCCGGAGGCGTTCGGCCCGATCTACCCCCGGAGGCTTGTGCGCGAGTCGTTCCAGGGCCGCCGCGGCGGCACGGGTACCGCGCAGGCGCGTTTCCGTGAATATGGGAGCGACGGCATGAGCCTTGGGCGCGAGGCAGGCAAGGAAGCAAACCCCTAGGATGGTGCCTCGAAGCCGCACGCAAAGCCCCCCTTCCAGAAGGAGATTGGCGCGGCAGTTCTGATCAGGCTTTGGCGGGGGAGGAACCGATGCGGTCGAAGCCGGCGCGCTCCTGCTTCCCCCACCCTCCGCGCCCTAGAATGATATCGAGCACGGCGCCGAGGCGGAAGAGGAGAGTCAGCAGGCGATAGGAGAAGTTCTCCAGAACGCCGACCCCGATCATGAGGGCGAAATCGCCCCAGCTGCGGTACAGGCCGAAGGAAAGCTCCTCAAGGAAGATGGCGGAGATCGAGAGAAAGGCCCCCGAAGTGATCGCCAGGAACAGGAAGGCCCAGAAGTAGAGCGGCGAGAGAAACCCGAGAAAGAACGCGATCGGGATCAGGATGTAACCGGCCAGCTCCACGATGGGCCCGAGCACCTCGAAGAAGACATAGTAGGGGAGGCCGATCCAACGGAGCGATCCCGAATGCTTTCCCCAGGCCAGCGATCGGTGAATCCAAAGGGAGTGGATGAGCCCGCGGTGCCACCGGTTTCGCTGGCGCGCCAGCGCGCCCACCTTTTGCGGCACCTCGGTCCAGCAGATGGGATCCGGGAGGAACTGGACAATGTAGGGACGCTTCTGTTCCCGCATGTGGCGGTGGAGCCGAAGAACCAGCTCCATATCCTCGGTCACCACATCCGAGCGGTACCCTCCGACCTCGATCACAACGTCCTTCCGGAACAAGCTGAACACCCCCGAGAGAATGAGCAGGTTGTTCATGGACGAGAGCCCGAGGCGGCTCGCCACGAAGGCGCGCAGGTATTCGACGACCTGGAACGCCGCGAGGATGTTCTGCGGTAACCGGGGTTGCACGATCCGCCCGCGTTCCACCTTGCATCCGTTTGCCACCCGGACCTGGCCGCCCACGGCGATCACGCGGTCCGGATCCTCGAGGAAGGGACGCACGACGCGAAGGAGGGCGTTCTCCTGGAACAGGGAGTCGGCGTCGATCGTGCAGACGAGCGGGTAGTGCGAAAGGTTGATGCCCGCGTTGAGGGCCGCGCTCTTTCCCGCGTGTACCTTGTCGATGACCAGGAGGTTCGGGAACGTGGCCGAGCGATAGATGCCGCGAATGTCGCCGACGATCGGCAAGCTCTTGCGGTACACGGTGTCACGCAGCGACAACTGGAACTCCCGGCGCAGCCGGTCGAGGGTTTCGTCGGTCGAGCCGTCGTTGATGACGATGACCTCGTGCTGCGGATAGTCGAGTGAAAGCACGGACCGCACGGCCGCGGCCACGTTGGGCTCCTCGTTGTAGGCCGCAACCAGGACGGTGATCGGGAACGTGAAGTGAGACTTGGCCACCGCTTCGTAGTCGGCGTAGAAGTTTTGGGCGAGCCGCCGGCGCATGTCGAAGAAGGAGAGAATCAGGAGCCCGAACAAGACGAGCTGGAGCGCGCTGAAATAGATCAGGATCACCAGGCTGACCACGTTGACTGCGGGGATGAGCCACTCGGGTGCGGTGAACGCCGGCATTTCTAGGAGCCTCCTCCGTCGCTCACCGCGGTCTCCGGGAGCGGCATTCCAAGCGTCATCAGGGCTTCGACGGCGCAATCGCGCGCGAAGCGATCCTCCCCGTTCAGCGTGCGGAGCAAGACTGGTTTTGCGGGCTCGCCGAGGCGTACGAGCGCGTCGAGCGCGTTCTTTCGGACCCACCACGAGCGGTCCTTGAGCGCCTCGGCCAGCGGCTGAACCGCGTTGGGATCTCCGATGCGGCCCAGCGCCTCCGCCGCGTGCGCGCGGACGTACCAGACGGAATCTTGGAGAAGAGGCTCGACCAGAGCCGCGCTCGCGCGGTCGGCGATCATCCCGAGCGCCCAGACCGCGGCCGATCGGACGTCGGCGTCTTTATCCGCGAGCGCGTCGCCGAGCGATCGCGTGGCGCGTGCGTCCTTGATCTCGCCGAGGATCCGCGCGGCCCAGAAGCGGGCCTTGGGAGTGCCCTCGCGCAGCGTGCGAATCAGGAGCGGGGCGGTGCGCGGTCCCATCTCGATACAGATCGCGGCGATCCGAGCCGACACCGCTTGGTCGTGTTTTCCCAGAAGGTCGACCAATGCCTCCTCGGCGGCCTGGAGTTTCATCCGTCCGAGCGAGCGCGCCGCGACGTTCCGCACGTCGGGGTCCCTGTCTTCCAGCGCCTTCAGGAGCGTCGGCACCGAGCTAGGCACCTTGAGCTCCCCCAGGATGCGGAGCGCGTGGGCGCGGGTCCATTTCATCGGGCTCCGCGCATCGCGGAGGTAGCGGGCGACCACACCCGCCTCTTCGAGCGACCGGATCACCTCGAGGCGCAGTGCCAGCTCGAGCTGGCTCACCTCCTCGGCGGCCATCTCGGACCACCGGCCCGAAAGGGCGCGGACGATCTGGCGCATCCCCTCGACTCGATCGTCCGGAATCCCGGTCTTCAGGAGCAGGAAGTTCTTTCTCAGGCGGTCCAGGAAGTTGCGTTTCGACGCCTCTTCGCGGTTCGAGTAGATCTTGTTCGCGATCGCGGCGATCGTGGTGAGGGCCACGATGCAGAGAAGGAGCCCCAGTGTGACCAGGAGGGCCTGGTAGTCGATCACGCCGTCCTCCTCACCAGCGCACCGAGCCCGAGAGCGTGAGCCCCCAGGTGCGGTACGAGTGGTTGTCCACGGAGTAGTAACCCTCCACGCCGAGCGGGACCCCGTCGAGGATCGTCCCGTTCAGGTATGCGGACCAGACGTTCGAGGCGATATCGTCGAAATTCGACGACGTCAGGAACGAGAATTCGTACCGGGCGCCGTAGTCCACCGCCGCGCGCTCGGAATAGCCGGAGGCGGTGATGCCCGCCGCGTGCTTCACGCTCTCGAGCGGGGTGAAATAGCTGGCCGAGGGCTTGGAGAAATCGGACCACGTGAGACCGTAATCCAGAGTGAGCCTGGGTTGCCTCGTGTTGATGCGATACGCCAGCGATCCGGCCACGCTCGTACGATCGTTGTCGTCGGTATACGTCGCCCTCGAGAATGATCCGGTCGCGCTGCCGCGGCCGTTCCAGTCCCAGCGAAGACCCAGTCCGGCGTCGGTCACACCGCCGGGCACAAGCACGTTTGCTCCCGTGCCGTCGGTCGTCTTGATCGCGATGTAATCCCTGCTTACCCCGACGCTCGGGGTGAGCCTTCCGAGGTAGCCCCACACGCGCGAGTTGAAGCCGACGAAGTCGTCGTCAGCCCCCAACGGGTAGAGCACACGGGGATTCCTGCTCTCGAACCGCTGATACGCGAGACCCGCGGAGACCTGCACCGGGTAGCGCCTGAGAAAACTCACGTCGCCGCGGATCCCCGTGCTGTTCAGGTCGTAGTTCAGCGTCGTATCGGGAGGAAGGCCCGTGTTTTTCTCCCAATGGTGGAGCCTGGAGGCTCGAAGAGAGAGCCCGACCGAGCGGGACAGCGTGCCGCGCGCGTCGAGGAAGCCGCCCACGGTCTCAAGCTTGAACGCGGTCGAGTCGGATGTGATCTGCCGCTCGCGGAGCCTCATCCACCCACCACCCACGGCCGGCCGGAGCGCGAGCCGAACCGCGCTGCGTTCCTCCTTGACCCCATCCTCGTCTGCACCGTGGGCGGCGGCCTCCGCCGTGAATGCAGCCGACGCCGTCGGCGCATTTCGCCAGCGCGCGACCGTCGCCAGCCCGAGCCAAGCGTCGCCGTTCTTAGGATCCGCCTCGAGGACCCGCCGATACTCCATCGAGGCGCCCGCGAGGTCGCCGCTCCAGGAGAGAGCGCGGGCGTAGCCGATGCGGGTCTCGAGATCCGTGGAATCGGCTGCGATCGCCCGGCGGAACTCGGGAATCGCCTTGTCGCTCCGGCCGGACCACGCGAGCGCCCGCGCATAACCCGCACGGTCGAACGCGTCATCGGGATAGCGAGCGAGAAGCTTCCGGTAGGTGGCGATCGATTCGTCGAAGTGGCGGGACCACGCCAGCACGCGTGCGAGGAGCGAGAGAAGCTCCCGGTTCTCGGGATCGTCCTTGAGGGCGCCGCGGAGCGTCGCGGCCGCCTTGTCGAATTCCTTGCGATCGCTCGATTCCCGCGCGGCCCTGAGCGCCTCGTCGGATCGACCCGTTTCGTCCATCCGGGTCATGCCGGGGGGTGTCAGGGGTGGGTCCGGGCGCGCCGAGGCGCCAAGCGGAGACACCGCGGCACACACGAGGCCGACCAGGAGGAAGGGCGCGGCGCGCGCCAGCCTTCCGATCCGCGGTGCCGCGACCCTATTCATCCCGTTTGGCGTCGAGATCCGTTTGGCTTCGCTTTTCACGGGCGTCCATTCCCTCGAAAGATTCCCGCAACAACCGTGCTGACTTCTTGATCCGCTCTGAGATCATCGGCATGTCCCAGCCGTTCCATACAAAGGAGTAGGACTCGGGCGTCACGATGTGAACCTCATGGGCAGCAACGCTTTGAACCGTCCCCGGTGGACCCAGAAACTGAATATCGCCGGGCTTGATCCTCGAAGGGAATCCCGGTCGAGCCGGCCCCAGGGAGTCGGCCCGGAAGGCAGGCAGCTGCGTGGCCCATGCCAGGAGCCCAATGCCCGTGGTCCGGGAAACTTCAACCTCGCGCGTCGCCTGGGCATCGTCCAAAACGGAGCGGCTCGAGGGATCCCCGACGTTCAAAAGGCCCCAGGGCAAGGCGACCTCGATCGTTCTCCCCGCGTCGTCGATGGTCCATTCGGCGTGCGGATCGTATTCAAAGGCGGAGGCGCCGCCCGGCCAGACCGGAGCCCGTGCCGGCTCGCGCCCGAACTCGAGGCGGCCCCAGTCGAGGTGTCGCGCCGGGTAGAGTTTGCCGCTCCGAGAGACGCGCTCACGGTTCGTCTCGATGATGAGCGGGATATAAACCCCATCGTCGTTCGCCACGGGGCGGAACGGGCTCCGATTGGGTAGAAAGCGCCCGTCCGCGAGCACCCGCGACCAGACCGAATAGTTCATCGCCTTGTCGATGAAGAGCTCGGCCTTGGGCGGGCGCCCTCCAGGCCCGCGACGATCCCCCGGTTCGATGAGCAGCACGAATTCGGCTCCGCGGGACCACGTGGCGCGAAGCGGCCGGGGGAGCCTGTGATCGCCGCGCTTGGGATCGAGCACGTCGAGAGCGATCCCGATCGTCGTCGTCGCCCGATCCGCGAGATCGGCCCGCAGATAGAAGCGATTCTGGTCGGAGGCGACGTAGAGCGCGCGAAGGGCGCCTTCCTTGGCGGTCGCGTACGGTGCGATCCCCGCCCAGTCCTCGATTCTTCCGTCCACGTGGATCGTGGACGGCGGGTCGAAGCCGATGAGTCCGTAGCTCTCCTCGGGATCGAGCAGGTTGTGCCACAGGGGATCACGGTCCCGCGGCTGCTCCCCGCGCATGACCAGCCAATTCACCTTGAACCATTCGTCGAAGAGCGCGAACAGGAGCGCGCCGGCACAGCCGGTGTCCTGGATGTCCTCGATGAGTCGAACGTCGTGCCGCCCCTGCTCCTCCTCCGACATGCCGCCGTGATCGATCCCCTGCGGCTGCAGATGCGCGATGCCGCGGCTCGTCGGAACTCCGAACTCACCGATGAGAAGCGGGATGCCCCGGGTGTGCGCCTTCAGATCCGCGAGATACCCCGCGTAGTTGCACAACCCGTGCTTGTCACGGTAGGCGGAGTAGCCCGGGTCGAGATTGATGAAGTCTGGGTAGTAGGGGTACACGTGGTAATTCGCGAAATAGCCAAGCGTCCGATTGAGCGGTGAAGGTCCTCTCGTCGGACGAATCTTCCCCGGATCGACCGAGAACGCGTCCTCGTCGTGTTCCGCCTCCTTCCCGCCCGGCTCCGTTTCCGTCGGGTGGCGCATCACGTCCAACGTGGGCCAGTTCACAAACGAGAAAGGACGGCCCAGACCATAGCGGCCGGCCTCGTAGGATGCCGCCAGGTCCAGCTCACGCCCCAGCCAACATTCCATCGGCGTGCCGTCCTCGACGGAAAAGAAGGCTCCGCGGAAGGACGTCATGTCCGGATGCTTTTGCTGTGTGATGCGCACGGCGTAGGGCTCCCACTCGCGTCCCAGGAGCCACCCCGCGACATAGGGGGAAACGTCGGCAGCGTAGCGCCCGGACGCGTGGCCGGGCCGCGGTGGAACCATGGCCCTTCCGTGGATCGCGTCGATGGAGGTTTGGATCTCGGACTCAAATCCCCGGGTGAACGCCTGGTCCCAGAAATCGTTCTGCTCCGGCAGCTCGGTCCATACCTCCTGGAAGAGCCACAGGGGCTCTTTGGGGTGGGCCTCGTTTTCCTCTTTGAGAGCCTGGTAGAAATCGGGCGGATGAAGCGCATACACGCGGATCGCGTTCGCGTGGATGGCCCGCGCGAACTGAAGCCACCGACGATAATCCGCCTTGGTGATCGCGAATTCGCCCGGGAAGTGCCCCGCGGAGCCGGCGCCCAAGTTGAGGCCTCGGATGAACATCGGGCGCGGGACGCCGGCCGTGACGATCTCGAACCTGTTTCCGCGCGCCTGGACGTACCGCGAGGGCTCGGAGGTGTCGGCTCGGCCGCAGATGGCGGCGCTTAGAAGAACAACGAGCGATGGGACCGCGAGCCATGCACGAAAGATCGGACCGGCCCTCCGTCTGTGCGAAGCTGTCGCAATACTCGCGTATTTCCCGGGGGAAGCGCTATCAGTAGAACTGCGGCTCTATTCGGGCCGCGTATCCGGAATGATGGCCCGGAGCGTTCCTTCAAGATCCTCGAACGAGTCCAGAATCGCGTCGGGCTCCGCCGCGAGAAGCTCATCCCTCGATACCAGGCCCGTCGCGACGATGACCGCCCGCGCGCCGATCGCGCGGGCGCAGGCGACATCGCGCGGCGTGTCTCCGATCACGGTTGCCTCGCTTCCGGCGACGCGCCGACCCAGGAGCTCCCCGGCCTTCTCGAGCGCGATCCTGGCCAGCACGCAGCGGTCCTCGTGGTCGTCCCCGAACGCGCCGAAACGGAAATAATCGCCGAGACTGAATCGCCGGAGCTTGAGCATCGCTCCGCGGTGAACGTTCCCCGTCAGGAGGCCGACGACCACGTCGTCCCGCCCGCTCAGGTGCCGCAGCAGCTCCTTGACGCCCGGGTAGAGCTTGGCGCCGTCGTGGTTCCTCATTTCCAACGCGAGGTGTTCCGCGTAGCGATCCAGGCACGCGTCCCTGCGCTCGAGGATCACCTCGTCGGGCACCCCCGCCATCCGCATGATTTCGGCCACGCACTGGGGATCGGTCATGCCCGCGAAACGGAATCCGCTTACCGGTCCCGTCGTATCATAGGTTTCTTGGAGCGCCCGCGCGAACGCAAGCTTGGGGGCGATGCCCTCGCGGAGGAGCGTGCCGTCGATGTCGAAAAGTGCGAGACGCATCCTGATCTGGTCCCGGTGGTACTCGTCCTAGTTGGCGGCCGGCTCGAGTTGGTACCCGTTCGGACCTCTGCTCATCATAAGCGGCATGTCGACGACATCATAGCCGCGCTTTCCAAGCTGCGCCGTGAAGCGGAGGCAGGGAATCACGACCCTCGCCGGCACGTCGGGATAGATATCCGAGATGGAGTAGGCGACCTGGCGTGTCTGACGCTTCGCCCAGGACCGAAGGAAATCATCGGCGCGATCGAGCGCCTCGCGCGCGTGGAGCCGGTCGGCGGTTTTCGTGATCTCCCCGGAATCCCAGCTCATCTCGCTCCGTACCTTGATCGAGGAGCAGGCGAAGCCGCCGCGCCCGCCCTCGAACGTGAGGTCTTCGTCCCGGCTCCTCGTCACCCTTCCGCTGCCGTCGGTGAACAGAAGGTAGACCGGAACCCGGAACTTACCGGACGTCAGGTGGACGATCGCGGCGTCGCTGAAGTCGAAGGCCGCGAGCGTCTCCCCTCGCTCACCGACGAGCGTCGCGGCTTCGACTTTCGTGCCCCCCGCGAGAAAGCGCCGGGCCGCCGCATCCCGCGAACGGTCCAGGCTCCCGATCTGTCTCGCTGCAAGAAATCGTTCGATGGCGCGGACGTGAGCTTGATCGGGCTGGGGCGCGGGCCGCGGTGGCTGTCCGAGACGGATCTCGTGCGGAGTCTCTTCCGCGAGCACGCCGGACGAGAAACACGGTGTCATGACGGCGAGGAAAACCAAAGCCGCAAGCTTGGTCACCGGTTGCATTGGTATCACTCCTCTACTCGGCGCGTCAAGCTCGGGCCCCCACACCCGCGGTTCGAGATCCCACGGTCGCCGCCGGCGCGCCGCTGGCGCCGGGAGCCGCGCCGGCGACCGTGCCTTCGAACATGCGTGGATTGGTCGTGCGCTTGAGCGCTTCCTCACGTGTGATCTTTCCGGAGGTCACCAGGTCTTTGAGCGCCTGATCCAGTGTCTGCATTCCGTGCTGGGCTCCAACCTGCATGATGCTCAGGATCTGGGCCGTCTTCTCTTCGCGAACCAGGTTCCGAAGCGCCGGGATCCCGACCAGGATCTCGAGTGCGGCGACCCGGGACTTTCCGTCGGCGGTGGGAATCAGGGTCTGCGCGATCACTCCCTCCAGCGACTCGCTCAGCATCGTCCGGATTTGGGACTGGCGGTCACCGGGGAAAATGTCAATGAGCCGGTCGATCGTCTTTGCGGCGGAATTCGTGTGGAGCGTTCCGAAAACCAGGTGGCCCGTCTCGGCAGCCGTGATGGCGAGCGACGTCGTCTCGAGATCGCGGAGCTCTCCGACCAACATGCAATCCGGGTCTTCCCGGAGGGCGCTCCGGAGCGCGGTGGCAAAATCCTTCGTGTGCGCCCCGACCTCCCTCTGGTTGATGAGGCATTTCTTGCTCTCGTGCACGAACTCGATCGGGTCCTCGATGGTGATGATATGCGCCTGCTTGTTGGAGTTCAGGTAGTCGATCATCGCGGCGAGCGTCGTCGACTTTCCGCTGCCGGTCGGTCCCGTCACGAGCACGAGCCCGCGCTCTTTCATCGCCATCTCGCGCAGCACCGGAGGGCACCCGAGCTCCTCGAGCGTGCGGATCGTGGTGGGGATGACGCGGAATACCGCGCCGGGGCCGCGCCGCTGCGTGAACACGTTGGCCCGGAAACGCGCAACCTCCGGGATCTCGAACCCGAAATCGATCTCGTTGTGCGACTCGAAGTAGGCCCGCTGGTCCGCGCTCATGATCTCGTAAAGCATCGCGCGGGCCTCGTCGGCGCCCAGGGCAGGCAGATTGGCGCGGACGATCTCGCCCCGCTTGCGGACGATCGGGGGCATCCCCGCTGAGATGTGAAGATCCGAGGCGCCCGCGTCCCTGGTGGACGTGAGGAGAGCCGTGATGGACTGGGGCATTAGGGCTGTTTCTCGCGTGCGATGGAGTCGCGATCCTCATCGGTCAGGATGATCGAGGTGATGCCCCCGGCCCGAGTCTCGGGCGGATCCCAGACGGACGCGCCGTCCCGCCTCGCCGGCGGAAGCCCGAGCAGAGCGAACGGCCGATCCGCGAGGACGGCGCGGCCATGCCGGCTCCTGGTCAGATCGGAAAGGAGCGCCTTCCCGTCGAGCCAATCGGTTCGCACGAACACCAGCCGTCCGACCGAAGCGCCACCCAGCGCCTCCGCGACGGAATCTCCGAGAAGGAAATCATCGAGGATGGCCACGTCGGCGCCCTGTCCTACCACGAGCTCGGCCCAGCTGGCGAGTGCCTCCTCGCGCTTGCCGTAGATCACCCGGCTCACCGATTCGGGGTAGGGTGTGCTGCCGCTCGGCTCGATGGCGAGCATGCGTCTCTGCGGGCGGGCGGCCAGCGCGGCCAACGACGCGAGGACAAGCGAGCCGCTCGACCGCGGTGGTCCGTGGACGATCACGATTCCTTCCGGCCCGTCCACCATGTCGCGTACTTCCGCTTCAGCGACAGGTGAAACGCCGAGCGCGTTCAGCTCGGGTACCTCTGTGGGACGGGGCGAGAGCCGGACGACGGTGGCGATGCCCGATGAGGTCCTGCAATGCGATACGTGCAACACCATACGCTCCGGTCCGACTTCGACCGGAATCGATCCCGCCGACACCATGTCGCGATTCCCTTCGAGGTCGAAGATGCCCAGCACGCCGAGGCGCGCCCTCAGGTAGAGCGCTGCTTCCGGGCGCTCCGCGGGCTGCGGCTCCAGACCCGCATCCGTTCGATAGAGGACCGAAAGGGATCCCTCCGTGGGGAGGAAGTGAATCTCGGACGCGTTCTTGCGGCGAGCGGTGTGCAGGTGAAAGAGAAGGAAGTTCGTGCCGGCCCGATCCCAGACGACGTCGCGCCGGGTCCTCTCCCAGCCGGTTTCTCCTGGCACGGTCGTCGCGGTTTCCGCGGTAGCGCCCCCTTCCTTGCGCCCTCCGTAGACGGCGTCAATCGCCCGGCGCAGCGAGCCCGGGGCGCCGATGACGAGCGACAGGGCACCGCCCACGATTTGGCGAAGCTCGGCAACAGCATCCTGGTCGGTCGGATCCGCCATGGCGACGGTGAGCTCGCTCCGCGAGCCGAAGAGGGGCACCGCTTGGACTCGGCGCAGGACCTGCTCGGGGAAGCGACGCACCTGCTCCGAATCGATAGCCTCGGGACGCACATCTACATACGGAATGCCGAGCTGTTTCGAGAGCGCCCAACCAATGTTTTCCTCGGACGTGAAGCCCAGCTCGACCAGTGCCTCCCCGATGAGGGTGCCCGTTTCGCGCTGGCGGACCAGCGCCTGCTCGACCTGGGCCTCGGTGACGTTTCCGCTCTCGACGAGGATGGAAGTCAGGGTTCTCGTTGGAATCTTGGGCCTGCTCAAGGCTCACACCTCGCGACCTGGGTGGATCGAATGGTTCCGGTGATCCGGCAAATCGCAAGGCATGTGCCATAGGGTTGCAAGCGGCCATCGATCGCTCTCAAACGATGTGCCGGGAGGGACTTCCGAAGACCGATCGGGTACCATGCGACGGAGGCTAGGTAGCAAATAGGTAGCCGGAGGGATGGAGAACCGAGTAGATTCTCGGCGGTCCTAGTCCTCGCGGGTTCAGGTTCTCGCGGTTCGATCCGACAACAAGGGAGGCCATGGCACAACCACAGCTCAAACGAATCGCTCGGAAAGAGAAGCTCGACCGGGCCGGCAAGAAGGCCGCCCCCAAGCCCGTCGTTCGCCTGACCGCCCACGATCTCGCGGCTCGCCAGCGTGAGATATCGGTCAGCGAGTTCTTCACGAAGAACCGCCATCTCCTCGGATTCGACAGCCCCGCCAAGGCCCTCCTCACCACGGTCAAAGAAGCCGTCGACAACGCGCTCGATGCGTGCGAAGAGGCGGGCATCCTGCCGGATCTCCTGATCGAGATCGGGGAGATTTCCGAGACGCGCTACCGCGTCGCGGTCCAGGACAACGGGCCGGGAATCGTGAAGGCCCAGATTCCCAAGATTTTCGGGCAGCTCCTCTACGGCTCGAAGTTCCACACGCTGCGGCAGGCGCGCGGGCAGCAGGGGATCGGGATCTCCGCGGCGGGCATGTACGGCCAGCTCACGACCGGCAAGCCGATACGGATCATTTCCAAGACCGGGCCGACCAAGCCGGCACACGAGTTCGAGATCCAGATCGACACGAAGCGAAACCAACCCGTTCCCGTCTCGGACCGGGAGATCGGTGACTGGCATGTCGTCGACCCGACGACCGGAGAGAAGAGCACGGTCGACCACGGGACGAAGGTTGAGCTCGAGATCGAAGCGACCTACAAGAAAGGCCGCCACTCCGTGGACGGCTATGTCGAGCAGACCGCGATCGCGAACCCGCACGCCAAGGTGTCGTACGTGGCTCCCGACGGCGAGCGCCACGAGTATGCCCGTGTCGCGGGGGAGCTCCCCAAGGCACCGCTCGAGATCAAGCCGCATCCTCACGGCGTCGAGCTGGGGATCCTCCTCAAGATGCTCCACGAGACGAAAGCGCGAAACATCACCTCGTTTCTCCATGGCGAGTTCTCGCGCGTGAGCGGTCCGGTGGCCGAGGAGATCGTGAAGTCTGCGGGCCTGCCGCTCACGATGTCGCCCCCCAAGGCGGCGCGCGAGCAGGCGGAGGCGCTCTACAACGCGATCCAAGCGGCGAAGCTCATGGCCCCGCAATCGAACGTTCTCTCGCCGATCGGCGACGAGCTCTTGATCGAGGGGCTGAAGAAGCAGGTCACGGCGGACTTCTACGCGGCGACCTCGCGAAGCCCCGCGGTCTACCGTGGGAACCCCTTCCTCATCGAAGCCGCGCTCGCCTACGGAGGCGGCCACATCCCGGCGGACGAGCTGATCACGATGCTCCGGTTCGCCAACCGCGTTCCGCTCCTCTATCAGCAGTCCGCCTGCGCCATCACAAAGTCGGTGGTCTCGAACACGTGGAAGAATTACGGGATCCAGCAGGCGCGGGGGGCCTTGCCGACGGCGCCGATGGTCCTGATGGTGCATATCGCCTCGGTCTGGGTGCCGTTCACCTCGGAGAGCAAGGAGGCGGTGGCCTCGTATCCCGAGATCGTCAAGGAGATCAAGCTCGCGCTTCAAGACGTGGGCCGGAAGCTGGGGCTCTACATCCGCCGCGGGTTGCGCGAGGCCGACGCGGAGAAGAAACGCTCGTACATCGAGAAATACATTCCCCACATCGGGATTGCGCTTCAAGAGATTCTCGGCATCGACGACAAGCGGAAAGAGAAGGTTTGCGCGACCCTGAAGGACACTTTGGAACGGAGCCGGAAAAATGAGTGAGAGCGTCGTACCGAAGATCAAGAAGGAGGCGAAGGGGGTCGAGGAGTCCATCTTGAAGAGGAAGAAGCCCTCGCTCCGATTCCCGATACGCTCCCTCGCGAACGTGCGCTATCTCGAGAAGGAAGGCTATTTCGAGATCCGCGGGCGGAAGAAGGAGCGGACGTTGACCGTGAACACCGTGAAGACGTTCGCGCAGACGCTTCGCATGATGGCCCTCTCGAAAACCCTCGTTGAAACCGACGACATCGCGACGAAGCGGGAGGCCTACTACGTCTCGAAGAACTGGGACGAGGCGCGCTTCCTGGAGCAAACGGAATCAGACACCGTGATGGACGACGTCGAAGCGCTCTTCGAGGTGAACCGGGAGCAGCTGGGGTTCGTCCCGGAGGAAAAAGGGGGAGATGTCGCGGGCAACTTGATCGTGATCGACAAGGATCCCAATACGGGGAAAGCCATCCAGATCGACTGCACCAAGTTCGGCTCGGGCGCTTACTCGATCCCCATCTCGGTCGAGGATCTGGGGTTCGAGACCAAGGCCAAGTTCATTCTGGTGATCGAGACCGCGGGAATGTTCCAGCGGCTCGTGAAGCACGGCTACTGGAAGAAGGCGAACTGCATCCTGGTCTCGATGGGGGGTGTTCCGACGCGCGCCTGCCGACGGTTCATCCGGCGTCTCGCCGACGTGAAGAAGATTCCGGTCTACGTGTTCGTGGACGGCGATCCCTACGGTATCAGCAACATCTACCGCACGTTCAAGGTTGGCTCCGGGAACGCGGCGCACATCAACGAGTTCTTCTGCGTGCCGCAGGCTCGCTTCCTGGGAATCACACCCCAGGATATCATCGACTACAAGCTACCGACGCATCCCCTGAAGGAAGTCGACGTGAAGCGGGCCAAGGACGCGCTCAAGAACGACCCATTCTTCCTGCATCACAAGGAGTGGGCCAAGGCGATCGAGCATCTGGTCTCGATGGGGGTCCGCGCGGAGCAGCAGGCCCTGGCCGCGCACGGCTTGAATTACGTCATCGACGAGTACCTGCCCCAGAAGATCGCGCACCCGGAGAAGTTCCTGCCCTGAGGCAGGCTCCGGCTTGAAGCGGGCCTACTCCTTCACGTCAAGCCATAGGTAGACGGTCGCGTCTCCCTCCTGGATCTTGAGCTTTTCCCGGCGCGGAAGGTGTTCGATCTGGGACCGCACTGCGTTCAAGCGGATCTTGTGGCCGTCCGCACTGATTTCTGCGGGAAGGCCCAGGGCGAACATGGTGTCGATCGTCTTCTTCGGCATCGTCATCGCGACCGTGGCCATGTCCTTCCCGGGCTCCCAGACCTCGACGTGGAGATCGGGGTTCTTCCCCCACCACCAGGGCGCGGGGGAGGGAGGTGCGAGCCGGATGGTCCAAATGACCCCGATCGCCAGTGAGATGAAGGCCAGGGCCGCGATCCAGATTGCGACTCGTCGGGACATGCGAGATCTCCTCGGGGGGACTCCAGAGAGCCTACCTCCCGTACGGTAGCACGGCCCGCTGGGTTTCGTCTAAGGAGGTGGGGCCGTGACCTTTCCTACCTCACGGATCACGACACGCCAGCCGTCGAGCTCCGACGGGATGCTCGCCGCCAGCTCCGAGGTCTTCCGAACCACGAATACGACCAGGACGGTATCCGCGCCCTCCCGTCCTTCCCCCGTCCCCGCGACACCCTCGATCGCCATCAGCGCCGGGGTTCGGCGCTCCAGGACCTTCGCGATGTGTTCTCGAGGCACGGAACCCCTCCTATCTTCGGTTTGACCACGGGGCGCGTCCGTCCGCGCGCGGTCCGGATGAGCGGTGCACCGAACGGCGCCCGCGAAGGCGAGGAGCAATGCCAGCAACAGCTGATGGCGCATGATTGCCCGGGAACAGGAGGCCGAAGGAACGAGCCTGATTACAGGCGAAACATGCCGCGAGATCCAAGGATAATTTTACTTGGAGCCTCCCCCGCCGGAGGAGGAGCTGTTCCCTCGAGCGTTCCGCCCCAGTCGCCGGAGTCCGAGGAGGGCGCCCATGACCGCGAGCAGACCCGTGAGAGTGACCAGGATGCTCGGCGCGGCGGGCATGTCGAACTGGACCGAGCCGAGCAGGCCCAGAACGCTCGCGACGAACCCGAAGATCCAGCCGACCGCCAGCGCCCGCCCCGGCCTCGCTGTGGCCATGAGCCCGGCGACCGCGGGGATCACGAGAAAGCCGAATACCAGGAGCACTCCCGCCATTTGGACCGAGGAGGTCACGACGAAACCGAACGTCGCGTAGAAGAGCAGGTCCCACAGGAAGAGCCGGCGCCCCCGAGCTTGGGCGCCTTGAGGATCATTGGTGATCTCGAAGAACGGCTTTCGCAGCACAAAGTGGATGAGTCCGATGACCGAATACAGCACCGCTACGCGTAGCACGTGCTTCGGATCGACCGTGAATATCGACCCCACGAGTGTCTCTTTCAGATGCTCCGGGCCGGCGGGGCTCTTCTCGAGCACGAGGAACACCAGCGCCTGCGCTGTCGCGAACACAATTCCGATGTAGGCCTCAAGCGGTACGTTCCGCGAGCGGCCCCGCAGCCAGGCGAATACCGCCGCGCCCACGAACGTCATGCCGAGCGCGAGGAAATACGAAGCGACCGGGTCGTGCTCGAAGTTCAGCATGACTGCCAGCGCCACGCCGAGGGCTGCCATTTGTGCGAGCGCGAGGTCCACGAATAGAACCCCGCGTCGCACGATATGGAAACCCAGATAGGCGTGGATTCCGGCCAGGACCAGGGCAACCGCTACCGCCGTCCGGAAAAACGGTAGCGCAAAGGCTTCGGTCACGGCGCGTCTCTCATGGTTTCCCTCCGCCGACCTCGCCAACCAGCTCGGTGATGTGGCTCAGGTAGCTGCCGGGCGCAGTTGTATCGCAGGAAGGGGACGCAACGACGACGCGGATCCCGGCCTCACGGGCAAGGAAGCGTCCCGCGTCGCTCGAGAACCACGGCTCCTGAAGGAAAACCGGGACGTGTCGCTCCTTGACGATCTTCACAACGTCCGCGAGATGTTTCCCCGTGGGGGGAATGCCTGGGACCGGCTCGGCCTCGGCCGCCACCTCGAACCCAAATGCGTTGGCGAAGTAGGTCCACGAACGGTGGTAGGTGACCACCACCTTGACCGGCATTTGTGCCGCGACGGCCTTGCCTCGGGACCAGGCATCTCCCGCCTCTTTGCCGAACTTCTCCGCGCGCGCCCGGTAGTCCGAGGCGTTCTTCGGGTCGATCGAGGCGAACGCCTCCGCGATCGTCTTCGCTACGATGGCGCCGTTTCTTGGATCAGGCCAGTAATGGGGGTTGCCGTACGGGTGAACATCGCCCATCGAGGCGTTGACCTGCTGCGTGGGTTTCTCGAGAACCGGGACGTCCTTGGAGCAGTCCACCACGACGATGTGAGCGTTCC
>Ga0075423_10001793_pt1 | contig 19184 bp, 17 predicted proteins | sample SoiMethybrSBSTD2_FD_80114 | JGI IMG/M metagenome (GOLD analysis project Ga0075423, IMG submission 80114) | Bulk soil microbial communities from a Populus tree surrounding site in Tennessee, USA - Soil MetaG P. TD hybrid SBSTD2 | ecosystem: Environmental > Terrestrial > Soil > Tree plantation...
CACGGTGCGGACTTTGATCGCTGGATTACCGGTCGGTTGGTTCAATGTCGGGGCCGCCGGGTGGGTCCAGCGGGCGGTCCGGGTCGACCTCCTCAGGATCCTCTGGCGGGTCCAACGGCCAGTCAGGATCGACGCGCGGCTGATCATCTTCAGGTGTGGTCGGCGACGTATCGGAGTCGACCAACGGCTCAGATTCCTGTGACGACGTGACCATGCACGGCCTCCTACAACCACGGTGTGAGTCCCGCGGCCCGAAGTCGTCCGTCATCAGCGCAGGACGCACGAAGGGCCAGGGTTTGACTGGAGATTTACCCACGAGGGTGCCGCTTCATGCCATCTGTCTGTGAAGCTGGGTTTGGGTCTGACAGGCACGCTGGACTCGAGATGGTCGCCCGGTGGGCGCCTCGGGAAGAAGACGCGAAAGGTGAAAAATGGCCGATCGGACGGCGCCGCGCCCTGGCTGGGCCGCACTCGTCATGCTCCTTCTGCTCGCTGGGCTCTGGGTTCTGGAGTTTTTTGATCGACTGAGCGGCAACGAGCTGGATCAGCTGGGCATTCACGCGCATCAAGTCGATGGCCTGCCGGAGATATTCACCGCACCCTTCTTGCACGCCGGATGGGACCACCTGATCAGCAACTCATTGCCCTTCTACATACTCGGCTTCCTCGTGCTGCTCAGCGGCCTGGCACGCTGGGTGGCTTCTTCGCTGATCATCATTGTCATCTCCGGCCTGACTGCGTGGTTCCTTACTCCGCCGCACACGATCATCCTCGGCGCAAGCGGGCTGATCTTTGGCTGGCTGACCTACCTGCTCGCCCGCGGCATCTGGTCTCGACGCCCGGCACAGGTGGTCATCGCCGCGCTCGTGCTACTCGTGTACGGGGGGCTGATATGGGGCATCTTCCCCAGCAGCGCGGGCATCAGCTGGCAAGCCCACTTAGGTGGCGCCGTGGGCGGCGTCTTGGCGGCGTGGCTGTTGCATCGGCGGTCCAGCCGGCAGCTCACCACCGCCGGATCTGTCCGCCGCTACTCATAGCAGCGTTCGTTCGCGACTTGACCTGCGCCTGATTGCTGGCCGCGTGTTGTTGCCCGGCTCGACGCGATTTGAGTCGCCCGCGAGACAACAGAAGGACGGTGAGCCGGTCAAGGGTACAGTCTGTAGAACCGGAAGAAGGCAAAGTCTTCGATGGGCAGCACGTCCACCGATGTGAAGCCGGCTCGTGTCGCGTACTCGGTGAGAATCGCCCGGCGCATGACCGTGCCAGTGCCCTCAGACGGGGATGACGACAGACCGTCGGGCAGACAGATCAGTGTGCTGTAGCCGTACATCACCTGTTCCACGGGATCACCAGGTGCGGTGAAATCATCCGCAACGGCCTCGTCCATGATCACGACCAAACCGTCGGAGCGAACGGCATCGTGGGTCGCGGCCAGCACATCCACAGGTCGCGGCATGTCGTGAACGCACTCGAAAGCGAAGACAGCATCGAAAGGACCAAACTCACCCAGCCCCTGCCCCTGCGCGACGGCGAAACGGGCCTGGTCCGAAACTCCCGCAGTCTCGGCATTGGCGTTCGCCACTTGAATCGAAGGCTCATCCACATCGACCCCGAGCACCGTTGCGGACGGGTACGCGCGAGCCAGCGCGATCGTGGACCAGCCCGCGCCGCAACCGATATCGGCGATCCGGGCGCCCGGCACCCGAAGCACAGCATCAATCTCTGGTACCGAGGCGAGAGCAGGTCCGAGTGCGGACTCGAACCAGGGCCTGTTGAGTGCGGCCTGGGAGTCACGGGCATTGTCTCCAAGTTCAGCCCAGCTCACTCCACCGCCGCCGCGATACGCCTCCAACAGCCTGTCGATCTGGACGCCGACCGCCGCCAGCATCTGCGGCAGCGCACCGAGGTAGCTCAGACTGTGCCGGTCTGTCAGCACCTCGACCGCTCCCGGCGGTAGGGCGTATCGCCGCTGGAGCCGGTCGCCGACGGCGGCGTCCAGGACAGCGAGGTTGCCGTAGACCGCCATCATCTCTAGCCATTCGATCGCGTAGCGCGGCTGCGTCTTTGTCCGCGCAGCCAGCTCAGCTGCCGTGGTCGGCGCCTCAGCCAGCGCATCGAGCCAGCCGAGGCGGTCGCCGAGGTACAGGTTGAAGGTCTCCATCGTGCCGAGGGCAGCCTTGAAAACCTTGTCCGCAAACGCCTCAGCGCTGGAGCCGTCGGTCGGTGTCGTCGTCACTTCACTTCCTCCTGCTGGCAATGGACGGGCAACTACATACAGCCGGCGGATCGGCGCTGTCGTTAGGCACCACCCTGCCTCACGGATACCGTGGAGCCGCCGGTGCCAGCACGGCAACCCGTACAGCGCTCAAGGAAGGACTGCTTGTGTCCGATCCGATCACGGTAGCGGTCCTCGGATTCTGGCACGTGCACGCAGGCGACTACGCTGCGCGCATCCGCCAGCATCCCGACACCGAGCTCGTCGCCGCGTGGGACGACGATTCCGCTCGAGGGCGAGCATCCGCCGACGCCATCGAGACCGCCTTCGTTGACGATCTCGACAGTCTTCTCACCCGCGACGACGTCGACGCGGTCAGCATCACCACCGCGACCACTGCTCATCACGCGATCATGATCCGCGCCGCGGAAGCCGGAAAGCACATCTTCACTGAGAAGCTGCTGGCGCCGACCGTCGCTGAGGCCGAGGAGATCATTGCTGTCGCCGACAAGGCCGGCGTCGCTCTCGTCGTGTCGCTGCCGCGGCTCTATCACGGATACGCCCGGGCGATCGTCGACAAGCTCGCCTCGGAAGAGCTTGGTGAGCTGACCTATTGCCGGATTCGGCTGTCTCACGATGGGGCGATTGCCGGTTGGCTCCCGGACCGCTTCTATGACCCTGCAGCGGCCGTTGGCGGTGCGCTCAGCGATCTCGGATGCCATCCGGTCTACCTCACTCAACTGTTCCTCGGCGCGCTCCCAGCGACAGTCAGCGCAACGTACGCCTCGCTCACCAATCACCAGGTCGAGGATCAAGCGGTGGTCACGCTTGGCTATCCGGGCGGCGCGATCGGTGTCGTCGAAACCGGCTTCCTGAGCCGTGACCCATTCACTATCGAGATGCACGGTACTAAGGCGAGCCTGGCGTACGAGAGCACCGATAGCGTGCTTCGGCACCAGAACGCAGGAGCAGACACCTGGCAAACGCTCGCGGTGCCTCCCGACAGTGCTGATGCATTCAGCCAGTGGGTGACCCACATCCGGGAGCGCACCCGAGCCGACGACAATCTGACGCGGGCTGTCGAGCTCACCCGCCTCGTGACGGCAGCCAACACCGCGGCAGCCACCGGCACGGCTGTGCGCTATCCGATTGGTGTCGCGTGAACGCGGTCAAGGTTGGCCTGATCGGTGGCGGTGGCATCGCCGACGCCCACATCCGTGGGTATCGCGCGTACGCCGATACGATCCGGGTAACCGCAGTGGCCGATGTCGTGGCTGAAACGGCCCACCGGCGTGCCGCAGAACTCGGCGCCGTAGCGTACGCGGACTTTCGGCAGATGATCGGCGAAGCTGATCTTGACGCCGTCGACATCTGCTTACCGCACCATCTGCACGCCGAGGCCATCGTGGCCGCCGCTGAGGCAGGAAAGCACATCTTGTGCGAGAAGCCGCTGTGCCTGACTGTTGAACAGGCAAACCAGGTGCAGCACGCGGTCAGCGGAGCAGGCGTGACATTGATGTGTGCTCACAACCAGCTCTTTCTGCCCGCGGTGACCAAAGCGAAGCAGCTGCTGGATGACGGCATTCTCGGCACCGTCTATGACGTCCACATCAGCGACTGCTTCTACAACGACTTCGACCCGCAGAACATGGGCTGGCGCGCCAGCGCTGCGACCAGTGGAGGGGGCGAGCTCATCGACACGGGCTACCATCCGACCTACCTGATGCTGCACTTCGCAGGAGCCTCACCAGTCGAGGCGACCGCATTGCTTTCTCGGCATCGGTTGAGCTTCATGGAAGGCGAGGACTCGGCTGAGGTTCTGGTCCGCTTCGACAACGGCGTGGTCGGCCATCTGGTCACGAGTTGGGCGTACGACTCGCCGCCCGGCAATCAAAGACTCTCAATCGTCGGAGAACGTGGCTCGATGCAGAGCGACGAACGATCGCTGACAGTGACCGTGCGCGGATCGAGCAGCGAGACCTTCGACTTTGCCGACGTGGACACCTTCGTGTACGAGATCGGACACTTCGCCGAATGCCTGCAGACCGGCACGCGTCCGCTGCACACAGAAAAGGAAGGCATCGACGTGCTGTGCATGATCTTGGCGGCGTACGAAGGGGCGCGCAACCGCACCATCGCACCTGTGTTCCGGGGGTTCTGAAGATGCGGACCCTATGCGACCGACACGAGCCGGGCGGACGACTGTATCGACTCTCCGAGACTTTGAGCGACCGCCATGTGGAGCGATTCGACAGCGTCGTCCTCAGCCGCGTTGCTGGTCCAGCTGACATAGCCATCCGGACGCACCAGAACCGCACCCGCACCGGCCAGCCCGTACCGCTCCGTCAACTTCCCGGTCGGATCGGACAACTCCGCGCCAATGGCAAGCACCTGTAGGGGGACACTAGCCGGAAGCCCGGACGCCGCGGCGCGCCAAGCCCCACTAGCTGGGCCGGTCAACAGCGTCAGGGTGAGGTCAAAAAGATCGATCGTCGACAACCGCTGCCCCTGCACGTCTATCCATGCATGAGGTGCCCGGTCACCGGGTCGCGCTCGCTGGCCGACCTCCTCGAAAGGCAGCTCCCCGGTATGCCCGTCAATGATGACGGCTGAGTCGTATGTGACGCCAAAGTCAGCGGCCAAGGTTGCCTCCGGAGTAATCGGCGTCGCCATCTCCATGGAGCGCGCGGCGTTACGCCGACCAACGGGGGCCCGCTCCTCCTCATAGCTGTCCAGCAGCGACTCGTCTGCCCAGCCGCGAACGACCCAGGCTAGCTTCCACCCAAGGTTGTGCCCGTCAGCTATGCCGGTGTTCATTCCCGTTGCACCACGCGGTGTCGTACGGTGCGCCGCGTCGCCGACCAAGAATGCCCGGCCGCGCCGATAGCCCGACGCGACGGCCGCGCCGAAGTCCCAATGAAAGGTCCTCTGGATCTCGATAGCGAGTTCGGAGACGCCTGCTGCCTTTCGGATCCGCGGCACAAGGTCATCGGCAGTCCAGGCCGAGGCCTGCAGCTCCTCGGAATCCGCCTCCAGGTCATAAATCCAGCGTCCGGCGCCGGCAGGCACGAAGATTCCTTCCGCCTTCGGCTTGGTCACGAAGTTGAGAACCGACAGTCGGTGATGAATCCATCGCGCGAGGTCCGCCTTGAACAGGACCGCCAAGTGGCTCCCGAGGGTACCGAGCGACTCCAGTTCGAGACCGAGCCGCTGCCGAACCTGACTCCGCGGTCCGTCGGCTCCAACCAAATATCGGGTGCCCAGTCGGTAGCTCTCCGTGCTCCCGCGGGGACGCAGCTCCACACGCACCACATCGTCATCCATCGTGAACGACACAAGCTCGGTGGCGAACCGCGACTCCCCCCCAACGTCACGAAAGTGCCGCAACAAAATGGGCTCCAGAAAGTCCTGCGGGGCAACCACGGCGTTGGACGGGCTGACCTTGTGACTCAACTCGAACGGTGGAACACCCAAGCTGGTCTCCTGAGGAGCCTGAGACAGTGTCTCCGCAATGGCGAATGTCATCGAGACGCCCATGTCGCCGCTGCGGACCTTGTCCTCCAAATCCCAACTACGCATGATTTCCATGGTCCGGCCGCGAATCCCGATCGCCTTCGGGAAGATCGAAACCCCAGAGTGCCTCTCCACCAACAGCACACGGGCGCCGGAGCGAGCCGCTGCGATGCTGGTGGCCAGACCGGACGGGCCCGCTCCGATAACTATGACGTCGTAGTGGGTGTGCAGCGGGCTCATGACCGCGCCTCCTTCGCTGATGTAGCAGATGACCTCAGTGTTGGGTGGCTCGGCCTCTCACGGATCCGTGGCGGCTACGGAGTTAGCCGGTCGAGAAAACCACGTAGCTCGTATCGGGTGCGGCAGCCGGTGCGAGCCAGCAGGCTGGAGACGTGGGTTTCCACCGTGCGCGGTGACAGATAAAGCCGCTGCGCTATAGCGGCGTTCGACAGGCCGTCGGCAACCAGGCGTAGCACGTCCATCTCCCGGCTGGTAACGCCAAGACTGCGGAGCGCCGGCGGCACGCTGGCATCGCCCCGTCCCCGCCTCGTGGGCGTGCCCGCGCGTCGCAGCAGGTCGCGACAGATCTTGGCGAGGGCCTCATCTCCGTTGTGCTCATGGGCGAGGAGATCGACCCTGAGCTGAGGCAAGGGGTCACCCCAGCCATCGCTGAGTGCGCACTCACAGGTGAACAGTCTCAGTAGCCGATGCAAGTACGGCACAGGCGACAGGTCCTGCTCACCTGCTGCGAACGACGCCTCGGCCTGATCCCGGTTACCCTGTCGACCCTGCGCAATTGCTTCTGCGTATCGGAGCGCTCCTCGGTTGGCGCGGCGAAGGCTGGCCGGCAGTTGGCGGAAAACGGCCCTGGCCTCGACGTCCTTCACTCCCACTACCGTGCGGAGGAGCACCCATAGCCCGAATTGATGCAGCGGGGCCGCGGGAGCGTGGCCGAGCACCCCATCGGCAAATCGGTCTAGCAGCACCAACGCCCCGGGCAGGTCGTGGCGTAGTAGCGGCAATAGCGCTCGGATTGCCCAGGCCATGGCCACTGTGTCGGGCGCCGGTACTCCGCTGGCCTCAACGGAGGCCAGCATGGCCCGCACCTGCCGCTCGCGACCAGGCATCGCGTAGCTTTGCGCGAGCAGAAGCTTGCCGGTGGCCAACAAGTACTGGGATTGCAGAGCCGCCCCAAGATCGAGCACCCGCTGCGCTGGCGCTGCGAGGGCGCGCGGGCCTTCTGCCACGTACGTCTGCTCGGCGAGGATGAGCTCGGCGCCGCCAGCCTGGATCAAGAGCCCGCTGTCCAGAGCCAGGTCGCGAGCATGGTCAAGCTTGGCCGAGTGCTCCTGGTCAAGCGCCTCGACGGTGCCGAGCCCGAGCTCTGCCTCGACCCGCCATGGGCGGAGCCCGGACTCCGCAGCCACCTGACTGGCCCGACGGAACGCCCTTGCGGCGGCGGCGGGATCGCTGAGCCGCGCCAACCGTCCCACAATGCACAGCGCTTCGCACAACACTTCGGGGTTCCGGTCCGATTCGGATCGCTCGACGGCACGGTTTGCGTGAGCCACAGCCTCCTCGACCCGACCGGCCCCGTGCGCCGCGTCAGCGAGCAGCACCGAGGACCGGGGGTCGTCAGGCCGACCCGCCCGGGCGACGAAGTCCTCAGCCTCACTCCAGCGCTGAACGACGATCGCGGCGCGTGCCAGCCGCAGACACAACTCGGCATGGTCTGCACCCGTCGAACTCTCCAGTGCCACATCTCCGACCGCCAGTGCTCGACCGGCCTCTCCGGTCAGGGTGTAAAGCCGCACACGTTCAATGGCGACCTTGACCGGCAGACTGCCCTGGTCGGCCAGGTTCTGCAGCCGCTGCTCCGCGCTACGCATCGCGCCCTTCTTGATGTCGCGGGCGACCTGGCGAAGCCGTATCTCCGCCGCATCTTGGCGATCACCTGCAGCCGCCAAGAGGTCTGCTGCAGCCGACTCGTCGTCCTCCCCGCCGCGAGCATGCAAGGCCCGAGCCGCGCGCATCGCGATAGCTGACCACTCCGGCGGAAGTAGTGTCCCTACCACGGCCTCTCGGGTGAGCGCGTGGCGCCACCGCAGCCGATTCTGCTCCGCGACGAGTAGATGAGCATCCGCCGCAGCTCTAGCGGCAGCCAACACCGACGGCTCGTCAAGGTCGGTGATCGCAGCGGCGAGCGACCAGTCCGGTTCGCCGCCGACCAGCGCGGCAGCTGTGAGCACCCGACGCTGCTCATCGGACAGCCCTCGAAGCCGCGTGAGAACGACCTCGGCAAACGAGTCCGGCACCGCAGCCGGCACGCTCTCGCCCGAACTTCTCGTGCCGGCCAGCAGCTCCTCGATGACCAGCGGAACGCCTTCCGCCCGCTTGATCACCAACTGTCGCTGGGTCGCGCCCAGATCGGGAAAGCGTTGTTCGACCATGACCGCGGCGTCGGCGGAACTGAGCGGGCCCAACCGGATGTGGATCGCGCCCGGTATGCGGGCCAAGTTCCGCATCACCGAGGAACCGGGCGAGTCATCGCGTACGGTCGCCGCCACAACGACGCGCGACGTGGTAAGTGCGCTACCGAGATAGTCCAGCAGGGCAATCGTGTCCGGGTCGGCCCAGTGCATGTCTTCAAGCACCAGGAGCGTTCCCGATCCGCCGACCGATCGGAGCAACCGCAGCACGCCTTCTCCGAGGACCACGGTCGGATCGACGATTGAGTCAACAGGTTCGTCGGCTGGGAAGCCCGGCAGGACTCGGCTGAGTGCCGCGCGGAATGGCCGCAGCTGCGCGGATTCCAGCAGGGTGTGATCCCTCACCGCCTCCATGAGGGCCTGGGCAACTGGCCGTAAGGGCCCCCCACCGTCTATGGCGCGCCCCGTCAGTTCGACGAAACCTCGGCGACGGGCCAATGCCGCCCACTCGGTTACGAGGCGTGTCTTGCCGATCCCGGCTTCGCCGGTGATCATCGCGAATCCCCCGGCCGCGCCTTCGGCGCGGTCCAAGAGGTCAGCCAAGCGCGCTAGCTCCACCTGCCGGCCGACCATTGTCATGGGTGGAGTCTCCCAAAGGGCAGCGCCGATCTCGTAGGCATAGGACGTCAGGCCGATATTTGGGGCCGTTTCCACGCAGCGAGTGACAACAAAGGCCTCGATCGGGCCGATACCTTGGATCTTCGTGGCTCTGTGGAGACCGCGCTCTTCACAGATTCTCAGGTGTGGCGGAAGGTTCCCTGGAGAACACTCGTGCCTCCCACCAGAGGCGAGAGGCACGAGCACATTCCCCGAGCGTGAGCGGCCGCGGGCCTAACAGTGAGTACTCCACTCGCTGACTGCGAAGCGCGTTTTGCGCGCCTCACCGGCAGCATGAAGACCACTCACCCGGCCACACCCCGACGTTCCCTCCCCCAAGAGGAACGTTCAAGATGAACGCTGTCGAAGGGCGATGCCCGTCATTTGTTGGCTAACCAACTCCTGACACAGCAAGAAATTAGCGAAGGAGACCAAATCATGTCGAGCCCCAGATGCCGGTTTGTCACCTTCTGGACATGTCAAGAAGTGGACATCGGGGTCGGATAGTGAGTCCTCGAAGCAAGCCCCCCAAACTGACTTCGTGCTGCCTAGCGCGGATAACGCTACAACACTTTGCTAGGCGCCGAGAAGTCCACGGATTTCTTCTGCCGTGAGTGCCGCTCCCGCGAGAGCCTCGCCGCCGACGACCGACTCGAGGAGCTCCTCTTTACGAGCTTTCAGATCCATGACCTTCTGTTCGATCGTGTCCTTGGCCACGAGCCGGTAGACCATAACGGTCTTCGTTTGGCCGATCCGGTGGGTACGATCCACCGCTTGCGCCTCAATGGCCGGGTTCCACCAGGGATCAAGTACGAAGCAGTAGTCCGCCTCGGCCAGGTTGAGCCCGAAGCCGCCAGCCTTGAGACTGATCAGGAACACTGACGCCGTTTTGTCCCGGAAACGCTGGATTACTCGTTCCCGATTCCGAGTTCGCCCGTCCAGGTACGTGTACGGAATGCCCGCTTCATCCAGCCGCGCCCGGATCCTGATCAGGAAGGTCGTGAACTGGCTGAAGACCAGTGCCTGGTGACCTTCGCCGACGAGCTCGGTCAGGTCCTCGAGCAGCACGTCGGTCTTCGCTGACGGCACGTTCAGATAAGCCTCGTCCACCAAAGCCGCGTCAAGACTCAGCCGCCGCAACAGCGTGAGCGAGCGGAGCACCGTGAACCGATTCCGATCGAGATCCTCGATCAAGCCCAGGACCTTCTGGCGCTCCCGTTGCAGGTGTGTCTGGTAGATCCGCCGGTGTTTGGAGTGCAGTTCGACCTCGACGATCTGCTCCTGCTTGGGCGGCAGTTCCGCCGCAACGCTTTCCTTGCTACGACGCAGCATGAGCGGGCGAATCCGACGGCGCAGCTGGCGGAGTCGTAGCGCATCCTTGCTGCGTTCGATCGGGCGCCGGTAGTACTCCGAGAAGCGATCCGGATCGGGGAAGAGGCCGGGTGCGGTGATCGAGAGCAACGCCCAGAGGTCCATCAGGCTGTTTTCCAGCGGGGTGCCGGTGATCGCCAGCTTGAACGGTGCCGCGATGCGGCGGGCGCATTGGTAAGTCTTGGCTCGGTGGTTCTTGACGAACTGTGCCTCGTCGAGGATCACTCCTGACCATTCCCGCTCGCTGAGCTTGTCGTTGTCGATCCGAAGCAATGCGTAGGAGGTGATCACCAGGTCTGCCCCGGCCATCGCATCACCCCAGGGTGCGCCGCGTTTGGCCTCGGATTCGGTGACACATACCACTCGCTGCTGGGGTGCGAATCGGGTCGCTTCGGTACGCCAGTTCGACACCACACTTGTGGGGGCGACGACCAGGAAGGGAGGCTGCTCGGGACAGACAAGGCGGGCATGGCAGATCAGCGCGAGCGCCTGGAGGGTCTTGCCGAGACCCATGTCGTCGGCCAAGATGCCGCCCAGTTGTTGATTCCACAGAAAGCACAGCCAGCGGTATCCGTCCAGCTGATAGGGCCGTAGCGTCGCGGCCAACGTTGTGGGAACCTCGACATCCTCGATCGCGGAGACGTCCGTGAGGCCGCGTACAGTCTGCTCCCAGCGAGCCGACTGATCGATTGCGACGCCCAGATTGGTGAGGTCGTCCCACAGGCTTGCCTGGAACCGGTTGATGCTGAGCTCCCGGCGATGATGATCTTGCAAGCCTTTGGACTCCTCGATCAGCTCCCGGAGCTGGGCGAACTCAGGCCGGTCCAAGGAGAAGTAGACGCCCGTCTCCAAGATCAGGAAGTCCTGACCCTCCGTCAGGGCGACGAACAAGTCCTCGAACGGAACCACCTCATCGTCGATCGACACCTTGATACGAAGATCGAACCAATCAGCGGAGTTGGGCCGTTCGACTGCCGCAACCTCAACAGTTGGCTGCGAGTTGGTCTCGCGGTACTCGCGCACGTCCCCTTCCAGGCTGACGCGCACGCCGGCGGGTTCTAGTTTCGGCAATACGTTCTCGATGAATCGCAGCGCTGCGGTGGGGTCCAGCAGTACGTGAGCGGCTGGTTGCTGTGGTTGTTCCCTTCCGGAGCTCGCGAGCTGCGGAATATCCGCGTACGGCAGCGACAGCGCGGCTAGCTTGCGCTGTTCTTCAGCAATGTCTCGAATGCTTTGCCGCTCTGGCAGGTGGTCGATCGCGTACGTGGCACTACCTGTCGGCCTGTCGTAGTGCACCTGCCAGTCGAGGCGAACTCGGTGTTCAGGCCGGAAGTGCACCACGAGACCCAGGATCGGCTCGACGTAGTCGGGAAGCCGGACTGAGCGGTCGGCCGAGGTGATGTCGATCTTCTGACTCAGCCGTGGCACGAATTCCGTCAGGAAGCGCGGCTCGTCCTCCGGCGGGATCAGCAGCGAGTGAGGGTCTACCAGGAGTTGGCGCAGCTCGCGGCTCAGCAACTGATCCAGCCGGGCCACGGTCAACTCCTGTACGCCGGCAATCCGCTCGCCGACATGGAAGATGCCATGCGCCGGATCCCCAAGTACGCCGAGCGACGACAGTTCGAGTTCACGATCATCGAGCAGTACCCGCGGTCCGACCAGCAGGCCGACGGCTGGATCGCGGTGTGCGTCGAGAACCACCGACACCCGATGATCAGTGCGGAGCGGACCGAGCAGGGGCTTGGCGGCAAGGACCGTGAGGCCGACAGCAGCAGCTTGGTCAAGCAATCCCCAGAATGCGCTACTGACCGTGCCTAGAGAGAGCCACGCCGTGCGCGGCGGCGAATAGCGGGCACTCGCGCCGACAGCCGCGCGGAACTGCAGCAACAACTCGCGTTGCTCGGCCACATACGAACGCGCAACGAAATCAAGATCATCCCACGAGATCCCAGAGCGAACCCAAGCGCCGCCGCGACTGCGACGGGCGGGCCTGATCCGCAAGTCTTGGCGCCCAAGATAGCCGCGGAAGGCGGGGATGCGCTCAATGCCGAACTCCAGAGCCAGCGGAGCAACATCGGCGACAGGTACGGCGGGGTCAGCAGCAAGAAGCTTGTCGAAGGTCTTCTCCCACTCCGGTCGTTCCACCGCTTTGCCGGCGACCAAATGACGAGCCACGATGAGAACGGCTGCGGCGTGTTTGCAGTCCATGGCAACCGGACACGTGCACTGACTGCGATACACGCTGACAACGCCCGACCGTGAACTGGCCAGATACACCGTGACGGCGTAGTCGTCCCGCACCTTGCCCCGCACCCGACCTGTAACGGTTAGGGCCTCAGCGTCGAAGTCGACGTCGTACACATGGCCGGACTTGGCGTAGACCATCGCTCGAGCAAAGGCCTCATGGCCCACCATCTGGATGATCGCTTCGTGACTCAGAAGCGCATTCCACGCCGCCACCACGCCTTGCACATTAGTCGCCACTGCTCACAGAACAGTCCCAGTGATACCTGCTTACGACCCCGCCGATCGGGTATCAGGCCCGGGTGGGACAGTAGGGTTCCGCAGCATCATCTCAGGCGCGAAGTCTTTGAGCTGCTCGCGCGATGTCGACGCTCGCAGCTTCGAAGACGTTCCAGGCTCGGAAGCGGGCACACAACGACGTAGGGAGGATCAATGAGCGAGTCAACACAAGGTCCGGGCGATGGCGGCTCCGGTCTCGAGGGGCCGGCTGACGGCGGTGCCGACGGTATCCCTGGTGTCCAGGATGGAGGCGCTGACGGCAGCGCCGACGCCAGCGGTCTGGGTGTAAGCGGCGATGGTGGGGCTGACGGCGGGGCTGACGGCGGCGCTGACGGTGGAGCTGACGGCGGCGCCGATGGTGGAGCTGACGGCGGCGCCGATGGTGGGGCCGATGGTGGAGCAGATCGCGGTGCGGATGGTGGCGCCAGCTGATAGGACAGTTCAGAGTCAGTTCGACGAAGGGGAAGCTAGAACCTGGCCGGAGAAAGAGTGCCCGCTGGATTCGCTGAGGACTCTGTCCTCGCTCGACTCATTGCCGTCGACTGGGATCGGTTCGCCGATCGGTACTGGGGGCAGCAACCACTGCTGTCCCCGGCCGCCGATCTTCCCGGCGGGTTGACCCAGCTCCTCAGCGCGGACTCAATCGACGAGCTGGTGTCCGAGCGTGGCCTCCGGACGCCGTTCCTCCGCGTCGCCAGGAATGGCACCACGCTCGCGGACAGAGCCTTCACCGCCCCGGGCGGTGTGGGTGCAGGAATCTCCGACCAGGTCAGCGACGACCGCCTGGTGCGGCTATTTGCCGACGGGTCGACTTTGGTGCTGCAGGCCTTGCACCGCTTTTGGCCGCCAATCATCGAGTTCTGTCAGCGACTCGCCGCCGAGCTCGGCCATCCGGTCCAGGCCAACGCGTACATCACGCCACCCCAGAACCAAGGCTTCAGCGCCCACTACGACGTGCACGACGTCTTTGTCGTACAGATCGATGGAGAGAAGCAGTGGCAGATTCATCGGCCGATATTGGATTCGCCGCTACGCGATCAGCCGTGGAACGATCGGAAGGCCGCGGTCCAGCAGCAGGCTCAAGTGCCTGCCTTGATGGAAGCCCGGCTCAGGCCCGGAGACTGCCTTTACCTCCCGCGCGGCTACCTTCACGCTGCGACGGCACTCGGCGGTGTCAGCACCCATCTCACGCTCGGTGTGCACGTCTGGACTCGTTACGCAATCGCGGAACAGCTCATGCGGCAGGCATTGTCCAGCCTCGCCGAGAACCCAGACCTGCGCACCTCCCTTCCGCTCGGGGTGGACGTCGCCAATCCACATGAGATCCGCCCGGATGTCGAATTGATCACCGCCGCACTGGCGACCGCTGTGACGCAGGGCGATGTTGATCAAATCTCAATAGCGCTCCAGGCCAGCGCACGGTCCAATCAACGCGCGGCGCCGATCGGGCCCCTCAAGCAGCTGAGCGATGCCGCCGTGATCACCGTCGATACCAAGATCGTTCTCCGGCCCCACGTGATGGCCTCCATTGATCACACCGCGTCTGGAATCTTGATACGCAGTCGGGCCGGAGACCTGGCGGTAGCGCAGAGCGACGTAGTGCCGCTCACGACATTGCTGATGACGGGCATAGCCACGGCTGGTGATTTGGGTCTCGATCTTGCGCGCCGCCTGTTGCTCAGCGGTCTGGCCATCGTGGAGTGAGTCAGCCGGGCTCAGCGTTCCGCTGCGCGGACGCAGCGCGTATTAGGGCGGATCCTCCTGCCGGGACTGCCCCTCCGACCCGCCGTTGGCTGCTGTTGGAGCATCCGGGTCCCTGGCGAATCGATGCGGTGGCGGGCGCGGGGATTGACCCTGATGTCCTCATGACGTTGACCGAGCGGGCCGGCTCCGCCACCCGGATCCTGCTCGTACGCCGACCTGGTCGGATAGATCGCCGGGCACCTCGTAGCTGGATCCTGGCCGGCCTCGACACCGACACTGTGACAGGTCAGTGGCGGAGCGACATTGACCTGCTGGACGCCGCAGATGCCTTGATCAGCGCCGACTCACTAGCGATCGAGCATCCTGACGCTGTAATCCTGGTCTGCACCCACGGTGTACACGACGTCTGTTGCGCGCTCCGTGGGCGTCCGGTGGCTGCCGCTCTGGCATCGCGATGGCCGAAACTGGTTTGGGAGTGCAGTCATATCGGCGGCGACCGGTTTGCACCAAATGTCGTGTTGCTGCCTGACGGCTTCTACTACGGCAATCTCGATCCTGATAACGCGATGTCGACGGTTGAAGCGCACCTGGCAGGCACGGTGCTCACTGAGCAGCTTCGTGGTATGGCTCGGTTCCTACCGCCGGTCCAGGCGGCGGCCGTCGCTGCGTATCGGACTTTTGGTCCGCTCGGACCCTCAGACGTCACCGTTCGCCGTACCGAGCACATCGGGCCGCACCACGGACATGGGTCGGAGACGATCGTGGATCTGGTGATCGAACCCAAGCAGCGGATGGTCCGGGTGCGGGTACTTTCCGTGCGACGCGCCGAAGCCAAGTTGACCTGCCGTGCCGCACGCGAGACTCCGGCGACGGAGTACCGCATTATCGAGTTCACGGCCCTCTGACTGCGCGTTCGTATCTGTAAGTGGTCAGAAACGACCTCGATCCGGCCGATATCGTGTCGCTTGCGACCACTTTCCCCCGGATGGCCGACTTTGCGGAGGAGGACCGTTGCCCGTCGTGCACGTATCCGTCACCTCACCCCTCCCGCCACAGGAAGCCCTTGGGCGGCTCACCGACTTCAGCCCTGCGAGGGCCGAGAACTGGGCCGGAGTCGACGACAGTAACCTGACCGTGCACGGTCAAGGCGAAGGCTGGGCCGAGGTCACCGAAGGTAACAAGATCGGCTGGGAGCGGGAACGTTATACCTGGGATGCCGCAGCCGGCACCGTCTCGGCGGTCACACTGAACTCCAACATTTGGGCGCCCGGCAGCGGATGGAACTACACGATCATGCCCGACGGTACGGGCAGCCGGATCGAGGTCACGGCGGTCCGGAAGGGCTACGGAGTCAAGGGGAAGCTGGTCGGCGGCCTGTTGTCGCTCATCGGTAAGCGCATGATCAGCTCCTCTACGGCAGCGGCGCTCGCGGCCCGTTAGTTGGCGATGGTGAAACTTGCCGATCTGGAAGCCTTCGTCGTACGCGCCAAGAGCGAGACCTACGTCGGAAACGGCTCCCCGGCGGAGTCAAGCCGGCTCGGCTCACATGACCTCACGTTCGCAAGCGAGGAGTGGCTCTATCGCGACAGCTACTTCGGCGGTACGAACTTCCTTGGCCAAGAGACAGTGTGGTTTCGTGGCGAACCGGTCTGGGCGGAAAACTACTACGGCTATATTCTCCGACCCGATTTGATTGATGCCGCCCGAGCAGGTGCAACGGTCAAGGCTGCCCTGTCGGCGATGTATCAGGAGCACCGCTTCCTGGGCGGGTTCGCCTGGACTGGCCCGTACGGGCGCTATCAAGATCATTCCTCCGGCGACATCTCACACTTCCGCGGCAGAGAGGTAATTGTCGTGTCGGGTGTCGAGGCTTACGCCCTGGACTACTGCGGTGGGCTGATCAAGCCCTAGCAAGATCAATCGGTGATGTCAGCCCCGCGAATCAGGCGAGGTTTGGCAGCCCACAGATCTGGCCCGAAGACTTCATAACGAAGAACCGTTGGTGTGCCTGGGCACGGCTCTCCCCTTCGGGGTCGGGGCGCCATCTGGTGTGACGACGGTCGTGTTTTGATGGCATGGCGGTAGTTCCCGAGCGTTCACCGACGCTATCGATCGTCTGTGACGGGCGATAGGGGCATTGGGCTATCCAGCTCGGGTCGATAGCCACATTCTCAACCTTTGATCAGGAGGGCTGGCGATGGCGAAGTTGATCTACGCAGCTATCAGTTCACTCGATGAGTACGTGGTGGACTCAGAAGGCAACTTCGACTGGAGCATGCCGGACGAGGAGGTTCACAGGTTCGTCAACGATCTCGAACAGTCCATCGGCACGTACTTGTACGGGCGTCGGATGTATGAGGTGATGCAGTACTGGGAGACCGCCGACACTGGCGACGGCGAGCTGTCGGCGGCGCAGGAATATGCCCGGATTTGGCAGACAGCCGACAAGATCGTCTACTCCAAGAGCCTGCAGCAGGTATCCAGCTCCAGAACGCGGATTGAGCCCGAGTTCGACCCCGACATGGTTGGGCAGATGAAGGCTGCTGCGGCTCACGACATCTCAGTCAGCGGTCCCACCCTTGCCTCGCAAGCCATGAAGCTCGGGTTGGTCGATGAATTTCACCTCTTCCTCACCCCCATCGTCGTAGGCGGCGGAACGCGGGCACTGCCGGACAACGTCCGGCTGCCGCTCGAGTTGCTGGATGAGCGGCGCTTCGGCAACGGCGTGGTCCATCTGCATTACCGCATCAGACAGTGAGGAAGTCGAAAAGTCCGCACCGGTCGGTAATTCGACTGGTGGTCCGTCACATCACCGGCGTGATCCGCTCACCCGAACAGCACTACACGACGTTCGGGACTCCGAAGAGCGCGGCCGATAACGACTGCGATCATGATCAAGATCGCGAGCACCGAGGCAAGGCGTACGGAGTTGGAGTTTGTGGCGAGCGCCACAGCAAGTAACGCCCAGCAGGCAGTCAGCAGAAAGCCGATCACCGCGACCAGTCGGGAGAGGACGAAGAGCGACATGATCGTCGCACTCAAAACCAGAACAACGCCTATTTCATTGACCCAGCGTGCCGATGCCGGCATCCCCCAGGAGCGAAACGTCGTGGCAAAGCCAGCAGCTGTGACCAAGGTCGCCCACCCGAGGTAGATCATCACAGGCAGCCTGAGCAAGATTTCCTCGGCGGCGCTCGAGGCCGGCCCGACGACGAGGAAGCCTCGAGCCGCAAAGACGAGACAAACGACCAAGATCACAAGCAGGATCTGGGCAAGCCAGATGACCCGGGTGCCGAAGATCAGCACTGAGAACGCGTTTGCCAAGAATCCACCCGCCAACCACCAGCCCGTACGCCGGTGCACCCGACGCGCGTGTTGGCCCGGCAGCAGCTGATATGCGGCGATCGCGAGACAGCCGAGGTAGATCAATCCCCAGATGTAGAAGGAGAAGCCGGCAGGGGTGACGGGACTGCGGTAGGCCTCCGAGACCGTACTGGTCGCAGAGCTCGGCCCGAGCATCCACGTGGTCAGCGGAACTGCGAACGTCTGCAGCACCGCCGTAACGGCGACAAGGATGACGCGGACGCGATCACTGGTGCGGGCCATGGGCACATTGTGCCCGGCTTCCTCGGCCTCCGGTCGGAATCCGGCGATGAAGCGTGCGATTGTCGGATCACAGATCAAGATCAGTTCATACCAGTGCGGCAATGAGTGCGATGAGCGGTGGCAGGCTCTCGCCTAGAGCTCCGCCGATGCCCTTGCCCCGCTCGCGACCCAACCCCAACCGGTCGGCTATGAGCAGCACAAGGCCGCCAAGGACCATGAAGATGCAGATATAGGTGACCAGGGTCCTGCCAACCGGTTCGTTGCCGCTCATCCACGCGATCACGCCGATGATCATCCCGCAAGCGAGAAACAGGTTGTAGAAGCCGACGCAGAACGACCACAGCCGCACGGCTGGGACATCAGCCGTGGGAACACCGAAGACTCCCTGATGCACACGTGGGCGCGCGATCAGGAAGGACTCCCAGACGAAGACGACGATATGGATCGTCGCCGCAAACAGCGCGAAGATCCAGACAACTACCGTCACGGCACAGGGTCCAGGTCTGCAGCGCCAAGGCCAGCCACAGTCACGTGATGACGAGCCAGAACCTCCTGGACCTGTTGGCCGACCTCTTCGACTGGGCGGCCGTGAGGCACCGTCGCGCTGAGGTCGCAAAAGAACCGGCCCAGAGCACCGGTCAGGCTCAGTGCCAGGAACTTCGTCGTCGAGCTGAGCACAGTGAAGGTGTGTAAGGCTCCGGGTGGAATTGCGACGGACGACCCTGGCCCAAGATCGAACCCCTCGTCATCGACCTGGACGATCATGCGGCCGTGAAGGACGTAGTACGCCTTCGCCCAGCCGGTGCGGTGCAGCGGCGTGGCCCGTCCGCGCGACGCGTCGACCTCGAAGAGCTCGTAGTGATCATCGGTGTGTGCCGAATCGATCTTGACCGTGAGCACCGCGTCCGGGGCGATGAGCTCGACGCCGTCGCCAGCCGCGCTGTGTTGAACCAGATGTGTCATGCAGCGACGCTAAAGTTGCCGGCCGATCGCGTCGATCCCAGAATTATGGGAATCCTTGTCGAGGAGCGTCCTACCGGATCAAACCGGCAAGCCGCTCCAGAGCTACGCAAGAGATCAGACAGCGCTCTTTCGCGTCCGGAATCAGCTCGGCAGTCCATCCGACAAAGCCGCCATCGCCGATTTCGAGCTCGTCGGCTTCGGTC
>Ga0075423_10001794_pt1 | contig 19179 bp, 20 predicted proteins | sample SoiMethybrSBSTD2_FD_80114 | JGI IMG/M metagenome (GOLD analysis project Ga0075423, IMG submission 80114) | Bulk soil microbial communities from a Populus tree surrounding site in Tennessee, USA - Soil MetaG P. TD hybrid SBSTD2 | ecosystem: Environmental > Terrestrial > Soil > Tree plantation...
CGATGCCCTGGGGATTGCCGCCTTGGCCCGCGCGCTGGAGCTTCTCATCGCCGCCGTGCCGCAAACGCGCCAAGCCTGGCAGCCGGCGGCGGAACCGCGCTAGCCGGGCGAGCCCCCCTAAGCTCGGCCCGGCGCTGGGGAGGCCTCGCGCGGCCTCCCAGCCTGGCTCACGCGCGCAGGACACCCGAGGCTTTGGCGACGTGCGTGGCGATGGCGTCCATCAGGGGTGGCGACAGGCTGTCATAGGGTTCAAGACCCAGCTGGCGCAGGCGGGCGCGCACGGCCGGCATCTGATCGGGCTTCGCCCCGGATTCGATGATCGAGGAGACGAAGGCGGCGAACTCCGGAGCTGACCAGCCCTGGCTCTTCGAAAGCTCGGTATGGATAAAGTCCAAGCCATAGAAGGGGTGCTTGCTGTTCTCGATGCGGCCGTACATGTGCACGCCGCAGCCGCTGCAGGCGTAGCGCTGGATTGCAGCATTCGCATCCACGACTTTGAGTTTGTCGGCCCCCTTGCTCACGCTGAGCTTGTCTCGCGGCACGACCGCGACCTGGGAAAACAGAACGCCCGCCGGTTTCCAGCACTTGGTGCAGCCGCACACATGGTTGTGCGCCGACTGGGTGCCAATGCTGACTTCCACGGGATTGCTCGTGCATTTGCACTCGAGCGTGCCTCCAGAAAAGCTCGGCGAGCCAGGCTTAACGCCATTGTCAACGGCTGGATGAATAGAAATCTCTGCCATCGTAGGTCCTCCCTTGTTTGCCGACGGCGCAGGGGTGTGCCGCGGCGGTTCACCACGTTCTTGCGACCTCGTCACGCCAATGAGATTTAGAAAGCTGCTCCAAGGTTTCATTTTTGGCCTCGATCTCAGTCTTTCCGCGGCCAGCTTAGACCTCTATTTCCCGCTTGGAAACTTGCAATCACGCCAAAAGCCATCAAGATCGCATGAGCTGGAGATGCCCAATGCCGCACCGGCTGCGTGGGATGCTGCCCGCTAGCCAAACTTTGCGGGCGGCGAATGGGCAGCAATAACTGCCGCCGGTGTTCGTGTTACTGTCGCCGCCTGCGAAGCCGCAAACGTCGACAAGGAGGAAGCCGCTATGAAGTCCCGCGCCGCCGTCGCCGTCGAAAAGGGAAAGCCGCTCGAGATCCTGGACGTCGAGCTTGAAGGGCCCAGGGCCGGTGAGGTGTTGGTCGAGGTCAAAGCAACGGGGATCTGCCACACCGACGAATTCACGCTCTCGGGTGCCGATCCGGAGGGCCTGTTTCCGGCCATTCTGGGGCACGAGGGCGCGGGCGTCGTCGTCGATGTTGGCCCTGGCGTGTCGAGCGTGAAAAAAGGCGACCACGTCATTCCCCTCTACACGCCCGAATGCCGGCAATGCCCCTCCTGCCTGTCGCGTAAGACCAACCTGTGCACGGCGATCCGGGCCACCCAGGGCCAAGGGCTCATGCCCGACGGCAGCTCGCGTTTTTCCCTCGCGGGCAAGCGCCTGTTCCACTACATGGGCACTTCGACCTTCTCGAATTTTACGGTGCTACCGGAGATCGCGGTCGCCAGGGTTCGCGAGGACGCCCCGTTCGATAAAATCTGTTACATCGGTTGCGGCGTCACCACGGGCATCGGGGCCGTCCTCAACACCGCCAAGGTGGAGCCGGGAGCTACCGCCGCCGTGTTCGGCCTGGGCGGCATCGGCCTCAACGTCATCCAAGGTCTCAAGCTCGCTGGCGCCGACATGATCATCGGCGTGGACATCAATGCCGACAAGAAGGCCTGGGGCGAGCGCTTCGGCATGACCCACTTCGTCAACCCCAAGGAGGCGGGCAAGGACTTGGTGGCCCACCTCGTCAACATGACCAAACGCGGGGCCGACCAGATCGGCGGCGCCGACTACACCTTTGACTGCACCGGCAATGTCGCGGTCATGCGCCAGGCGCTCGAGGCCTGCCATCGGGGCTGGGGTCAATCCATCATCATCGGCGTCGCCCCGGCCGGCGCCGAGATCGCCACCCGCCCATTCCAACTCGTCACGGGGAGGGTGTGGAAGGGAACCGCTTTCGGCGGCGCGCGCGGGCGCACCGATGTGCCCAAGATCGTCGATTGGTACATGGACAAAAAAATTCAAATCGATCCCATGATCACGCACACCCTGCCGCTCGCCGACATCAACAAGGGCTTCGACCTCATGCACGCCGGCAAGAGCATCCGCAGCGTCGTGATCTATTAACCTTGTCGGCGCGGCGCGCCCATCGCTGCGGGCGCCGCCGCGCCGGTCCCTCGAACCCGTGTGCTTAACGGCAGCCTTTTTGCGCTAACGGCCTATTTGGTCTTGCCGTCGGCGGAATATTGTTCGAGGAAGGCGAGCAGGTCATTTATGTCTTTTTCATCCTGAATTCCTGGGAATACCATCTTGGTGTTGGGAATTTTTGCCCGCGGGTTCTTAATATACTCGCGGAATGTCGCCTGATCCCAGGTGATGCCGGAATTTTTGTTTGCCTCAGAATAATTAAAACCCTCAACCGAACCGGCCTTGCGCCCGATCAGGCCATTGAGCTCCGGCCCCACCAAGTTCTTGGCACCCGGTCCGACCTGATGGCAGGCGCGGCATTTGTTGAAGACGGCCTTGCCGTCATCGGCATTCTGCGCTTCGGCCAGCGTTGGGACGGCCAGGATCAGGGCGGCCAGGCCAAGACGCCGACAAGGCAAGGACAAAGCGCGGGCCAAGAGGGGCCGTCGGCTGGGGAGCAATCGTGTTGTCATGAGGAGCGTGCGCCCAAGGTTTGTCTGGCGCGGGCCCGCGCGGAGCCCGGCGACCAGAGCTGAAGGTCATTTAAAGATCACGGCACGAGCATCGCCGAGCCAACGAGACGGCAGCCGCGGCCCGGCATCCCTGGCGCGGTCGCTGCACAGGGACGGTCGAGCCTCAGCGCGCATCTAGTTCGGCCGGCAGGTAACTGCTAACCTCCATGCCGATTTGTTGTTCTTCCACCTGAGGCTTATCCCACGCTTTTTTCGTGGCTCGTTGCATGGCGTGCTCCCGAGTGATGGCTGGCTCTCGAACTCAATCGGGCCGCGGCGGGCAACGGGCCTTGGCCTGTCGTTCCGCTGTGGTCCTAAACGCTCCGATCGCCTCCCGCTGCGGCGAGGCGAAGTATTAGGCAGATGACGGTTGAGGGCAACGGAATTTGCCAAGCTCGGGTGTGACGAATTTGTGAGCCGGCAGGCGCTACCGCACCGATCACGATGGCGACCTTTTTTTGCGCGCATCTTGCAGCCGACGGCGCGCGCCGCCACTGCCGACGTTAACGGAGGGAGGCAACGCCTGGCCGCCATCTCGCAGGCATGGAGACCGCCGCATGCCAACCTTCCTGCCTAGCGCGGCCGCGCGCCGTCTGAGCCGCAGGGTTGGCCTGGGCGCGCTGGGCGTGTGGCTTGTCTTGGTCTTGGTTGGGCTCGCGACCACGCTGATGGCCGCCTCCGAGCCGTCCACCGAGTCGCGGGCAGCGCCGCGCCAAGCAATTGCCATCCTGCTTGCCCGCGAGCGCCGCGACCTGCCTCCCCCGCTCTCCCTATTGGACATGCCCGCGGCGAATGATGCGGTCGCCGGCGCTGAGCTCGCCATCAACGACAACAACACGACCGGCCGCTTCCTCAACCAAGACTTCGCCCTTGAGGTGGTGCAGGATCTTTCCGCCGACGCCCTCGTCACCGAGGTCGCCGCCCGCGTCGGCCAAGGCACCTCCTTTGTCGTGCTCGATGTGCGGCCACAGACGGTGCTGGCATTGGCGGATCGGCTGAAAGACGCCCCCGTGTTGCTGCTCAATGCCGCCGCCACCGACGATGCGCTGCGCGAGGAAGACTGCCGGCGCAACGTGGTACACACTGCCCCCTCGCGCAGCATGCTGGCCGACGCGCTGGCGCAGTACCTCGTCTGGAAGCGCTGGCGCCGGTGGTTTCTGGTGACCGGCCCTGACAGTGCCGATGCGGCCTTTGCCGCCGCCGTCCGGCGCGGGGCCAAACGCTTCGGCGGCAAAATCGTGCAGGAACGCACGTTCAACCTTGACCTCGGCAATAGGCGTGCGGACGGCGGGCACGAGCAGATCCAGGAACAGATGCCGAGCTTCAGTCAAAACGTGCCCGACTATGACGTGCTGGTGGTCGCCGACGAGAGCGGCCAATTCGGCGACTACTTGCCTTATCGGACCTGGGACGCGCGGCCGGTGGCGGGCACCCAGGGCCTCGTGCCCACGAGCTGGCATCCCGCGCTTGAACAGTGGGGGGCGAGCCAATTTCAGAATCGTTTTGTGCGTCTCGCCAACCGATCCATGCGGCCCCTCGACTACAACGTCTGGGTTGCCATTCGCTCGATTGGCGAGGCGGCCGCGCGCACGCGAGCTAACCGCGCCGACGCCCTCATCGCCTACCTGCGCTCCGAGGAGTTCGAGCTTGCCGCCTTCAAAGGGCGCAAGCTCAGCTATCGCTCCTGGAACGGCCAACTGCGCCAGCCCATTTTGCTTGGCACGCCGAAGCTGACCGTGACGGTGTCGCCGCAGCCCGGTTTCTTGCATCAAACTTCCGAGCTCGATACGCTCGGGCCCGACAAGCCTGAATCCGTTTGCAAGGCCTACGCATCTCCTTGAGACCAGCCCGTTGAGCCTCTACCGAGGCGGTCGCAACTATTCGGGAGGGAGGCGCCTCAATGCCAAGCGCGAAGCGCGCCGCGTCAATGGCCTTGGCAGCGGCGCTGACGTTCGCCGCGCCGTCACTTCAGGCCTACACCGTCTATGTCACGAACGAGAAAGACAACACGGTCAGCGTCATTGATAGCGGCAAGCTCGAGGTGATTAAGACGCTCAAGGTCGGGCAGCGGCCGCGCGGCGTCGCGCTCACAAAGGATGAAAAGTGGCTGCTGATCTGTACCAGCGATGACAACAACGTGCAGGTTTGGGACACCGAGACGCTGCAGTTGGTCAAAACCCTGCCCTCGGGCCCCGACCCGGAACTCTTTATCCTGCATCCCGCGGGCAACCCGCTCTACGTCGCCAACGAGGACGACAATCTCATCACCGTGATCGATATCGCCGGCAATAACGTGGTGGCCGAGATCCCCGTCGGCGTGGAGCCGGAGGGCCTGGGGATCAGCCCCGACGGCAGCCTGCTGGTGGCCACCTCCGAAACCACCAATATGGCGCACTTCATCGATACCACCAGCCACGCGATCATCGACAACGTGCTCGTCGACAGTCGCCCGCGCGTGGCGGAGTTCACCCCGGACGGAACCCAGGTGTGGGTGAGTACCGAAATCGGCGGCAAGGTCAGCGTGATCGATCCCAAGTCGCGCAAAATCCTGGCCAAAATCGGCTTTGAGATCCCGGGCATCAATCCCGACGCGATCCAGCCCGTCGGCGTGCGCATGACCCGCAATGGCAAGCTGGCTTTCGTTGCCCTGGGGCCCGCCAACCGCGTTGCCGTCATCGACACCGCCACGTTCAAGGTCGAGAAATACCTCCTCGTCGGCCAGCGCGTCTGGCAACTTGCCTTCACGCCCGATGACAAGCTGCTCTTCACCACCAACGGGGCGTCCAGCGACGTGTCGGTGATCGACGTCGAGAGGCTGCGGGTGGTGCGCTCGATTAAGGTCGGCCGCTACCCCTGGGGTGTGGTGGTCGCACGCCATTGACCCCGTGGCTCGCGCATCCCCCATCACGGCGTTCGGCGGCGAAAGCCGTAGCCCACCTTTGTCGGGTTGGGCAAAATGGAACTCAACACGGTGGCGATTAGGGCCTCGCACGGCTATGAGAACGAAAGGAAGCGGGAGGGCGAGGCCGAGGTAGTGTTCGCCCCTTTTTTTCGGGGCCCCCAGGCCTGGCTTTGCCGCGGGCTCGAGGACAAAGGCATGAGTGGGAAGTTTATCGTCACGTGATGACGCCGCCGCTGCGATCAGTCGTCGACCCTGACGCCCTCGAAATCCGCGGGCTCACGCATCGTTTTGGGCAGACGGTGGCCCTCGACGACGTCTCTTTGAGCGTGCCGCGCGGCACCTTCGTCGTGCTCTTGGGCCCGAACGGCGCGGGAAAGTCGACGCTGTTCGCGCTCGCCACCCGGCTCTACGATAACGCCAGCGGGCACATTCGCATTCTGGGCCACGATGTGCGGCGCGAGCCGATGGCGGCGCTGAAACACCTCGGCGTGGTGTTCCAGAGCCGCAGCCTCGATGGCGATCTCAGCCTCGAGCAGAACCTCATCTATCACGCCTCCCTGCACGGCATTAACCGTCGCACGGCCAGAGAGCTTGCGGCACGCGCCCTGGACAAGGTCGGGCTCGCCCAACGCGCCCACGATAAGGTACGCGCGCTATCGGGTGGCCAGGCGCGCCGGGTGGAAATCGCACGCGCGCTCCTGCACCAGCCCAGCTGCCTGCTCTTGGACGAGGCGACCTCAGGGCTGGATGTGGCCTCGCGCGAAAGCGTACTCAGTATGGTGCGTGGCCTCGTCAGCCAGGAGGCGGTCGGCGTGCTGTGGGCCACCCACCTGGTCGACGAAGTGGCCGCGCAGGACAGCATTGTCCTTCTGCACAAGGGCCGCGTGCTGTTCTCGGGGCGGGGGCCGGCGCTGATGGCGCTGGCCGAGACCGATAGCTTGCGGAGCGCCTTTTTGCGGTTGATCGGCAGGGATAAGGGGGCTGAGGCACCATGAGCGTAGCGGTCGCGCCCCAGCGCTTGGGCCTTGCCGGCTATGGCATTTGTTTTGCCGGCATCGTCTGGCGCGAGGTCTTGCGCTTCTTGCATCAGCGCGAGCGTTTCCTCGCTGCCCTGGTCCGGCCCCTGGTGTGGCTCTTCATCTTTGCGGCCGGCTTTCGCCAGGTCTTGGGCGTGTCCATCATTCCGCCCTATCAGACTTACGTTCTCTACGAGGTGTTCGTGACACCAGGCCTCGTTGGCATGATCCAGCTTTTCAATGCCATGCAGACCTCCCTATCGATGGTTTACGACCGCGAGACGGGGACGATGCGCACGCTGCTGCTCAGTCCGTTTCCGCGCAGCTTTCTGTTGCTCTCGAAGCTCGCGGGCGGCGTGATCGTTTCGTTGCTTCAGGTCTATGTGTTTTTGCTGATCGCCTATTTCTGGGAGATCGAATTGCCGCCCATCGGCTATCTGACGGTGCTGCCCGCCCTCCTCATCTGCGGACTGATGCTGGGCGCCATCGCGCTCTTCATGTCCTCCGTCATCAAGCAGCTGGAAAACTTCGCCGGCGTCATGAATTTCGTGATCTTTCCGATGTTCTTTGCGTCCTCCGCGCTCTATCCCCTATGGCGCATCAAAGAAGCCAATCCGCTGCTCTATGAGATTTGCCGCGCCAACCCCTTCACGCACGCCGTCGAGCTCATACGATTTGCCATGTACGGCCAGCTGGAGCCCATGTCGCTCGCGGTCGTGCTCCTGTTCACGGCGCTGTTTTTGGCCGCAGCGATCTATGCCTATAACCCCTCGAAGGGAATGCTCGGCCGGCGTGGGGAAGCGCGTTGAGGAGCTTAGAGATGATGCCGCACGCCACGCGCCTCCTAGCAGCTCTCCTGGCGGCGTCCCTTGCCGGACCGGTGCTCGCCGCCGAGAGCAGCACCCCGGATTGGCCATGCGTGCAGCGCAAGGTTAACCTGCTCACGTCGGCACAGTTCTGGGACGGACCGCAGGTCGACGACCTGACGGGCTGGCACGACAACGACGCGCTGCTGCAGCTCGTCGCCGTGCTGATGAGCCGCCGCGTTACGCTCGAGGAGGCCGCCGCGGCGATCGGCGACTTTGCCAACAAGGTGCCCCAGGAAACGCGCGATCGCTCCCTCCAGGAGCTGTTTTCTGCCCTGCTTGCGAGCGCGAACAGCGAGCGCGCCGTGGTCATCAGCGGCATCGAGCGCTTCCAGCAGCGCCAACGCGCACGCGCGCACGAAATCGAGCGCCAAGGCGCCGAGATGCATCGCCTCAAGGAGCGCGCCGCTCAGGACGAAAGCGTGCGTGGTGAATTGAAGGAGGCCGAGGACAAATACAACTGGGATGTGCGCGTGTTTAGCGAACGCCAGCAGTCCTTGCCGCTCGCCTGCGAGGTGCCGGTGCTGATCGAACAACGGCTGTTTGCGCTCGGACGCGAAGTGCGCTCGCACATGCGCGATTGAGGCGGACCCTAACGCCTCGGCGCGCTGACAAGCTGGGCGTTGTCGTCGATCAGCGGCACACCATAGCCCAAGAGGATGGCGTCGATATCCCCCTGCCGCTTGGCAATAATGGCATTGAGCTGGTGCTTCCAGTCATCCTCGAGATTGCGCACGCCAAAGGTGATGCGATAGGCCAGTCGCGGCTCGCCCATTTCCTTCAGCAAGGGCACGAGCGTGAGCTTCTCCCCGTCTCTGCCGGCAAAGTATCCCGCGATCGGTCCCCACAGCACGCCGGCGTCGATCTCGCCGGCTCGGATGTCTGCAATCATGCGCTCGGCCGGCGACTCATAGCGGCGGTCCACCATCAGCGGATAGGGCTTGGCGCGCTGCATCAGACCCAGCCGCACCATGGCATTGCTTGGCGGCGTGCCGGCGACGATGCCGATGCGCTTGTCGCTGAGCCGCGGGTCCGCCAGCGTGTCGACGCCAGCAAGGCTGCTGCCCGGACGAAACAAGAGGGCGTAGGTGGAGCGGTAGTAGGGGTTGGTGTTCAGAACGAGGTCGTCGCCCTGGGCATAACCCATCACCACGTCGCAGCGCTTGGCAAACAGCGTATTGCGAATGAAGCCGATGGCTTGCGGAAAAAAGGTATATTCCAGCGGCACCTTCAGCTCACCGGCGACGAGCTCGGCTATTTTGTTCTCGAAGCCCTCCCCCTTGTCGTTGGAAAAGGGCAGGTTGGCGGGATCGGCGCACACGCGCAGCGTCGTGCGGTTAACAAGATCGACGCGCTGGGCCGCGGCCGCGCCGGCAAGGAGCCCAGTGCCGATCAGGCCTAGGGCCAACAGCCCGGCGCGCAGGCACTTACTTGCCACCGAAACAGGCCTTTTCTGACGCCTCGGCCGATGCCGGCTTCTCCACCCGCTTGGCGGGGCGACCGCGCGGCAGCACGTCGTCGGCGCGCGCCTTCAAGTAGACGTAGATGTCGTCGATGTAGCACATGACGTTGGGATTATCGCCCAGCGCGGGCATCTTGCTCTGTTTGTCTGCGCGCACCACCTCGCGGCCGCTGGCGACCACCAGCATAAAGTCCGCGTAGCTCATGGTCTTCAGCGATTGCATCAATCCCGGCGCATAGGTCGAACCCTCGCCATCGGGGCCGTGGCAGACGTGGCACTCCGAATGGTAGCGGCGAAATCCGGAGAACGTGTACCAATCGACCGTGCCGTCGCTGCTGATCTGATAGGTCGGCGTGCCGTCGGCCGTCTCCCATTTGCCGTCCTTTTCCTTCTTGTCGGTTTGTCCCACGCTCGGCGAGGCCTCGAGCACGGCAACGAGCGCAAGCAGGATCAGGCCAAAACGAATAGGCGTCACACGCAACCTCGGGGGTGAGTGAGAGGAGAAGCCACGACGGAGCCAGGCGGAGGCCGACCGTGGTCGGCCTCCGCGCGCGAGGTCTTTTAGGGCAGGGTGAACACGGTCAGCGTGCCGCCGAGCGCCGTATAGTCTCTGAGCCCGGCATAGCCGCCGACGGCGCCCAGACCATCGGTCGGGTTGGTGAGACCCGCCGCCAGGCCGATCCCGGCCCAGCCGCCGACGCCCGAAAGCACCGCGACATGCTGTTTGCCGCCGTGACTAAAGGTCATGACGTTGCCGATGATGCCCGATGGCGTCTTGAACTTGAACAGCTCCTTGCCATCCTTCTCATCGACGGCCTTGAGATAGCCTTCTAGCGTACCGTAGAAGACGACCCCGCCGGCCGTGGCGAGCGCGCCTGACCAGACGGAGAACTGTTCCGGCTTCGACCAGGCGATCTTACCTTGCCCAGCGTCCCAGGCGATGAAGTTGCCCATGCCGCCATGACTGCCGGGGGCTGGGAACATGGACAGCGTCGCCCCGACATAGGGCTGACCCGCCGTGTAGGACACCCGGAACGGTTCATAGTCCATGCAGACGTGGTTGGTCGGCACATAGAACAGGTTGGTCCGCGGCGAGAAGGCTGCGGGTTGCTGATCCTTTGAGCCGAGGGCGGCTGGGCAGACGCCTTTGGTGTTTTTGTCCTGACCCGTCTGGAAGGTCGAGTACTGCTTGACGACCTGGGGCCGGCCATACTGCGGACTGTTCTTGTCCATCACCACGCCGCTGGTCCAATTCACCGCGGGATCGTACTTCTCTGCCACCAGCAGCTCGCCCGTCACCCGGTCGAGCGTGTAGCCGAGACCATTGCGGTCGAAGTGCACCAGCACTTTGCGCTTTTGGCCCTTGACGTCGATGTCGGCGAGAATCATCTCGTTGACACCGTCATAGTCCCACTCGTCGAAGGGCGTCATTTGGTAGGCCCAGCGCGCCTGACCCGTATCCACGTCACGCGCGATGATCGACATCGTCCATTTCTGGTCGATCGGTTTGCCGTCGGTACCTGCGCGCTGCACCGGGTTCCACGTCGATGGATTGGCCGTGCCGTAGAAGAAGAGGTTGGTCTCCGGATCGTAGGAGAACCAGCCCCAGGCGGTACCGCCGCCGATCTTCCACTGATCCCCGGTCCAGGTCTTGAGCGAAGAGTCCTTGCCGACGGGCTTGCCGAGCGAGGTGGTCTTCTCGGGGTCGAACAGGGTTTCGTTATCGGGCCCCAGCGTATAGGCGCGCCATAGCTGTTTGCCGGTCTTGGCGTCGTAGGCGGTAACGTGGCCGCGCACGCCGAACTCGGCGCCGGAGATCCCAACGATGATCTTGTCCTTCACCGGCAATACGGTCGCCGTGTTGGTTTCGCCCTTCTTGGGATCACCATTGACGACCTTCCAATTCTCTTTGCCGGTTTGCGCGTCGAGCGCCACCAAGGTGGTATCGGCCTGGTGCAGATAAATGCTGCCGTCCGCGTGGGCGAGGCCGCGGTAGACGGTGTCGCAACACATGACCGGGATGACGGACGGATCCTGCTTGGGTTCGTATTTCCAGAGGATCTTGCCCTCGTTCTTCAGGTCAAGCGCGTAGACGACGTTGGGGAACGGGGTGTGGACGTACATGACGTCGCCCACCACGAGGGGTGAGCCCTCGTGCCCGCGCAGCACGCCGGTGGAGAAGGTCCACGCGACTTTCAGGTTTTTGACGTTGTCGCGATTAATCTGATCGAGCTTGCTATAGCGTTGGTTGGCATAGTCCCCGGTCTGGATCACCCATTGATTGGGATCACCCGTCCGATCGAGAACGTCCTTGCTTGCTTGGGCAGGCGCCGCCAACGCGGCCATTCCCAGCAATACACCTGCAAGTGTATGTCTGTGCATAGCGCCACTCCTTGAATTCTCATTCTTATAGAGCGGTAGCGATCGTCAGCACGTCGCTAGCCAAGCCCCCCAATATGAAATTCAGGGCTTACGAACGGAACGCTTTATTCCCGCAATAAAAGGGCGTTCCTGAAGGCGAGTGCTACCGGAGCAAAATCCTACGCAGGATCGCCGGGCCCCGCAAGTCAAAACGTCATCGCGCTCGGCTCGCGCCGCAGCAAGCTCGCCGTCGCGCCCATCAGTGGTCGCCTTAAAAGCAGCGCAGCTCGGCTTCGACCTGCGCCCGCTTCAAGTCGTCGACCTTGGCCCGCAACTGCGGCATGGACAGGAACATCGACGCGTTCTTGCCGCCGCGCTGGCGCACGCGCATGACGGTTTCGGCCTCTTCGTACTTCTCGTAGGGCAGCAGCGCCGCAATGGCGTCGATCGAGCAGGCGCAGCGTTCGAGCGCCTCCCGCGTCTGGCCGTTCACCTGCATGCAGGCAAAGACGTAGTCGGCGCGGGCCACAGTGGGATAGTCGTTGGTGGGAAGCTGTGGGACTTGTCCCGCCGCAAGGGAAGCCTGTGCCAGCAGCACGGCCAACGCCCAGAGCAAACGCGCCATCGCAGTCCTCCGTTGCACCGGCGCCGAGCCTTCGCGACCACGTCGCCGCGACCGGTTCCGCGCCTCCGGGCCGCAGCGTCAGGCAGGATACGGACGATCGCAGAGGCGCCGAGCAGGCCACGATAAGCGCAAGCGACCGGCGCGTGCAATGCGGCTCAGCCCGCAGTGCGGTCACGGTCGAGGTCGGTGACGCGGGCATCTTCTCCCTCTTTGGCGCCAGAAATCCCTGCGGGTAAAGGCGAGCGAACGCGCGCGCCGGACGCCGGGCTATGCTAATGTTCGCAGCCGATCCCCCGGTCCCCCCTCGCGGGCCGCCCCAGGCGCACAAACACGGGCGATAAGGGGCTCGAGCAGGAGGCCGTCGTGATTGCGATTATCCTGACCGCCTGTCTCATCGGCGAGCCTACCACCTGCCGCGATCATAAGATCACTCTTGTCCCCGGGGTCAGCCTGACCCAGTGTCTGATGACGGCCCCGCCGCACCTTGCCAAATGGGTCGAGGAGCATCCGGGCTGGCACGTGGAACGTTGGCAATGCGGCAGTGTGAGCCGCCAGGACATCTGAAGCTCCCGCGAGGTGGACACATGCGCACCAGCCGCTCGCGCCAACGAGCATGGTCCGCCGCCCTGTTGGCCGCCGCCCTCATCGGCGCGCCCGCCCATGCCCAGGATATGTTGCGCTATTTGGATCTGAAGTCGGAGGAGTTCACCAAAGCCGATTTCAGTCGCGCCGAGATCGAGGCGGCGCTGGGCGCCGCCGGACCCACCGGTCTCCTGGATTTGACGGGCCGACGCCTCAACGGCCTCGACCTCTCAGGCCTCGATTTGCGACGCAGCAAATTGCAGGCCGCGCGCCTCAACAAGACCAAGCTGCAGGGCGCCAACCTCGACGGCGTTGTGTTGGATCAGGCCTGGGCGCTGGGCGCCGATCTTACTGAGGCAAGCCTGCGCGGGGCCAGCCTGTTTGCCACCCAGCTGCAGGATGCCCGGCTCGACCGTGCCGATTTTTCCGGCGCGCGCGTCGCCGCCGATCTCACCCGCGCGAGCCTGGTCGAGGCCCGCTTCGACGGCGCGAATTTGTCGGCCGACATGCGCAACCAATCGATGGGGCTGATGCGGGGCGTCATGCGCTCGGCCAAGCTCGATCGGGCGAGCTTTGCCAACGCCAACCTGGCACGGGTGGTGCTGGAGTTCGCCTCCCTGCGCGGGGCGAGCCTGCGCGGTGCCACGCTGATCGGCGCCGAGCTCGCCGGCGCCGATCTCGAGGGCGCTGACGTCACCGAGGCCGATTTTGCGAATGCGGACGTGACCTCGGCGCGCTTGCTTGGCCTCAAGGGCCGCGCCAGTGCGCGCAATTTGCAAGACCTCAAGAGCCTCGACCGCGCCATCGTGGATTAGGATGCCCCCACGGCATGCTGCAGCGCGATCGATGGGAGCAAGCCCATCGCGTCTTTTTCGATTGGCGAGCGGCCCACCGGGCGCGCCAGGACGCAGCGCCCGGCTCAAATCGGCAGGCGCACGGGCAAGGGTCGGGCGCGGGCCTGCCGCGAGATCCCCGCGTCGGCCGCGGGCCCGCAGCGCGGGCGGCATGCCTGCCCCGCTTCTCAAGCCTAACTCGCGATCAACCCTGACCTTTCGGGGCATCCCGCAGGCCGGCAAACGCCTGGCGCCGGCGGTCGGAAGCGACGGTCGCCGCAAAAAAAAGACCGTTTACGCACGGTTGCCCGCGGCAGTTGCACTATTGCGTGGGCGCACCGCGAAGGCAGCTTGCAATAAATGCGGGCAAGGCCTGCGACAGCTTGACACCACTGCCGGGGGGCGCGAGCATTCCGCCGTGCTGTAACTGGAGGGCTCGATACTCCCACACCGAAAACGACGGGAGGTCGAGTTGGAGGAGACACATCATGTCATCAGTGAGGCTACGTGCATTTGCTGCGGCCATCGCCGGCCTTGGCCTACTCGCGCAACCCTCTGCCAATGCCCAGGAGGTCAAGGCCGCCACCAAATGGGGCGACATGGCGCTCGTTACCCAGGACCTGCTCAACCGCGCCGCCAGCGACGGCAACAATTTTCTACACACCAACGGCAACTATCACCAGACGCGGTACTATCCGAACCGGCAGATCAACACCTCCAACGTCCACAAGCTGCGTCCGGCCTGGATGTTTCAGACCGAAGTGAAGGACACCTTCGAGACCTCGCCCATTATCATTAACGGCATCATGTATTTCACGACGGCCTTCAATCACGTTTATGCCGTCGACGCCCGCACCGGCGAACAACTCTGGCAATTCAAGCATAAGATGGGACCGGTGACCGTCTACTGCTGCGGCCCCAACAATCGCGGCGTCGCCGTGGCCGGCGATCGCGTGTTCATGGCGACGCTGGACGCCAAGCTCCTCGCGCTCGACGCCAAAACTGGCCAACTCGTGTGGGAGACCCAAATCGCCGATCCAGAGCTTGGCTATTCCGAGACCATGGCCCCCACCGTGGTTGGTGACAAGATCCTGCTCGGCACCAACGGCGGCGAGTACGGCATCCGTGGCTTCGTCAAGGCCTTCAACGTCAAGGACGGCAAGGTGATCTGGACCTTCAACACCATCCCGGAGAAGTCCGTGGGTGTGTGGGCCACGCACGACGCCACCGGTCGCGATATGAAGCGCGATATCAATAAAGAGAAAGAGAACCTCGCGAAGATCGGCGATCCCTACAAAACGCTGGGCGGCGGCGTTTGGCAAAATCCCGCCGTCGACCTGGAAACCAACCGCATCTACTTCGTGGTGGGCAACCCATCGCCCGACCTCGACGGCTCGCTGCGGCCGGGGGACAACCTCTATACCGACAGCCTGGTCTCACTCGATCTCAACACCGGCGCCTACGTCTGCCACTTCCAATACATCGCCCACGACGTCTGGGACCTCGACGCGGTCTCTCCCGCCGTCATCGCCACCGTCAAAGGTCGCGACGGCAATCCGGTCAAGGGCGTGCTGCATGCCGGCAAGACCGGGCACATCTACGTCCATAACGCCAACGACTGCAGCTTGATCCGCTTCTCCGAAGCCATGGTGCCCCAGGAAAACATGTGGGTGCTGCCGACCAAGGAGGGTGCCAGAATGCTGCCTGGCGCCAACGGCGGGGTGGAGTGGTCGCCGATTGCCCTCGATCCCAGCAAGAGCCTGGCCTATGCCATCAACTTGCATCAGCCCATGACGTATCACGTCGAGTCGACCCCCTACCCCAAGGGCAAGCTCTGGCTCGGCGGCGCCTTCAAGGTCATTCCCGCGGAAGAGCAATGGGGCAACGTCACCGCCGTCGATTACGACACCGGCAAAATCAAATGGCAGGTGAAAACCCAGCAGCCGATGATCGGCGGCATTCTGGTGACCTCGGGTGGCCTGGCCTTCGCCGGCGAGGGCAATGGCCTGTTCAAGGCCTACGACTCGGAGACCGGAGCGGTGCTGTGGAAGTTCCAAGCGGGCGCCGGCGTCAACGCCCCGCCGTCCTCCTATACCATCGACGGCAAGCAGTTCGTCGTGGTGGCGGCCGGCGGCAACACGCAGCTCGACTATAAACGCGGCAATACGCTGATTGCCTTCTCGCTTGTCGATTGAGCGAGAATAGGCCAAATTTGCGGAGGGGCGAGACGGTTGCGCAACCGTCTCGCCCCCAATCTTTTGGCCCCCCGCACCTGTCAGCGCCACCGCGATGTCGACAAAGCACCTGTTGGCAAGCCTCCGCTGGGGCCTGCTCGTCCTCTCGCTTAGCCCAGCTGCCAACGCCCAGGATGCCGCGCGCCTAAAAGAACAGGTGCAACTGTGCGCGGCCTGCCACGGCGAGAATGGCGTGCCGCAAGAGAAAACCACGCCGATCATCTGGGGCCAAACGCTGGGCTACCAGTACTTGCAGCTGCGCGACTACAAGAATGGCGACCGCAAGAACGAGCAAATGACACCCGTGGTGGAGAAGCTCGAGCGACGAGACCTGCTGGCGCTGGCCGAGTACTTCTCAAAGCAGCCGTGGCCGCGCAGCACGGCCCCGCCGGCGGCGCCGGAGGTGGTCGAACGGGCGGCACGAGCCAACACGGCCGTCGGCTGCACGGGATGCCATCAAGGGCAATACCAGGGCGAGGGAACCCAACCTCGCCTCGCCGGCCAAAATCAGGCGTACATGAGCAAGACCATGCTCGAGATCCGCAACGGAGAGCGGGCCAACAATCCCGGCATGACCACGCTCATGAAGGCCACCTCGCCGGACGACATTGAGGCCATGGCGCAGTACTTGGCGGGTCTCGACGTACGCTAAGCTAGCGCCCCGCCAAGGCGGCGGCCGCGGCAGGATCGGCGAGCTCGGCCGCCGTTTTACCCTCATGGTCCCGCAGATCGGCCGCAGCACCGCGCGCGAGCAACAGCTTAATGACATCGGCGTGACCAAGCTCGGCGGCCAGCATCAGCGCCGTACGTCCGCGGTTGTCGACATCATTCAGCCGCGCCCCGGCGCCCAGCAGCAGCTCGGTGGTTTTCACGCCATCGGCATCGGGCACGTCGTTGGCGTGACCGGCGGCCCACATCAGGGCCGTCAAGCCATTGCCGTAGCGCGCATTGACGTCGACGCCGGCCTTAAGCAGGCGCTCGACAATCCCCACAAAGCCGCGCGCGGCCGCATACACCATGGCGGACTTGCCCGTGCTGTCGGTCGCATTGGGGTCGGCACTCCTATCGAGCAGCAGATTGACAATGCGCTCGCTGCCCATGAAGGCCGCCGCGGCGATGGGCGCAACCGCCGAGCGCCCGGGCGAATTGACGTTGGCGCCGTGCTCGATGAGCACCGCCACCGTCTTGGCGCGGCCGGCCTCGATGGCAAGAAAAAGCGGGGTTGCTCCGGAGAGGTCACGCAGCTCGATGTCGGCGCCGTGCTGCAGCAAGATGCGTGTCACCTCGGGCTCGGTGGCTTTGACGGCGTGATGCAGGGCGGTGTCGCCCTCCCGCCGCCGCGCGCGCACGGAGGCCCCATCTTGGATAAGCTCGCTCGCCAGCTCGGCGCACCCCTTCTGTGCCGCTTGCGAAAGATAGATATTCAGCTGTCGGTCGACGGTGGATTGCTTGGCTGCGCTATAGCGCTGCGCGAGCTCGCGGCACTCCATGAGATTGGCTTGCGCGGCGGCGCCTGTCGCGCCAAAGCCGAGAGCAAGCGCGACAATCATGCCCAATACCGGCAGCGCAGTCCCTGACAACATCGTCGTTTCCTATGCCTGTCTCCTCGACTAAATTCCATCGAGATCGGCTGCAAGTCCAGAGTAGCGAGCCTTGATGACCCTTGCCGCACGCCGACGTGTGCCGACCCAGTGGCCTCCGCGCGCACGGCCGAGCGGCGCAGCTCACATTGCAAGCACGCGCTGCGGCCCGAGGTTTTTGGCGTTCACGAGCATGTTGCTTTCGCTCGCCTTGGTGCTGGCGCAGCCACTCCATGCCAAGGCCACGGGCAAAGTCTTCGTCGCCAACGAGAAGAGCAGCACGCTCACGATCCTGGACCTTGCCGGCAAGGTCGTGCAAACCGTGGAGACCTGCGCCCGGCCGCGTGGCATGACCTTCAATCCGGAGCGCACGGCGATTTATGTTGGCTGCGGCGACGACAATACCATCGCCCTTTATGACCTTGCCAGCCTGCGCCTCGTTCGCCGCTACCGCGATATCGCGGCACCCGAGACCTTCGATTTACATCCCGACGGACGCCATCTCTACATCTCCAATGAAGATGATTCGGAAATGAGCGTGCTCGACCTCGCAGCGGGGCAGATCGTGGCCCGCTATCCGACCGGACCCGAGCCGGAGGGCATCCAGATCACAAAGGACGGCCGCTTGGCCTTTGTCGCCTCGGAAGTCGCCAATCTCGTGCACGTGATTAACGTTGAGCAGCAAAAGCACATCAAGGATATACCCGTCGGCACGCGGCCACGCCGATTTGCCCTCACGCCCGACAACAAGGAGCTCTGGGTGTCGGTGGAGCTGTCGGGCCAAGTGGAGATCATCGATGTCGAGACGCTCGCCGCGAAGGGCAAGGTGGAGTTCCAACGGCGTGCCATCCGCCGCGAGCTTTTCACGCCGGTCGACCTCCTCATCACCAGTGACGGCAGTAAGGCCTACGTGGCGCTGGGACGTGCCAACCATGTGGCGGTGATCAATGTCAAAAGCCGCGAAGTAATGGACTACATCGTGGTTGGCAAGCGCCCCTGGGGGCTCCGGCTCAATGCCGACGAGACGCGGCTGTGGGTCGCCAATGGCCTCTCCGATGACGTTTCTATTGTCGACACGCGCACTAACAAGGTCTTGCTATCGGTGCCGGTGGGCCAGGTTCCCTACGGGATCTTGATCGATGACCGTTAGCCGCGTCTGGCGCGTGGCGCTCGCGTCCTGGGCTCTGCTACCGGCGCTGCTGCCCGCGCCGGGTCGCGCACAAACTCAGGGCACTAGCGAGCTTGGGATCGCCTTCATCGAGCGCGCCGGAGACCCTCTCTACCACGCTGCATCCGGCTATGCGGGGCTTTATCGGCCCGAGCATTTTTCCCCGTATCCCGCGGCTGAACTCGCCATCAAGGACAGCGCCGCGGCAGCGCACGCCCGCGGCCTCAAACTCAGGCTACAGCGCAAGTCCTTGACGGAGACCGAGGATGCCAGCGGCGCCGTGCGCGCACTGGCGCAATCGCCGGGCGTGCTGGCTGCGATCATCGACCTGCCCGCCGAGCAGATGGTTGAGCTTGCCAAGGCCATGCGCGAGGAGCCCCTGATCCTCTTTAACGCGCGGCATCGGGACGACGCGATCAGGTCGCGCACTTGCCGCACCCGGCTGCTGCACACGGTGCCGAGCTGGTCGATGCTGCACGACGCCTTGGCACAGCGCTTGCTCGAGTTGGACTGGCGACGGGTGCTCGTCTTGCGCGGGCCGCAGGCGGAGGACAAGGCGCTCGCCGCCTCATTCCAGAACGCAGCCAAAAAGTTCGGGCTGCGCATCATCGAGGTGCGGGATTTCGTGGGGGGCAACGACCCAAGGCGGCGTGATCAGATTAACATCCGTTTGCTGACCGGTGGCGTCGACTATGATGCGCTGTTCGTGGCCGATGCGACCGGCGATTTCGCGCGCATGGTGCCGTTCA
>Ga0075423_10001795_pt1 | contig 19176 bp, 15 predicted proteins | sample SoiMethybrSBSTD2_FD_80114 | JGI IMG/M metagenome (GOLD analysis project Ga0075423, IMG submission 80114) | Bulk soil microbial communities from a Populus tree surrounding site in Tennessee, USA - Soil MetaG P. TD hybrid SBSTD2 | ecosystem: Environmental > Terrestrial > Soil > Tree plantation...
GCGCCGCCAACGACCAGATCGGCGCGCCGTGGATCGAGTCCAGGAACCGCCAAGCGCTGCTCGGCATCGAGGCCGACAATCTCTTTGCGCAGCCGCCGAATCTGCTTGGCCGGAATGCGCAGGTTGCGCAGCTCCGGCGGCGGACCGCCGCGCGCGGCCGTGGCGGCCACGGTGCCGAGGCTCAGAATCGTGCCCGAGGTCCCAATCACGCGATCGAATCCGATCGCGGTGATCTGGTCGCAGTACCTGCCAATCTCCGACAGGATGTGTTTGGTGAGGCGATGCTCGTCGCGCCCCGACAACGGATCGCTCTGCACGAACCGCTCGGTGAGACGGATGACGCCGATTTTGAAACTCTTCGCGGCTTGAATCGAAGTCGCGGTTCCGAGCGTGATCTCCACGCTGCCGCCACCGATATCGATGGCCACTGCGCGCGCGCTGCCGACGTCGACGCCGTAGACCGCGGCCTGATGAATCAACTTCGCTTCCTCGGTGCCGCTGATGACCCGGGGGCGAATGCCGGTCTCACGCTCGACGCGCGCGAGAAACTCGCCGCCGTTGCGCGCTTCGCGCGTGGCGCTCGTCGCCGCGGCGAGGATCACATCGACGCGGTGCGAGTCGGCGAGACGCTTGAACTTCGACAGCGCCTGCAGTGCCGCGCTCATAGCCTCGGCTGTCAGCGCCTTGCCGTCGAGTCCGCCAGCGCCGAGCCGGACCATGACCTTCTCGCGATCGATGACTTCGAACGACAGATCGGTCCGCACGCGGACGACGATCATGTGAACGGAATTCGTGCCGATGTCGATAGCGGCGATGCGCATCAGATAGGGTGGCCGGCCAAGCGCGAATCGTGCAGCGCGGCAGCAGCGACCGATTTATAGTAGGCCGAGACGAGTTACTTCGCCATGACGAGATCGACGCCCTCGGAGCTTCTCGTGCGGCAGCGTCTCATGGCGCTCGGTCGCTCGTTGACCCCCGCCCGTAACGGAGACGTGAACGGCGTGCACCACGCGCGCGTGGCGACGCGACGCCTGAGAGAGGCGTTTCCGGTGGTGGTGTCCGCCAAGGCCGCGCGCAAGCTGAAGAAGCGCATGCGCCGCCTGACCCGCGCGCTCGGTCCCGTGCGAGAGCTCGACGTTGCCCTGATCACGCTCGACGAGATGGCCGAGTCCGGCGACGTCCCTCAGGGCGGCATCGTTCGACTGCGCGAGGTCGTCAACGAGGAGCGCAGCCGCCTGCTCCTCGAGATGACGCGTCAGATCGATCGGCTCGATCTGCAGAAAGTGCAGAAGAAATCATTGGACGCGACTCGTGAGCGCGCGCCGAAAAAACGGGGCGGCCGTGTCGATCGGCGCCGTATCGCCGCTGCCGACGCGCGCGCCGCGCGGCGCGGCGCCGATCTTCGCGCCGCCATCAACAACGCCGGGGGCATCTATCTGGCCGACCGACTGCACGCGGTGCGGATCGCCGTGAAGAAGCTTCGCTACGCGATGGAGATCGCGCGCGAGCTGCGCGCCTCGCGGGCGATGAAAAACCTTCGGACACTGAAGCGCGTGCAGGATCTGCTCGGCCGCATGCACGATCTCGAAGTGCTCATCGCGCGGACACGCGCGCTGCAGAGTACGGCGAACGTTCGCGATCTCAAGCTGTCGGCCGACCTCGATCGGCTGGTGCGAGTCCTCGAGATGGAATGTCGTCGGTTACATGGTCGTTACATGAACGAGAGGAAATCGTTACTGACCATCTGCGATCATGTCGCCGCCCAGGCTGAGCAGGTCCGTGCCTCCGCAGCCTGACGCCCCGGTCGCGATGCCATCCTATGAGTTGTACCTTGTGCGCCATGCGATCGCGGCGGAGCGCGGCGATGACTGGCCCGACGACACCAAGCGGCCGCTGACGACGCGCGGTGTCAACCGCTTCAAGGACAGTCTGCCTGGACTCAAAGCGCTCGAGGTCGCAATCGACGAGATCTTTTCGAGCCCTCTTGTCCGTGCCAAGCAGACGGCGGATCTCCTGAGCGGCGGCACGCCCGGCACCCCGCCGGTCAAACTGCTCGACGCGCTCGCGCCGGGTCACGCACCGGCGGCGGTGATGGGACAACTCGCAAAGTCCGCAAAGCGTCACCGGATCGCACTCGTCGGACACGAGCCCGATCTCGGCGAGCTCGCCGCGCATCTGATCGGCGCCAGCCGGCCGCTGCCGTTCAAGAAGGGCGGGATGTGCCGCATCGACGTCGGCGGACTCTCTCCGAAGACGGCGGGTTCGTTGGTGTGGTTCGTCTCGCCGAAGGTGTTGCGGAGGCTGGCGCGCTGAATAGGGCAGTGGTGATTTCTCGATCGTTGATTGGTGAATCGTTGTTGATCGGTGATTGGTGATCGTTGATTGAAAACGCAACGAGGCAGCTCGATGCCCATGAGCGCGATTGACTCTGCTCCTCAGTTCTCAATCAATAATCAGAAATCATCAATCAACAACGAATCAAGAATTACAGATCAAAGATCACCAATTGAAGATTGCCGTCATCATCAACCCCATCTCGGGCACAGGCCGTCGCCCCGATGAAGCGCGCCGGCGTGCGGAGCTTGCAGCATCACTGCTCGAGGCGCGCGGGCTCGATGCCGAAGTGTTCGTCACCGAGCGATCGAGGCATGCCTACGATCTGGCGCGAGCCGCGATGGCGCGCGGCGTGTCGATGTGCGTCGCGTGGGGCGGCGACGGCACGATCAACGAGGTCGCGTCTGCCCTCGCCTTCAGTCCAGTCACACTCGCGGTCATCCCGAGCGGCTCTGGAAACGGGCTCGCCCGCGAGCTGGCGATTCCGTTGCAGCCAGGCGCGGCCTTCGATATCGCGCTGAATGGTCGCGAGCAGCTGATCGACGCCGGCGAGATCGAAGGCCGTCTGTTCTTTAACATCGCCGGCTTGGGCTTCGATGCCCGCGTCGCGCACCAGTTCGCGGCGAATGGGCACGAGCGTCGCGGCTTCGCCCGCTACATCACAATTGCGATGCGCGAGCTGATTCGCTTCGTACCCGACACCTACACGATTGCGGCAAACGGAACGTCGTTGGAGATTCGCGCGCTCTTCATTGCGATCGCCAACTCGCGGCAGTACGGCAACGGCGCAACGATCGCGCCGGGCGCGCGCATCGACGATGGCGCGCTCGATGTCGTGATCGTGAGCGAGCGCTCACCGTTGACAGTGCTCGCGCAGATGCCGCTGCTCTTCGCGGGAAAGGTCGATCGCCTTCCAGGCGTGACGATCATTGCGACCACGGACGTCGAGATCCGCTCCACACATCAGATGGTCTACCACGTCGACGGAGAGCCCGCGCTCGCCGGAACGTCTGTACGCGCGAAGGTCCATCCGGCCGCGCTTCGCGTTCGGGTCCCTGCCCAATAGCACGATTCTGGCCGGAATCTCGATATCTCCAAAAGGTTTACACAACGTTTACACGTATCGTTCTCGCTACGCGATATAGATTGATCGTTATGTACGCTCGAATCTTCAAGAAGGCTGGCGAGGAACGCCGCTTTACGATCACCAACGCCGGCGAACTCGGTTGGGAAGTCCGCGAAGAGCAGGGCAGTCGCGTTGTCTGGAGACGCCGTTACACCGATTGGCATCGCGTGGAGCGTGCCCGCATGAGCTTTGCCACGCAGGCACTCGCGTTGACGAGCGAGGGTTGGCAGGAGTCCTGAGCTACTCGACGAACCGGTAACCCAATCCCACAACCGTCTCAATCTGACGGCCGGCTACGCCGAGTTTGCCTCGGAGACGGCCGACGTGCACGTCGACGGATCGCGTCTCGACGAGGCGGTCGTATCCCCACACGCGCTCGAGCAGCCGATCGCGTGAGAGCACCCGGTTGCGGTTCTCGACGAGATAGCGGAGCAACTCGAACTCGCGTCGCGTGAGCCGCACCGACGCGCCATCGACGCTCACCGCAACCGCATCGAAGTCCGCGGTCAAATGCTTGCCTCGATACACGAAGGCTTCGGCGTCCGCGCCGTTTGCGCCTTTCGGCAGACCGCGCCGAAGCACCGCACGCACCCGCGCTGCGAGCTCGCGCAGCGAGAACGGCTTGGTCATGTAGTCGTCGGCGCCGACGTCGAGCCCGGTCACACGATCGCTTTCGCTGGTCCGCGCGGTGAGCATGATGATCGGGACGCGCGCCGTTGCTGCGCGCGACCGCAGAATCCGGCATACCTCGAGACCGCTCAACACCGGTAGGTTGAGATCGAGCACGATGAGATCGGGCGTGCGCTCGTTGACGGCTTTCAGCGCGGCATCGCCGGTGGTCACGAGCTCGACCTCGATCTCACCGCCCTTCTCGAGCGTGTGCTTGATGAGGCCGGCAATGTCCTGCTCATCGTCGACGACGAGTACGTGTGTGCGCGTCGCGGCACGCGCGGTCATGCCGTGGCTGGTGTGAGTGATGCGGCTTGTATCGGATGTCTGGTGCACCGTGACCCCGTTTCCATGGCGTTACACGTTCACGGTAGAGAACGCGGGTTTCTGGTGCATGACGCGGGCGTTAATTCTGGGTTACACGAGAAGGGGGGCAGGGGTTAGGGGGCGGGGGGCAGGGCTGTCTCAGGATGCAGGCCTGCTTCCTGGACTAGTACCGCCCTCCTTGCCCCTGCCCCCTGCGCCCTTCGTGAAGTACTATCCCGTCGTGACCAACCTAGACGAGACCCTGGGGCCAGCAGCCAGCCCCGAACCCGGCCTTGATGCCGGCCAGCGTTGGCTTCCAGCGCTACTTCTTCTCTTCATCGGGTCCGGCTGCGCGGCCCTTATTTACGAAGTTGTCTGGTTCCAGCTCCTGCAATTGTCGATCGGCTCATCAGCCGTCTCGCTTGGCGTGCTGCTGGGGATCTTCATGGGCGGGATGTGCCTCGGCAGCATCCTCCTCCCGAAGTACCTAGACCGTCGACTCCATCCGCTCAAGGTCTACGCCGCGATCGAGATCGGGATCGGAATCTTCGGCATCCTCGTGCTTTACGGTGTGCCCGTTGTCGGACGGCTCTACACGAGCATCGCCGGCACCGGTCAGGTGAATCTGGTGCTGCGGGCCATCGTGGCCGGCATTTGTCTGATCCCGCCGACGCTGCTGATGGGCGCGACGCTGCCGGCGATCGCGCGATGGGTTGCGACGACGCCGCGCGGTGTGTCGTGGCTGGGCTACTTCTACGGCGGCAATCTTGCGGGTGCGGTGGTTGGCAGTCTGCTCGCCGGGTACTACTTACTTCGCGTCTTCGACATGTCCGTGGCGACGTTCGCGGCCGTCGCTCTCAACCTGATCGTCGCGACACTCGCAATGCTGGTGGCGCGTCTCACTCCGCACACTGTCATCACTGCGGACGAGAGCATACCGGCCGCGCCCGCGCTACCTCGCGACCAGGTCTCGATCGTCTACGTCGCGATCGCGCTGTCAGGGTTGACGGCGCTTGGATCCGAAGTGGTGTGGACGCGTCAGCTGTCGCTGCTCTTCGGCGCGACGACATACACCTTCTCGCTGATCCTGGCGGTGTTCCTCGTCGGCCTTGGGATCGGCAGCAGTCTCGGCTCGGCGCTCGCACGCACGGTCAGCGCACGAACCGCGCTCGGCTGGTGTCAGCTCGGTCTCTGCGCCGCCATCGCATGGGCGGGCTACACGACCAGTGCATCGATGCCGTACTGGCCGATCAACCCGTCGATCAACGCGACCGTTGGTGCGCAGGCCGACGTCAACTGGATCAACTTCCAACTCGATCTCATGCGCGGCGTGTGGGTGATGCTGCCCGGCGCCATCCTATGGGGCGCGAGCTTCCCGCTGGCGCTCGCATCCGTCGCCGCTCCGGGGCAGGACTCGGCGCGACTCGTCGGCGGCGTGTACGCCGCGAATACGGTTGGCGCAATCGTCGGCGCATTGGTGACGAGCCTGGCGCTGGTTGGCACAGTCGGCAGTCAGAGGACGCAGCAAGTGCTGATCGGCGTCGCGGCGATGTCGTCGCTGCTGATGCTGATGCCGGCCGTCGGCGAAAAACGGCGAGCGCTGACGTCCACTCCAGTTGTCGTGATCGGCATCGCGTTGATAGCAGGGCTGCTCGCGCGCATGGTGCCGCCAATCCCGTGGCTGCTCGTCGCGTATGGGCGCTACTCGGCCACGTGGGTCGGACAGAACGAATTGGTCTATGTCGGCGAGGGTGTCACGGCGTCGGTGGCGGTCACACGCACGCCGACCGGGGTGCTCAACTATCACAACGCGGGGAAGGTGCAGGCCTCGAGCGAGCCGCAGGACATGCGGCTGCAACGGATGCTCGGACACATCACCACGCTCGTGCCGAAGACGCCGACGAAGGTGCTGGTGATCGGCTGCGGTGCCGGAGTGACCGCCGGTGCGGTGTCGATCGATCCGATGGTCAAGGATCAGACGATCGCCGAGATCGAACCGCTGGTGCCGCGCGTCGTCTCCACGCATTTCGCCGAGCACAACTTCAACGTCGTCGCCAACCCGAAGGTGCACGTGCATCTGGATGATGCCAGGCACTACTTGCTGACGACCAACGAGAAGTTCGACGCGATCACCTCGGACCCGCTCGATCCGTGGGTGAAGGGCGCGGCCACGCTCTACACGCGCGAGTTCTTTGGCGTCGTCAAGCAGCATCTCAATCCGGGCGGTGTGGTCACATTGTTCGTGCAGCTGTATGAGAGCAACGAAGCGGCCGTGAAGAGTGAGGTGGCCACGTTCCTCGAGGCGTTTCCCAACGGCGCGGTGTTCGCCAACACGATCAACGGACAGGGGTACGACTTGGTGCTGTTTGGTCAGGTGGAGGGGCGGAAGATCAACGTCGACACCGTGCAGGCGCGGCTCGCCGATCCGGCCAACGCTGCTGTTGCCAAGTCGCTAGGCGAGGTCGGGATCAACTCGGCGGTCGATCTCTTCGGCACGTATGCCGGCCGTCGATCGGACATGAAGAACTGGCTGAGCGACGCACAGATCAACACCGATTCGAACCTGAAGCTGCAGTATCTGGCGGGACTCGGGCTGAACTTGTATCAGAGCGACGCGATCTACAAGGCGATGATCAAGGACTCGAAGTATCCCGAGGATCTGTTCGAGGGCGCGCCGGAGACGCTCGCGTCGCTGCGAAGCAAGATCAATTCGTCGCTCGGGGGCTCGCCGTCGTTCTAGGCCACGAAGGACACGAAGGCCACGAAGTTGAGATCGCTTCAGGCGCTCCTGATTGGGTGCCTTCTGGTCGCCCAGGCACCAACGTCGTCTGCGGCGTCACGCCTCCGTCAGATTCCACAGACGCTCGCTGAAATCGAGGCCGCCGGCGTCCAGATGGCCTTCGAAGTGGCATCGGTGAAGCCGAGTCAAGCCGGAGGGCAGCCGCGTTCTCTGTTTCCTTTGGGTCCAGGCGACGCTTTTACGGGTGATGCCGGCTTCTTCTCCGCGACCAACCAACCGCTGATCGCCTACGTGCGGTTCGCATTCAAGCTCGGACAGGTCGACGTCCCTGGAATGCCAAACTGGGTCTACGACGAGCAATATGACATTCAGGCGCGAGCGCAAGGGAAGCCGACGAAGGATCAGATGCGCCGCATGATGCAATCGTTGTTGACCAATCGTTTCAAGCTCGCGACCCACATCGATCGACAGATCAAGCCCGCCTTCAAGTTGGTCACGCTGAAGCAGGGGCAGACGGGTTCCCAGCTCCAGCGCCACGCGGAGGGGAATGGCCCATGTACCGGAGCAACACCACCATCCATTCGCGAGACGGTTCTCCCTCAACCGCCTTCGCGGACAACAGGTTTGCAACTGCCAGAGTTTTCGTGCGGCAGTATCGGTCCAATTCCCGCCAGCTCACCCGACCGAGGTCGCATCGGCGGTCGGGATGTCACGCTGGCGCGACTTGCGGCGTTCATGACGAGCCCGTTTACCGGAATAGACCGACCGGTGACAGATGAAACGGGTCTGAGCGGAACCTTCGATTTCAGTCTCGAGTGGGTGCTGTCCTCTCGCGATCCGGCCGAGCCGCGTGATGCCTTCAACGATGACGCGGGACCGACGTTTCTGCGGGCGTTGGAACAGCAGCTTGGACTTACGCTCGCATCAACCACCGCACCTGTCGCGATCCGCACCGTCGACCACATCGAACGGCCCTCGCCGGACTAGTCTCTCCCGTCCTCTTCGTGGCTCATTCGGGCGGCGCATTCGGATTCGACGCGAAGAACCCGATAGGCACCAGCCTGAATCCCGCGGTGTGCGATGGCATCACCGGCCAGTCCTCGGGCCGTGGCAGGTGCAGCACTGACAGCGTGTACCAGAGCACCACGTCCTTGTCGACGATCGAGCGGTCGCCGGCGCTCCACATCGACACGCCTTCGCGATCGCGTCCGATATTCACCCACTCGCCGGACGCGTACATCTGATGCGGGTCGGCGATGGTGACCCACAGCGGATGTTCCAGGAATGCCGCCCGTCGTCGCGGCCCAGAGTTCGGCGCCTGAAATGACGGCGCGTTCTCGCCCGGCACGAGTGCGTACCCGGTCGGCTGGCCGAGCGCGTTCGTTTTCGCGCCGCTGGTGATGAGCCATCGCCGCGACGTCGTGAGATCCAAATCGCGCCGCGCGTTCAGCTCGCTCTTCAGCGTCGTCTGCTGCATGCCGAACCACTCGCCGGTGTTATCGCGCAGCTTGGCCTGTGCGTTGGCGGTGTTCATCTCGAGCACTTTGTTGTTGGTGCCGTCGACATCGGCGTCGATCCGGAAATTGAAGAAGTGCTGATGGTTCGGCGCCGCCACCCGCGGCGCCACCAGATGCGCATACATCGTCTCGTCGTCGCCATGCGAGGTCTCCTGCTGCGGCCCCCGTCTCACGTTCATCACGCCGGTCAGCTGCACCTGCACGTCGATGGCGCCATCCTGGCTGAAGATCCAATGAAAGAGGTAGTCGTAGTTGTCGACGGTCGCGTATCCGCTCAGCACCAGCTGACGGGCGCGGCTTCCGCGTTCGGCATGGCGCCACAGCACGCCGCCGTCGCGCTCGTAGATCGCCACTGCACGCGGAACGGTCACGACTCGACCCCGATAGTCGGCGAACGATGCGGGCGCGAAGACCGCGTTCGCCGGAGCATCGGCGCCGACGATCGCGTTCGCGCGCGAGGCGCTGTAGATCGTCATGCCATAGTCGCCGGCATCTCGCGGATACCACGACGTGTACTCAGGATCGCCGTACGGCGTGATCAGCTCCGACAGTCCGGCGCGATAGAGCACTTGACGCGTCTGCGATCCGTCGACGATGGAGACATCGAAGACCTCGAGGCCGCGGCGGGGATGAACGCCGAAGTGCAGACGCCAGCGATCCCACAGAATCTCGCTGCCGTTGATGCTGAAGCTCGGACCGTTGGGCTGCGTGGGAACGAGCGGCTTCAGTGGCCGCGCCGCCGATGCGCTGCGCGCCTGCGGTGCACCGCTTCTGGCCGGCCGCAGCGGGGCTTCGAAAATATCTTCAACCGTGCCGCCGGCGAGATCGACGCGGACTCCCATCTCTTCGAGCACGACGTCCTCGCCGATCGGATCCCACACGAACGGCGAGGCGGTGATCGGAATGGTCGATCCGCGATGCGGCAGGCGCGTGCCTTCACCCAGCCCGCCGAGGAACGTCACTCGATCGGTGGCCTTCACGCCGTGTCGCGCCAGCGCGGCCAGCACGCGCTTGTCGCCGAGCGCAATCTCCGTGGCGCGGTCGATGACCACGCGGCGGATCGGCGGATCGCCCATCGCGATCATCGTCGGTGCGGCAACCGCGCGAGTCTGCAAATCGACGATGAGTTCGCTGGTGACGCCAGACGACCAGTCGTACAGCACTGCCCGCGCGGCACGCGGCCGAGATCGCTGCGCTTTGTCAGGCTCAGCCAACTCGAATGTGACCACCCTGGTCGCGCCGGAGAGGCGCCCGGCCTTGGTCAGCGCTTCGGTGACGGCAGAGATTTCCGAGGCGGAAAGTGGGTCGAGCGGATTGACCGCGACCGCCGGTTGCGGACGGCCCGCGTTTTGCGCGAGCAGGACGAGAACGAGCAGCGCGGTGAGAGACTTCATGGTGGGATGTTAACTGATGGAGGAAACGGGGGAGACGGAGACAACGGAGGAAATAATCACACGGAGGAAACGGTGGAAACGGAGGGCGCCACACCGGCGACCGCTCATTCGCCCCGTGAGTCTCCATCGCGAATGGGCGGTCGCCGGTGTGGCGATCTCCGTTCCCCCCGTTCCTCCGTGTGATTATTCCTCCGTTCCCTCCGTCTCCTCCGTTCCCTGAGATTCAGACCACTAACCCAGGCGCCACGACCCCGAACTTCGGCACCACGATGATCCCGCCGCGGATGTAGTAGCCGTCGCCGTCGGCATGTTCGACGTTCTTCTCGTTGGTCAGGCGCGCACCGTCGCCGATTCGCGCGTTCTTGTCGACGATGGCGTGCTCGAGCACGACATGCTTGCCGATGCCGAGCGCCGGCAACCCTGCAGGCGGCGCACCGTATTCGTAGAAGTCGGCTCCCATGAGCACCGATCGCCTGACCGACGTGCCCTCGCGCACTGCAGCGCGCACGCCGACGACCGAATCCTGGATCTCGCACCCCGCGAGATAGCAGCCCTCCGACACGAGCGAGTCGCGCACGCGCGCGTCGGGCACGAGCGAGCCGGGCAGATGTCGCAGGTGGGTGTAGATCGGCCGCTCCGCATCCCAGAAGTGGAAGGGTGAGTCGAGACGGCCGAGCATCACGTTGTTCTCGTAGAACGCCTCGATGGTCCCGACGTCGGCCCAATAGCCGCGAAACAGATACGACCGCACGCGGTACTTGCCCAGCGCATTCGGAATGAGCTCGCGACCGAAGTCGTGCCCGGGCTCGCGCTCGAGGATGTCGAGCAGCACCTGACGCGAGAACACATACACGCCCATCGAGGCCATGAACGGCCGATCGTCGGTGTGCTCGGCGAAGCTCGAACCGGGAGGGATGCTGCGTCCGATCTCCGCCAGACGTGCCGCCTTCGGCTTCTCCTCGAAGGCGACGATGGTGCCGCCTTGATCGAAGCGGAAGATGCCCATCTGCGTGGCGGTCTCGGGATCCACGGGCTGCGCGGCAATCGTGATGTCGGCCTGCTGCTGTCGATGCGCGTCGACGAGCGCCGCGTAATCCATGCGATACAGATGATCGCCGGCGAGGATCACATCGTACTTGGCGTCGTGTTGCGAGAAGTGCCGAGCCGCCTGCCGCACGGCGTCGGCGGTGCCTTGGTACCAGTTGGGGTTGTCGGGCGTCTGCTCGGCGGCGAGGATTTCGCAGAACCCGCGGCTGAAGCGATCGAGCCGGTAGGTATTCGAGATGTGTCGGTTGAGTGACGCCGAGTTGAACTGCGTCAGCACGAAGATGCGCTCGATGTCGGCGTGCAAGCAGCCGCTGATCGGTACGTCGATCAATCGATACTTGCCGCCGATCGGCACGGCTGGCTTGGATCGGTTTGCCGTGAGCGGGAACAGGCGCGAGCCCGCGCCACCGCCGAGGATGATTGCCAGCGTGTCCTTGTTCATAACGTCAACAGTCCGCGGCCAAATCCGTTCCTTTTAACACAGTCGTGATCACGGCGTGATCGGATCGTCATGCCGGTCCCGTACCTTGGGACTCATGCACGTGGGTATACCACGGCAGTATGCCAAGGGGGCGTGGACGTGGCGCGACTGAGCGTCATCGTCTGCGCCCACAATGAGGCGCAGTATCTGGGGCCGTGCCTTCACTCCCTCCTGACACAGACTCGAGAGCCGGACGAGCTCCTCGTCGTCAACAATGCAAGCACCGATGAGACGCGCGCCGTGGCGCAGCGGTTTCCGTTCGTACGCGTGGTGGATGAGCCGAAGAAGGGGTTGGTGGTCGCGCGTGAAACCGGCCGCCGTGAGGCGATCGGCGATGTGCTCGTGTATCTGGATGCGGACTGCCGCGCGCCGCTCACGTGGCTGGAACGGATCGCGCGTCACTTCGAGCGCGATCCCGAGCTCATCGCGTTGTCGGCGCCGTATCGCTTTTATGACTGGGACTGGTGGGGACGACTGCTGATTCGCGTCTACGACTTCACGGTGGCGCCGTTGACGCAACTGCTCGTGAAGCGCATCCTCCGCATCGGCACGATCTTCTACGGCGGCAACTTCGCTGTTCGCCGCGAGGCGCTGGAGCGAATCGGCGGCTTCGATACCTCGATCGAGTTTCACGGCGAAGACACCAATCTCGGCCGCCGGCTGTTTGCGATCGGCCGCGTGCGCCTGGTGCGCGATTGCTATCTCTACACGTCGGCGCGGCGATACAAAGCGATGGGGAAGAGCACTGTCTTCCGCTTGTATGTGCGCAACTTCACTTCAGAAGTTCTGCACCATCGTCCGAAGGACGTCTCGCATGTGGATGTGAGGACGTAGGCGCATGCCTGGATACGAACCGTTTCTGCTCTGCGACTTTCACGTCCACACCACGTGGAGCGACGGCAAGCTGTCGGTGGCGGAAGTGGTCGATCTCTACGGCGGGACGGGGAAGTTCGACGTCATCGCGATCACCGATCACATCCTGATGAAGAAAGATCTGCTGGCCCGTGCCGGCCGTCTGGCGACACTCGGGCGGCGCGCGTTCGGCGTCCGCGAGCAGGACTTCTCGGGCTACCTCGACGACATTCGCGAGCAGGGCGAGCGGGCGTGGAAGAAGTACGGAATGATCGTCGTGCCCGGCGCCGAGGTGACGCAGAACCGCATTCGCGGCAAGAAGAACTCGCACATCATCGCCCTCGACGTGAAGCAGTATGTCAGCGCCGATCAGCGCGCCGATGACATCCTGCGCGAGATCCGCCGCCAGGGCGCGCTGAGCATCGCCTGTCACCCGCATCACCGTACGACGCGGCGCATCGAGATCAGCACGTGCTATCTCTGGGACCATCGCGATGACCTGGCCGATCTCGTCGACGTGTGGGAAGCCGGCAATCGCGACGACCTCTTCTCGGTGACCAGCCTGAAGCACTTTCCATACGTGGCCAACAGCGACTTCCACAAACCCAAGCACCTCTACTCGTGGAAGACACTGGTTCGCTCGGAGAAGAACTGGCCGGCCGTCCGCCACGCACTGCGTGCGAATGTCGACATCGCGCTGACACTGTTCCGCAACGGATCCTGGGCCGCGTAGCGATCGGAGTCCACTCCGCGCGGGCCGACCCGCTGTCTTGACGATTCACGCACACGTGACGCGGATGTCATGGGGTGGTCACCCGTGAGCGCTACGTTTGAGACGAGGGCGCCCCTTATCCGGCGGAGTAAGACCATGAAGTCTGTTGAAGACGTCGACCGCTCGGCCGCGGAGCGATTTGCCGATGCGCTGCGGCGCGCACAAGCCGAGTTCCTCGAGATGCCTGGATTGACGCTGACGGTCGCACAGGCCTCGCGTCTGTGGTCGTTCGATTCGGCTTTGTGCAGCGAAGTGCTGTCGACACTCGTCGAGCGACGATTCCTCGTCAGGACCAGGAACGAGTCGTACGCCCGGGCGTGACGCCCTCATCGCCGCGGCGACGGTTCGAAGAATGGCATCGACGACTCTTCGGGACAGTCGAGATCTGCCAGCAAGATCGCAAGCCCGAGCCGTCCTTTGTACAAGCTGTGCGGGAACTGATCGTTCTGGTCCGGATCGACGAGGGCACGATGCGCAAGCTGTTCAGCGCGCGCACGCCACTGCGCATCCCCGGTGTGCCGATAGTGATTGAGCAGACTATAGGCACGGCCTGAGAGGCCACAGCAGAGGCTCGGCCCAGGCTCCGGCGCTTCCCACGCATGCCACGCTGCGCGATCTGCCAACGCCGCATACTCCGTGCGCCCGACACGGCGGTGCGCAAGATTCCACAGGAACACGTACCCGCACGTCCCGTTACACCAGCCGGGCATCGTCATCTGACTGCCTCGGTGAAGCATCCACGGCCACTCCGCACCTCGCCCGGTCGGCATTGCCAGACGTGCCAACTCGGTCAACCGACGTTCGACTCCTTCAGGGAGGTCGCTGCCGCTCCGCTCACTCCACAAGAGAGACGCATACAGAAACCCGGCCCACCCGTGCGCGATCCCGAGATACTCGATGTCCGCTTTTGCGATCGAGGGCCGTGCATCGAGATCGCACCACATCGAGGCAATCGCCTGGTCGCCCCTGGCGCGAAGCTCAGCGACGTCGATACTCGGCACCGGTCCGAGTTCATCGAGAATGAGGGCGGCCCCGAGCGCGACGCTGCTCAGGCCGACGGTCAAATCGAGGCCGGTCGAGCCATCGCCCGTCGAGGCCACGAATTCGGCGACCGCTTCCGCTTGCGAAACGGGATCGCCTTGGGCCGCCGCCACCAACGCTGCGACCGCGTGCACGCCGCTGACCGCATGAAATGGCGAAGCGCCCCCAACCACCTCTGGCGTGATCTGAATCGCGGCATTGTGGAAGGCATCATCGCGGCGGCTTTCACGCAGCGCGCGCCGCGCCCAGAGGTCGCTCACGGCCAATGCCGTCGCCTCGTTGCGCCGCTGTGCGATGTGCAGCATGCCCATCGCGATACCGGCGGCACCATAGGTGATTGACGCCGCCGGCCCCGGCGTCAGCGTGCTGTTCCACCACGCGCCCTCAGGCGTCGCCGACGCGATCGCTTCGTCCAGCGGTGCGCGGCTCGCGCACCACCTCGCGGATTTGGCCTCGTGTTGCGGGGTATCCACAGACTCGAGTGCGTTGGAGAACTCGTCCATCGAGGCGAATCGCAGACGTGGATCTTTGGCGAGGGCGCGTGTGAGCACCGCTTCGAGCGCCGGCCATGGTGCGGCGCCGCATTCGGCAAACGATCGGAGCGCGCCTGTGGCGATGTCTTCGAGCATCGCGTCGCGACCAAGTCTGAACTGCTGGCAGTAGCTGCCGGTCACCAGAAACCAGAGCAGGGCGGCCACGGCGTACTGCTCGCCGGCTTCAGAGGCGAACACCGACGTTCGTGCGAGCGACGATCGAGCCAGCTCCGGCTCGAAGAAGAAAGGAATGCCGCCACGCACGGTTGCCGTTGGCAGCAGCTCATGTGGCGCCGTCGTCGAGGCGACGCCGAAATCGACGAGGCGAACGAGGCCAGACGATTCGATCAGGACGTTCCGTGGATGGACGTCGCCGTGCAAGACGCCCCGCTGATGCAGGTTGCTGTATGCGCGTGCGATCTGCCTGGCCAGACCGAGGAGCGCGTGTCGTCCGGGCTCGCCCTCGGATGTGCGCGCCTCGGCGGCCGCAGCAGCCGCGTCAACGCCATGAACGAGCTCCATCTCGATGTAACAGCGGTCATCGTGAGCCCCCGTGTTCACGAGTCGCGGAGCGATCGTGCCGTCGAGGTGCGCGAGGTACGCGGCTTCATGTCGGACGCGCGCTGCCATCATGGCGCGGACGGAAGGATCGACTCCCACTGCCGTGCGATCGATCTTCACCACGCTGGCTGCGCCGTCGCGACCGAGCACGGCAAGCTCGGTGTCTTCGAGGACAGCCAGCGTTCGCTGCACCGTGCCACCGAGCAAGGGTGTACCCACAGGATAGAGCGGGCCCTGCGCCGTGTGTCGTCGCGCATCATCGACCGCATCTGAACGCAGCAGGAAGCCACCGTCGACGAGTGTGCGAACCAAGGCGTGCGCGCCCTCGAGCACGGCCATCGGATCGAGCTCTCGCTCGCGGGCGAACAGGATGACGGCTTCGGACACACTCCGGGGCTGCGAGAATCTGGACACCAACGCCGCGGCATCGGCGTCGATGACCTTCGATCCAGTTCGAGCCTGCGGCCTCGACAGTGCGTAGTCGCCCGGATCGTGATCGATCTGTGACTTGGTGTCGTCGGGCAATTCGTCAACGGGCACCACGATGACGTCGGGATTCAGTACCAGCAGTCCGGCGAGCGAATTCGTCACGTGTTCCTCCTGTCGAATCGGTCAAACCGTACGCCACAGTCCTGGAGAGGGTGTCCATTGTTCGACGTCGACGCCTTCGTGTCGCAGCCGCTCCATCGCGAAGTGCGCGGGGCTCATCGCGGCACCGGGCGCGGCTTGCGCGGCGACCATCGCGCGGGCGAGACGACGAACGATCCACAGGCGCCAGCTTTCCTGTTCCTGCCATGACACGACGCGCGCATCCGCTGGCGGATCCATGCCCCAGGACAGCAGGCCGTCTCCACTGATTTCCGATGAGAATGGCACTCCCTGCGGGGCCACGCCGTCGAGGCGCGATTGCAGATCGGCCGCTGCGGCGTGAAGCCGTTCAAGGGTCGGGAAGTAGAGCACCAGCTTGTCGGGTCGCAGGACGCCATTGACGTCGCTCCCGATCTTGAAATGTTCTGGCGCGACGGCACCGAGCTGCGCGACGTGCGCAAACGCGTGCGGTAAGTCCGCTGGCGCGGGACTCACGTAGAGCTTGTACGTGGGTTGATTGGAGGCTCGCGTCGTCTGGATCGAGCGGGCGTTCGACCAGGTCAACCAGCCGTTGATCGTCTTGTCGCTCGCACGCCAGTTGGAGGCGAGCTGCCGCTGCAGCACGGTGCCGTCGGCGGCGCCGACAAATGCGAGCACGGCGTTCGCGTTGGGGAGTCGGTTCGCCCACGCGGCGGTCCGAGGCTGACGGCCATAGTGATACAGGCGCATCGCCAATCGAGACTGGTCGGTGAGTTCCAGACGCTCGGCGTACCCTAAGGCGGCGATCGAGAGGGCGGCGAGTCGTCCGCGCGGATGGGAACGAGGTCCGTCGACGAATGCCGGACCCGCTGCCGCGCCTGACACGAACACGTCGCCGCGCGAGATTTCGAGTACGCCATCCAGAACGAGTTGGCGCAGCCCGCTGGCCGCGGCCGCGGCATCATCGGTCCACACGAACGCGGGCACTGGTCCGGGCTGCTGCAGCGTCAACCAGAGCAGCGCCGTGTCCTTGTCCACCGCCTTGATCGTCAGACCGTTGTCGACGCGCGGACGTAGCACGCCGTAGAACGTTGGATCGCGTCGCAACTCGTTCAGGGCGAGTTGTTCCTCGGCCGATAGGCGATCGAAGACGATCAACTCGAACGCGGCGCTGGTGCGGAACGTCGTTCGAGCGAGGTCGGGTACTGATGGGCCATCCATGTCGCACTCCTCGAATGGGTTCAACCGCCGGTGCCGGTCCTGAGTACATGGGCCGGCGGCCGGCGGTCATGTGTTGCGACTCGGTGAACTACTTTAGGGTCTTCTTTGCCGCTCGTACTTGATCGAGCGCCTCAGTCAGGCTCTTTTCCAGCGCTTCGGCGTCGGCTTTCGAACCGAGACTGCTGGTCAGACCACCTTCCTTCTGGATCGCGTCGAGCTGTTTGATCGTGTCCTGCAGATCGGCCTTGAGCGCGACCAGATCTTCAAGGTGTTCGATGACGATCGGATCGCGCGAACCTCCACCGCAGGGGATGAACGTGGGATCGCATGCCGATCCGCCTGGACCACACGAGTTGCCGAAGCACCCGATGCTCGCGAGCACCGAACAACCCGTTCCGCATTGCGAGATGGCCACTGAGCACCCGATGCAACTGAAAGCGACCGAGCAATGGCCGCACGAGTGGAAGAGCGAGCATCCGTAGCACGTCGGATTCGTTGAGCACCCGAGGCAGGTGACCAGCAGTGAACACCCAGAGCAGTTGAACGTCGGATACCGGCAAATCTTCGTGTGCAGCAGACACACCTTTGCCAGATCTCGATTCAACTCAGGCCGCGGCAAAACGGTGACCAGCAGGTCAGTCGTCTTGAAGCGCATGAGCGACTCCTTTCCGACCTCGATGAAAAGAGCGACCGGTGGCCGGCCACGACTTGACTGCGACGTGCGTTCAAGCCGGCCTCAACGGATGAGGTGCGTGTTCACGTGCGAGGCGCTCGTTACGTAACAACGCTCGTCGCAGTCAAAGCGCACACGATCCGCGTGTCACATGTTTGCTGAGAGTAGAATGCCGCGCATGAAACGCGTCGCAGCCGTCGTCGTCATGATCGGACTCGTGGTTGTGTGCATGGCTTCACCACGCGCACAGGCATCCCCCACTCAGGCAGCATGCGACAAGCTCGCGACGATGAAGTTGTCGGGCGGCACGATCACGAGTGCGAAGTTCGTCGCTGCAGGGGCCTTGCCTGCGCCGCCAGCGCGAGGCGGTGGTCCGGCGCCCGCTGGCGGACGCGGCAACCCATTCGCCGATCTGCCCGCGGTGTGTCAGGTGGCCGCAACGATGCGGCCGAGCGCTGACTCGAACATCAAGATCGAAGTGTGGATGCCCGCCACCGGTTGGAACGGCAAGCTGCGAGGCACGGGCAACGGCGGTCTCGGCGGCGGTACCGGCGCCAACGCGAACGCACTTGCCGCTGGCGTGAGGCGCGGATATGCAGCCGTCGGCAGCAACACCGGGCACGAAGGCAACTCGAGCTACGCGCTCGAGCATCCCGAGCAGATCAAGGACTTCGGCTACCGCGCGGCGCACGAGATGACGGTGGCCGCGAAATCGCTCGCGCGCGCGTTCTACGGCAGCGCGCCGAAGCTCGCGATCATGGCCGAGGCCGGCGGCGGCACGATTGCCGCGCTGAGCGCTGCGCAACGTTTTCCGGGCGACTACGACGGCATCGCTGTCGTGGCGATGTCGTCGTATCTGACGCGGCACACCTTCGGTCAGATGTGGGTGTGGATGGCGACGCACAAAGACGAGGCGAGCTTCATCCCGCAGGACAAGTACCCGGTATTGGCGCAGGGTGCGCTCGCCGCGTGTGACGCCGCAGATGGCGTGAAGGACGGAATCATCGGCGACGTCGAGAGCTGTCGATTCGATCCGGGCACCGTCCAGTGCAAGGACACCGCGGGCGCGAACTGCCTGACGGCACCTCAAGTGGAAGCCGCGCGCAAGATCTATCAGGGACCGCGTCACGCGAAGACCGGCGGCGAGATCTATTCACCGCTCTATCCAGGCAGCGAGCTTGGATGGGGTCAGCTGGCGGGCGGCGCAGAGCCGCTCGGCATCCCGGTCGAGTTCTTCAAGTACTACGTGCTCCGCGATCCGAACTGGGACTACAAGGCGCGTCCGATCAACTTCGCGAGCGACGTCGAGGCGTCCGATCGTCCCGAGATTCAGCCGGTCAAC
>Ga0075423_10001796_pt1 | contig 19169 bp, 20 predicted proteins | sample SoiMethybrSBSTD2_FD_80114 | JGI IMG/M metagenome (GOLD analysis project Ga0075423, IMG submission 80114) | Bulk soil microbial communities from a Populus tree surrounding site in Tennessee, USA - Soil MetaG P. TD hybrid SBSTD2 | ecosystem: Environmental > Terrestrial > Soil > Tree plantation...
AGACATAACGGACGATCCACGAAACCACACGAATTAACACGAATCTATCGCTTATTTGCTGCCGCGAACTCCACAATTCTGTCTACGTAACTATTGAATGGCGGGCAGCTGAGTCCATGAGGTCCGAGTAATTGCATCGAAAGGGACGTGTCGTAAGTTTGCTTCAAAAAGAAATAAGGTACTGCATGGTGGGGCAGGCCGGTTATTGCCGGCGACGGCGGCAACATCAGAAAGAACTCCACCCACGATGGCGGAACTGTAATCTTTGATTGCCTGCCGTTGATCGACCTGGCAATGGCATTGAACAATTGATTTGTTGTTAGCGGATTGGGATCAGCAATCTGGAGGGTTTTACCAATCGCATTCTCATCAAACGCCAACGCTGCCATTGCGTCGACGACGAAGTTTACCGGGACAAGATTCAAAGCCACTTCATGATTGCCGATGTTGAGCATCGATAATCCACGCGGCCAACGCAACAAGTAAAGAATCAGATAGTAAACACCGTCGTACTTTGCGGTTTCTCCTGTCCTCGAATCTCCGCACACGACCGAGGGACGGTGAATTGTAACTGGCACGTCACTCTTAAGGTTCTCGACTTCAATTTCCGCCAGATACTTCGACTCTTCATAAAAGTTGCGAAAACCCGCATCGTGTTTCAGTTCCGTTTCCAGAATTCGACCTTCTCTTTTTCCGGCAACATAACAAGTGGAGACGTGATGATAGTGACGTAAACGCGGCAAGCTACGCGCGAAGGCGTTTAAGTTCTTCGTGCCTTCGACGTTTATCTTGATTGCCAGATCTCGAACAACGGCTAGATCGTAAATAGCCGCCAGATGGAAAACCCGCGTTGTCTCAGTCCTTACTAACTGACGATCAACTTCACTCAAACCAAGTTCAGGCAGGCTGATATCTCCAGGGACCGTTTGGAACGTTGATGCTTCGCGACCGGTTAATGCAGCGATTCTTGCGAGCTCTTCTGCTGCGCGTTCTTTTAGTGATGGCTGAACAAGCAGGAGAAGCTTACCTGTTGACCTCGCCAACCGTTCAACCAACCGGTTCGCAATGAATCCCGGAAAGCCTGTGATGAAAAACGCTTCGTCTTTATGCATCCTAACTATTCAAATAGGCAATGACTGAGGTTTCTCCGCGTTGCCTTTGTTCTCTCTGATGCATCGCAGAGAAAGCGCAGAGAAAAGAATATAGCGATCGCCTGATGCCGAGTATATTATCCACGTCCTGCAAGGACATCTTCTCAAAGCTACTCAAAGGAAACATCATCATGAGATCAATTGTGTTCAGAGGCAGTCGATTCGCTGTCGTACTCGTTCTTTTCCTCTCTACACTGCCATTATTAACTGCTCAACAGAACACTGATTGTAATATTCGTGTCACGCTGCTTCAGGTGAACGACGTCTATCAATTCACTCCTGTCGATCAAGGCACTCGCGGTGGAATAGGACGTGTGCTGACGCTCCGCAAGTCGATCCAAAAAGAGAATCCGAACACTCTATTTCTGCTTGCCGGCGACACTATCTCACCGTCAGTTGAATCCATAACTTACAAGGGGTCGCAGATGATCGAAGCCTGGAACTTCGCCGGCCTTGACTATGCAACCTTTGGAAATCATGAGTTCGACTTTGGGCCTGACGTCCTCAAAGAGCGAATGAAGGAATCAAAGTTCGGCTGGATCGCGGCGAATGTAATTGAGAAATCGACCGGAAAACCGTTCGGTGGCGCCGATGCTTTCGTGATTCGCGAGTTCGGCGGAGTGAAGATTGGGATCTTTGGCCTGGTGCTGCCCGAGACTAAAACCACTTCGCGCCCGGGTGCTGACGTCGAATTTCTAAATCCTTGCGAGACTGCGAAAACAGTAGTACCTGAAATTCGTCAACGCGGTGCGAAAGTAGTCGTTGCTCTCACGCACCTGTCAATGCGCGAAGACAAAGAAGTGGCTCGCTGTGCCAACGTTGACCTCATAATCGGTGGCCATGAACACACTTTGCTGGAGTCTTCAGCCGGCGGCGCACCCATTTTCAAGATGACAGCTGACGCGCGTGAACTCGGCCAGATTGATTTGAACATTTCCAGGTCAACTGGCGAACTGAGCAGCATCGATTGGAGAGTGATTCCAGTTACCAGCGCAACAACGGAAGATTCAACTTTCTCTTCAATCTATCGCAAGTATGCGAGCATATTAGCCCAGCTTGATCGACCAGTTGGAAGGAGTAGCGTTGCTCTCGATGCACGCAGTGCCGAAAACCGGACACAGGAGACCAATGTTGGAAACTTCGTCGCCGACTCTCTTCGACGAGCAACAGCGTCGGACGTGGCATTTGTCAATGGCGGGTCGATTCGTGCAGATGAAATCCTTCCCGCTGGAAGATTGAAAATGAGAGACGTGTTGTCAATCCTGCCCTTCAAAAACAAGCTCGTGAAAATAGAAGTGAGTGGTGACTTGTTGCGCGAGACATTGGAGCACGGAGTCAGCCGCGTCTCGACCAATGCGCAGCCAGGTGGATTTCCACAAGTGTCAGGAATTCAGTTCTCTTATGACGCCTCGAAGCCGGCGGGCGCACGAATTGTTGACGTGAAGGTAAACGGTCAGCCGCTGTCACCGACGAAGAAATACTCATTAGCCACGACGACGTTCATTGCGTTCGATGGTGGCGACGGCTACACGATGTTAAAGGGCGCGCGAGTCTTGACGGCACCCGAGCAAGCGCCGCTGGATTCTGAAGCCCTGCGTCGCGCGATTGCCGTCCCGCGTCCCATCGCGCCAAAGGTTGAAGGTCGTATTCAACGATTAGACAAAACCCAACAAGCGCGCTCAGAATGTCAGTAACCAAGCTGAAAGACCACCTACTTAGAAGTTTATGTTTGACGATGACGTCTCTTCGGAAAAACGACTAACGGCTAAACAACTCTTCCACGAGGCGTATGAGGCACAAGTCGCGAATGATTACGAACGCGCCATTGAACTCTACCAACGGTCGATTGAGGTCTACCCGACTGCTGAGGCCCATACGTTCCTTGGCTGGGTCTATAGTTTTCAGAATCGATACGACGAAGCAATCGCTGAATGTTTGGAAGCGATCAGAGTAGATGAGACGCTTGGGAATCCCTACAACGACATAGGTAGTTATTTGCTCGCAAAGGGAGATTCGTATGGTTCGGTACGCTGGTTCAAGCGTGCTCTGCTAGCTCCGCGTTACGAGTCGTATGCATTTCCACACTTCAATCTCGGTCGCGTTTACGAGAGCCGGAAGAAATTCCTGGATGCGGCAAAGCACTATGGCCTTGCGCTGGAACAGAACCCGCAGTTTACAGAGGCAGCAGTCGCGTTGAGAAGAATGCAGGAGAAAGTGAACTGAATTTAAGGTTTAAGATTTGGGTATCGGCACCTTCATCCCCTTCTCGTCCACAGCCACGTAAATCACTTCTGCTTCAGTCACTCGTACTCGCTCACTTTTGCCAAGCCGTTCCACTTCGACGATCACTCTCACGGTAATTGAGGTTGTTCCTACTTTAACTGTCTCCGCGTAGAAGCTAACCAAATCGCCTACATAGACTGGCTTGTGGAAGATCACTTCCTTCATTGCCACCGTAACAAACCGCTCCATGCGTGTATGGCGATGGGCATGAACTGCCCCGGCAGTGTCGATGTAACTCAGGATGACTCCGCCAAAGATAGTTCCACGTGAATTGGTATCTCGAGGCAGTAAGGTTATGCGTATCGCGGGATCAGTGTATTCAGGCATGGAGGTATTTTAGTCATTGCCGATTTCCGATTGCCAATTGCCGATTTGGGCAGTAGCCCGACTGTTAAGGAGGGCTCCGGTGACAATCTGTTGGCCGCAATGCACGAGAGCCCTCCTTGTCAGTCGGGCTACTGCCCCGGGTTCTCTCTCGGAACCTTCCCAAACGTTCTGGTGTCTAATGCGTCGTCTCCTTCAGTGACGCTTGCTGTCTCAGGAGAAAGGTTGTAATGCGATGCTCACGTTCATCCTGCTCGAAATCGTGATCTGTCTTCTCGCGCTAACAGAGGAAGCCAGCACGGATTTCAACGACCTTGGCAAACTTATGCTGGCCGGACTCGCAGCTGCAATCGTTTTCGCGCTGGGGTTCACTTTCATTCGTTTTAAATTGCGTGACAAAAGTCCACAGACTTCAAACTTTATCAGCATCCGCTCAACTCAAGAAAAAGATAACGACAGTTGACCCTAATTACCCAGCGTTGGCCGTAATCCACTCGGTGATTGCGCTTTTTAGTTGGTCCAAACTGTTGTCGAAAAAGTGACCTGCGCCCGGCACAACAACTAACTGCGTCGGAGCGTGTTGTTTGAGTTGCTCCACAAGTTTGCGCACTGCGTTAACATCGCCAAACTCATCAAGCTCTCCGTGCACGAAGAGCATAGGCTTATGGCAGTTGGTGACAAAGCCAAAGCTATACTTGCTGAGCGGCGTGCCGATACTGATCAGTCGTGTCACGCGGCGATCTTCACATCCGACTTCCAAACCCATCCGCGCTCCAAACGAGAAGCCACACATTGTTATCTTCTGATTCGGATAGTGCTCGGCCAGGTAATCAAGCGCGGCTCGCACGTCGTCAAGCTCGCCGCTACCAAAATCATGTGTACCAGTGCTCTGCCCAACACCACGGAAATTTATGCGCAGGCTTGTCAGACCCGCGTCATTTAGAGCCGCGGCTGCGCGAAACACAACTTTATTGTGCATCGTGCCACCGCCCAGCGGATGAGGATGAAGCACTAGAGCAACGCCTTTCACAGGTGTTACACGAGGCTCCTTCAGGATTCCCTCGATCTGACCATGTTGGACAGGGATTAAAAGATTACCTGCTGGATACATACACGGAGTGTTTTGTACTTTGAGCTTTGTACTTTGAACCTTCCCAACCGTAGCAGATCACAACCTAGCGCGCCAACGTGAGGTTGTCCGACAACTGACGAATTGCTGATCAAGGATTTTCGACATTAGCGTTACCTTGAATTTAGCCCAGCGCTTCAACATCGGGTTTGCCTAAACCGAGTTTGCCTCAGTTTTTGTTCGTGTTAATTCGTGTGAATTCGTGGATCGTCTGTTAGGTTGCCGAGAAGAGAGCGATCCACGAAATTACACGAATAAAAACATCTTGTCGGGTACTCGGACATCACGTTCTTCTGTATAGACACGTCAAACTCTTTCGGCTACAGTAATGCCCCTCCCATTTTACAATTTGTTCTCAGGTCTTTCGCCCGGACGGAAAGGTTTTCAGATGCTTCATAAGGGGTTTTCGTCTCTTGTTTATGTTCAGTTTCCGATATCCTTAACTCAACCAGTTCCACAACCGCTAGCGAGTATTTCGGATCTATCACCCAGTTCCGAATCACTCAAGAGAGAGTTTGCCGTGGGCCGATCAGCACTTGTGGTAGACGACGTTTCTGACGTGACTGAAATGCTTTCCGTGTTGTTATCTCATGCCGGCTACCAGGTTGTAACTGCTTCGTCAGCGCGCGCCGCTCTCGAAGCTGTGCACGCGCACCACTTTGACGTGATAATCTCAGACATCGGCATGCCCGAAATGAATGGTTATCAATTGGCACGTGAGATCAGGCAACTGCCGGAATACGCATCAGTCCCAATGGTCGCTGTTACCGGTTACTCGATGTTCGACGACAAACAACGCTCTTTGAGTTCCGGTTTCAATGCTCATGTAACAAAGCCTATTGATCCCAGAGCCTTGCTTGATTTAATCGAACAACTTTAGGCTCAGCATCAATAGCAAAGCTGGCTGAGTTTGATGAAACCCTCTGCGACACTCGCCCAACTTCAGTCAGACTGGGTAATTCGGAGCATACAGTTCTTAGTTGGCATCATCGCGATTGGGTTAGTGTTCTGGCGGCTGCAATTCTCCACTGACGCTATTTGTTGCGGAGACTTCGATGGGTATTACCACATCAAATGGACCCAGATACTATGGGAGTCACTAAAGAGTGGACACACCGTTCCTCCCTTCCGCTGGCTACCACTGACGTCACTCAATCCTCAGCAATACGTCGATCACCATTTCCTTTTTCACATCATCCTGATTCCTTTTGCGCGATTGGTTGATCCACGTCTCGGGGCAAAGATTGCCGCAGCCTTTTTTGGTGCACTTGCTCTTGTCACTTGTTACTGGCTACTGATTCGTTACCACATTCGTTATGTTCTCGTCTGGTTGATCGCGCTGCTTGCCTGTTCGGCGCCTTTTCTCTTTCGGCTGAACATGTCGAAAGCTCCACCGCTCGCAATCATCTTCCTCGTTTTGGCAATTCACTTTCTCTTTCAAAAGCGATACTGGGCGCCGCTGCCGATCGCATTCCTGTTTACTGAAACGTACGATTTGTTTCCGCTGCTGTTGTTCACTGCAATTAGCTGGGTGGCTGTTGTTGGTTGGACTGAACGACGCTTCGAGTGGCGACCTCTAATGTGGGTGTCGTTGGGCATCGTTGCGGGATTAGTTATCAATCCTTACTTTCCGCAGAACCTTGAGCTGATGTACGAACATGCGCGCATCAAACTCACGCTCCGGGATTACGACACGAAGGTTGGTGGCGAGTGGTACCCGTACGACTCCTGGGAGTTTTTCGGGAACGCGCTTGTAGCCTGTGTCTCGATGGTAGTTGGTTATATCGCGCTCGATCCATCGGAACGGAAGCAAGGTCAATATCCAATGCTGCTGGCCATTCTCGCTACGGCTTTGATGATAATGATGGCCAAATGGCGTCGAATAGCCGAATACTGGCCGCCTTTCGCCGTAATGTTCGCCGCCTTTTCTCTGCAATCGTGGCTGGTGGGCACACGGTCGACATTTTCGAGATTGCCGCCGGACATCATGAGTGAGTTGGAACCCTTTTTCGATCGGGGGGCGGATGCGGATGACCACTGGACTGTTCGAGAAGTAATTAAAGTAGTTGCCGTAGTTGTAATCGCGCTGTGCCTGAGCGTTGCGCTGTTTATTAACCTCCGAGTCACGATCAGAGACATTCGTGCAAGCGAACCACACGACTATTACAAGCGTGGAGCTGATTGGCTTACTGCGCACGTGCCGGCGGGCCACATTATCTTCAACACAGATTGGGATGATTTTCCACGACTCTTCTACTACGACTCAAATCACTATTATGTCTCGGGCCTCGATCCCAGTTACCTTTACGATCGAGATCCGAGATTGTCTGAACTTTATGAGCGAATCACTTTGGGAAAGGAAGAAAACCCTGGTCCTTTAATTCGGGATCGGTTTGGCGCTACTTACGTGTTTTCTGACAACGAACATCACGACTTCTTCGATAACGCCCGGGCAAGTGGCTGGTTTCAAATCGTGTACGAAGATGAAGAGTGCACTATCATGAGGATTCGCGATGAACAACTTTCACCAGCTGAGCAAAAGGATGATTTGCCTTAAGAGCAGGAAGCTTTTGCCACAAAGACCCCAAGACACTAAGTCACAGAAATGAATACTGCTGGCTTCATTTAGAAAGACTTTGTGTCTTAGTGTCTTTGTGGTTAGTCTTCTACTGGCGACATGAGGTTGGTATGTATCGCATAAACAGAACTCTTCTAATTCTGATCACTTTGCTTTCGATTGGTCTGTTGCAAAGCGGCTGCAACAAAAGCGAGCCCGTAACAACTCAAACAGAACCAGCTTCGTCACCTAAACCACTGGCATCACCGCTTGTCGGGTTCGCCAAGGACTTGCAATACATCAAGAATGGGCAGTACACATATATCTGGGTCTTCTCTCGAAAAGACGGCAAACCTCTCGACAGCACTGACAGCCAGTTTCTACGTACTAACGCTCCGCAGGTGGTTGACTGGGTCATGACCGACGAAGGCAAGAAGGTAATTGGTGGGACGAACTTCAACCTGGAGGAGGGAAACCTGGCACTGCTAAAGAAGAGGTATGTGGCAGAGGATTATTCGGGGAAGTAACAAAAGCAGTAGGACCTATTCGACCTATAGGACCTATCTTTGCGTCCGAAGAACCACCTTCCCAAATTGCGCTCTGCTCTCCAACAACTCATGCGCCGCTCGCGCTTCCGAAAGTGGCAAGACTCGATCGACCACGGCACGAATCTTTCCCGTTGAAACAAACTTCATCGCCTCTAGTAGTTCTGCCTTGGAGCCCATAAACGATCCCAGAATTGTCAGGTGTCTATAAAACACTTGTCTCAGATCTGTGCGTGCATCATAGCCACTGGTTGCTCCGCAGGTGACCAACCTTCCATTGTTCTTTAATGAGCTAATAGAACCTCCCCACGTCGCTGAGCCTGTGTGCTCCACAACAACATCAACACCACGCCGCTCGGTTAGCCTGCGAACTTCCTTTGGCCAATCATCCATCGAGTAGTTGACGGTCTCATCTGCACCAAGCATTCGTGCTTTCGCAAGCTTCTCTTCTGAACTCGCCGTCGCGATAACACGCGCGCCTCTTAACTTGGCAATCTGAATCGCAATTGAACCAACTCCGCTACCAGCCGCATGCACCAACACGTCCTCACCTGGTTGTACGTTCGCACGTGTAACCAACATATGCCACGCAGTAACAGTCACAAGCGGCAACGCTGCCGCGTCTTCCCAGGGAAGGTTGGCGGGTTTTGAAAAAACATTGACGCCCGGCACAACAACAAACTGCGCATAGCCACCGTCTCGCCGGTAACCAATCATGTCGTACTCGCGGCAAAGATTATCTCGCCCGCTCAGACATGCGTCGCAGTGTCCACACGAAACACCCGGTTGAATCATCACTTCATCACCGACTTTAACCCAGGTGACCAGATTGCCGACTTCCTTCACCACGCCGGCGATGTCGTTTCCAAGAATGTGCGGGAGTGGGATTTCGATGCCCGGCAAGCCGTTACGCACAAAGATGTCCAGGTGATTCAGAGCGCAGGCTTTGACTTCTACAAGCACTTCGTTCGCGCGCATCTGCGGCTCTGGTACCTCAACGTATTCGAGAACTTCCGGACCACCATGACGACGGAAGATTGAAGCTTTCATATTGTTATTCTAAGACAGTTATCCGCAGATTACGCAGATTACACAGATTTCTCTTTCTTAGTGTTGGATTACATCGTTCCCCTGTTTAAGCAAAATCTGCGTAATCTGTGGATGTCGGTTCTCCGCTCAGAGTCCAAATCTCTCCTCCAAAACTGAAACATCAGCGGGTGTCCATGAGCGGGTATTGAAAACATAGATGCGTCTTTGTTTCGCGAAACTAGTCTTCAAAGGTTCATCCAACGCGACACCGTAACTGCGACGGCAGAGATCATCTTTAAAGTCTCCGCCGTTGCTTAAGAGGGTTTTGATTGGATCGGAATCAGTGCCCATACGAAAGACCATCGGCACAGCTTCATCAACCGGCAAGTCACTAAGCCAGCGATCTCCAACGCAGAAAGAAGCAAGCGCGGTCATCGACAGCGGCACGTTATCAGGAAGTTGCTGTCGCAAGTCTGCGAGCACTCGACGATAGAAGCTTCGTTCCGCAGTAACGACATCGAAGTCCACTTGAATTGCGCTGACGTTATTTAGTTCGAGAGTTTTGCGAATTCGTTCCACAAGCTTGCCGCGAACCTCATCACTGAGTTCCGTTGGCTGACGAGTGATCTTCTGCGACTCGATTCTGGTCACTGCAATGAGCTTGGCGCCTGGCGGTACTTTGAGCGGCTGGTGTCGAGGACTGAAGAGAACTTCGCTCCCTTTGATGGTTAGCGTTTGAGCAAGAAAAGCGATTCCAAACTCTTGAGGGTTGAGAAATTCGAGATCCTCAGGACGCTCCCACGCCCAGAGAATTATGCGGGGAAGGTGATTCTCGCTGATTCGATCACGGCTCGGAACGCGCTGACACGAACTTAGTACAGCCACGCAGACAAATAGAGCTAAGGGTCTTGTGAGTGTGCCACGTAGGAAGAGAACGCGCGGGGCAGTAGCCCGACTGTTAAGGAGGGCTCGACATCCATGAGCGCCACATCCACACATGATGAGCCCTCCTTAACAGTCGGGCTACTGCCCCGCGTGTTCTAGCCTGGTTTCAGCTTGTTCTCTCGCGTGATATGACGATCTCGTCAGCGGACTCGACTCCACGTGATGGAAGCCCATTGCCATCCCAATCTCACGCCATCGCCCAAACTCTTCCGGAGTCACGTAGCGTTCTACCGGTAAACGACGAGCGTGAGGTTGCAGATACTGTCCAATAGTCATGATGTCGCACGAAACTTCGCGGAGGTCACGCATCAAACCGACGACTTCATCAAACGTCTCGCCCAGCCCAACCATGATGCCGCTCTTGGTCAACATACCTCGATCTTCGAGATCTCGTCGTCTGGCAGCGCGACGTAACAGCGTCATCGACTGCTCATAAACAGCATCAGGCCTTACGCGTCGATATAGCCGCGCAATCGTTTCTGTGTTGTGATTGAGAACATCCGGTTCGGCATCGAGTACCGTATTCAGTGCAGCTTCGTCGCCGTTGAAGTCCGGAATCAAAACCTCGATTTTGCAATCCGGATTCATTGCACGGACTTCGCGAATCGTTTCCGCCCAATGAGCTGCACCACCGTCGGGCAAGTCGTCTCGATTGACGGAGGTGATTACCGCGTGAGCAAGATTCAAATGCTTCACTGCTTCTGCAACGTGACGAGGCTCCTCAGGATCGAGATCCCCTGGTTTGCCTTTTCCCACGGCGCAGAATCCGCAATGGCGAGTGCAGATATCGCCGGCAAGCATGAACGTCGCTGTCCGATCCGACCAGCATTCGAAGATGTTTGGACAACGCGCTTCCTGGCAAACAGTGTGAAGGTTCAGGCCCTCGATAAGCTGCAGGACGTTGTTTTGGTTAGTTGGATCGCCGAGTCGAATGCGTAGCCACTCCGGTTTCGGCTGACGTACTTTTTGGTTGTTGCTGACTACGGGAAGTTCGCGGGCCAATGGAATTACCTCTGGAATGGATTCTACAGCAAGGCGAAGAAATTTCAGATTTCAGATCACAGATCTCCGATTTATTGAGGAAATGCCGTCTTCTCTGAGAGCCTCTGTGTCTCTGCGCCTCTGTCGTTATGAATCAACTAGACCACCAAGAGGCACCGAGATACATCAGAGATTCTCAGAGAAAACAATTGCCGCGATCTCAGCCTCGATATAAGCTTGCCGCGCTCTTAATCGAAAGGAGACTCACAACATGAAAGCCACTCAATTCGTCGGTTGCATCGTTCTTCTGGTGTTGTCTGTAGTTTTGGTCCACGCTGATATAGCCAAACCCAAGACTACTCCTGAACCGAACAAGTCCCTCTATACCAGCCTTGAGATCATTCCTGATGCCAAGACGTCTGAAGCCAGGTTGCAGATTCGTCAATCGTCGTTCAACGAACTGCGCGCGGCGCTCAATGCCGAGCCCAACAATGCGGCCATTGCGTCGACCATCACCCGCAGCAGCACCAGAACGATCATCGCCGGGCTCCTGCTTTTTCTATCTGTGTCTTTCGGCGGAGTTTGGTTTGTACGCGCTTTTCGATCGGGTCAAGGATTGCGACGCGCAGAGAAGATCGCGGCCATCGGTTTGATCGCTGTAGCAACATTTGGCGCAGCCGCGCTAATCACACGTGGAAATGCTGGACCACCACCGGCTTTTCGTTGGCGAAATCTACCAACCGCTCTTGCCGCAGGGCAATCAAGTGGGGGCCCGGTACTTCTTGAAGTTGTTCCAGACGATCCAAATTCCGGGATCGGTATCAAACTCATCATCCCACTCAAGAAACAGAAACCGAACGGCGAAGAAGAGTAAAGTGCAAGAAGCTGCCGAACTAAATCTGGCTACGTTGGTTGTCAACGAACCTGTCGAGCAGGGCAGGCGGATCTTTGTTGCCGCTCTGCTTATCTGCGCGATTGCGTCCGCCGCATTGGCCGGATTGCTTCCGCTACAAGTATCGATTGTGACCGTGTTTCTCTTCGCCGGACCTCACAACTGGTTCGAGCTCCGTTACTTCCTAATGCGACTACCAGTTCGTTTTGGTAAGTCGCGTCCGTTCTTTATGACGGCGTTTATTGGAGTGGCTTGTCTTACGGTTGCATACGTCTCCCTGCCTTTGCTCTATCAGACCACACTTTGGTCATATGAGAGATCGCTCGTAGCGATTGGTCTCTGGAATACGTGGCTACTTGCATGGTTGAGCACACTGGCCTTCTTGCGGTCCAAACAAAAACCGCGAAGCGATTGGAGCTGGGTCTTGCCGATCGCTTTCGCTCTATGCGCAATCAATTGGATCGCCCCGGCGTTATTCAGCCTGGCCCTGGTCTATGTTCATCCGCTCATTGCGCTCTGGTTCCTGGATAAACATCTGCAACGTAACCGCCCACATTGGGTGGCCGCCTACAGGCGCTCCCTTGTGCTTGTGCCTCTGATCGTCGGATTTCTAGTTTGGCAACTCTGGGGCACTCATTCACTCACCGAAGATAATGGATTGTTCTGGCGCATTACGCAGCATTCGGGCGCAGAACTTTTGCCGCAAGTATCAAGTCACTTGCTTGTGTCGGTCCACCTGTTTTTGGAGATGCTTCATTACTTCGTTTGGCTGTTGGCGCTTCCTCTGCTTGGGCCATTAGTGATTGGTCGCAAGCCGCATCCAAATCTCCTCGCGCGTTTTTGGGAGCCGGTGCCAATTGCTCGCCACCCACGGGGCTTTCCAAAAACAGTTGCATTTATGCTCGCAATCGGAGCCGCACTTGTCTTACTGCTTTGGTTTGGCTTTTCAACTGATTACGCAACCACGAGAGACATCTACTTCACGGTGGCGATGGCACACGTGATTGCGGAAGCACCGTTTCTAATGAAGATGTTGTAGGGGTGGCCCTCCGTGGCCGCCCAGGGCGAAACAGCCTGATGAATGGATCTGATCTTAACTGCGAGTGGGGCGGCCACGGAGGGCCGCCCCTACAACTATGACCCCTTCCGAGCTGTGGCGATTCTTTCCGATCGGGTATCTCGTAACGATCCTGATTGAGACACCTGTTCTTATTGTTGGTCTGTCGAGACGGCACAGTCTCGGCCGTCGATTGTTCGCGGGTATCTGGCTTACTGCGTGCACGTATCCAGTCGTAACGCTCGTTCTGCCGCTCGTGCTCATCGATTATTCTCGACGAACATTTCTGGCTGTAGCAGAAGTCTTTGCTCCTGTTGTTGAGTGCTTATTGTTTTGGCTGGCGTTTGATTGGAGAGCGGGCGCGACGCAGAAACAGCTGGCTCGAGACTTGATTGTCATCGTCATTGCCAATCTCGCGTCGTTTGGAGTAGGAGAGATTTTGAATGCGTGGCAGTGGTTTGGGTGGATTAGTTAATTGGATGGAGTCGGTCAGGATAGGACTCATAGGACCTATTGGACCTATCGTCAGCGACTACTAACGTGGGTACTGGCTCCATCCAACTGTCAAGTTTGTCCAATCACCTTCGTCAACACAGACGTGTCGACGTTTCCACCTGACAACACAACACCAACTCGCTTCACGTCCGCGGGGACTTTCTTAAACATCACCGCGGCGGCGGCGGCTGCTCCAGAAGGCTCCACCAGCAACTTCATTCGAAACAGCATGAAGCGAATCGTTTCCATAATTTCTTCGTCAGAAACAGTCAAAACATCATCTGCAAGTTTTTGAATAATCGGAAACGTCAGCGCGCCGGGTATCTGTACGCGTAAACCATCGGCGATTGTCGGTGGCGGAGGAATGGAAACACGCTCGCCTTTGATGAACGATTGGCGAGTGTCGTCGGCCGTGTCTGGCTCGACCGGGAAACAACGGATATCTGGCTTCATTAGTTTTGCCGCCGTGGCTACGCCCGCGAACAAGCCGCCACCACTGCAGGGTGTCAACAAACAATCAAGTTCTTTAACGTCCTCTAGAAACTCAATTCCACAGGTCGCTTGTCCTGCAAGTATCAGCTCATCGTCATAGGGAGGAACCATTACCAGGTGTTCGCGTTCTGCGAGATCGAGCGCAAACTTCTCACGGTCCTCTTTATGTCGATCATAGAAAATGATTTCGGCGCCGTAGTCACGAGTAGCCGCGACTTTCGCCTTTGGTGCGTCTTCTGGCATTGCCACAACAACTCGAACACCCGCTTCGCGTCCCGCGAGTGCGACTGCCTGAGCGTGATTACCAGAAGAGAACGCCACGATCCCGCACTCTTTTTCTTCAGGAGACAGCGAGCGAATCTTATTAGTGGCGCCGCGAATTTTGAACGCGCCGGCACGTTGCAGGTTTTCACATTTGAAATAGACTTCTTTTCCTGCGACGTCGTTAAAGAGCCGAGAGGTCATAACTGGTGTGCGATGAATGCGCGAAGAAATGCGTTCGCGTGCCGCATGAATTAAATCGATTGTTAGCATAGATCGTAGTTTGCCGCTGCCAGATTCTTTACCACAAAGCCACTAAGGCACGTAGACACAAAACGCATTTGTGACTTTGTGACTTAGTGGTTAATTCACGTCAGCCTTCTCAGACGCTCGCAGGAATCAACGTCTCGATTGACGTCATCGAAAACACTTCAGCGAAATTCACTATTAGCCGATCTTCAACAAGCCCGAGCTCTAGGGCGTCAACTAACAACTCTTCCATTGACGTAACCGGTTCGCCTTCGCAAGCAATTATCAGATCGAAATAACTCAAATCCGTGTTCACGTTAAGAGCGAAGCCGTGTGTCGTTACCCAGCGAGCTATGTGAACTCCTATGGCTGCCACTTTGCCGCGTGGCGTGTGCACACCAGTCAATCCTTCGATGCGAAAGGCTTGAATGCCGAAGTCGGTAACCGTCCGCAGAATGACTTCTTCGAGATCTCGCACGTAACGATGTACATCTTCACGATCGGGACTCAGGTTGATAATTGGATAGCCAACGATTTGTCCAATACCATGATAAGTAACTTTGCCGCCGCGGTTAGTTTCGAACAGGGTCACGCCTCGAGCTTTGAGTTCAGTCTCATCCAAAAGCACGGACGCAGCGTCACCACGTCTACCAATAGTTAGCGTATGGGGATGCTCGAGCAAAAGTAGAGTGTCTGGCTGTTCTCCGGTTTTTACTAACCGCTCGGTTTCTTTCTGAATTTTCAGGGCAGAGGCGTAATTGAGGCGGCCCAGCCGCTGGACCAGAAGTTTTCTTTCCTTCATCATGCAACCAGATCGTAATCTTTTTGAGTCATTCTAGCAGGAGTATGGGGTGGCGGTCAGTTGTCGCTGATAATAGGTCAAATAAGTCCTATAGGTCCTATACTGCTGGCCGACTTGACTCGGAGAGACGTCAGCCTTAGGGTCGACTTAAATTCAAGCCATTCGTTAAGAGGAGACGCATCTTGAAACGCATACTATTCGTTCTGTTGGCCACCATCGTTATCTCGCCCGCGACCATCGCCCAAACTCGCGGTCGTTCCACCGCTCCAAAGCCGAAGCCTGCCGCAACTCCAACACCGCGAGTCAATGAGGTGAGAACTGCAGGAGCGAATCGCGTTGCGGAACAGATCAAATTGTTGGCAAGGTTTATCTATATACTCGGAGGAACGAACGAATCGATTAAACGTGACGAAGGAGATCCGGATGCGGCAAAAAAGAACCCTATGGCGAAGAATCTAATTCGAACTGGCATCACCGGATTTCGCGACGGACTTGACAAGTTGGAAATCGACTTTCGGGCCACACCTGAGTTGCAACCCTATTACATCAAACTCGCCGGGGTAGCCTCGGGCGCGGCAAATGCTGAACAACAGGCAGCAAATAACCAGTTTGATGCAGCTGGCCGATCGCTGCTCCTCGTAGTGAATCGTTTAGCGGATGTGTTGGTGGCGATGAGACTGTGAAGGGATTTCAATTTCAGATTTAAGATTGGTCCGTCGTCGGTGGTTAGTAATGAAAGAAGGATAGGTCGAATAGGTCATAGAGGTTCTATGCTGACGACTGACCAATTCTTCAATCTGAAATCTTAAATCTGAAATAATCAGGGTTGCTTTTTCGGGTAATACCCCTGACGTGCACGGACACGAGCTTGCTGCCGACCAGGAACCGTTACCGCTATTTTGCGGAACTGGCCCCCAGGAGCTTCAGAGTTGCCGTAATAGATAAGTAAATACTGGCCGCGCAGTTCCGCTGCAACCAGCCGAAATACCGCTTCCAAATCCTTTTCACCATCCGGAACAAACGCAGTTCCTCCAGTAGCATCCGCAACTGTGCGCATTCCGTTCTGCGCTCTCGTGCTAATTTGATTGAGCTGCACCGAAGGACCGCCCGGATTCAACGAGTAGAACGTCGCGTCTGCTTTCAACACGGCCTGCTGAACGTCCGCAACGGCACGGCGATGCCTGTCTTGCATGCTAACGAGCGACGAAGAAGGACTCACCTGTCCCTTCATCGTGGCTCGTGCTTCAGCGACCGAGAGTTCCCTCACGCGTTCGCTAAAGTTATCGTCGCCATCGGAAATGACTACGATAACGCGTCGATGACGACTTTCTGAATTTTCGGCCAGGTATTTTGCTGCAGCGGTAACGGTGTCGTAGAACGCTGTTGGAACTGGACCGGTGGCTGCGGGGATTGAAACGATTTTCTTCGCGGCAATTTCGGCTGACGCTAACGGCTGAATTAATGTTGGTTGTGAAGCAATGGTGAACACCGCAGCTTTGTCCGTAGGCTTCATCACCTGATGTAGAAACGCTGCAGCCGCACGTTGTTGAAAATTAAAGAAACCCTTCTGACTCACACTGCTGGAGATATCGAAGAGAATCGCGATATCCAAGGGCACTTGCTCAGGGTCGCCAATTTCCGCGATCTCTTGCTGTTTGCCTTCTTCATCCAAACGAAAATCGTTTATCTGTAGACCCTGAATCGCTTGTCCCTGGTTGTCGGTAACCGAAACTGGAACCATCACAAGATTCGACGTGACACGCACGACATCTGTTATCACTTCCGGTTCAGCGGGTTTTGGAGTAGGTGTCGGTTTCGCCTTCCACGGCGGCGGAGCGGGTGGCAGGTCTTTGATCGTCTGTGCTGAAACGTTTAGCGCCAAAAGAAAAATGGCTAGCATTCCTAATGCGAATGCCAGCCATGGTGATTTACTGAAGGTTTTTCGAATCATCGCTGAGCCCTGCGTCATGCCTCAAGTGTAACGACTACTGGTCTTCCCACCTAGCGTTTATTTGAGGGCAAGATTCATGGCTCTTTGGTGCTTGTCAAAGCGTGCGGAGTTGCATCACAAAATACAACTCCGCACATTACATCTTAGTTGCCTGATTTCGGAGTCATCGACGGGCTTGGTGATGTCAAACCTTTGTTGACCAGAAGTTTGATCTCGACTCGTCGATTCTGTTCACGGCCTTCGCGCGTGGTGTTGTCTGCAACCGGGTTTGTCTCACCGTAGCCGAATGGTGTGACAATCCGGCGCAGCGGAATGTTGTGGTTCTCAACCAAATAACGAATCACAGCATCTGCACGACGTTGGCTAAGTTGACGGTTTAGATTGATGCTGCCCCGCGCATCCGCATAACCGGAGATTTCGAGTACATAGCCCTTGGCATTAAGCGCCTTGGTTGCGATGTCATCGAGCTTGGTTTTCGAATCCGGTGACAACATAGCGCTGCCGGTCTTGAAATTCACGGCAGATACAGTTTGCGGTTCATAGTCGTCAAGAGCCGAGATGCGCTCGTTGGTGGCGTTGACACCAGCAACCGCTGCATCAGCAGTTTCCTGAGCAGCCTTTGCGCCGCCGCGCGCTGCATTAGAAACGGCTGCCAGCTCTTCCAACTGTCCGGAGAGACGCTGCGCATTTTGTTCAACCTGAGACAGCTTTGCTTCGGTGTCTGAAGCTCTCTGTTCCAATGGCGTCGCGCGTGACTCAACCGCATGCGCAACACGCAGATCCGATTCATTAAAGCGAATCTTGTCAGCGATCAATTCTGAGCCATTGCCACGTCCTTCAACTTCGAGATTCAGTCCACGAAGGATATTGGTCTGTGCGTAATTGGTTCCGCCTCGTAGAAAACCGCCCTTGGTTTTTACGGTTGTCCTGTCGTTCAGCCTCACAACGGTATCCACGCCATTAATGTCGCGAACCGTAAATGTGTCAGAATCACGACGTGTGACTACACCTTTGATCTTCATCTTCTGCCCACTCGCAACGGTGCGCGAGCCGCTTGTGCTGGTAGTGTCTTGCGCAAAGGATGGGGAGGCTGAGAAGACTAAGAGGCAGGTAGTAAGCACTGCCGGGGCAAACAATCCATGTTTAGTGAATACCATCAATTTTCTCCTTGTATGTCAAAAGTAAACGCGCCTCTTTGTCGGCGCCTTCTTTGGGATCTCCCGCTCCAACCGTCGGAGTAAGTTGTTCACGTTCCCCGCTCGTATTTTTTGCGGAGGCAATGTCTTAGACCTTGTGACACCTTGAAGTCAATAGCCTCCGCCATTCTTCATCGAATCACCACTGTATCGCAATAACAGGCCCAATTGTTAAGAAATGCCAGTGGTCTGTACTCAGTGGTCAGTGGTCAGCAGGCACAAAAAAACCGGTTGTATAGGTCCTATTCGACTCATTCGACCTATACAACCGACTACTGACCACTGACTACTGACCACTAACCACTGACTAAACAGAAAAATCTCCAGACTCAAGTTGCTCTTTAACAAACGCCAGGAAGCGCTCTGCATCAGCCCCGTCAATCACTCGATGGTCGAAACTCAATGCGAAGTAGGCCATCCAACGAATGCCAATGAAGTCGTCGCCGTCAGGTGTGGTCAAAACCTTTGCACGTTTCTCAATTTTGCCCACACCGAGAATCGCTAATTGGGGCTGATTTATTATGGGAGTGCCAAATAGTCCACCAAACACGCCCGGATTAGTGATTGTAAACGTCCCACCGGTTACCTCATCCGGCTTTAGTTGTTTGGTCCGAGCGCGATCCGCCAGGTCATTCGCAGCGCGCGCGAGACCTGAGATACTCAAGTCGTCAGCACGCTTAATCACCGGCACTATCAAACCCCAGTCGAGCGCCACAGCCATTCCCAAATTGATGTCCTGCTTGTAAATGATCTGATCGCCGGTGACTTGCGCGTTGAAAATGGGAAACTTGCGTAACGCTTTGTTCACAGCTTCGAAAATAAATGGCATG
>Ga0075423_10001797_pt1 | contig 19164 bp, 19 predicted proteins | sample SoiMethybrSBSTD2_FD_80114 | JGI IMG/M metagenome (GOLD analysis project Ga0075423, IMG submission 80114) | Bulk soil microbial communities from a Populus tree surrounding site in Tennessee, USA - Soil MetaG P. TD hybrid SBSTD2 | ecosystem: Environmental > Terrestrial > Soil > Tree plantation...
GAGCTCGCCATGCCCGGCTTCACGCATTTGCAGCCGGCGCAGCCCGTGACGTTTGGTCACCATCTGCTCGCCTACGTCGAAATGCTGAGCCGGGATCGCGGCCGCTTTGCCGACGCGCGCCTCCGGCTCAACGAATGCCCGCTCGGGGCCGCTGCACTGGCCGGCACCTCGTTTCCCATCGACCGGCATCGGACGGCCGAGGCGCTCGGTTTCGATCGGCCGACGGCCAACTCGCTCGATGCCGTGGCCGACCGCGACTTCGTGCTGGAAACGCTGGCCGCCGCGGCAATCACGGCCGTGCACCTGTCCCGTTTCGCCGAAGAGATCGTGCTCTGGATGACGCCACAATTCGGCTTCGTGCGCCTGTCGGACCGCTTTACCACCGGTTCCTCGATCATGCCGCAAAAGCGCAACCCCGACGCGGCCGAGCTCGTTCGCGCCAAGGTTGGGCGCATTGCCGGGGCATTTCAGGCCCTGCTGATGGTCATCAAGGGTCTGCCGCTCGCCTATGCCAAGGACATGCAGGAAGACAAGGAAGTGACGTTTGACGCCCTCAAGGCCTTGCGTCTGGCGGTGTTTGCGCTGACGGGCATGCTGGAGGATCTAAAGCCCAATGCGGCGGCCATGGCGGCGGCGGCCGAAGCGGGATTTTCGACGGCAACCGATCTGGCGGATTGGCTGGTGGCGAACCTGAAGCTGCCCTTTCGCGAGGCGCACCACCTGACGGGGCGCCTGGTGGCGGCCGCCGAATCGAGCGGTGTGAGCCTCGACAAGCTGCCCCTCGAAGTTATGCAGGAAATGCACCCCGGCATTACCGAGGCCGTGTTTTCCGTGCTGTCCGTGCGAAATTCTCTGCGCAGCCGCGCAAGTTATGGGGGAACGGCGCCACAGAACGTCCGCAAAATGGCGCGATCCTGGATAAAGCGATTGGAAAGGGCCGCGGGAAAGGGCTAAAAAGCCTCAGAGATTGCGGCTCCCAGAAGCGTTTGTTTCGGGGCCCCGACGTGTTCGCGGGCTTTAGCACTCGCGGAGTTAAATGGGTTTGACGGGCGGCCAGATGCAGGCGCGGCAGGCAATCGGGTTCGGACTGACGCTCGCCCTCCTGAGCGCGCTCCTCCTTGCTGGCTGCGGCGTGCGCGGCTCGCTCGAAAAACCGCCCGGGGTGCAAAACGAAAGCAACGATGCCACGCCCGGCAAGCCCGGTGAGCCGGTGCCCCACAGACCTTCCGTCCTGGACCCCTTGCTCCGCTGACGGGCAGCCAATGCATCATTTTCGGTATGTTGGTGGTGTCCTCCACGCGGAGGATGTGAGCCTGGCGCGGCTTGCCGAGGCCGTCGGCACCCCCTTTTATTGCTACGCCACGGCCACCCTCGAGGGACACTATCGCGTCTTCGACGAGGCGTTCCGCGGGCTCAATCCCCTCATTTGCTACGCCATTAAGGCCAATTCCAACCAGGCCGTGATCGCCACCCTGGCTCGGTTCGGCGCCGGCATGGACGTGGTATCGGAGGGCGAGCTCAGGCGTGCCCGCGCCGCCGGGGTGCCAGCCGACAGGATCATCTTTGCCGGGGTCGGCAAAACCGCCGAGGAGATGGCCTACGCGCTCGATCAGGGCATTCTGGGTTTCAACGTCGAATCCGAACCCGAGCTCTTGGCCTTGAGCGCCATCGCCGCCAGCCGGGGGCGCAAGGCGCGCATTGCCTTTCGCGTCAACCCCGATGTCGACGCCAAGACGCATGCCAAGATCTCGACCGGTCGGGCGGAGAACAAGTTCGGCATTCCCTTCGCCGAGGCGCCGCGCCTCTATGCCGCGGCGGCACGCCTGCCTGGCCTCGAGGTGGCCGGCATCCATATGCATATCGGCAGCCAGGTCACGGCGGCCCAACCCTTCCGCGATGCCTTCAGCTTGATGCGCGAGCTCGCCCTTGAGCTGCGCGCGCAGGGATTGGCGATCGAACACCTCGACATCGGCGGCGGCCTGGGAGTGCCGTACCGGGCCGGCAGCGCGCCGCCATCGCCGCAGGACTACGCTGCCATCGTGCGCGAGACGCTGGGCGATCTCAATCTCAAGATCTATCTGGAGCCCGGGCGGGCAATCGTCGCCAACGCCGGCGTGCTGATCGCCCGCGTGCTTTATGCGAAGCGCGGCCAGGCCAAGACCTTCACGATCGTCGATGCCGCCATGAACGATCTCATTCGCCCGACGCTCTATGAGGCTTACCACGAGATCTGGCCGGTCAAGGCCGCCGCGCCGGGGCTCCTCCCCGTGCCTCAGGATGTGGTCGGGCCCGTCTGTGAAACCGGCGACTACCTGGCGCTGGAGCGCGACCTCGTCCCGCTCGCGGCCGGCGATCTCGTCGCCTTCATGACGGCCGGCGCCTATGGTGCGGTGATGGCCTCCACTTACAACACGCGCCGATTGGTACCGGAAGTGCTGGTGCGCCAAGACCAATTCGCCGTCGTGCGGCCCCGCCCCAGCTATGCCGAGCTCTTGGCCCAGGACCGCCTGCCCGAGTGGCTGCGCGAGGGTGCGTGAGACGGCTGCCGCTGCCCACAGTTGCGGTGCTGCGCCGCCGCCGCGATGCTCTGTTCTGCCGGCGGTGGGCGCGAGCCTGCCTGCCGCCTCCCCTTGTGCCAACCAACCCAGGAGGTCTTCCCATGCCAGGCACACAGCGGCTCCTCGGGGCGGCGCTCATGGCGCTCGCCTCTGCGACGGCGAGCTTGGCGCAGTCGACCACGCTCGATCCCGCCGTTATTGCCTATCAGCTGCCCGACCAGATCAAATGGACGGATAATCCGCGCGCCGGCAACCGCAGCGCCATCCTGCAGGGTGACCCGAGCAAGCCCGGGCCCTACGCCATGTTGTTGCAATGGCTGCCGGGCAATATGAGCCGACCGCATTTTCATCCCAACGACCGGTTTTTCCTGGTGGTGTCGGGCACCTGGTGGGTGGGGGCCGGGCCCACCTTCGATCCCAATGCGACCGTGCCGATGCCGGCGGGAAGCTCGGTGACGCACTTTGCCAAGGGCGTGCACTTCGACGGCGCCAAAGACGAGCCGGCAACCATTCTGGTTTGGGGGGACGGCCCGGCGACCAGCACGCCGTTCGCGCCGCCGCCCGCCAAGTGAGGCGCCGGCCCGCAGGTAAGGTTCGCCCGGCAACCCGTGGCGTTGGGCTGTGCTAAGCTTGGCACGGCTGCCGGCCGTCTTGTGTTTGACTGTTAAGAGTTGCGTACATGTCCCTGCGTCCGCCTATCCGCGATCGCGTGCCTCAGGGCCGCGTGCCCCAGGATCCTGTGCCCCACGGTCGCGTCCTGGTGGGCGACTGTCTGAGCGAGCTGGCCAAGCTCCCCTCGGCCAGCGTCGACCTCGTTTTCGCCGACCCGCCCTACAATCTGCAACTCGATCGCGAGCTGCTGCGTCCCAACAACACGCGGGTTGATGGCGTGGACGACGATTGGGACAAATTCGCCTCTTTTACCGAGTACGATCGCTTCGCGCGCGCCTGGCTCGCCGAGTGCCGCCGGCTCTTGCGCCCCGACGGCGCCATTTGGGTGATCGGCTCCTACCACAACATCTTTCGCCTCGGCGCGCTGCTGCAAGATCTGGGCTTCTGGATCCAGAACGACATCATCTGGCGCAAGACCAATCCGATGCCGAACTTCCGTGGCCGGCGCTTTACCAATGCGCACGAAACCCTGATCTGGGCGACGCGCGAGGCCAAGTCGCGCGCCACCTTCAACTACGACGCCCTGAAGGCCAGCAACGATGATCTGCAAATGCGCTCGGATTGGCTGTTTCCCATCTGCTCGGGGCCCGAGCGGCTGAAGGACGCGGCGGGCCGCAAGGCGCACCCGACGCAAAAGCCCGAAGCGCTCCTACACCGCATCCTGTTGGCCGCGAGCAATCCCGGTGATCTGGTGCTCGACCCCTTCTTCGGAACGGGCACGACGGGCGCGGTCGCCCGTCGCTTGGGGCGACGCTGGCTCGGCATCGAGCGCGACGCGGCCTATGCCGCGGCGGCGCGCGAGCGCATCGCCCGGGTGCGTCCCTATGCGCCCTCGGCCTTGGAAACGGCGCCGGCCAAGCGCCTGGAGCCGCGGGTTGCCTTCGGCACCATCATCGAGCTGGGTATCCTGGAGCCGGGGGTCACCTTGACGGACGAGCGCGGCGGGCTCGCCGCCGAGGTCAAGGCCGACGGCACGCTGGCCGTGAAGGGCCGGCAGGGCTCCATTCACCGGCTGGGGGCGGAGCTGCAAGGCAAGGCCGCCTGCAACGGCTGGACCTTCTGGCACTATGAGGTCGAAGGCCAAAGAAAACCGATCGATGCGCTGCGCGAGGAGGCGCGGCGCCAGCTCGGGTTGTCAGCTGGACCCATCGCGCTGGTAGCCGCGGAGTAGTTCGTTGAGCACCGGCCGATAAAGCCCGATCAGGTCAGCCTCAATATCGGTGCGGATCGTCTCCTGCTGCAATCGCAGCACGAGGACAACATCAAAGGCAAAGCCAATAAAATGGCCGTGCCGGTCGTGCTCGGCCTCGCGCCGCGCGAGCTCGGCGGTGCTGCCGATGTAGCCCGGCTCGTAGGTCGTGCCGCCGGCGTCGCGCGGCAAACTGGAGGCGGCATCCGGCGGCGCCGTGCGCGCATAGACGTAAACGGCGCCGATCTCCCCCAGATCGGGTATCGCCTCGCGGCGGAAAACCTCAAACAGGTACGCGCGCTTGGACATGCCTCTGAGCGTGGCTTGGCCAGGCTTTTTTTTGCCGCCCCCGAACAGGCCGCGTGCAGATCCCGGCTTGAGCTGGCCAAGAAGCCCGCCTACCAGAGAGGCCATCGTTTGATCCCCGCTTGTCGTGCCATCCGTGTGGCGCCGAAATAGGATGATTCGGGTTGGACTTACAATGAGTTGGAAAAGGCCGTGGGCGGCGGGAGCGCACGTCGCGGAGAGCCGCCGACGGGCGGATCTTGATCGCCGCGCGCGGCTGGCCGCGGCCCTCACAGTCTATCTGCGCCCGCGCGTGCTGGTCGTGCTGCTGCTTGGCTTTTCTGCCGGCCTTCCCCTAGCGCTCTCCGGTGAGACGCTGCGCGTGTGGTTGGCCGATTGCGGCGTCGACCTTGCCACCATTGGTCTGCTGACGCTTGCCGGCCTGCCCTACACAATCAAATTTTTGTGGGCCCCCGTTGTCGATGCACTCGACATCCCCTGGTTGTCAAAGCGCTTCGGCCGGCGGCGGGGCTGGCTTATTGCCACGCAATTCGTGCTGATGGGGACCATCGTCTTCCTCGGCACCCGCGCGCCGCAGGGTGCGCCGTTGCTCGTCGGCTTGGCCGCCCTGATCGTCGCCTTCGCATCCGCCACGCAGGACGTTCTCATCGATGCCTATCGCGTCGAGAGCCTGGCGCCCGAGGAGCAGGCGGCGGGTATGGCGAGCTATGTCGCGGCCTATCGGGTGGGCGGCCTCGTCTCGACCGCGGGCGTGATTGCGCTCTCCGCCTGGTTCGAGGCGGAGGGGCTCGCGCGCACCTTCGCCTGGTCCTTGGCCTATCTTGCCGCGGCCGGCCTGGTGCTGATCGGCGTGGCCGCGACGCTGTTGGGGGCCGACGTCGCGCGCCCGCAGGCCCCGCCCAGGCAAAGCCAGAGCGCCCTCAAGCGCATCGCGGCGACCGCACGCGGTGCCTTCAGCGACTTCCTGTCGCGCACCGATGCCCTTGCCATCCTGGCCCTCATCATCCTGTTCAAATTGTGCGACGCGCTCGCCGGCACCATGACCGGTCCCTTCGTGCTGGGCCTCGGCTATGACAAGGCCACCTACGCGGCCGTCGTGAAGGGCGTCGGCCTCGCCGCGCTGTTGGGCGGCGGCTTTGCGGGTGGCGCCATCGCCCGCACGACGCCGATGAGCCTGGCGCTCTGGCTCGGCGCCAGCCTGCAAATGCTCTCCAACCTCGCCTTCGTGTGGCTCAACTTTCAGACGCCGGGCACCTGGGCGCTGACCGTCGTCATCGTCATTGAGAATTTTACCGGCGCCATGGGTACGGTATTCTTCGTTGCCTATCTCTCCGCGCTCTGCCGCAACCCCCTGCATACGGCGACGCAATATGCGCTCTTGACCGCGCTCGCCTCCACCGCGCGCACGCTGCTGTCGGCCGGTACCGGCGCGCTTGCGGCGCTGATCGGCTGGCCGCTGTTTTTCCTGACGACGACGCTGGCGGCGCTGCCCGCCCTGGCGGTGTTGGCCCTACTGCAGCGGCGCGGGCACTTCGCCGCGCTCGAGGCGGGGCGCGAGGCCGCTGCGGCCGACGGCCTCAGTGCTCCTTGAGGCCGTGCGCGACGATCTTCTTCATTACGCTCGGCAAGGCTTCCACGTTGAGGTTGCGGCGCGGCACCCAGCGGCAGCGCTGCGGATCGGCCCAAAACGTCAGCGCCGCCTCGTTGGGCACGACGGCGCGGTAGACGAGCAGCTCGAGGCGGAAATGCGTAAATGTATGGGCCACGCTGCCGGGCACCGACCACCATTGGCCGTGCACCGGCGCGGCGCGCAGGGCTTGATCGAGCGGCGGCAGCGCGTCGCTCCACTGCGTCGAGGGCACCTCGAGCATGCCCCCGAGCAGACCCGCATCGGGGCGACGGCGCAATAACACGCTGCCGTCCTCGCGGAGCGCCACGAACGCGAGCCCGACACGCAATGGGCGATCGGCCTTGCTGGGCTTGAGGGGGAGTTGGGCGGCGAGGCCTTCGGCGTTGCCGGCGCACTTGGTTTGCAAGGGGCACACCAAGCAGGAGGGCCGCTTCGGCGTGCAGAGGCCGGCGCCAAGGTCCATCAAGGCCTGGGCGAAGTCGCCGGCCCGCGCCGGCGGGGTCAGGCTGCCGGCGAGGTGGTGCAGCTGGGCTTTGGCCGCCGGCAGCGCTTCGCGCACCGCGAACAGGCGCGCCACGACCCGTTCGATATTGCCATCGACCGGGGTGGCAGGTTCGCCAAAGGCGATCGCGGCGACCGCCGCCGCGGTATAGGGGCCAATACCGGGCAAGAGCACGAGTTCGGCGGTGGTCGACGGGAACTTTCCAGCGTACGCCTCGGCGATCAGCTTGGCGCACTTATAAAGGTTGCGCGCGCGACTGTAGTAGCCAAGGCCAGCCCAGGCCGCCAGCACCTCGTCTTGGTGCGCGGCGGCCAGCGCCTCCACCGTCGGCCAGCGCGCCAGGAAGCGCTCATAGTAGGGGATGACCGCCTTGACCGTGGTCTGCTGCAGCATGATCTCGGACAACCAGATGCGGTAGGCATCGGGCGCGTGCCCCGGCACGGTGCGCCAAGGAAGATCGCGCCGCTCGCGGTCCCACCAGGCCAGCAGCAGATCGGCGATGTCGGACCCGGCGGGACGCGCCGCGGGTTGCGCTCTTGCAACATTCGCCATGCGGCCTCGCACCCCCTGCGCCCGAATCAGTCCTCTCATGGTAAGGCGTCGCCCAGTCCCCTGGAATGCGCCGAAGGTGCCGCCGTGATGTTGTCCCCCGTGCGAGGCTCTGCCGCCCACCCCCAGCCGCGCCAGACGGTGACCTTTGCCCGCCCCGTAGCGCGCAGCCTCAAGGTCAAGACGGTGGGCAGCTTCCTGCCCTCGCTCACCGCGCAAGCCTTCAAGAAGTTCGGATTTTCCACGGCGCAGCTGGTCATGGATTGGCCGGCGATTGCGGGCAAGGACTTGGCCGCCCATTCGCTGCCCGAGCGCCTGAAATGGCCGCCCCGGCCCGAAGCCGAAGCTGAGGAGGGCGAGCCGTCGCAAGGCCGGCGCGGGGCGACGCTGCTTTTGCGCGTCAATGGCGCGCGCGCGCTCGAAATCGACTACCAGCGCCGGCAGATCCTGGAGCGCGTGAACGCCTACTTTGGCTATCGCGCCGTGAGCGAGTTGCGTCTGGTGCAGGCACCGCTGCCAGCCGCGCCGGCGGCGCCCGTGCGCCCGCCGCGGGCGGCGGCGAGCGCGCCGCCGCGCCCGGAGGTGGCAGGCATCCCCGACGCGGCCCTGCGCGAGGCGCTCGCGCGGCTTGGCTCCCGGCTGGGCGCGCGGTTGGCCCCCCGCTGAGCCCTAAGCGTCGCCCCTTCACGCGGATTTGCCTTATTTTCCGGTGATCCTATGTTATCAGGCGAGAGCGCGGGAGCGCCGGCTGGGCGCCAGCACTGGCGCTTGCGCTCTTGCCACGCACGATTGAGCGCACGAGCTCGCTCCGCACGGGGAGAGGAGTTCGCTTCAGGAAACCGATCTTTACGCGGTGACACGCGACGTGAGGAGTGAGCCCTTGAACGCCTTTGAGCCCATCAACTTGCACCGAGCCCTGTCCCGGCGCGCGACTTTCAAGTTCGCTCTCGGCCTTGCGGTCGGCGCGGCGGGCTTATCGTGGGGGCTGGCGGCCGCCGCCCAGAAACGCGCCCAAGGACGCGCGGAAATTCCCATCGACGAGCTGATGCAGCCGGGCCCGCTGCCCGAGTTGGTGCTGGGCAAGGAGGATGCCCCGATCACCGTCGTGGAGTATGCCTCCATGACCTGCGGCCACTGCGCCAATTTCCACAACAAGGTGTTTCCGACCCTAAAGGAAAAGTACATCGACAGCGGCAAGGTACGCTTCGTCATGCGCGAGTTTCCCCTCGACAAGCTGGCCGTGGCGGCATCGATGCTGGCACGCTGCGCCGGTGGGGAAAAGACCTTCCCCCTGATTTCTGCGCTGTTTGCCAAACAGGAGGAATGGGCCTTCGTGCGCGGCAACCCGGTGCCGGAGCTTTTCAAGCTCGCCAAACAGGCGGGCTTTACCCAGGAAAGCTTTGACAAGTGTTTGACCGATCAAGCACTAATGGACGACATCGTCAAAATCAGGGGACGGGCTGCGGACGTCTTCGGCGTCGGCTCGACGCCCACGTTCTTCATCAACGGCAAGAAGATGACCGGTGCGCCGACGGTCGAGGAGTTCGACAAGGCCTTCGCGGCCCTCTTGAAGAGCTGATGGCGAGCCGCTGCAACGCCGATGCAGAACCGATCCAGCGCTGACCTCGAGGCTTGAGTGCCGCCACGCCGCGCTCTCCTGGCTTTTTTCCTCGCTGTCCAGCTGGCGGGGTGCAGCGGCGACGTGCCGTTGCTGGGCGAGCCGCCCCCCACCGGGCCCGCGCTTGAGGCAGGTGGGGCCACCGTCGATCGGCCGGGGTTTGATCCCTTTCAGGCGACGGCCCCCGGGCCGGCGCCCAGCCGCCAGGTCCTGCAAAATCCCACGCTGGCCGACATCCTGAAAACCGGCGAGCTGCCCGAGATGGCGCTTGGGCGCAAGGATGCGCCCGTGACCATTGTGCAATATGCGTCCATGACCTGTCCCTACTGCCGGCGGTTCCAGGCAGAAACCTTTCCCGTGCTGAAGCGTGAGTACATCGACACCGGCAAGGTTCGCTACGTGCTGCGCGCGGAGTTTCCGATCGGCAAGCAGTCGGGGCTCGCCACCATTGCGCTGAGGTGCGCGCCGCCGGAGCAGTATTTCGTGCTCTACGACAGGCTGATGTCCCAGCAAGCCGCCTGGGTCAGCCAGGAAGTGCGGCCCGATCCGATCTTCAAGGTCGCCGCACAGGTGGGGATGACGCGTGCACAGTTTGACAGCTGTCGCGAGAATCGCGCCATGATCGCCCAACTCAACTGGATCAAGGAGCGCGGCCGGACGCTCGGCATCATCGGGACGCCCAATTTCTTCATTCAGGGCAAATTGGTGAAGTCGGTGCTCGGCATGAAAGAGATCCGCGAGATGGTGGATCCCATGCTGGCCGGCCAAGTGGCCGTTTCCGGGCCGAGCGAAGGAGCCCGCTAGGCTCGCGGCGCGGCAATTTCTGTTGCGTTTCGTGCCCGGCACGGGCCAAGAGCTTGCCCGGCAGGGGTTGCGCACGTTTTTTTGAGGGTGCCTCTCGTCATGCATATCAACCGGCTGAGGCTGTTGGGCTTCAAGTCGTTCGTGGAGCCGACGGAACTTCTGGTCGAGCCAGGCCTGACCGGGGTCGTGGGGCCGAATGGCTGCGGCAAGTCCAACCTGCTCGAGGCGCTGAGATGGGTGATGGGCGAGAGTTCGCACAAAAGCATGCGCGCTGCGGCCATGGACGACGTGATCTTTTCGGGCACCGCCGACCGCCCGGCGCGCAACACCGCAGAAGTGACGATTTTCCTCGACAGCGCGGGCAACAAGCTGCCGGCCGAATTCCATTCGGGCGAGATGCTCGAGGTCACCCGTCGCATCGAACGCGAGGCGGGCTCCGCCTATCGCATCAATGGTCGCGAGGCGCGCGCGCGCGATGTGCGCATCCTATTCGAGGACGCCGCCACCGGGGCCCGCTCGCCGGCCCTGGTGCGCCAGGGTCAGATCGGCGAACTCGTCAACGCCAAGCCGGAGCAGCGCCGGCGCATTCTCGAGGACGCGGCGGGGATTGCTGGCCTGCACACGCGTCGGCACGAGGCGGAATTGCGCCTCAAGGCGGCGGACGCCAATCTGGCCCGCATCCAGGACATTCTGGGTCAGCTCAATTCGCAAATCGAGAGCCTGAAGCGGCAGGCGCGGCAGGCGCGGCGTTACAAGGATCTCTCCACCGAGATCCGCAAGGGCGATGCCCTCGTCCTGCATTTGAGCTGGCAGGAGGCCCAGACCCAGGTCAGTAGCGGGGAAACCGCGCTGGCCGGCGCCTTGGAAAAGTTGGCGCTGGCAACCGAGCTTGAATCGAAGGCGCTGCGGGCCGAGGCCGACGCGGCCGCCCGGCTGCCGCCGCTGCGCGATCAAGAGGCCGCCAAAAGTGCGGTGCTGCACCGCTTTAAGGTCGAGCAGGACAACCTCGAGCGTGAGGCCCGGCGCACCGAGGAACGCTGCCAGGAGCTTCAGGCGCGTAGCGAGCAGCTCAGGCGCGATCTGGAGCGTGAGGACCTCCTGTGCCGGGAGGCCCAGGAGACGCTGGCGCGGCTCGAGGCGGAGCGCCAATCGCTCGCCAACACCGCCGCTTTGGCGGCAGACTTCGAGCAAAAGGCGCTCGAGAGCTTTGAGGCGGGCGATGCGCGGCTTGCCGAGGCGGAGCGGCGGCTACAGCATTTGACGACGGCGGCCGCCGAGGCGCGCGCGCGTCGCCAAAGCCTCGAGGCGCAGCGCCAGGAGCGCCAGGGACAGATCGAAAAGCTCACCTCCCAGCTCGTCGCGCTGGAGGCGCAGACGCGCGAGATCGTTGGGCGAGCGCCGGATGCCTCCAAGCTCAAAGTTACGGCCGAGGCTGGACAGCGCTTGATGACCGAGATCGCCGTCATCGAAGCGCAGGCGTTGACCGCCGAGGAGGCCGCACAGGCCGCCGCGCTCGAGGCGGAACAGAAAAGCGAGACGGCACGCGCGGCCGATCTTGCCGCCGGCAAACTGAAGACCGAGGTCGAGACGCTGAAGAAGCTGCTCAAGCCGTCCGATGCCGGCGGCTTGCCGCCGATCCTCGACGAGATCCGCGTGCCGGCAGGCTACGAAATGGCGCTGGCGGCGGCGCTGGGCGATGATCTTGAAGCCCCGGCGGTCGAAGCCGCGGCGCTGCACTGGCGGCTCAACCCGGGCGACGCGCGCGACCCTGCTCTGCCCGCCGGCGCCGAACCGCTGAGCGCCTATGTCACGGCGCCGCCGCAGCTGGCGCGACGGCTGGCCCAGATCGGCCTCATCGAGCAAAGCGAGGGCGGTCGCGTATTGCGCCAACTGCGCAGCGGCCAACGGCTCGTCTCGCGCCAGGGCGACCTGTGGCGCTGGGATGGCTATGTGGCGGCTGCCCAGGGCACCAGCGCGGCGGCGAGCCGCCTCGCTGAGCGCAGCCGCCTCGGCGTGCTGGAAGCCGAAGAGGCGAGCCAGCGCCAAATCGCGGAGGCCGCGCGCGCTGCTTCCGCGGCCGCCGATCGGCGCCATAAGGCCGCCCAGGCGGAGGAGCGCCGGCTGCGCCAGCTCTGGCGCGAGACACAGGGCCAGTTGGCTCAGACCCGCGAGGTCCTGACCGGCTTGGAGCGCCAGGCGCGGGAAACGGAGGCCAAGCTGGCCGCCGTTACCGCGGCCAAGCAGAAGAGCACCGAAGCGCTCACCGAGGTGCAGGATTTGTTGGCCAAGAGCGAAAGCGCCCTGGGGGCCCTCGCGGGCATTGAGGCGCTCGAGGTCGAACTGGCCGCGGCACAAAAAGACACCAACGGCCTGCGCGGCCAGGTGGCGGAGACCAAGACAGAGCTCGTCACCTTGGAGCGCGAGCACCGCGCGCGCGTCGAGCGGCAGAAGGCCATCGGGCTCGAAAACGAGCGTAACCTGGCGCGCATCGCCAGCGCCGAGGAGCAAATTGTGGCGCTGAAGGACCGCGCGGCCGGCACCGACGCCGAACTCGCGCGCTTGGCCGACATCCCGCGCATGGTCGAGCAGCAGCGCCAGACGCTGATGACGGAACTTGCTGCCGCCGAGCACGATCGCCGCAACGCCGCCGACACGCTTGCGGCGGCGGAGACGACGCACCGGCAGGCGGCGCAAGACCTGCGCGCGGCACAAACGGCCGTCGCCGACGAACGCGAACGTCGGGCCCGCAGCGAGGCGCACCTGGAGAACGCGCGCCAGCGCCGAGCCGAGGAGGGCCGCAAGATTCGCGATCAATTGGGCTGCGCGCCCGAGGACTGCCTGGCGCTGGCCGGTTTGGCGGGGGAAGCCGCGCTGCCGAGCCTCGAGGTGGCGCTCGGCGGGCTCAATCGTCTCAAGGCCGAGCGCGAACGCCTGGGGGGCGTCAATTTGCAGGCCGATGACGATCTCGCCGGGCTCGCCCAGCAGTTCGAAAGCCTGGATAAGGAGAAGCGCGACGTTGAAGCGGCGATCGCCAAGCTGCGCGCGGGCATTCAGCAGCTCAACAACGAAGGCCGCACACGCCTGCAGGCCGCCTTCGATGCCGTCAATGGTCACTTCAAGCAGCTGTTCATGACGCTGTTCGGGGGCGGGGAGGCCCGCCTGGAGATGATCGATGCCGAGGATCCCCTCGATGGCGGCCTGGAGATCATCGCCAAGCCGCCGGGCAAAAAGCCCGCGACCTTGTCGCTGCTCTCCGGTGGCGAGCAGTCGCTGACGGCGATGGCTCTCATCTTCGCTGTGTTTTTGACCAATCCATCGCCGATTTGCGTGCTCGACGAAGTCGACGCACCGCTCGATGATGCCAATGTCGACCGCTTCTGCACCTTGTTGGAGAAGATGGCGGCCGATACGGCGACGCGCTTCCTAGTGATCACCCACCATCCGATGACCATGTCGCGCATGAACCGGCTCTTCGGCGTGACGATGGCCGAAAAAGGCGTGAGCCAGCTCGTGTCGGTCGACCTTGAAACGGCACAGAAGTTTGTGGTGGCGGCCTGAGCGGGCCGCAAAGGGGCTAGGCCGGTGCACGTGCTCCTGGACCTCGACGGGACCTTGCTCGACCCCGGCGCCGGCCTAATCGCCTCCATCCAATATGCGCTAAAGGCATCGGGCAGGGCGGTACCGCCGGCGGCCGAGCTCGGCTGGATGATCGGTCCGCCGTTGCGAGCCTCCTTCGCACAGCTGCTGGGCGGGACGGAGCCGGCGGAGGCGGCGCTCGCGCATTACCGCGCCTACTACGAGGCGCGGGGGATGTATGAGGCCATCGTCTATCCCGGCATTCCCGAGGCGCTCGACGCGCTCGCTGGCGCGGGCTGTCGCCTGATTGTGGCCACCGCCAAACCGCATCACTTTGCCCGCCCGATTCTCAAGCACTTTGCGCTGGCCGATCGGTTTGCCGCCATTCATGGCCCCGAGCTTGACGGTACGCGCGATGCCAAAGCCGACTTGATTGCCTTTATCCTCGCCCGGGAAGGGGTGGCCGTCGACGCCGCGCTGATGGTGGGTGATCGCGCCGTGGACGTGCGCGCCGCCCGCAGCAATGGCATGCGCAGCGTCGCCGCCGCCTGGGGCTACGGCACGCGCGCCGAACTCAGCGCAGCGGGAGCGGCGGCCATTTGCGAGACGCCGCAGACCTTGGCGCCCCTCGTTTTAGCGCTGCTTGGCGAGGGGCGCCGTCCGCGCTGAGGGCCGCCGGGGCCGGGCGCAAGTGGCGCGGTCCAATTGTCGCATCGCTGGCCGGGTGGCGCTGCCCTGGTGACCGCGCCGCGTGGGGCCGCTGCCATATTCTTGACACTCGCGGGAACCGCTGCTTTAAGGTCCCCGCGCTTTGACAGGCCCCGGGGGGAGTCGGGCCGCCTCCCACCGAGGAACTGATCCTCATGCCAGATCCAACGGATCATCGAGGTCCTGGTGAACGCCAGATGAGCCCCGAGGAGGCAGCTGCGTTCCAAGGTCGGGTTGCCGAGCTCGGCGACCGCCTCGGTAAGATCAAGGCGCAACGGGATGCCGATGCGCATGCCGATCTCGATGCGGAAATGCGCGGCCGCGGCATGGCCTATGGTATGCGCATGGCCGCGGAAATGGTCGGCGCGGTCATAGTCGGAGGTGGCATCGGTTGGGGTTTGGACTGGTGGCTTGGCAGTAAACCCTGGCTGTTCCTGCTCTTCTTCCTGTTGGGGTTTGCGGCCGGCGTCCTCAACGTGGTGAGGGGCTACGAGCGGATGCAGAAGGACTTCATGGCACGTACGGGCGGCCGGCTTGGTCAGAGCGTGCCGGACGACGAGGACTGAGGAGCTTAGCGTGGCAGCGCCAAACGCGGGAACCGAGGGCACGGGGATGCCCGACCCGATCCACCAGTTCGAGATCCATCGCATCATTCCCATCAAGATCTTTGGTTGGGATGCATCCTTCACCAACGCTTCCCTGTTCATGCTGCTGGCGGTCGTGCTGATCGCCGTCTTTTTCGTGGTCTCCATGCAGACGCGCTCGCTGGTACCGAGTCGACTGCAGTCGCTCGCCGAGGTCAGCTACGAATTCGTCGCCAACATGCTGCGCGAAAGCGTTGGCCACGCCGGCATGAAATACTTCCCGTTCGTGTTTACGATCTTCATCTTCGTCTTCACCGCCAACACCTTGGGCCTGATCCCCGGCTTCTTCACCGTCACCAGCCACATCGTGGTAACGGCGGCGCTGGCCGCTATGGTGTTCCTCACCGTCCTGGTGGTGGGCTTCGCCAAAAACGGCGTGAAGTTTCTGCAGCTGTTCGTGCCACAGGGTGTCCCCATTCTGATTCTGCCGCTCGTCGTGCTGATCGAGATCATCTCGTTTCTGTCGCGGCCCGTGAGCCACTCGGTTCGCCTGTTTGCCAACATGCTGGCCGGCCACATCACGCTCAAGGTGTTCGGCGGTTTCGTGGTGATGCTGCTCGGTGCCGGCACCTACGCGGCGCTGGCGCCGCTGCCCCTCGTCATGGCGATCGCGCTCACCGCACTCGAGGTGCTGGTCGCTTTCCTGCAAGCCTACGTGTTCACCATGCTTACCTGTATGTATCTCAATGATGCGCTACATCCGGGGCACTAGATCGAAGCGTTCGGTCTGAAGACGGTTAACTTACAAAGGAGAACAGAAGTCCATGGATCCCGCAGCCGCAAAACTCATCGGCGCCGGCCTTGCTGCCATCGGCACCGGTGCTGCCGCGATCGGCGTCGGCAACCTTTTTGGCCAGTTTCTGCAGGGCGCGCTCCGCAATCCATCCGCTGCCGATGGGCAGTTCGGCCGCCTGATCTTTGGCTTCGCCGTCACCGAAGCGTTGGGCATTTTCGCGCTGCTGATTGCCTTCCTCTTGCTCTTTACGTAAAGCCGGGCGGGGGCCAGGATAGATCGCGATGGCGACCAACAGCACAGCCGGCACCACGACCGCCCACGCCACGGGGCAGCCGAAGGTATTCCCGCCGCTGGACTCGGGCACCTTTGCCCCACAGCTGATCTGGCTGGCGCTCAGCTTCGGCTTGCTCTATCTGCTGCTCAAGCGCTTTTACCTGCCGCGCGTCGGCGAGGTGCTCGAGGAGCGGCGCGAGCGCATCGAGCGCGACTTGGGCCAGGCCGAGAAGATCAAGGCCGAGACCGCGCAGGCGCTTGGCAACTATGAACGCGCTCTGGGCGAGGCGCGCGGCAAGGCGCAGGCGATCGTCAAGGACATGCGCGAGACCGTGTCGGCAGAAATGGAGAAAGAGCGCACGAGCGTGGAGGCGCAGATCACCGCCAAACTGGCCGATGCGGAGGCCCGCATCGCCCAGACCAAGGCCAGTGCTCTTTCCGGCGTGGGCGAGCTCGCCGGCGAGCTCGCCGGGGCCATCGTGGCAAGACTGAGCGGGCGTGAGGTCAGCAAGGACGAGGTCAAGAGGGCCCTCGTCAGCCGGCACGCGGCCGAGTAGGAGGCGCGGCGATGTTCTTTTCGGCCGAGTTCTGGGTCGCGGTGGCCTTTGTCGTGTTTTTGCTGGTGCTCGTCTACTACAAGGTACCAGCGCTGATCGCTAAGGCGCTCGACGATCGCGCCGAAGGCATTCGCCGCGAGCTCGATGCGGCGCGCCGCGTGCGCGAGGAAGCGCAACTATTGCTCGCCGACTATCAACGCAAGCATCGCTCCGTCGGCGAGGAGGCCGAAGCCATCGTCGCCCAGGCGCGCCACGAGGCGGAGGCGTTCGCCCAGGAAACACGACGCAATCTCAAGGACAGTCTCGAACGCCGCACGCGGCTGGCGGAAGAGAAGATTGCCCGCGCCGAGAGCCAGGCCGTCGACGAGGTGCGTGCGGCGGCCGTCGATTTGGCCATCGCGGCCGCAGAAAAGATTCTGCGCGAGAAGGCGAGCGGGGCCGCCGGCGCGGCGCTGATCGACCAAAGCATCCGCGACCTCAAGTCTCGGCTGAACTGAGCCAACAAGCGCGCGCTTGGCCGCAACCCGGCGACGGCGCTCAAGGCCGGGCGGCGCGCGCTCTCAGGGATATCCCGCACCCTGACGGCAACGCGCGCGCTCGGGCTAACGTGAGGCCGCCGCGTCGATCGACTGGCGGGCAAGCGCCAGCGCCTCGCGCACCACCGCCTCATCGCCGATGTGGTTGGCAAGCAACAAGACAAGGCGCGCGTTCAGCGCCATGCTCTCGGATTCGCTCAAGTCGGCGTGCGCATCGAGGATGGCGGCATAGAGGCCGTCGGGGTCTTCGAGGTTCGGCTCGCGCGTCAAAGGCATCCGCTACTCTCTCCTGTTCAGGCGTTGAGCGGCGCCCCGCCGCTCGCGCGCGCCAGCGCGCCTGTCACCCCGTCCGCCTCAGGCTGGCGCCAGCGCGCCGCCACATGCTGATCTGGGCGGAAGAGATAATAGGCCGGTAGGCGTTCCGCACCATAGCGCGCACAGGCGATGGGATCCGTGACGATCAGATTTTGCAAGGGTAAGGCAGGCTCGAGCCTGCCGCGGGCGCGCTGAAATGCTCGCGCGGAGGCTTGCTCGCGACAGAAGCATACGGCCACGAAACCCGATCCCAGGGCATCGAGCAACCAGCCGTCGGCCAGCGGGGCATCGACGGCCGCCGCGCCGGGGCGGGTGGCGGGGCATTCGTCCGTGGCAAACCCGTCTGGCCCGTTGAGCGGGGAACCGTCGTAACATGTGGCAACCGACAAGCGGCCGGAATTGACGAGCCGGCGCGCCATTGGCTCGGTCGCGGCGAGCGCCAACACGCCATCACGAAAGGCGCGGCTGATCGGGCTCTTGGGAGCAATAAAGTCGGTGGAGCGCGTGGTGTTGAGCAAATTCTCATCGGCGGCGTGGATGCGTTCGAAATCGTAGCTGTCGAGCAAGGCCTCGGGTGCCCGACCGCGCAGGACGAGATCGAGCTTCCAGATCAGGTTGTCGACATCCTGGATGCCGCTGTTGCCGCCGCGCGCGCCGAAGGGTGACATCTGGTGGGCAGCGTCGCCGGCAAATAGCACCCGGCCATGGCGGAAACGTTGCAGCCGGCGTGACTGAAATCGGTAAAGGGAAATCCACTCGAAGCTGAACGCGACCGTCTCACCCAGCATCTCCCGCACGCGTCGGCCGACACTGTCCGGGTCGGTCACGACCTCGCGGTCCGCCGTGGCGTCCAGCTGGAAGTCGAGCCGCCAGACGTCATCGGCCTGCTTGTGCAACAGGGCCGAGCGGCCCCGGTTGAAGGGTGGATCGAACCAAAACCAACGCTCGGCCCCGCGCTCCATCCGCATTTTAATATCGCAGATCAGGAACTGATCAGCGAACACGCGACCCTGAAAGGGAAGGCCAAGGCTGCGGCGGATTTGCGAGCGTGCGCCGTCGGCGGCAATGACCCAGTCGGCGGTCAGCCGATAATGCCCCACGGGCGTCGCGACGCGCAGGAGAGGGCCGTCCTCGGTTAGTTCGAAACCTTCCACCTCTTCCTGCCAGCGCAATTCGATAAGATCGCTCCTGGCCGCCGCTTCGATGCAGAAATGCTCGAAGTAGTATTGCTGGAGATTGACGAAGGCCGGCCGGCGTTGCGCACGCTCGGGCAGGAGGTCGAACTCGAAGACGCGACGCCGATCGAAGAACACCTTGCCGCTCTGCCAGGTGACGCCTTTGCCGGTGAGGACGTCGCCGAGCGCGAGCCGATCCATAATCTCCAACGACCGCTTGGCCCAGCAAATCGCGCGACTGCCGTCGGATAGGTTGGTCTTTTTCTCGATCAGGATGGACCGGTGTCCTTTGCGAGCGAGCTCGAGGGCAGCGACCAGCCCGACGGGGCCGGCGCCGACGATGATGATGGGATGATGCTGCGGCGCGCCTCGATCTTGATCCGCCGAGCGTCGATGTCGGAAGCGAATGTCGCGAACGTCGCTCATCGGTCCCTCGAATGCCAACCCCAGCCTAACACACCCCGCCAAAGGCGGCGTCCATCATGGGGCCGCGGGAAGCCGTCTCGCCGGCGGCCGCGGCGGGCGCACCAGGACGGCGATAAGCGCGCCGAAAAACGATAGGGCGGCGAAAGCTGCCAATGACAGCATGTAGTTGCCCGACGCATCGCGTAGCAGGCCCGAAAGGAGCGGCCCCGCAGCCTGGGCGGTGACCTGCAGGGAGAGCGCCACGCCCCGAATCGCGCCGAAGCTGGCCCGCCCGAAATAATCGGCCCAGGCGAGCGGCAGGAGCGTGAGGATGCCGCCGATGCCGGCGCCGAAGCAGCAGGCGGCGAGATAGGCCTGCCAGGCCGCGGCGATTTTCAGCATCAGCAAGGC
>Ga0075423_10001798_pt1 | contig 19157 bp, 10 predicted proteins | sample SoiMethybrSBSTD2_FD_80114 | JGI IMG/M metagenome (GOLD analysis project Ga0075423, IMG submission 80114) | Bulk soil microbial communities from a Populus tree surrounding site in Tennessee, USA - Soil MetaG P. TD hybrid SBSTD2 | ecosystem: Environmental > Terrestrial > Soil > Tree plantation...
CACAACCTCGACGCTGTAGGGCTGTTCGACGACATTCGCATCACGCTCGACAGCACGAGGATGGCGGACGGCGACGGCGACGGAACCACCAACGTGAACGTGGCGGTGGTCGAGGGAACATCGAACGAGCTGCGAACCAAGATTGGCTACGGCACGCTCGACTGTTTTCGGCTTCAGCTGCAGGCGAGCCGAGCTGCCGTGCGCGCAAAACCTGGCCGCTTTGAGGCCACGATCAACCTGTCGAAGGTCGCGGTGGGCGCTCCGCTCGACTTCGCGCCGAGCGTGTGCTCGAGCGATGTGCAGGCGGACCCCTACAGCTCCCGGCTGAACTACTACGTCGGCGGCACGTATGCCATTCCGGCGTTAGGCCGCAGCCGCTGGGCGAAGGCCGTCTCGCTGTACACCGAGCGCCGGTCGGAGTACCTCGCGTACCTCAAGACAACCTACCTCGGCGGATCGGCGTCGATCACGCGCGCATACGGCAAGCATTGGAGCGGCGCGCTCGCCTACGACCTGAGCTACGCGCGCACCGAGGCCGAGCCGGCTGTGTTGTGCGCCACGTTTTCCGCGTGCCTCGCCGCCGACCGAGCCCAGTTCACCGAATCGCTCCCGTTCGGCCTCGCGAGCATCCTCACGACGTTCGACAACACCGATGTGCCGCTCGACCCCACGCGCGGCAAGTCGCTGCGCGTGGAGCTCCGAATCGCGCCGCAATGGCTCGGGACCGCGGTCCGGCAACAGGTCGCGGGCGCTCGCATCAATGCGGCTGCCTATTATCCCATTGCCGAGCGGACGGTGCTGGCGCTTCGCGCACAGGGGGGCGTGGTCACGACGCTGCCGGGCGCTTCGTTCATCCCGCAGGGTGAACGGCTCTTCGCGGGCGGCGCGAACAGCGTGCGCGGGTTTCGTCAGAACGAGATCGGCACTCGGGTATATCTCGCCGACACTATCCAGATCAAGGTGCTGCGTGACTCGCTGCTCTGGGCATTTCCGGACAGCACTGGCTGGCGAGCGGTCCCGACCGGCGGTACTGCAGCGGCCGTGGGCAACGTCGAGCTGCGCTGGCGCCCGAAGGTGCTCACGGAGTTCATTCAGTTCGTCGCCTTCGTCGATGCCGGCAACATCTGGTCGAGCGAGGGCGATGAGCTCAACAGTACACCCATTTTCGTGACCCCCGGGATCGGGCTGCGGTTGTCGACCCCGGTTGGACCCATCAGGCTCGACCTCGCGTACAACTCGTACGCGCCGACGCCGGGCCCGGCGTATTGGGACGCGCCGCTCGGGTATTCGACCGCCCCGCTTTACTGTGTGAGCCCAGGCAACAGACTTCCAGTCACCGGGTCCGGGCAGACAGACGCCCAGGGCAAGCCGATTCCGCCTGTTCAGGCGGAGGGGCCATGTCCGTCGTCGTTCAAGCCGAGTCGGCCCGATGGGTTCTTCAATCGCCTAACGCTCACTTTTTCGATCGGGCAGGCGTTCTGATGGCGCGCCGGTTGTGGGTTCGCGGCATTGTGTGGACGGGCGTCGGCTTCGCGACGCTCATCGGCGTGCTGCTGTTCATTCTCGTGCTGGTGACGCAGTCCGCATTCGGGCGAGAGCGCGTCAGGCAGATCGCGGTTCGCGTGGCGTCTGGTTATCTCCTCGGCTCATTGCACCTCGGTGCGCTTCGTTTCGGGCCCGGCTGTGCGCTGGCGATCGACTCGGCGGCGTTGCGCGATCCCGATGACTCTCTGCTCGTGTCGCTCGGGCCGACGCGCGCCACGTGCGACTTCGGCCCGCTCGTTCACCGCCGACTCGTTGTCACGTCGCTCGAGGTCGCGCGACCTAACGTGGTGTTACGTCAGCTGCCGTCCGGCATCTGGAACTGGTCGCGCGCCATCAAACCGGACACGTCACCGCCGCAGCCGAGTACCGGTGGACCTTCGCCGGTGGCGGTCGCTGGCCCCGTACGCCTCAGCGGAGGCGAGGTCGTGCTCGAAGTTCCGTGGTCGCCATCGGATTCGCTGCGTGGCGCCGCGCGGGACCGCGCGATCGACTCGGCGCTCGTCGGACGCGTTCCGATCATCCGCCGGAGCGGCAATGCGCTGCTGCGTCGCCGCGAGTTCAGCGGCATCTCGATCGATGCCGCGCTCGTTCGGACCGCGATCGGCGACACCACCGTCATCGCTCAACTGAACGGATTCTCGGTCGCCTCGGCTGATCCCGAGGTTACGGTGCGCCGCATTGCCGGTCGCATCGCACTCATCGGGTCGAGCGTCGATCTCGATCTCCCGACCGTCGCGTTCGACGAATCCTCGGCGAGTGCGCGTGGTCACGTGGACTGGAGCGCTTCCGGAATGCCGGCAATCCAGGCCACCGTCACCGCCGATACGCTCGCGTTCGCCGACCTCGCGTCGTTCGTGCCCAATTTGCCGACGTCCGGTGGCGGTCGACTTCAGCTTACCATGAAAACGGACGGCGGCGCGTCACCGACCGAGAATGCGGTATCGGCCGCGGATCTCCGCACCACGCGATCGGTCGTCCGCGGTGGGGTGACGCTCGAGCTCTCCGGGTCGAACGAGCTGATCATCCGTGACGCAGCACTCGACCTGACTCCGCTCCACACCGAGCTCGTGAACGTCCTCGTGCCGGGATCCCTCCCGCCGGAACTGCGCGGCGGGCTCACGGGACGCCTGGTTGCCCGCGGCGGCGCCAGGGGCGCGCTTCGCGTGGATACGCTGGACGCGCGCTACGCCGACGAGGCCGTGCCGGGCAGTGTGAGTCGGCTGACCGCGCGCGGCGCGGTGACGTTAGGCGGTGCTACCGGGATCTCCTTCTCGCGGCTTACGGTCGCCGTCGATCCTGTCGATGCGCGCACCGTCGTGCGCATCGTTCCGTCGCTGGCCCCGTTGAGTGGACACCTGGTTGGCAGGGTAACGCTCGACTCCACGGTCGAGCACCTGCGTTTCAGCGACGCCGACCTTCGCTACGCCGAGGGCACCGCTGCTCCGCTTCGCGTCACGGGCAGCGGCGGTATCGTGCTGGGCGATGTGCCGCGGTTCGACCTGACGTTGAACGCCCAGCCATTTTCGCCTGCGGCGCTCGCACGGAGCTATCCCGCGCTGGCGACGCTCCCCACGATCGAAGGTGAGGTCGAGCTTCGAGGCTCGGCGCAGGACCTGACGTTCGCGACGACCACCACCAGCTCCGCCGGGTCGGCTTCACTTGCGGGTCGCTATACGAGCGACGCATCGGGTGTCGCCATCCGTGCGACGGGGAAGGTCCACGATGTGGACCCGCGCGCGGCATCCGGGCGTACGGATGTCCCGGCGGGGAAGCTCGCGGCTGACGTCAAGGTGGATCTGGCCGGCAAGGACTTCGACACACTCCGTGGGTCCGCAGCGTTGACGAACCTCGCCGGCACGGTTTCGGGCGTCACGATCGACTCCTCCATCGCACGCCTGTCGCTCACGGACTCGCGCGTCGTGGCCGAGAGCGTCGTTGTGGCGACGTCGGCGGGAGCCATCAGCGCGCGAGGAGCGCTCGGTCTCCGTGGTGACGTCCGCGACACGCTCGCCGTCACTGCAACCGCGTCGCTCGCCAACCTCGCTCCCCTGCTGCGAGCGTTAGGCGTCGTCGACTCCGTCAAGCCGGATTCCGCTGGCTCACCCGGAAGTGTGGTGGATTCACTTGGCGGAACCGTGAAGGCACGAGCGCGCCTCGTGGGATCGCTGGATTCGCTCGACGCCGATGGCGAGCTCGTGGCTGACAGCGTGAGGTCGCCGTTCGCGAGCACCAAACGCGCGCACGCGACGTGGTCCATGGTTGGCCTCCGCTCTGCACCCCGCGGCCGTGCATCGCTCGAGGCCGATTCGCTGGCGGCCAGCGGAGTCCACTTTGCTAGCGCCTCCGTTGATGCACGAAGCGACGATGGCGAGACGTGGCGCTTGACGTTAGGCACGGCCGCCACCGACCGACCGGGCGGCGAAGCGACTGCGTCGGTCGCCATGCGCGCCGATACAGTGGCTGTCGACGTCGATTCGCTCGTTGTGCGCGTGCCCGGCACGGATCTCCGGCTCACGAGGCCCACGACGTTCCGGCGTGCAGGCGACGGGACGATCGTCCTCGACACGCTGCAGCTTCGCGGCACACGCGGGGCCGTGATCACCGCGTCAGGAGTCTACCACGACACCGGTTCGGTTGCCGTGTCGCTCGACCTGGCAAACGCGCCCGCATTCCTCCCGGGACCCGGCGGTGCCGGCGATTCCGTGCGCGTCCTGCTCGATGCCACGGTGCGCCTCGACGGAACCGCGCAGACCCCGCGCGCCACTGCCGATGTGCGCGCACATGTGGCTGAGGACGATTCTCTGCCCATCGACAGCGTCGTTGCTCACGTCGCCTACGCCGAGAGCCGCGCGCAAGCGAGCATCAACGCTCACACCGATGCGAGAAGCATCCTGAGTGGCCGAGTCGATGGCCCGATGCAGCTGTCACTCTCGCCATTCAAGGCCGCGCTGCTCGACGAGCCGGTGACCGGCCAACTCTCCATCGACAGCCTGTACCTCCCGGACATCTCGCGCATTGTTCCGGGCGTTCGACTCACGGCCGGTGTGCTGCGTACTCACCTGACGCTCTCGGGCACGGCAAAGAAGCCGCGCGCAGTTGGCACCGCGTCGTTGGCTGGCGGTGCGGCGCTCGTCGAGGCGATCGGCGTTAAGGTCCACGATGCCAATGCGTCGCTCCAGCTGGCGACCGACCAGGTAACGATCGAAAAGGTGAGCGTCCGCGCCGGCGAGGATCCGGAGGGGCACGCCGAGCTCACTGGCACTCTGGGCCTCGCCGACAGCGGCCGCGTCGAGCTGCATTTCCGTACGGCGTCGATGCCTGTCATGCGCCTGCCCACGACCGCCGACCTCGACGTGACGTCCGACCTCGACCTGGTCGGTCCGTACGCGAGGCCAACGTTGTCCGGGCGAATCACGGTGGACCGCGGCGTTCTTCGACTCCCCGACATGGGACGCGCGGGAGTCGTTGGCGTAGACGACACGGCGTTCGTGCGGCTGGTCGACAGCCTGGCACCGGCACGAATTGAGCGCGCGTCGACACCGCTGGAGCGGTTCGCGATTGGCGACGTGCAGGTCGCGATGGGCCCCAACGTCTGGCTTCGGTCTGCCGAGGCGAGCGTACAGCTGGGCGGGTCGATCGGCCTCGAGTTAGCCGCGCCGGGCCCGGACGTGACGGAGGGGCAGATCGCGCTCCGCGGCCGGCTCGTGACGCAGCGCGGGAACTATCGCCTCAACATCGGCGCGTTCACGCGATCCTTCGAGCTCGAACAGGGATCGATCCAGTTCAGCGGTGAGCCGGAGCTGAATCCGCGGCTCGACATCAACGCCCTGTACTCGCGGGAGGGGTCCGATGACATCACGGCGACCTCCGCGGGCCGTGCGCCGAAGGTACGCGCGCATCTTGGAGGTACACTGGAGCGGCCGGTCCTTACGCTCTCGAGCGCCGACTCGAAGCTGACACAGGCCGAGCTCATGAGCTATCTCGTAACCGGACAGGCGAACTCCGCGCTCGGCAACGCGGTCGACGAGTCCGTCATCACGAGCGAGCTCGTGGCCAGCGCCACCGGCGCGCTCGCCCAGCGCCTCGCTGGCGGGATGTTCGACGTGGTGAACGTGACGCCAGGCTCGACGACCGACCAAAAGGATAGCAAGTCGACCGCCGCCGACGCCTTCTCGTCGAGCCGCTTGGGCGTCGGCAAGCAGCTCTCGAACCGGCTCTTCCTCAACGTGGACGCCGGTCTGTGTGCGCTCACCGGAGGCGCGTCTTCGGCCGACCTCGGCCAGACGTTAGGCGTGTCGCTGGACTACCGATTCCGCCGCGGCGTCCATGGTTCCGTGAGCTCGGCGCCGTCCACGAATGGGTCGGCGTGCTCGAATCAGGCGGCCGGGCGCGGCACCGCGCTGACACCGCGGCAGTGGGGCGTGGACTTCAACCGCATCTGGCGCTTCTAGCGCTCGGCCGTCATCCCGAGCGCAGCCAGGGATCGCCCCCCGGTAGAGTGTGTTGTCATCCCGAGCGCAGCGAGGGATCGCCCCCCGGTAGAGTGTGTTGTCATCCCGAGCGAAGCGAGGGATCCTCAGGTGCCCGGTAGGGGGCTCTCTTTCAGGACGCTGAAGATCCCTCGCCTGACGCCTCCGGATGACAACATCGGCTGCACGAAAGTCCAATGTCCGGCGGCTTCCCCCCGCGCAAGCGTAGGTCATTGGGCCGTCGCGGTGCCATCACTCGGTGCCTAACGCGAGCAACGCCATGCCGAGCCCCGCCATTCCCTGCTACCCGCTCCTGAGCGCAGCGGGCGTCCTCATCCCTCATGCGCTGGCCGCGCAGATGTTCCTCGGCTTCGGCGGATTGGAGGCGCGTGCGGGCGTCGCGAACCCGAAGAACGCCGGTCATTCCGCGACCTTCGAGGCCGATCTCGGATACGTTGGGATCCCAGCACTGCGCACTACGCTCGGCCTCGACTTCTTCGGCTCGGAGCTCGACCACGTGATCTCAGGCCAGCAGGTCGGTGGCACAATGAAAGGCGCCGGCGGCGTCGCCGGACTGCGCTATGACATCTTCCCGCAGCGACGGTTCACGCTGCATGTCCTGAGCGGCGTCACCGTCCACTCCATTCGCGCCGAGCCTGACGACCCCGCCGTGAAGGACAGCCTCGGTGGCGGGCATGTCGGGCTCCAGTTCGGGGGCGGCGTCTCATGGCGCATCGGGGAGGGACACTTCTGGTCCGCGACGGCTGACGTGCGCCGTGTGACCGAGCGCGATGCGGAGCGCACCCTCGTCGCCTTCGGGCTGCGCTACTCGGTACGAGGTCGCCGCATGTACGATCGCGACGATGTTCCGGGCCTGAAGGCGACGCCGGCCCCTTTCGGGCCGAATCGTTAAGGGCCTCCGCGCCGACTTCTTCAGTACATACAGCAGACTCTGCAATTCCGATGGCTTGCACCTTTTGGCACATGGCTCCCGGATCGCAAGCCTGGATCTCATGAGTTGCACCTTTGGCACATGGCTCCAGTCCGCGAGTCGGGACATAGTGGGCTCGTACAAATCGAAAGGCGAAGCGCCACGCCACCGGCGCGGTAGCGCAGTCACTTCGCATGCACGTCAAGGCCGGAGCCTGCTTATGGAAGATCCACAGCCGCTCGTCCTCGTCGTCGATGACGACGAGTCCGTTCGCCGTTCACTTCGCTGGCTGCTGGTTACCGCCGGCTATTCCGTAGCCACGTTCAGCTCCGGCACCGACATGCTGGAGCATCGACCCCCGGAGCAGCCCGCGGTCCTTCTGATGGATGTTCGGATGCCCGACATGACGGGCCTCGAGGTCAAGGAGGAGCTCGCACGACTCGGCCGCGACATGGTGACGATCTTCATCACCGGCCACGACGACGTCGCGATCAGCGTTCAGGCGATGAAGAGCGGCGCCGAGGACTTCCTCCTCAAGCCCTTCGAGGAGGACACGGTGCTCGACGCTGTTCAGCGCGGGATCGCACGCCAGCGCGCTCGTTTGCAGGAGGGGCACCAGGTCGCCGACATCGGCGAGCGCTACGAGACGCTCACCCCGCGCGAGCACGAAGTGTGTGATCGCGTCGTTGCCGGACGGCTCAACAAGCAGATCGCCGCCGAGCTCGGGATGTGCGAGCAGACCGTGAAGGTGCACCGGTCACGAGTCATGCGGAAAATGCACGCGGATTCACTCGCGGACCTCGTGCGCACGATCGATTTCTTCCATCGCCTCAGCAAGCGACGCACACGGACCGATACGCCGGTGCCGATGGCCGCGGTCATCGACGGCGCTCGTCACTCCGCTCCCGCGTACACCGCGTTCTCCCAACACGGCGCACGCCAAGCGGCACGCGCTGATTGATCACCGGCATCGGGCGGCAATACGCTTACGTCATGGCATCGTAATGGCCGTCCAGCGCACACCGCCCGAGTTGAGCCGGTGGGTCGCCATTGTAGATGACGACCCGTCCGTGCGGTCCGCCCTCGCCCGGGTGCTCAGAACCGCGGGCATCGCCGTCGAGACGTATGCGAGTGCCCACGAGTATCTCAGCGCCGCACTCGACCGTGAGCCGGCGTGCCTGGTCCTCGATGTCCACCTTGGGGGCATGACCGGGTTTGACCTGCACGACCGCCTGCTCGCGTCAGGATCCGCTGTTGCCGTCGTGTTCATCACCGCGCACGACGAGGTGCCGACCGTCGAGCTGGAGCGGCGAGCAGGCCCGGACGGGTACCTGCGCAAGCCATTCGACGGAGACCAGCTGCTCGCGCTGGTTCGCCGCGTCGCCCACACCGGGTCCTCGATGTAACAACCCTGTCATCCCGAGCTTGGTTGTCATCCCGAGCGAAGCGAGGGATCCTCAGGTGACCGGTAGAGGGCTCTATCCGGACGATGAAGGTCCCTCGCCTGGCGGCTCGGGATGACATCTCCTAAAACGTCTTGATCTTCCCGCCGTCGATGTCCTTGACGAGATCCTTGAGCCGGCCTCGCACCGCCGCGATCTCGTCGGACGTGAGCCCCAGCTGCAGCGTCGATCCTTTGCGACGGACTCCCTTCCCCGCGTCGAGGTTCGGGCCCGGTGCCGACGCCACATAGTCATTACCCTGCCGCTCGAACTGCGCCACCACCGCGAGCGCTCCCGTTAGACGCTCATCGGTGATGTCGCGAAGCCGCGCGGCCGTCGCGCCGGACACACGCTTCACGCGCATGTACTGCCAGTCCGTCCCGCGATTGCTCGGCGGGCTGTTGAACGCCACGCCATTGTCCACCGCGAACAGTCTCGGGTTCGTCGAGTCAGCCGACACCAGCATGTTGCCCTTGTTCGCGTCCCGGTGCCGGATGAGATAGGTGAGGATGTTGAGATCACCGAGATGGCGCGCGTACACCGAGTCGCGATCGGCGCGCTTCTGGTTGAACACGCCCTCTGCCGTCACGTCGGCAGTCCAGTACTGGAGCGCGACCAGCACCGCGGACGAGCCCTCGAACGTTGGCTCACCCTTCAGTCCTGGCGATGCGGCGAAGACGCTCTGCGGGATCATGCGAAGGGCCGTCGGCGGCACGACGTAGTCGCGCTCGTCGAGAAAGAGCTTCTGCAGCTCATAGGCGGCCGCCTCGTAGCGCGGTTGGTTGTTGAACGCCTCGCCGCCCTGCGGCGCCACGGCCCATTTCACCTCGATTGCCGTCGTGTCGCTGAACGTCAGCAGCACGTGCTCCGTCCTGTCGCCCTTGAATCGCGAGCCTTGCGAAGCGACGGGCTTGAGAGCGCTGTCGCGCAGGAGCGTTTCGACACGCGCCGCGCGCATCTGGATGTTCGCGTCCTGTGGCGCCAGGTCGCGAATCGGCAGCGCCACGGCAATGGCGGCAGTGAGCGCGCGAGTGCAGAGAATTGGCAGGATGCGATAACTCATGGTGGCGGTGCCTGTTGATCGAGGCCACGGTCGGCGACCGGAACGCGCATGGGCCGTGAGTCGGGCGGCACGTCACGCACCGCCAACTCAACGAGCCAGCGGAGGCGCGTGGCCATTCCGCGCAGCAGCGATACAGCGAGATCCGGGTGGTCGTGCAGCAGGTCGCGAAGGTCGCGACGCGTCAGGCGGAGAAGGCGACTCCTTTTCACAACACGGACGTCGAGCCCGATTGGCGTGTCATCCAGGACAGCCAGCGCGCCGACCGCTTCACCCGTTCCCACCGAGCGCGTCGATCGCCCTGGCCGCTCACCGCGAAGCTCGCCGTCGATCACGACGTACATCGCATCGGCCTTCTCCGTGCCGCGCAAAAGCAGCGCACCGGCGTCGGCCTCGACCTCCTTCGCGAGCAGGGCGATGCGTGCCAGGTGATGACTCGGGGTGTCCGCGAAAATCTCCACCCGCTGGAGCAGAAACACTCGTTCGATCACTTCCATCGTCTCACTCCTTGCCCCGTTATCAACGTACGCCGCGCATTGCGCGACCCATGGGTCATCATCCCGTCGGAGCGCCGCGATCGCATCCGCCCGGGTGCCAAAGTCGCCGCGCGAGGCGTGACCGGGGGCCGCGCGAAGAACGGGTTCGAGCCTCCGCATCGCCGGCCGGCTCGCCGACTCTTCGATCAGCTCGAGCGCCTCGGCGCGACGACGGTCGTCGCTTCCGGTGATCGCGCGATAGCACCCATCGACGACGCTTGGGTCGTGAACGATCGCAATCCCATCGAAGATCGCGGCCTGCCGCGCCTGCCAGGCTTCGGCGACCGCCTGCCGGAGCAGCCGGTCGCGATCGCCCGTCGCCCCCTCGCGCAACGCAGCACCGGCGGCTCCGTACCGCTCGGCCGCCTCGAGGTGCCCGGTGATGACCCCTTGCACGGTCGCCTCGTCCACCGTCGTGTCGGGACGCTCGTCGTGCAGGCGCTTGAGTGTGTGCAGCGCGTCGGTGCGCAGCGCGAGCTCGAGGGTTTCGTCGGCCGCGACGCCGAGGAGGGTGGCAGTCGCCTCGGGACCGCCGTATTCACGCAGTCCGTGCACGGCGCTCCGCCGGGCGCTCGAGTCGCTGCCCGAATCCCGTAACGTCGCCACGAGCGCCAGCACGTCGGCCTCGGTATTGCTCGCCGGTGCTCGCTGCCTAACAACTTCCTCCTCCCCGGTCTCGCGGAGCAAAGCTGCGAGCAGCCCTGGTTCCAGCTCTGGTGCCCGAAGGCCGCTGGCGAGCGCCCGAACGTAGGCGCGCCGCTCCGCGACCGCAGCAACGAGCCAGAGGACTGAGAGCACCACGGCCGGCCAGGCCAGTCGCGAGGCGCCTACCGTCGCGATCAGCACGAAGATCACCCCCGCGCTGAGCGCCTTGGCGAGCCCACTCTCGAGACCGACGTCGATCAGCGGCTTCGCCCGCACTCGAACCGCCGCCGAAACCGGCATGTACAGGATCTCGCGCCCCGTTCGCTCGGCCGAGTAGCGAAGCGTGGTTTCGGTCGCCTTTGCAAAGGCCGATGGGCCGAGACCACCGCGCAGGCCGACGAACACGTTTGCGATGACCATGCTGGCCGGAAGCATGAGGAGAGCCGCGCCAACTCCCCACTCCGCGAGCGCCGGCCGAATCGCCGCCGCTGCCACGAGGGGCAGCCACTGGGTTGCCGCGCTGAACTTTCCCTGAAACGCGCTGATCGCGTCGCGGTCGCCGAGCGTCGCCGTTGCGGCGTTGAACTGGTAGTCCACCAGCTGCTTCACGAGGACCGTGAGCACGACGGACACCGCGATGAGCTGTATCTGCCGGTTGCGAACCACCTCGCCGAGCGATGCCCGGTCCGCGCCCGAGACCATGCGCACGCTCGGCTGTAGCTCGGACGTCCGCTCGCCCAGCACCCGTGGAATGGCGGCGGCAAACACGGCGGTGAGGACGGCGGCGACGAGCAGCAGGTTAGCCACGCCGATCACGGGCGAGAGGAATCCAGTGACTGCGCCGCCCACAGCCGCCCCCACGGAGCCGGCGGCGACGATGACCGGAAACGCCTTCTTCGCGCTGAGAGGGTCGAGCAGCGTGTTGGCTGCCAGGAAGAATTGCGAGACGAGAATGCCGGCGAACAGGTCGTGCCAGGCATAGAACAGCACCCCGAACACCACGCCGCCCGGAAACAGGGCGCGAAACACGAGCAGGTTCGCGGCGAAAAACCCCGCGATCGCCGGCGTTAGGCGTTCCTGCGGAACCCGAGCCGCCAGGCGGCCGAACGGCACGACGGCGACCGCAACCAGTGCGCTCGCTACATATACCTTGTAGAACCCCTGGCCGCCGAGAGCGCCCAGGACGAGCGCGTTCCGAACCGGATGCAGCATCCCCACCGCGCACACGACGAGCAGATAGAGCGAGGTGAGTGCGACAACGCGCGATCGAATCATTCGCTCACCGGTCGGATGCCGCGCTTGCCGCGCCGCCCAGAGCGCGCGGTCGTCTCGCAGAGTGTCGGGCCTGTCCCACACGGGACATTGGACCTTGGGCTAGCGATCTGGTCGGCATGGGAAGGCCCCGCACGCGCTCTCTCGCGCCGTTGAGCTGATGGCTGATAGCTGATAGCTGCCGCCCGAAGGGCGGCTAAGGTGTAATGGCCGCCCCACCACAACGTGCTCATCGTGGCCCTATCGGATCAGTCACGACCGTTAACAAAGAGAGAGTTCGCGGATGCGCGTTGGCCTCGCAGTTCCCATCGCGGTATTGTGTGCGACCGCCGTCGTCCCCAGTCGCACTGCTCGAGCGCAGGCCGACGATGAGTGGCATGTCTCGCTCACGCCTTACGCATGGCTCGCCGGGTTGAGCGGCCGGATCGGCTTCGCCGGCGGGATCGCGGATGTCGATCTCGGCGCCGGTGACGTTCTAAGCCACACCGATATCAGTGTCTCGGCGCTGCTGGAGGCGCGGCGCAACCGATGGCTGGTTCGCCTGAACACGACGTACATGTCCATGAGCGACCGAAAGGCCGTCGAGGAGGGCTCCGAGAGCACCGTCATATTCGAGCACAACCAGACTATCCTCGAGCCGGAGCTCGGGTATACCATCCTCCCGGCGGACTGGGGCGGAATCGATCTGCTCGCAGGAGGGCGTTACTGGCACCCCAAGGTGGACGTGTCGGCGGATTCCCCTGGAGGAGATGTGGGGATCGCCACCGGAAGTCGGTCCTGGATCGACGGTATTGGTGGTCTCCGCGTGCGATTCAACCCGGCCGAGCGTTGGCATCTGTCGGCCAAGGGAGACGTCGGCGCCGGCGGCTCGAATCTGACCTGGCAGGCCATCGGAGGCGTCGGTTATGATCTCTCGCACTGCTGTTCGATCGATGCCGCCTACCGGCACCTCGATATCGACTACGATCGCGATCAGCTCGTGAACGACAGCTACCTGTCCGGGTTCGCGCTCGGACTCGGCATCCGCTTCTGACGTATGAAGAAACGTATGAAGCTGGAGGGGCCATGGTACGAGAATGGATTGTCGCCGCCGTCGCAGGTCTGACGATCGGCGCCGCGGCCTGCGCGACGAAACACGCGTCCGGCGCGGCGACGCCGCGTGAGCAATTGATCGTCACAGTAAACAACTCGAACTACATGGACGTGGATGTATTTGCCGTGCGCGGGCGGACGCGCACGCGCGTTGGTTCGGTGACGGGATTGACCACGGCGACGTTCAACGTGCCAGCCGAAATCGCGCCCGACGGCAATCTGCAGTTGCTGATCGATCCCGTCGGCAGTAATTCCACGTACACGACCGAAACGATTACGGTCAACCCGGGACAGCACGTCGAGCTCACAGTCGCCCCGGTGCTCCGCATGAGCAGATTCAGCGTATGGTCGCAGTGACCCGCACGACTCGCGTTAGGTTGCACACGGCCGCACCGTGCGTGCGTCGGGGGTTGCTCCAAAGTCCAATGGGACATCCCCCCCTTGAACGGCATTCTCCCGAAAACCGCAGTGCCGATCCGTGTCGAGCAGAGGCGACAGCATGACCAATTCGCTGAGCAGTCTTCACCCCAACGAGCTCGAGCGCGAAGGATCGGTCGATGCGGTTACGGGAAACATGGTGTGGATCCCCGGTGGCACGTTTCGGATGGGATCCGATCGGCATTACGTGGAAGAAGCACCCGCGCACCGTGTGAGCGTGGACGCGTTCTGGATCGACCGGTTCCCGGTGACGAACGATGAGTTTCGCCGCTTCGTCGAAGACACCGGGTACGTCACGTTCGCCGAGCTCGAGCCGAACGCGGCAGACTATCCGGGTGCCCTGCCCGAGATGCTGTACGCCGGCTCGCTCGTGTTCACGAAGCCGCCGGTGCGGGTAAGCCTCGAGAACTCCCATCAGTGGTGGTCGTACCTGCGCGGCGCGCAATGGCGCCACCCACGTGGCCCGTCCAGCACGCTGGACGGCCTGGGACGTCACCCGGTCGTGCACATCACGTTAGGTGACGCCTCCGCCTACGCCGCGTGGGCCGGCAAGGAGCTGCCGACGGAAGCCGAATGGGAGTTCGCCGCGCGCGGCGGCCTCGATGGTGCCGAGTTCGCCTGGGGCGACGAGCTCACGCCGGGCGGATCCCACATGGCCAACACATGGCAGGGCGAGTTCCCGTGGCAGAACGAGCAGCGCGACGGCTACGAGCAGACGTCGCCCGTGGACGCCTTCCCGCCTAACGGGTACGGTATCCAGGACATGATCGGCAACGTCTGGGAGTGGACCACCGACTGGTACCGACCCCGCCACGCGAAGGACCGGGTGAAGGCCTGCTGTATTCCACACAATCCGCGCGGCGGGAGCGAAGACGCGAGCCGCGATCCTCGGGACGCCGCACGCGTGCCACGCAAGGTGCTCAAGGGCGGTTCCCATCTCTGCGCGCCGAACTATTGCCGGCGCTATCGTCCGGCTGCTCGATTCCCGGAACCCATCGACACGTCCGCCTGCCACGTCGGATTTCGATGCGTCGTCCGCGTGCGTGAGACCTGATTCACCATGAACGCCGAACCACGAGGCACTCGACGAATGGAGAGCGCGTTCGAGCCTGAGCGGCGGGCGCTGGCAGCCTGACCGAATGAACCACGTGCCCGCCGTGCGTTCAGTCCCTCGTTCCAGCGTCGCCGTGCCGAGAGCCGTCGATGTTCCCGACGTGCTCCGGAGTGTGCGCAACGGCGCGGCGTTCGCCGTGTGCTACGCCGCGGCCGGCCGGTTCGCGGACGCCGCCATCTCCACGGTGGAGCTGCCAGCGGCGGTGTTCGTACCCGGCGCGCTCGTGCTCACCGCCCTCCTGCTCACTCCGCTGGCCCGTTGGTGGACCATCCTCGTGGCTGCGCTCGTCGGGCACTGGCTGGCAACGATCGGCCAGGGCGCGTCGATCGGGGTGGTGCTAGGATCATTCACCATCGACACCACGGCCACCGTCCTCGCCGCGGCGCTGATCCGAAACTACGTCGACCTGGAGTGGGGTCTGAGCGCGCTTCCCTCCATCGGCGTGTTTGCGGTCATCACGGTCGCCGCCCCGTTGGTTGCGCTACTCGGTTCGGCCGCGCTGTTCCAGATCGAGGCACCGCTCGATCCGACCAATCCCAATGGCTTCGCTGACCCGTCGACCGCCTGGGCCGCGTGGCTGATTGCGGTGCTCGCGCACACGCTCGCGTACATGACCGTTGTGCCGGTGGGGCTGGCAAGCCACGCCGCGCTCACCGAGGCCTTCACGCAATCCCGGCGCGTCGTTCGCTGGACACGGGCCGTCGAAGCGGTCCTGCTCGCGGCTGCGGTCACGCTCGTGAGCGCCACGGTTTTCGAGCCGGTGCCCGGCCATCCGATCGCCCAGGTGATCCTGCTGTTCACACCGGTACCGCTGGTACTGTACGCCGCGCTTCGGTTTGGACTGGCCGGCGCGGCGCTCGCCCTGTTCATCACCGCGTGCGGCGCGATGCGAGGCGCGATGAACGAGGCCACCGTGATTCGGGCCACGCCCGTCGGCCTTGGCGTCGTCGTGCAGCAGCTCCTCTTTCTCGCGATCTCCACGCCGCTCCTGTTCCTCGCTGCGGCGATCGACGAGCGCCGGCGCGCTGCCGGAGAGCTGGCCGCACGCGATGCGCGGTACGCGATAGCCACTGAAACAGGCCGTGTGTTCGTCTACTCGTACGAGCCGGCCTCGGGCGCCGTGCAGATCGATTCGTCGTTAGGCGAGCTGCTGCGCCTGGCGCCCGTCGAGCTGCAGTCGCCCACCTGGTGGTGGCGCCAGGTGCACCCCGACGACGCAGGCACCCTGCAGCGGGCGTGGAGCGCCCGCGCCGAGAGCCCATTCGGCACGAGCGCCGCGGGCGCGACGGACTTCCGATTACTGGACCGCGACGGCACCGTCCGGTGGTTCCGTGACCGGCCCGCGCCGTTCCACCTCGCGTCCGCGGATTCATCGGCGACCGTCGTCGGAACGGTGGCCGATATCACCGAGCTCCGCGACGCCGAGCAGATCGCCGCCCAACGGAGCCGCGAGCTCGCGCATGTCGCTCGCACGACCGTGGTGGGCGAGCTCGCCGCCGCGCTGGCGCACGAGATCCGCCAGCCTCTCACCGCGATCCTGATCAACTCGCAAACGGCCATGCGCGTGCTCGACGCGAAGACGAGCGACCCGGACGCCGTGCGCGAGATCCTCCAGCAGCTCGCCGCCGACGGGCGTCGCGCCAGCGAAGTCGTGCAGCGCGTGCGCGCGTTCGCGAAGAAAGGCGACGTCGAGCGCGGCCCGATCGACCTCAACGCGATGCTCCGCGAGGCTGTGCAGCTCGTCCGTCACGACACGATCCGCCGGCGTGTCGAAATCCGCTTCGCCCTCACGCACGAATCGCTCGTCGTCATCGGTGACCGCGTGCAGCTGCAGCAGGTCGCCCTGAACCTCGTGCTCAACGCCCTCGAGGCGCTCGCGGACCGCCCGCTCGGCGCCGAACGCCTCGTGCTCATCGAGACGGCCCGCGCCGCGACTCACACCGCCATCGTGACCATTCGGGACACAGGCCCGGGCATCGCGCGCGAACGCCAGGCTGCGATCTTCGAGCCGTTCATCACCTCGAAGCCGAACGGACTCGGCGTGGGATTGTCGATCAGCCGCACGATCGTCGAGGCACACGGCGGGGTGATCTGGTGCGAAAGCGATCCGGCCGTCGGCGGCGCTGCGTTCATGGTGGCTTTCCCGTTAGGCAACGGCCGCCCGGCCTGACCGGTTACGCCGTCGGGACCGCGGCCATCGCGCCGGGTGCCCCGGCCGCAGCGATCGCGGCTCCCGGCAGGAGCACGTGAAACGTCGCGCCGCCGCCGCTGTTGTTGACCGCCCACATGCGGCCACCGTGTGCGTCCACGATCGAGCGGCAGATCGCGAGCCCGAGCCCGAGGCCGTGTCGTTTGGACGTCACGAACGGCTGGAACACTGCATCGATCGGTTCCATGCTGATCCCCGTGCCGCTGTCCGAGATGGAGATGCGAACGGCGCCCCCGCGAGCCGCCGTCGTGATCACGAGGGCCCGCGTGGTCGGTGATTTGTCCGCCATCGCATCGCACGCGTTGACGATCAGGTTGAGCAGGACCTGATGCAGCTGCACCCGATCGGCCTGCACCTGCGGGAGCGATGGCGCCAGTCGGGTCGAGACCACGACGGCGCGCTGAATCAGGTCGCTGCGCGCCAGCTCCAGCGACTCGGTTACGAGATCGTTAGCCGGCACCGTCTGCGGATCGGTCTCGTCCTTCCGGATGAGCGCCCGCACGCGCTGGATGACCGCGCCCGCCCGCCGGTCGTCCGATACGATATCGTCGAGAATCGCCTGCAGCTCCACCCGGTCGACGTCGTCGTGGGCGAGCATGCGCTGCGCGGCCCGCGCATTCGCGAGGATCGCCGCGAGCGGCTGGTTGAGCTCATGCGCCAGGGCGCCTGAGAGCTCACCGAGCAGCGCGACACGTCCCAGGTGCGCGAGCTCGCTCCGCTGCACCGCGATCTCCCGCTCGGCGCGCTGACGCTCGGTGATGTCACGGACCATGATGATGAGGCACGGCTCGCCGGCCACCTCCACTGTCTCCGCGGCCAGGACGGCCCGGAGGATCGTGCGGTCCCTGTGCCGCATGTCGAGCTCGTACTCGCGCACGTAGCCCCGCGTTCGCATGAGCTCCGCGATCAGATCCCGGTCACGCTCGCTCGCGAACACGTGCAGCTGATCGATCGTCCGCCCCATGGCGTAGACGCGCGAATACCCGAACATCGCCTCCCAGCGATCGTTGAGCTCGAGGACCCGTGAATCCGGCTGGCTCGCGATCGCGATCGCGTCGAGACTCGCGCGGAACGCCTTCGAGAACCGCTCTTCGGACGCGCGGAGGGCCTTTTCGACTTGCCGGCGCACGTCGACCTCCTGACGAAGCGTCAGGTTGGCCCGCGAGAGCTCCGTCGTCCGCTTCGCGACGTGCGTCTCGAGCTCCGAACGAAGTACGCGCAGGTTCCATTCGCTCTCCCGAAGGGCGTGTTCCGCGCGCTTGTGGTCGTCGATGTCCGTCGCCGTGCCATACCAGCGGACGATCGCGCCGGACTCCTCACGCACAGGAAGTGCTCGCGCGAGGTGCCACCGGTAGGTCCCGGCCTTGGCGGACCAGACGCGGCCCTCGTACTCGTGCGGCCGCCCCGCCCTGACATTCCCGAGCCACGTCTCGTAGCACCCGACCCGATCGGACGGGTGAATCGCATCGAGCCACGTGTCGGCGTGCACCTCACCGTTAGGCGTGCCCGTGAGCTCGTACCACTTGCGGTTGAAGTAATCGATCGTGCCGTCCGGCTTGGCCGTGAAGACGACCTGCGGCATCGCATCGGCCAGCACGCGAAGCCGCGCCTCGCTCTCGCGAAGCGATGCCTCGCTGCGGACCGCCGCTTCGGCGTCCTTGCGCGCGGTGATGTCGGTGTTGACCCCGAGCATGCGCAACGGATGTCCCGCCTTGTCGCGCACGACGGTTCCCTTCCCGAGCATCCACCGAATCGTCCCGTCCGGCCGAATCGTCCGGAACTCGACCTCGTACGGCTTGGCATGGTCTACGGCCTGCGACACCGCTGTCCGGACAACCTGGCGGTCCTCGGCCACCATGGTCTCGAAAAAGGCTTCCTGGGCAACCTTCCCGTTCCCATCGCTTCGAATCCCGAACATCGCCGGCATGTTCTCCGACCACGTTCGTCCGCCGCCGACCAAGTCCCAGTCCCACGCCCCGACCTGCGCCGCGCCTAACGCGAGGTTGAGCCACTCCCCGGTGCGACGTGCCTCGCTCACGGCGCGCGCGCGCTCGCGAATGGCCGCCGCAAGCGCCATGAGCGGAACGTAGGTGACGATCAGGAACAGCTGGAGCGAGAGCACGTTGTCGCCGACCGCGCGGCCAACGAATGGGCCCCGGCCGTGGATTGCCCCCCAGACGGAAAGGAGCGCGAACACGAGCAGGCATCCGCTCGCACCGCCCGGGCCGAATCGAACGGCCGCCCAGAGGAGAAATGGCAGCGGCGCGTAGAGCAGCGCCGGGCTTTCGTGGACCCCCACCATGGGACGCGCGAACACCAGCGCGCACACGAGCAGCAAGCCGCCCACGAGCGCGCTCGCTTCCAGCATGCGCCGCGGCGAAACGGACCGGAGCGAGAGCCTCTG
>Ga0075423_10001801_pt1 | contig 19152 bp, 17 predicted proteins | sample SoiMethybrSBSTD2_FD_80114 | JGI IMG/M metagenome (GOLD analysis project Ga0075423, IMG submission 80114) | Bulk soil microbial communities from a Populus tree surrounding site in Tennessee, USA - Soil MetaG P. TD hybrid SBSTD2 | ecosystem: Environmental > Terrestrial > Soil > Tree plantation...
ATCGTGGCCGAGGGGAGGTACGATGAGGTGTTGGGGGTGCACATGATCGGCCCGCGATCGACCGAGCTCATCGCGGAAGCCGTCGTGGCGCTCCGGCTCGAGTGCACAGTGGAAGAGCTGATCAAGACGATTCACGCTCATCCGACGTTTTCGGAGGCGGTCGGAGAAGCCGCGCATGCACTACACGGAGCTGCTATCCACTTGTAGAGCGGCGGCGTTAGCGGCCGCGCGCACGCGCCAGCTGAAGCCCGCGCTCTACGACGAACCATGACCGAAGTCACGATGCCGCAGATGGGCGAATCGATCGCCGAGGGGACGATCGTTCGCTGGATCAAGAAGGTCGGCGACAAGGTCGACCGCGACGAGCCGCTGTTCGAGATCTCGACCGATAAAGTCGACGCCGAGATCCCGTCGCCTGCCGCAGGTGTACTCAGCGAGATCAAGGTCCAGGAAGGCGAGACCGTTCCGGTCAACAGCGTGGTCGCCGTGATCGGTGAAGCTGGTGCCGTCGCAGCCGTGCCGCCCGCCGCCTCGTCGCGCGCGCCCGAACGTCCTGCGCCTTCATCCGGGTCGCGAGGTTCAGTGGTTGCCATCAGCGACGCGCCGCAGAAGCGATCGACCGCACCGTCCGCGGCCGCGCCCGCAGCTCCGAGACCAGCCGCCGAAACCCATCGCGACGACAACCGCCGCGTGCGATCGTCTCCGCTCGTTCGCCGAATTGCTCGCGAACACAACGTGGATGTGTCGACGATTTCGGGCTCTGGGCTCGGTGGCCGGGTGACCAAGAACGACATTCTTGGCTACGTGAAGAATCAGGAGTCGGCGCCGGCACTCGCGCCTGAGCCCTCAACCCTGTCGCCTGGCCCAGCCCCGATTCCCGATTCCCGCCCTTCGACTATCGCTCAGGGCGCCCCGAGCATCGTCGAGGGGCGTGTCCCGATTCCTTCACCGCCAGTGTCTCGTGCATCGGGCGACCGCGTCGAGCCGCTGTCAGTGATGCGCAAGAAGATCGCCGAGCACATGGTGCTCAGTCGACGTACGTCGGCGCACGTCCACTCGGTGTTCCATGTCAACTTCTCGACCATCGCGCGCATCCGTCAGCAGAAGAAAGCCGAGTACGAGCAGCGCGGCATCAAGCTCACTTACATGGCGTTCATCACGCAGGCCGTGATCGCCGCGCTGCGCAAGTTCCCGGTCGTGAACGCCTCGCTCGACGGCGACAACATCGTCTATAGGAGCGACATCAACATCGGCATCGCTGTTGCGCTGGAGAGCGGTCTCATCGTGCCGGTGATCAAGCACGCCGACGAGAAGAACCTGCTTGGCCTCAGCCGCTCGATCGCCGATCTCGCCGATCGCGCGCGGAGTAAACAGCTCAAGCCCGACGACGTGCAGGGCGGCACGTTCACGATCACGAACCCGGGTCAGTTCGGATCGCAGTTCGGTCTGCCGATCATCAATCAGCCGCAGGTGGCGATTCTTGGCGTCGGGACGATCGAGAAGCGACCTGTGGTCGTGGACGATGCCATTGCGATCAGGACGATGGCGTATCTGACGCTGGGCTACGACCATCGTCTTGTCGACGGCGCCACCGGCGATCAGTTCATGGCCGAGATCAAGCAGCAGATCGAACACTTCGACGCCAATCAAGCCTGAATCGACGCATGCGTGACTTGGAAGTACGGCGCCTCGGGGTGGTCGGCTACGAGGAGGCGCTCGCGCTGCAGCGGCGTCTGGTCGAAGAGCGCAAGGCGGAACGCGTTCCCGATCTGCTCCTGCTGCTGCAGCATCCGCCGGTGATCACGCTCGGCGTCAAAGGCGACGGCGGTCGAGCCAACATCGTTGCCACGCCGGAGCGGCTCGATGCGCTCGGCATCAGCATTCACGAGACCGGCCGCGGCGGCGACGTGACGTATCACGGGCCGGGGCAGATCGTCGGCTATCCGATTGTCGACCTGCGTCCCGATCGCTGCGACGTGCATCGCTATGTGCGCGACGTCGAGGACGTGATGATCCGCGTGTGCGCCGACTACGGTGTCCGCGCGGGACGGATCAAAGGCCTCACGGGTGCGTGGGTGGAAGCCGAGAAGATCGGGGCGATTGGCGTACGCATCGCACGGTGGATCACGAGCCACGGCTTCGCGTTCAACGTCAGCACCGATCTCGACCACTTCCGCCTGATCGTTCCGTGTGGCATCAGCGACCGAGGTGTCACGTCGCTGGAGAAGGCGACCGGCCGGCGCGTCTCGATTGCCGAAGTCGAGGACACGTTTGTGCGGCGCTTCGCGGAGACGTTCGAGCGACGGGTTACGAGCGACCTTCCTGCAGCGGCGTCGGCGTAGCTCGCGACAGCAACGCCTCGCCCACACCGCGCCCCACGACGGTGGCCACCTCGATTCGCACGTCTTTCCACGTGACCACATCACCCTTTTGAGCAGGGCGGCCGAGCATCAGCAGCACGAGACCGCTGATCGTCGTCACGCGATCGTGCTCGAGCGGCCAATCGAGCGTCTTGCTAATCTCGTCGAGACGAACCGTACCGCGCACCCTGACGCGGCCGTCCGGCTCCCTCATGATCGCCGCGCGTCCGCGGCCCTCCTCGATGGCCCGACGACCTCCTCGAAGAGGTCCTCCATCGTGACCAGACCGGCGGTGCCGCCGTGTTGATCCATCACCACCGCCATCTGCGCCCGGTAGCGTCGCATCGCCTTCAGGACTTGATCGACCGGCGTGGGTCCGGGCACGTACGGCAGTTCGCGCGCATCGCGCGCGGTCACCGCCCGATTCGAGATCAGATGGCGCAGCACTTCTTTGATATGCAGGCTGCCGATGATGTGATCGAGATCGCCGCTGTAGACCGGGTAGCGCGTATGCGCCTGCGACCGGACGATCGCGCGCAGCTCGTCGGGCTCGCAGCCGACCGGAATACCTGTCAGCAACACGCGCGGCACCATCGCTTCTCCGGCCGTGCGATCGCCGAACTCGAACAGGTCGCGCAGGATTTGACCCGCTTCGCCTCGCAGGAGACCGCCCTCCTGGCTCTCCTGCACGATGTACTGCAGGTCCTCCGGCGTGTGATACCGCTCACCCTCCACTTGCTGACGGCGGATGCCGAACAGGTGCAGCAGTCCGTTCGCGATCGCGTTGAGCGGAACGATCAGCGGCATCAGCACGCGCTCGAGGATCTCGACGAACGGCGTCAAGTAGATCGCCGTTCGCTGAGCGGCTTGCAGTGCAAGCGCCTTCGGCACCATCTCGCCGATCACGATGTGCAGGTACGTGAGTACCGCCACTGCGACGACGCTGGCCACGGTGTGCGCGGCGATCCATCGCGACGCGCCGAGGGGTTCGAGCCCGGCGGCGATGCGGTCTGCGAGCCAGTGCTCGCCGTACATGCCGAGCCCGAGGCTTGCAGCGGTGATGCCGACTTGTGTGGTGGCAATGTACCGATCCTGCAGTCGCGGACTCTCGAGAATCCGCAGCACACGCCGCGCGAGCACGCTGCCCTGCGTGACCATGTGCTCGATGCTGGCGCGTGGCGCGCCGACGATCGCGAACTCGGCGGCGACGAACAGGCCGTTGACGAGCACGAGCAGCACGATGATCGCGATGGGGATGAGCACGTCCATCATGCCGACGTCTCGCCCGAAGATGGCTGCACAGGCACCGCAATCACCGATTCGAGCACGCGGTTGGCAACACGCTCGACCTCGAATTCATAGCCGTCGATCGTCACCCGCTCGCCGGTCACCGGGAGATGACCGAGCGCGGCGGTCACCATTCCACCGACGGTCGCCGCGTCGGTATCCCACTCGGTGTTGAGCGCCGCCGCCGCATCATCCACGGCCATCGCACCCGGCAGACGTGTGCGCCCCTCCGAGAGGCGCTCTGCCACCGGACCACCGCCCTTGAACTCGTCGCCCACCTGGCCGAGCAGCTCCGACAGCACGTCTTCGAGCGTCAACAATCCGGACGTTCCGCCGAATTCGTCGACGACCAGGGCTTGATGCGATCGCCGCTCGCGCAGTTCGCGCAGCACGCGATCGGCGCTGATGCTTTCGTGAATGCTCGGAACCGTACGAATCAGGCTGGCGAGGGTCGCTTGACTGCCGCCTGACACATACCAGCGCACGAGATCTTTGGTGTGCAGCACGCCGACGATGTTGTCGAGGCTCTCGCGATAGACCGGCAGCCGAGAGTACGGGCTCTGCGCCATGATGCCGATCGCCTCGTGCAGCGGCGTCGCGATGTCGAGCGCCGCGATTCTCGTGCGCGGCACCATGAGCTGCTTCGCTTGTTTGAGGTTCAGCCGAAGCGCACGCTGCAGGCGACGATGTTCGTCGGGCTCGAGCAGTCCTCCGTCGCGGCTCTCGGCGATCAGCAATTCGATCTCCTCGGGCGCGTGAATGTGCCGATGCGCTGGCAGCGGTGCGCCGAGCAGACGGAGGAACCATCCGCCGGTGTTGTTCAGCACGATGCTGAACGGCCGGTAGATCCAGAGTGATCCCAGCATCGGGATCGACGTGTAGAGGGCGAGCTGAGTGGGGTACTGGAGCGCGAGCGATTTCGGCACGAACTCCGCGAACACGGCCTGCGCCACGGTGAGCGTCAGCAAGACGACCACCGCAGACGTGGACTGCGCCGCGAGTTCTTGCAGCCCACCGAGTTGCGCGAACGTCGGCGCGAGCCAGACCGCAAACGTCGACTGAGCGTAGGCACCGAGCACGAGGCTCGACACCGTGATGCCGATCTGCGAGGCCGCGAGATAGCGGTTCAGTGCCGCGGGCGATTGCAGGACCGGCATCAGCCACGCGGCGAGCGGATTCCCGTCGGTGGCGAGTTGTTGGATTCGGCTGCGCCTGACGCTGACCGCCGCGAATTCGGCGGCGACATACAGCGCGTTGATCAGGATGAGGGCGCTGACGACGAGGATGGCCGCAAGGACCATTGAGAGGCCCAGTACTTAGCATCGATTTCGCCTGGGGGCACAACTTGTTCGGGCACAGCCATTTCGGCCTGTTAGCTCGGCCATGGGAATAAGACCGAAATGGTCGGTGTTCTCTCCTGCAGAGGAAAAAATGGAGAGGACCCAGGACCGACTGCTCGTCAGCCGCTTGCAGGCAGGCGACCCCAGTGCCGTTCAGGAATTGGCCGAAACGTATGGCCCGAGGATTCTGCAGCTGGCCATGCGCCACATGAGGAATCGCGAGGACGCTGAAGAGGTGACCCAGGACGTACTCCTGAAGGTCCACCAGAAAATCGGTCTCTTCAGGGGCGACGCCGCCCTGTCGTCCTGGATCTACCGGATCACGTTCAACACCGCGATGTCGCGGCTGCGGCACGAACGCACCGCACGGGTGGCGTCGGAAGAGCGCGATCGCGCGCTGGCGCGCATCGAGAATGGTGAACTGCCGGCGCCGCGCGAAGCCGCGGATTGGTCGCACATGCCCGATGAAGAGCTGCTTCGCGTGCAGCTCCGCGACGCGTTCGATGCGGCCGTTGCCGATCTACCGGAGATCTATCGCGTGCCGGTCGTGCTGCGCGATATCCAAGGGCTGACCACCGAGGAGGCGAGCTCTCGTTTGAAGGTAAAAGATCAAACGCTGAAGTCGCGGCTGCATCGTGGACGGCTGCTGCTCCGCGAGCGGCTGCAGGCGTTCAAGGATGGCCTCACGATGCATCGTCCGACGCCGGCATTCGGGTAATCGCGCACCCTGACGCGTGCGCTCTACGAGCGCTGATCCCTACCTGAATTCGGGCCGCGTGGGTCTTTCCGCGATCTGCGCGGCTAGTTCCAACGCCAACGTAGCAACGCGCTTGGTACCGAGCGCGTCGATCTTGTCCCAGTCGTCGGTCGGTCGATGGTAGTCGGCGTGGAAGCCGGTGAAGAAGTTGATCGCCGGCACACGCCGCACTGCGAAGTTGAAATCGTCGCTGCGTCCGGCGCCCGGTCCCTGCCGTTCGATCGTCAGTCCCTCGCCCATCGCCTGCGCAGCCGCTTTGAGGTTGGCCTCCATCGACGGTGACACCTCGATGCCGCTGATGTCGACCGCGCCTCGCGCGCGACCGACCATATCGAGGTTGAGCATCGCCACGGTGTCGGCCATCGGCATCACCGGGTGCTCCGCGTAGTAGGCGGATCCCAGCAGGCCGCGCTCTTCGCCTGCAAACGCGACGAAGACGAGCGTACGCGGAAAGCGTGCGCGCTGCGCGGTAGCGGCGCGCGCGATCTCGATGATCGAGGCTGTGCCTGAGGCGTTGTCGTCGGCGCCGTTGTGGATTTCACCGGTTCGTTCCGGGGACATCGAGAGATGACCGCCGAGACCGACGTGATCGTAGTGCGCGCCAATCACGATCGCTTCCTTCGCTCGTGCCGGATCGCTGCCCGCGAGCACGCCGATGACGTTGCGAACCGTACGGCGGTTCTTCGAGAGCTGCTCGGTGTAATCGACCGTCGCGCCGCGCAGCACTTCCGATCGCGGCACCAGATCCATGTCGATCAAGCGCGCCGCGGCGTCGAGTCGCCACGCGTCGAGGAACGGCTGCAGCTCGTCTCGCCGCACCCGCAGCACGGGAAAGCCGACGTCCTCGGCATCGGGATCGCCGTTGAAGACTTTGTACGGCGCTTCATCGATGCGGTGCGATGGATCGGAGACGACGAACAACGCCCGCGCCCCTTTGCTGCGCGCGAGTGCGGCCTTGGCCTGCAGCGTGGTCTGCGGCATCGGACGCACGCCATTCAGACGGCTGTTCGTGTCGTGTTCCTGTGGCTCGTGACTGAAGATGAGGACCGCTTTGTCCTTCACATCGACGCGACTGTAGTCGTCGTATCCGATGTCGGGTATCGCAAGGCCGTAACCGGCGAACACCAGCGGCACGTGCTGCAGCTGCACCGACGGCAACGTGTCGCTGCCCGGTGCGGAGAGCGGGTAGTAACTCGTGCCGAGTACGAGGCCGACCTTCTTGCCTTGATACTCGAACGAGAGGGCGTTGCCTTTTCCGACAGTGAGCCCGGCGATCAACTCGAACGGTTGGAACCAGCCTTCGCCTTCTCCGGGAGCGAGGCCTGCGGTCTTGAACTGCTGCGCCACGTAATCGCCGGCGCGTTCGAGTCCTTCGCTGCCGTTGGCGCGGCCTTTGAGATCGTCGGAGGCGAGGAACTTGATATGTGTGAGCAGGGCGTCGGCATCGATGCCGGGATCACCCCCTGCGGCGGCGGCCGCGAGCGCAAGCACGAGGGTGATCAGCAGCTTTCGCATCGATCGATCCTATCGCGATCCGTCAGGCGCCAAGCGCGGTCTCGAGCCGGACCCGTTCACGCGTATTCAGCGTAGGAACACGGGTCTGCACGATTCCAGAGGTGGACACCACAGCCGGAAGCGTGCCGACGCGGCCTCTCACCCCGAACTCACCGCCCAGCACCGTGAGCACGCAGAAGGCGCGCCGCGACGACCTGATCACGGCATCGACCACTCTCGCTGCCGCCGCGCCAAGCGCGAACGGACCCGGCGGCCAGAGTCGCGCCACGCGCGCGTCGATGCGCGTCAGCTGCACCTGCGTCAGGACCTGCTCGATTGCGTAGCCGCCGATCGATGCGTCGCTCCACGGCACCACGAATCCAGCCGGCGGCGCACCCAGCATCGTCACGCTGACTTCAGCAGGAGAGCATCCCGCTTCCATCGCGACGATGGCTCGCGTCGCGGCGACCAGAGCCTCGGGTGCCGAGCCGATCAGACGCTCGCGCTTCACGCCGGCCTCTCGCGCGGCATGCTGCATCGCTCCCGCCTGTGCGCTGCCGGCGCAGACGAGCGGCGCCGTTCCGAGATACGGGATGAGACGCTGAATCAACGCCAGTGCTTCGTCACCCCGCCACTCAGACGACGTACGTCCGGCGCGGTCGGCGATCACGCACACATCGCAGGCCGTAACCCGGCTGAGATCGGCGGTGCCCTCGAGACGAGTATGAAATCCGGCGATCGCTCCCGCCTGCTGGATGTCCAGCGCCTTCCCCGAGGCCACGCCGGCCGCATCGTCGACGATCAGCACGCGAGCGACACACTCGGTGCGTGCCAGCGCATCGGCGCACGCGCCGCCAAGTTCTCCGGCGCCGATGATGCACACAGTCCGGGTCATGTGGTGCAGTATTCTAGAGCCCCTGCGACAAATGAGGGCGAGCGAATGCCGGCCTCATTTGTGGCAGGGGCTCAGGTTCGTCACGATGGCACTCACGGGGAAGGTGGCATTCATCACCGGCGGCTCGCGTGGAATCGGTCTGGCGACGGCGAAGGCCTGTGTCGCCGAGGGCGCGTCCGTTGCGATTACCGGCACCGATCAGTCGCATCTCGATGCCGCCGCCGCTGCCCTTGGCACTGCAGCGATTGCCCTGCGTGCTGACGTCCGGCGCTACGACGATGTGGAGCGTGCGATCACGTCGGTGGTCTCACGCTTCGGGCGTCTCGATGTGCTGGTGAACAACGCCGGCGTAGGCGTGTATCGCCCTGTCGCCGACATGACGGTCGACGAGTGGCATCGCATCTTCGAGACGAACGTGAGCGGTGTGTTCTACTGCTGTCACGCCGCGCTCCCGCACTTGAAGACGCACGCCGGCTGGATCATCAACATCGGCAGCCTGTCGAGCACCGGCCCATTCGCCAACGGCGCTGCGTACTGCGCGTCGAAGGCCGCGGTCGACACGTTCAGCAACGCGCTGATGCAGGAAGTGCGCTACGACGGCGTGCGGGTGGCATGCGTGCTGCCGGGATCGGTCAACACCGGCTTCGGCGGCCGTGCAAACACCAAGTCGGAATGGTCGCTGCAGCCCGAGGATGTCGCCGAGGCGATCGTCGATCTCGTCGCGCATCCACCGCGCAGTATGCCCAGTCGAGTCGAGATACGTCCGGCGCAACCACCACGCAAATCCTGATGTCGGCGTTCGATAAGCACCACGACGAGCTCGAGAAGCACGAACTGATGATGGGGCGTACGCGAGGGCGCCTCGCCGTCGCGCTCGATCTGCTCACCGATGCGCTCGCGATGGTCGGTCAGCACGGCGTGTACTGTCAAAGCGCGCGCACACCCGGGCGGCCGACGATGGATATCGCGCTGGTGTTGGAGCAGATCGGCGATGCGAAGGAACTGGTGCAGAGCGTGATCGAGGTCGAGCGATCGTGAATACCTCGATTCCGCCCGGGGCAGGCAGTGGCTCGCTGGGATCGATCGCGCACTACAACCTGCTCGAGCAGCTGGAGCCGGCCGGTCCCGGGGATCTCTATCGTGCGCGCGACACCGCGAAAGGTCGAACGGTGGCGGTGCGTCTATTGCCTGCGGACTTCACGTCCGACCGCACGACGTTGATCGACACGGCGCGCGCACTCACCGTACTCTCGCACCCCAACGTCACGACGCTTTTCGATGTTGGTGAGCACGAGGGCCGCATCTTCCTCGCGTTCGAATTCCAGAAGGGACAGTCGCTGCGCGCCGAGGCAGCGGGACGTCCAATGAACGTGCGGCGGGCCGTCGAGATCGCGATTCAGATAACTGATGCGGTCGCGGATGCGCACTCGCAAGGGTTCGTGCACGGCGGCCTCAGTCCCGACTCGATCGTGATCAGCGCCAAAGGACGCGCGAAGATTCCGGCCTTCGAGCTGGCGGCGCACGGCGGGTTCGAGCACGACGGCAGCAATGCCCGCCTTCGCGACTACGACTCTCCTGAAGAAGCGCAGGGGGGCGCGCCGGACGATCGCTCGGACATCTACTCGGTGGGCTCGATTCTCTACGAGATGCTGACCACTCGCCGCCCGTTGCATCGCGGCGCGTCAGCCCCGAGCGGATCGAACCCGAAGGTGCCGAAGGAAATCGATGCGGTGGTCCTCAAGGCGCTGGCGCCGAATCCCGAGTCGCGGTATCAGACCGCGGTCAGCTTTGCGAGCGAGCTGCGCGCATCGCTGGCGATGCTCGACGCGCTCGATATTGCTGGCGAGGAAGAGGAGCTCGTTCAGAAACAGTCGACGAGCGTCGGCCGCGTCGCGGTGCTGTCGGCGGTGATGATCGTGATCGCGCTGGCGCTGGCGTGGTGGTTCATGCGCTCGTGAGGATCTCGCCGAGTCTCATCGCAAACGCCGATCGCGCCAGCACATCATCCACTCCGGCCTCGCGTGCCGCGGCGATGGTCGTCGAATCGACGTGCGAGACGTAGCCGAGCGTTCGCACGGACGCCAACGATGGGTCGGCCTTCATTGCCCTGATGGCGTCTATCGGCGCCAGCTTGATGCTGTTCAGATCGAAGATGACGAGCGCCGGCTGCTTGTCGCGCACCGTGTCGATGATGCGATCCGCTGAGCGCTCGAAGTAGAGATCGACGCCAAGATGCTTGGCGGCATCCTTGATCTTGATCGAGAAGAGCAGATCATCAATCGCGCAAACGATCATCGCTATAGACTACAACGATGATTCTCGAGGTTCGTGCCGTTCCGCCGTTCGACAAGAACGGGTTCGTCCTCGGCTGCGAGCGCACGCGCGAGGCGGTGCTCGTCGATCCTGGCGATGAGGTGGACGAGCTCGTCGCCGTCGTCCGCGACTTCGAGCTGGACGTGCGGCACATCCTGCTCACGCACGCGCACATCGATCACATCACCGGTGTCGCGACCGCGAAGGAGACCTACGACGCGCCGATCCACCTTCACAAGGACGACCTGCTCCTGTACGAAAGCGTGGTGCAGCAGGGCGCGATGTTCGGGTTCAAGGTTCGGCCGCAGCCGCCGATCGACGTGTTCTACGACGGCGCGACGATTCTCTTCGGCGACTACGAAGTGCGCGTGCACCACACCCCTGGCCACTGCCCGGGCGGTGTGTGTCTGCAGGTAGGAACGAAGGGCAGCCCGGGCCAGGACCTCTTCGTCGGCGACACGCTGTTCGCAGGATCGATCGGACGGTCGGATCTGCCCGGCGGCAATCACGACGTGCTGATGCAGTCGATCACGCGCGTGCTGTTTCCGCTCGGTGACGAGGCGATCGTGCATCCGGGGCACGGGCCGGATACGACCATCAAGCGCGAGCGCACGACGAATCCGTTCGTGCTGGACTATCTCGCTCGCTAACGCTCGCGGGTGCCGGCGCTCGGCTTCGCCTCGCGCGGGTGCAGGGGCTCGCTTTGCTCGCCAGGTGCGGGGCCTCGCTGCGCTCGGCATGTGCGGGCTCGGCTGCGCCTCGCAGGTGCGGGGGGCTCGCTGCGCTCGCCCAGGTGCGGGGCGCTCGCTGCGCTCGTGACGTACGTTTTGCGCTGACGGTCGCTGTGAGGGCCGGTGTCTCGCGGAGCCGGCCGCGCGGTCGCCAGAGCACTGGTGTTTCGACGAAGCCACAAGCGTCGGCCGCTCCCTGGGCGTGCCGCGCGGCCGGCGGAGACGAGATACCGGCCCTCGCAGCGACCGTGCAAGTCCCGCCCTTGATAGCACCGGCGACCTATTGCTCTTTCATCGCGACTATCTCCACTCGACCGACCTGAATCTTGTCGCCGGGCGCGACTAATGCGGTTGTGATTCGCGCGCCGTTGACGAACGTGCCGTTCGTGCTGTCCAGGTCCTTCACTTCGAGCGTCCCGTCGGGCAGCACTGTCAGGCGGCAGTGCACGCGTGAGATCAATGCGGCATCGACGATGAAGTCGGCGCCGGTGGCGCGGCCAATCGTCTTCGGCTCGCCGGGCAGGAGGCGAAAGACTCGTTCGTCCACGCCTTCGGTGTTGGTTCTCAGAATCCACATAGGGGTGCGATGGGCAACTTTTGACCGGCTTTGTTCGTCAACACCACCGTTGGCGGCTGGGACCGCCCCGCGGGTTGTGTCATGAAGACATCGAAAAAGATCACGCTGATTGGAGCGGGTGCCGTCGTGCTGCTCGTGGGTGCCTGGGGATTCTCGACCTTGAGCGGCGCCTCCACCACCATCGACCCGTCCAAGATCGCCATCGTCGAGCGTGGCACGATGGTGCGCTCGGTGGTCGCGACGGGCAAGGTCGAACCGATCACCAAGGTCGAGATCAAGTCGAAGGCCAACGGCATCATCGAGCGGCTGCTGACGGAAGTCGATCAGGTCGTTCAATCGGGCCAGGTGCTCGCCGAGCTCGACAAGGAGAATCTTACCGCACGCCTTCGCGAGGCTCGCGCCAACCTGCAGGCGGCGGAAGCCGCGCGTGAAGCCGCGTTGGCGCAGTTGAAGAAGAACGAGATCGAAGCGGAGACGCCCGACGTCGAGCTCGCGCGCCGCAACTCGGCGCGCGCGAAGCAGCTGTTCGAGCAGAAGCTCGTGTCGCAGTCGCAGCTGGACGAGGCGACCAATGGTCTCGAGCAGGCCGAGAACCGCAAGCGTGCGGCCGGCGGACAGCTGGTGATCGCGCAGGCCAAGCTCGTCGAGGCCACCGCGAATGTGGCGCAGGCCCGCGCCAACGTCGAACGTGCGGAAGAGGAGTTGGCCAACGCCACCATCAAGGCACCAATTCGAGCGACGGTACTGACCCGCGACGTCGAAGTCGGCAGCCCGGTCTCCTCGATCCTGAACCTGGGCGCGAACGCCACGCTGGTGATGACGCTAGGCGATATCGAAAAGGTGTTCGTGCGTGGCAAGGTCGATGAGGCCGACATCGGCCGCGTGCGTTTGAATCAGGCCGCTCGCATCACGACTGAAAGCTTTCCCGATCGTATGTTCGAAGGGCGCGTCACGCAGATCTCACCCATCGGCGTCGACAAAGACAACGTCACGACATTCGAAGTGAAGGTCTCGATCGACAACCCCGGCAAAGAGCTCAAGGCCAACATGACGGCCAACGCCGAGATCATCCTCGAGCAGCTCCACGATTCGCTGCTCGTGCCCGAAGCCGCGATCGTCTACGACCCGCAGCGGCGCGCGTTCGTCGATCTCGCGGATCCTTCGTCGAAGACCGGTCGGCGTCGCGTGCCGGTGAAGGTGGGCGTCGGCAACGGTACAAAGATCCAGATCGTCAGCGGCGTGCAGGCGGGCGACAAAGTCGTCCTTCCCGGCTAACCACGAAGATCACGAAGGACACGAAGAGATAGAGCCATGCACGACGTGCTCGCGCAGGTGTTCGCCAACCTGCGCGCCAACAAGCTTCGCAGTTTCCTCACGATGTTCGGAATCCTCTGGGGCGTGATCTCGGTGGTCGTGCTGTCGGCCACCGGCAAGGGATTCCAGCGCGGGAATCAGCATGTGCTCGAGGAGCTGGGGAAGAACGTCGGCATCGTGTGGGGCGGTCGCACGTCGATGCAGGCCGGCGGCGAGCGCGCGGGTCGCGCCATCCTGCTCACGCTCGACGATGCGCGGGCGTTGGCGCGCGAGTCGAGCATGATCGCAGTTGTCAGTCCCGAGCTGCAGCGCTTCGGCCTGACGGCGAAGAGCGACTTCAACTCCGCGCGCCCTGCGGTCAGCGGCGTCGAGCCGCAGTACCAGGAGATCCGGACCATCGACATCGAGCGCGGACGCGCGTTCCGCTTCACTGACGAAGAGCAGGCGTTGCGAGTGGCGATTGTCGGCGCCGATACGGCCGCGCAGCTGTTCGGGTCACGCGAAAGCATCGGTCAGGCGATCGCGTTGAACGGTTTGCCGTACACGGTGATCGGCAAGATCCGCAAGAAGGATCAGGACAGCAACTACAGCGGTCCCGATAACGAGAAGATCTTCATCCCGTATTCGTCGATGGCGCGCGATTTTCCCCGGCAAGGGGTGGCACCAGGCGTGGTGTCGAACCTGATCGTGTCACCGCGCCAAGAGGTGGTCGATCGGCTGCCCGGTGTGCTCAACAGCAGGACTGGCCGCATCGAGGACATCGATTGGCCGCTCGAGCGAGAGGTGCGTCGAATTCTTGCGCCGCGCCATCGATTCGATCCTGCCGATCGCAACGCGGTGGCGATGTGGGACACGACGCTCCAGACATTGATGTTTGGGCGCATGGTGCAAACCATGAAGGATTTCTTCAGCCTGGTCGGCCTCGTGACCCTGGCGCTCGGCGGACTCGGCGTCATGAACATCATGCTCGTCGCGGTACGTGAGCGGACGCGGGAGATCGGCGTCCGCAAAGCGCTCGGCGCGACGACGCGACAGATTCAGAAGCAGTTCTTCCTCGAAGGATTCCTGCTGACGATGATCAGCGGAGCCATCGGCTTCGTAGTGGCGTTGTCGCTCTGCGCGGCGGTGAACATGCTGCCGATGCCACCGCGTTTCCAAGGCATGATCCTCACGTGGCAGGCCGGCGCGATCGCCGTCGCCGTGCTCACGCTCATCGGCGTCATCACGTCGACGTATCCAGCGCGCCGCGCGGCATTGCTCCCGCCGGTGGAAGCGCTTCGTTTCGAGGTCTGATGATGGCGACGCCAGCACACGCGATCGCCACGAAGTGGAGCTCGAAAGGCACGCGATCGTCACGCGGGCGCCAAATCGCGGGCGACATCATTCGCGAAGCCATCACCGGCTTGATGCGCAATCGTGTTCGCGCCGGTCTGTCGATGCTCGGGATCTCGTGGGGCATCGTCTCGGTGGTGATGCTGCTCGCCTACGGCGAAGGATTCAACCAGGCGATCCTCCGCGGATTCAAGGGGGCATTCGGCGACGGCGTCTCGATCATGTTCGCCGGACAGACGAGCATGCAGTCCGGTGGCGAGCGTGCCGGCAAAGCGGTGCGGCTGCGCATCGCCGATGCCGAAGCCGTGGGTGAGCTGCCGCTGATCAGAGCCTGGAGCCCCGAGTTCATGACCGACGTCAACGTCGTGTTCGGCGCCAAGCAGGCGACCTATCGCGCCCGCGGGGTCGCGCCTGCGTACGGAACGATGCGCTCGGAGATCCCGGCTGCGGGACGCTTCCTCGATGCCGATGATGTGCGCCTACAGCGGCACGCGGTGTTCCTGGGCAGCGAGGTCGCGCTCAAGCTGTTTGGCACATCTCCGGCTGTTGGATCGACCGTTCGTCTCAACGGGATGGCGTTCACCGTGGTGGGTGTCGGCAAAGACAAGATTCAGCTGTCGAACTACGGCCGGCCCGACAAGGAAAGCGTGTTCATCCCGTACACCACTGCCGGGCAGCTCTACAACACGGAATACCTGAACGTCTTCGTCTATCAGGCGATGGATCCGGCGCTCGACACGAAGACCACCGCACAAGTCAAAGAGGTACTTGGCAAGCGCCTTCGCTTCAATCCGAAGGATGAGCGCGCCGTACGGACGTTCGGATCGGCGGAGTCGCAGAAGATCACCTCGGGCATCGTGCTCGGATTGAAGCTGGTGCTCTCGTTCATCGGCGTCCTGACGCTGGCAATCGGCGGCGTCGGCGTGATGAACATCATGTTCGTGTCAGTGACCGAGCGCACGCGCGAGATCGGATTGCGCAAGTCGCTCGGCGCGCGGCGCAGCGCGATTCTGTGGCAGTTTCTCCTTGAAGGCCTGGCGACGACCTTTGCCGGCGGAATCGCGGGTGTGCTCGTCTCGTACGTACTCGTATGGCTCACGAGCCCGCGGCCGTTTCTCTCGGAGCTGCTCGACGACACCACCGGCAGCGGCGACATCCACCTGATTCTGTCCTTCGAGCTGGTCGGCCTCTGCACCGCCATCCTGGTCGTGGTCGGCCTGGTCAGCGCCTTCGTGCCCGCGCTCCGTGCGTCGCGCATGGATCCGATCGAAGCGCTCAGGTACGAATAGGCGCGGGCTCGCTGCGCTCGCGCATGCGCGCCTCGGCGGATGGAATAAAAGCCGGCTGCTTCCAGTAAGGGCATCAACAGCGTAGGCCCGATCGCACTACGTGACGTAAATCCGATTCACCGACCAGCGCGTCGATCGCACCGACACGGATCTGTCGCGTGTCGTGCGATCGCGGTGATGGGAGTGACGATGAGGGACGCAAGCTCAGCACTGCCATTCGCGTATCATGCCCGTTGCTTACACGCGCGCTGTCACGACGAACCTCCTCCCGAACGCACGCGGAGTGTCTCCTGCCATCATCACAAGGAGTCGTCGATGATCATTCGCCGCTCTGCGTTGTTGGCCACCTGCTTCCTGCTGCTCGGCCACTCGGTGTTCGCACAAGAGACCACGCAGATCGTTGGTCGTGTCACCACGATGGAGGATGGTCTGTCCGTTCCCGGCGCGGAGGTGCTGATTCCCGCCCTGAATCTGTCTTCGACAACCGATCAAGATGGTCGATACACGATTGCGATTCCGGCAACGCTCGCGCGAGGGCAGCTGGTCGATCTGCGCGTGACGTTCCCCGGACTGGTGTCCGGCGTCAGACAGATTCGTCTGCAGGCCGGCGCGATCACAGCTGACTTCGCACTGCGCGTCGGATTCACCGCGGAGGTCACCGTTGGATCGCGCGCGCCGGGCGCGGAAGCCCAACGCGCCGTTCCCGTCGACATTCTCACCTCGGAGCAAATCGAAGCCACCGGTGCCACCGAAACGATGCAGGTCATTCAGATGCTGGCGCCGTCGTTCAACTTTCCCCGCCCGACGATCTCCGATGGCACAGACTCGGTGCGTCCGGCGACGCTGCGCGGCCTCGGTCCCGATCAGGTGCTCGTGCTGATCAACGGCAAGCGTCGTCACCAGACCGCGTTGATACACATCAACAGCACGATCGGCCGCGGCTCGACCGGTGTGGATCTCAACGCGATTCCGGTTTCGGCGATCGAGCGGATCGAGATCCTGCGCGACGGCGCTGCGGCTCAGTACGGGTCTGATGCGATCGCTGGCGTGATCAATATCGTGTTGAAGTCGGGCGTCGCCAGGCCGACGCTCTCATTCCGTGGCGGCGGCAATGTCGGCGCGTTCACCGACGTGTTCGGCACCGAGCATGGTTTTTCCGACGGCGGTACGTCGGACGTCAGTGGACACTGGGGCCTCTCGCTCGGCCACAGCGGCTCGCTCGCCGTTGCCGGCGAGTTTCGCGACCGCCGCGGCACCAATCGCGCCGGCCCCGATATCGGCGATCCGTTCAGCCCGCAGCCAAACATTCACTGGGGCGACTCGAAGGAGGACGACGGGCTGTTATTTGCGAACTCCGAGGTGATGCTCGACGAACGCACGCAGACGATGGTGTACGCGTTCGGCGGGTGGAGCCGTCGCACCGGATCGCACGGCGGCAACTACAGGCGCCGCACCGACGCCGGCAACATTCCGGCGATCTATCCGAACGGATTCCTGCCGCTCATCGAGCCGATCAACGTGGACGCGTCAGTTGCCGGAGGGGTGCGCGGTCTGGCGAGCGGGTGGGCGTGGGACGTCAGCGGTGTGTACGGCCACAACCGGCTGGACTATTACGTCAGCGACAGCCTGAATGTGTCGCTGGGACCCACGATGCCGCCGAATCAGACGGAGTTCTATTCCGGCGCCATTGCATTTAACGAGCTCACGTTGAACGGCGACCTGCGGCGGCAGGTGTCGATTGGTCTCGCCAAGCCGGCGAACCTGGCGGTCGGCGTCGAGTACCGTCGCGACACCTATCAGATCGTCGCGGGCGAAGTGGCCTCGTACGTCGATGGTGGCGCGCGCGATCAGAACGGGGCGCCGGCGATTCCCGGCGCACAGGTGTTTCCGGGATTCCGGCCGTCGAACGTGACCGATGCCTCGCGCAACAGCGTCGCCGCGTATATCGACCTCGAAGGCGACGTCACGACCATGCTCCGGCTCGGCGGCGCCGGACGATGGGAACACTTCGGCGATTTCGGCAATACCGCGGACGGCAAGTTCACGGCCCGGTTGCAGCCGCACAAGCGTTTCGTCGTGCGCGGCGCGGTCAGCACCGGCTTCCGCGCGCCGTCGCTGGGCCAGATCTACTTCTCGACGGTCAGCACGAACTTCTCGCTGATTGGCGGTGCATTCGTGCCGGTCGAAGCAGGGACCTATCCAGTGGCCAGCCCGCAAGCCCGCGCGCTCGGCGCCACCGATCTGATCCCCGAGGAGTCGGTTCATTACAGCGCGGGCGTCGTCGTCAATCCGCTCGACCCCCTCGAGATCACGGTCGACTACTACCATATCGACATCGACGACCGCATCGTGCTGTCGGATAACTTCACCGGCACGCGCATTACGGAACTCCTGCAACCCTTCGGCGCAAACGGCGCACGCTACTTCACGAACGCGATCGACACCAGGACGAAGGGCGTCGACGTCATCGCGACCTACGCCGTGCCACTGCGCGCCAACAGCAGGCTGCGGGCGCAGGCCGCTTACAACCACACGGAGACGGCGATCACGCGCATCAGCCCGACACCACCGCAGCTCGTGGGGTTCGAGAACACCTTGTTCAGCCGCGTTCCGCCTAACGACATCGAGTACCGTCGATTCACGTGCGCGCAGCCGGAGGACAACCTGCGACTGATGGCCGACTGGCGTAAAGGCGTCTTCGATGTGCTGGTGCGCAGCAGCCGCTTCGGCGATTACTGCAGCATCGAGGCGATCGATCAGATCTACAGCGCCGAATGGGTGACCGATGTCGAGTTCACCTATCAGTTTCAGTCCGCGCTGTTCGGCTTCGGGATCCAGAACATCGGCAACGCGTTTCCGGATCAAAACCTGCCGCCGGTGAGCAATCGGGGTGGGCGTACGTTTCCACGAAACGCCCCGTTCGGGTTCAATGGACGCTATCTGTACGGCCGCGTCTCCTTCACGTTCTGAAGGCGCTGAGGTACGAATCGCGTACGTGGTGTCCGGCTTTAGCCTGAATCGGGATCGCAGCGAGTAGCGTAAGCGCGATGGCACCGACCCTGAGCCGGTCATCGCCTGGGGCTGCAGCGGCGGCACAAAGAGGCGGTAGACTTGCCCTCTACCGAGGGGGCATCAATGAGCGTTCATCCGTTCCGCAACACCGGATTCGTCCGCGCGGCTATGGCAACCATTGTCGCGAGTGTGTGCTCTGGCCATCTCGCGGGCCAGACCGCAGCGACCGACTGGCCAAGCTACAACCGCACGCCCACCTCCGAGCGCTACGCGCCTCTCGACCAGATCAACCGGGGCAACGTATCCAGCTTGAAGTCGCTGTGCGTATTCGACCTCAACGTTGACACCAACTTTCAGACCGGGCCGATCATGATCGGCGGTACGCTCTACGTCACGACCGACAAGGATCTCGTCGCACTCGATGCCGCGACGTGCAAGCAGAAGTGGCGTG
>Ga0075423_10001803_pt1 | contig 19139 bp, 16 predicted proteins | sample SoiMethybrSBSTD2_FD_80114 | JGI IMG/M metagenome (GOLD analysis project Ga0075423, IMG submission 80114) | Bulk soil microbial communities from a Populus tree surrounding site in Tennessee, USA - Soil MetaG P. TD hybrid SBSTD2 | ecosystem: Environmental > Terrestrial > Soil > Tree plantation...
CGGCGCAGGCTTCGATGGAATCGGCTGCGTCTTCGAGGCCTGCTCGTCAGGCACGTCGCTCGGGAGCACCTGCGTCTCGGGCATCGGCCAGATCGGCTCGCCCGTCTCGCGGTCGAACGTGTAGACCCAGCCCTGTTTCGTCGTCTGCGCGATCGCCTTACGCCGACGCCCGTTGACGGTGATGTCGAGAAGGTTCGGCGCCATTGGCGTGTCGTAGTCCCAGATGTCGTGGTGCACCATCTGGAAATGCCACTTCCGCTTGCCGGTCTTCACGTCGATCGCCACGAGGCTGTTGCCGTACAGGTTGTCGCCCGGACGCAGGCCGCCGTATTCGTCCATGAGCGGCATGCCCGTCGGGACGTAGACGAGCCCGAGCTCAGGGTCCGCGGACCACGTCGCCCAGGGGTCCACCTTGCCGACGCCCTTCGTGCCGATCTTCGTCCCGTTCTTCCACGTCTCCGCGCCGAATTCACCGGCCTGCGGAATGAGGTTGAACTTCCAGAGCTGCTTGCCCGTGTGGATATCGAAGCCCCGCACGAAGCCAGGGATGTTGTGTGTGCGGATCGGGTAGTAGCCGTGGATCGACGAGTTGCCGACGACGAACACGTCTCCGACGACGACGCCGGGTGAGCTGTTCGCGATCTGGCCTAACGATGGGTCGATGCCCATCGTGCCATCGGCGCCGGTCCTCGTTGCGGGATCCCATTTCTCACCCGGCTTCGCCTTTCGGTACGGCGCCGCGTCGCTGATGATGAGCGGCCCGGAATCATCCACCGCGAGCGGCACGAGCGGCAGCCCGAGCCCGTCCATGAGATCGACGACGCCATCCTTGCCGAACTTCGGATCGGGGATGCCTGTCTTCGCATCGAGCGACGCCAGGTGATAGCCCGGCGTCACCACGATCACGCGCTCTTCACGCCCGTCTGTCCAGTACGACAGGCCGCGCCCGGCGAACTGGCGCGGCGCCTTCTGCCAGCGAATCCCCTCGTCGAGCCGCCACAGCCAGAGCGTCTCGCCGTTCTCCGGATCGATTGCCGTGGCAACACGCCGCGTGGTCGCGACGGTAAAAAGCCGCCCGTTGGCGTAGAGCGGCGTGGTGCGGTAGTACTCGTCGGAGCCGAAGGCGCCTGCGTTCCACTGCCAGGCTACCTGCAGCGAGTTGAAGTTCGACGCGTTGATCTGGTCGAGCGCCGAGTAGCGGCTGCTCCATGCATCGCCGCCCCAGTAACGCCACTCGCCAGGCTTGTTGCCGCGAACCAGCTGCGTGCCCTGCACGGCGCTCGACTGATTGGCGCGCACGAGCAGCGCGGCGGAAGTAACGGCTGCCAGTAGAATCGCCGAGCCGATCGTTCGGCGAGCGATCGAATGGTGCGACATCGAAGCGTCCCTCGAGCTGTGATGACGGGTGACTCGCATGCCCTTATTTTGGCTGCGCGCGCGGTGGTGGCACCAGAGGCGAGCAGCCGTGGACGATGCTTTCCCGATTAGCCAGAGCCGAGCGGACTCGGCGACCTCGCTCACAGGCCGGACTCGAGCGCGTCAAGTGATGCGATGTCATCCGGCAGCGTGGCGACGTGCCCCACGCAGTTGACCCACGCCTTTTGCCCGGCGCGCTCGAGCACGCGCACCGCCGCCCCGGTGAGTCCTTCATCGCGCAGCATCAGGCCGATCGACTCCATTCGTTCCTCGCGCTCAGCGGGCGTCAGGTCAGCCGGCAGCGTGGTCAGGTACCCATCGGCCCCACGCGGGCACATCTGCGTCGTCTCGAGGATTCGGTCGAGCCGTTCATCGTACGCGCGGCGAAATGTCTCTTCCGCTCGCAGCGTGCGGACGGCGTTCGCCAATTGCAGTGCCTCCGACTCATCGGCGTGGAGCGTGTACCATGGCAAGAAATCGATAGGCCGGACGCACTCGATCCCGAACGCGAACTCGCGCAGAACGAGTGCGTCGCCCACCCTCTGATAGACCGAGTACCGGGAGCTCGTGGACCGAGCCCAATTCACACCACAGATGAACAGCCCGCCAGGCTTGAGCACCGTCGCCGCCCACTCCAGCGCGCGCGAGCGGAACGCCCGGTCGAAGTACACGAGCACGTTCATGCACCGGATCACATCGGCACCGCCCTCGACAGCGAGCGCGCCGAGGCCACCTTCCCTGAAGCGCAAGTTCGGCCCTTCGAACTCGCGCAGCGCATTCCTAACGAGTCGCGCGCCGCCACGCTCGGCGACCTGTGCGCCGCTCGGATCCTCGGCCGGGAGCAGCGGCAGCAACTCGACGAGCAGCGCTGTGAACCGCTGGCGCGTCGCCTGCGGATCGCTGTGGAGATTGTTCCAACGCTGCTGATCGGGAATGCCGGCCTGGTAGTAACGAAGCGAGCTCGCATCGCTGAAGCACGCGTAGTCGCCGATCTCGTCGTACAGGAGGTACTCGCCGAACGCTGGGTCAGCGCCGATGACATCCCAGTCCGTTAGCTGGCTCGCGCTGTCGATCGTCGTGTACGGCGGGAACCCGCATCCGAGATCGACCAGCAGCCCGCGCGCTTCGGGGCGATGCCACGGGTTGGTGGCGATGTACTGGTCGACCAGCTTGTGACGTCCCTTCGCGGTGATCGGCGGAATCTTCCCGCCCCACGCGCTCGGCAACACGTGCGGCGCGATCACGCCGATTTGCCACGCCGCGAGGTGTGAGACGTTGGTCGCTTCGATGCCCGAGACGCGCATCAGCCGGAACGCGCGGTCCGCGAACTCGTGGGCGGATGCATCCGCATCCTCGAGTCCGCGCAGGAATTCCACGACCGGCGCGGAAAGCCGCCCGTCGAAGTGCCGCCGATTCCAGACGCCTATTAGAGTGGCGGACGACTCGTCGTGCCTGGGTGCCGCCACGTCGGGGCCGAGTGTACCTAACGACAACGGGTGACGGCTCACAACGTCCTGGTGGTCCGACGTCATTCCGCGTTCCGATCCGTTGGTTTGGCTACGATTTGATCTCAAGCGGATGGGTCCGCAAGCCTGATGGTGGCTTCACTGCGTAGATGGGCGCGTTGCCGTTCGACGCGTGGGGACGCCGACCCGCATCGGCCGGGCATCCCCACGGGTTGTTACCAGTCGAACCCCTGCTTGATGAAGCTCGACGACGTCACGCGCTGACGCTGAGTCCCATCCGCGAAGATCGTGTAGATCTGCGCTTCCTCGTCCCAGCCCGGTCGCAGGTCCAGATACGCAATCCGGGTCCCGTCAGGCGACCACACCGGGAACTTGTTTGCCGTGACATTTGGTACCGAGCGAACCAACGTGTCGTCGTTGCCATTCGCCCGAATGGTGCGGATCTGCGAGAGTGTCGATGCCCCCAGAGGAGACACGGAATACACGATCCGGTTGTCGCCGGGCGTGGGATGCCAGTCCGCTCCGCTGCACCACATTCCCTGGGTGGTACAGTTGGTCACCTGGTGGGGATTCGCACCGTTCGCGTTCATCACCCAGACCTCCAACTGCCCGCCGGACCCGCCAGCGGGGGCGGCGGCATATACGATCTTGCTCCCATCCTGCGACCAGCTCGGCACATAGCTGCCGAACTGATGGAAGGCGAGCTGCTGAATCCCGGTGCCATCGGCGTTCGAGACGAACACTTGCGGGGCACCTCCGTTCACATGTCGCTGGAAGACGATCTTCGACCCGTCCGGCGACCAGCGCGCGTAATAGCCGGGACCGTGCGTCACGTTCAGGCTCCCGTCGGCTTTCATGATCATGAGCGTGAGCACGCCGTTGATGCTTCGGCTGTACACGATCTTCAGATGATCGGGCGACCAGGACGGCAGCGATCCGCCTAGACCAAGACCCTGCGTGATCTGATTCTGCCACGAGCCATCGGGATTCACCCGGAATACTTGCGGGCCGGTGTTCGTCACGGCGCCGTACACGATCTGCTTCTGGAGCAGATCGATGATGATGCCCGCCGGCTTGGCCGGAACGCGCGACGCGTCCGGAGACGAGGGCGATCGGTCGCTGCAGGCGGTGGTGAGGCCTGCGAGCGTGAGCAGCACCATTCGCGGGAGCGCTAGAGCTCCGCCGGCGATGGCGTGATATGATCGAGACACGACAATCCTCCACGAGTTGACTTGGGTCGATATGCCTGTGTCGGTATCGGCATGGCCGATCCGACGGGCGCAGCATACGACCGCCCCATCTCGTGGAGTTCTCCCAACTACCTCGCGGCGCTCAATTCCGCTTTGCGGTCTCGATACGAATCTTCTTCAACGCGACCGAGTCAGCCGGGAGCTCGTCGGACCCGCTCGGCATGTCGTTCAACTTGAGCAGATAGGCGATGACGTCGGCGTACTCATCGGGCTGCAGGCTGCCGGGCTCGTTCTTCGGCATCCGGGTCGTCACGAACTCGAACAGCTCGGAAAGCGGCTTCCGATCCCACCAGGACGCGAACGTGGCGCCGGTATGCGACGCCGGCGTGTGACAGCTCTTGCACTGCATCTGATAGGTGTCGCGGCCGCGCGTCGCCTGCTCGTCCGTGTAAACACCGGACGTGGTCGATCTCGTGGCTTGCGGGCCGGACGATTGCGCCTGGGCCCGGGACATCGCGCTAACGGTCATCAGCGCCATACCCAAGGCGCTCACCCAACGCATCAGCTCGCTCTCGGCCCGGATTGTCTCATGCTCGGGTATTTAGTCGCCGGTCCGGCCTGACACCACCTCCTGGCAGTCGTGCCGTAACTGCCGGCGTCGTCGCACTAACGTCGGGTGAGACGCATGGTCCAGACGTCCGAGTCGTCCGACGAGATCGTGAAGAAGACGCGTCGCCCGTCGGTGCAGAAGGCGACGCCGCCCGTCCCCTTGTCGAACCCGAGCAACTCTCGTGGTGCGCCGCCGCCCACCGGTATGGACCAGATGGCCCAGCGGCCGGTGGAGAAGTCGAGCGACTGATAGTAGACGATGCGCGGATCGGGTCCCCAGTTCGCGAACGCGATCACCGCGTTAGGCGACGGAGTGACGACCGTCACCGGCGGTCCGGCAGAGTCGCCGGGCACGAGGACCAGGCCTCCCTTCGAGATCGCTGCGATCCAGCGGCCATCAGGCGACCAACGCGGGTAGGCGGCGCCGACCGTCGTCAACCTCACCGGCGTCGACCACTGGCCGGGCCCCGTTCGTGTCGTGACGTAAAGGTCTTCACGCGGCCCGCCCACGGTGGACGCGAAGGCGAGGCGTTGCCCGTCAGGGGACCACGTCGGGAAGCGTTCCACGGTCGGCAGCGACGTCACGTGCTCGACGTTCCCGCCATCCGTATCCATCACGTACAGGTCCCGGCCGCCGGTGCGCGAGGAGTAGAACGCGACCAATCGATCGTCCGGGGACCACACCGGCTCGAAGTCGTCGGCAGGGTCCGTCGTGAGGCGCACCGGATCGCCGCCGGTCAGCGACAGGCGGAAGATGTCGGCGTTCCCAAAGCGGTTCGCGTCGTACAGAATCGACCTTCCGTCGTGCGAGAGATCGACGCCCTCGACGCGCTGATTCTCGCGAGTGACCTGAGTCGCCCGGTCCGGGCGTGTCGTTCCCGATGACGAGATCGGCGCCTGCCAGATGTTCGATCGAAGGTGCAGCACGCTGTACGCCAGCTGGGTGCCGTCGGCAGACAGCGAGATGGTATAGGGTGAGAGGCCGGTGGTGACACGCGTGGCCTTGTCGATCACCGTCCCGTTTGGGCGCAGCGCAATGTGGTACACGTCGCGCTCCCCATCCGCATTCGACACATAGAACAGCCCGCGTCCGTCGGCGGACCACACCGGGCTCGTGTCGAGGTTCTTGTCACTGGTGACGCGCACTGGTGCTGCGCCCTCCAGCGAGACGGTCCAGATTGCGCTCGGCGCCGTGTTGCCGATGATGTTCACGTACTGGCTGTTCCCGGCGACGTACGCGAGCCGGCGGCCGTCCGGCGACCACGCGGGCGAATGCAGATCGTCTCCGGCCACGAGCAGGCGAGGCGGACCGCCGCCAATGGGCCGCAGCTCGATGCCTAACGTGTCGCCGTAGGCGATCGTCGCGCTGTCCGGCGAGATGGTCGCGGTGGGGTTCGCGCGCAGGAACGTGCCGTCGGTCTCGAACAGGCGTCTGGTCTGACCACCCACTGCCGGGACGTCGAAGACCCCTCCCCGCTGAGCGAAAACCAGCCGCGATCCATCGGGCGACCAGCGCGGCCAGCGCTGCGAGGGGCCGCTGTCGGGAGCGACCATCACCGATCGCCCGTTCGCGAGCGATCGCACATAGATCCGAAGCCGGGCGGGCGGGCCTCCGGCGTACGCGACGACGCGTCCATCTGGCGAGATCGCCGCATCGACCTCCAGGTCCGGCGACGCTGTGATCTGGGCGGTTTGCCCGGCCGAGTAGGTCCCGGAGCGAATGAGCACAGCGATGACGCGGGCTACGACGGCGAGCCCGAAGCCGACAAGGAGCCCGTTCCGAAGTCCGCGACCGAGACGGCGAGGCGCCGCGGACTCGAGCGCGCGAAGCAGCTCGGTCGCGCGCTGTGGCCGATCGTCCGGCGACTTGGCCACGCACCGTCGCACCAGCTCCGCCACGGCCGGTGGGGCATCGTCCGCCTCGAGCGTCGGCGGGACCTCGGCGATCTGGGCAGCGAGCAGCTGCGACGCCGACTTGCCGACGAACGGATGGCGGCCGGCGAGCATCTCGTGGGCCAGCATGCCCCACGCGTAGATATCCACCCGGTAGTCCATGGTCTCTTCGCCGGCCACCTGCTCCGGGGCCATGTAGGCGGGCGTGCCTAACGAGGTGCCACGCTCCGTCAGCGCGTCGCCAGGCGCGACGTCCTTCCGCCCCGACGGGCCGTCCTCTCTGGCGGCACTCAGCGCCTTCGCGATCCCGAAGTCGACGACGACCGCGGTCTCGCCCGACAACAGCACGTTCTCGGGCTTGATGTCGCGGTGGACGACGCCGTGCTCGTGGGCGTATGCGAGAGCGCGCGCGACGTCGCGAAGGATCGAGATCGCGTCCTGGGTCGGGAGGCGCCCGGCGGCGAGGCGCGCACGCAGCGAGGGGCCGTCGACGAACGGCATCGTGTAGTAGGGCAGCCCGTCCTCGAGCCGCGCCGTCGTCCCATCCACCTCCTCTATGTCGTGGACTGGCAGGCGTCCGGTGGCGAACACGGGGACGATGTTCGCCTGCTGCAGCCTGGCCGAGAGGTGAATCTCACGCGAAAACCGTTCGGCGCTGATCCCCGCCGTGAGCTCCGGCGAGAGCACCTTGATGACGACGCGGCGCCTGAGACCGGTTTCCATCGCGACGAATACGCGCGACATTCCGCCGCCGCCGAGCTCGCGCTCGACTTCGTAGGCGGGCTTCAAAGCCTCTTCGAGTTGCGTGCGAAGGGACGCGGTCATGCGGTGCGGATAGACTAACGGCCCATGATTCACCAGCCGGCATTCATTAGCTATTAGTCGTTAGTCGCCAGCCGCCAGCCGCCAGTCCCCCCGGTCGCCCGTCCCCCGTCGCCCGTCCCCCGATTTTCCCGTGCCCATAGCGCTCGCCGACCTCCTCGACCTTTTCGATCTCGAACCGCTCGAGGTCAACATCTACCGCGGCCGCAATCGAGACATCGGGACCGGCCGCGTGTTCGGTGGCCAGGTGCTCGCACAGGCCCTTGTCGCCGCGCGACGCACCGTCGACGAGCCACGCGAGGCACACTCCCTTCACGGCTACTTCATCCTGCCGGGCGATCTCGCCGCGCCAATCGTCTACTTCGTCGACCGCCTCCGGGACGGATCGAGCTTCTCCACGCGCCAGGTCACCGCAATCCAGCACGGCCGTGCGATCTTCAACCTCTCCGCGTCGTTCCAGATCGCGGAGGCGGGGTACGAGCACCAGACGCCGATGCCTGACGTGCCGCCACCCGAGCAGCTCACGAACGAGCTCGAGCTGATCCGCGGCATCGCTGACAAGATTCCCGAATCGTTGCGCAAGGTCATCACGCAGGACCGGCCGATCGACTTTCGGCCCGTCTCGCCGAACGACCCGTTTCACCCCGAGGCCCGCGAACCCGTACGCCACATGTGGCTGCGCGCGATCGACCGGCTGCCCGACGGGCCGATCATCCATCAGGCCGTCCTGGCTTACGCGTCCGACTATGGGTTGTTAGGCACCGCGCTGCTTCCGCATGCTATCGCTCCCCGGTCGCCGACCATTCAGCTCGCGACGCTCGATCACGCCCTCTGGGCGCACCGGCCCTTCCGCGCGGACGAGTGGCTGCTCTACGCGATGGACTCGCCGGCCGCAGCGGGCGCGCGTGGCTTCGCACGCGGCAGCTTCTACACGCGCGACGGGACGCTCGTGGCGTCAGTAGCGCAGGAGGGACTGATGCGGCCGCGGACTAAAGACAATGCGTGATACCACCATGATCGTTCCTCAGATCGCCTCGACTGGCAGAGCGATGAGCCGAGCCATCGCCGGCCTGGCCGCCATTGTCCTCGGAACGGGCGTCGCGGCCGCCCAGCCCCCTGCGGCGAGCACGCTTCAGCGCGTCGACTCGATGGCGGCGGCAGAATTCGCCCACGACAGCATCGCGAGCCTGACGATCGGCGTCGTGACGCCCCAGGGGCTCGTCTGGACGAAGAGTTATGGCTTCGCAGACATGAGCACGCATCGCCTCGCGAACCGGCAGTCCGTGTACCGGATCGGGTCGATCACTAAGATGTTCACCGCGCTCATGCTGCAGCAGCTCGCGGCGGCCGGGACGATTCGTCTGACCGACCCTGTCGAGCGCTATTACCCGGAGATCAAGGAGATCCGCGGCTACTCGAAGCTCGCCGCGCCGATCACCGTTCAGCAGCTCGCGACGATGACCTCGGGGATTTCACGGGAACCGGAGGAGGAAGGCGCGTTCTGGACCGGGTCGGTGGCGACGTGGGACTCGACGCTCCACGTTGCGCTGCCGCACACCAACATGGACCACGCGCCGGGCACGAAGTTCCTCTACTCGAACATCGGCTACGCCATTCTCGGAGCCACGTTAGGCAGGGCGGCTGGTGTACCGTACGTCCAGTGGCAGAAGCAGCACGTGCTCGAGCCGCTCGGCATGCGTCACACGGCGTTCGAGATCGAGCCCGCGATCGCGCCTGACGTGACGCGTGGCTATGACATTGGCAACACCGGCACGGCTGATCCGGCCCAGTCGGTTCGCGAGTCGATAACGGGTCGAGGCTACAAGGTGCCGAACGGCGCGATCTATACCACGGTCGATGACCTCAGCCGATTCCTGCTCCTGCAGTTGGGACACGGACCGGCGTCCGTCGTCGCGCCGGCCCGACTCGATAGCGCATTCAACGCGGTGCTTGGTCCCGACGGGAAGCCCACGGCGCAGTACGGCGTTGGATTTGGAGTCGAGCGCAAAGGCGATCGGAACTTCTACGGGCACAACGGCGGTGTTGCTGGCTTTTCGGCGCTCCTCGAGTTCGACCGCGACGCCCAAGTTGGCGTCATCGTGCTGCGGAATGCGACCGGCGGTCGCGTAAAGGCCCTGGACCTTGGTGTGCGCGCGCTGCAGCTGCTCGCCGACGCGCCCCACTAGGCGTTAGGCATGGCAACGGCTCGGCATGACACCGTGTCATCCCGAGCCGTCAGGCGAGGGATCGCGATCCTCCCGATAGTGTGGCACGGTTCCCGGTTCCCGGTTCCCGGTTCCCCACTGCCCCACACCGAACCGTCGATAGAGGCTGTACAGCGCCCAAATAGCGGCAACGACGATCAGCACCAGCATGAGCGCACGCATCGCGCTCACCGCGAACGCTGCATCGATCGCAGGCCACTCGAACTCGTATTGCCGGAGCGCTGCGCCCCGCTCGAGCATCCAGTGCCACGCCGTGTGGGCGACCAGCGCCGACAGGAGAATCGTCCCGACACGCTCGGCGACCACGTACTTGAACAGCAGTGCAAGCGCCGGAATCGCGATCGCCAGCACGAAGATCTGCCCGAGCTCCACGCCCACGTTGAACGCGACGAGCGACGTCGCGAGATGCGAGCCGGCGAACTGGAGCGACTGACGCAGGATGAACGAGAATCCGAAACCGTGGACGAGCCCGAACGCGAACGCGATGATCCACCGCCGTTCGATCTTCGCACCCACGATGTTCTCGAATGCCATATACACGATCGACAGGGCGATCAACACCTCGATGAGCGGCGGGAACCACAGCGCATCGGGAGCGAGTCCGCCAGCGGAGGCGATCAGCGTGATCGAATGCGCGACCGTGAACGACGTCACCACCGCGATCAGCGCGCGCAGCCTCCGGAACGGAATGACCAGGCAGACCACGAACAGCAGGTGGTCGATCCCGTCGAGGATGTGCTCGAACCCGAGACGAACGAAGCGGAGCGCTGCCTGGTGCCACCGCGGGTCGAGGCGGACGAGGCCAGGATCGCCCAGATACTCGAACGCGCGCTCCGACCCGTTAGGCGGAAGAAAACGTAGTACCGTCGTCGTCCGGATCCCCAGGTGGGCGAGCGCCGGCCGGATGGAGAATTTCGATGTCGGCGACGTGATCTGATATTCGATCATCACGTCGAGCATCGCCTGCTTCCACGGGAGATCAGTCGAATCGGCGAGGGGTGGACCCGTGATGCTGGCGAGGGCACGGTCGTACGACGCGAACGAGCGGTCCGAGGGGAGCGACAGGCGCGCGGCAACCACTCGACGACGATCCAGCGAGCGGTCGTTCTCATAGAGCTCCACGTAGTCCGCGATCCACACGCGTGCCGCATCCCGGAGTTGCGGATTCACGCTCGGCAGGTCGAGATAGCCCGGACCGCGAAGAACGAGCTCGAAGTCGCGGATCGACTCGAGCGGCACACGCACGAGGAGCCGAAGCACGTTCGGTTCCGGCTTCACGAACGCGAACACCATCACCGACGGCGGGATCTCGTGCGCGAACGGGCGCGACGGCAGCGCGAGCGTCAGCACGGATGTCATGGCGAGAACCCGCCACACGCGTTGGCTCACTCCGGGGCTGATCATACCTCTCATTCGCACGAGTATACGTCGGCGAATCGGTCCAGGGCGAGGGACTGGACGCGCGCGACGACGCCAACGTAGAATCCGCCGGCACCGCATGTCAGAACTCCAACGGAGCAGTCGATGACCCGTCGGCGTACCGTCGTCCTAGCTGGCACCCTCGTCGCGGCCTTCGCCGCGCTCGGCCTCGGTCAGCGCGCACTTGTCGCCAAGGTGCGTCTCCAGACCATTCAGGCTCCGCGGTTCGAGGTCGACCCGATGTGGCCCAAGCCGCTGCCCAATCACTGGGTTCTCGGCTCCACGATCGGCGTCGGCGTGGATTCGCGCGATCACGTGTTCATCATTCACCGCGGCGACTCGACGCTGAATCAGCGCACCGAAGTCGGGGCCGACGCGAAGCCGCCGTTAGGCGAATGCTGCCGGTCGGCGCCGCCGATCCTCGAGTTCGACCCCGACGGCAACCTCGTGAAGGCGTGGGGCGGTCCCGGCGAGGGCTACGCGTGGCCGACCTCGAATCACGGCATCACGATCGACGACAAGGACAACGTCTGGATCGGCGGCAACGGCCAGGCTGACTCGCACATCCTCAAGTTCACGCACGAGGGCAAGTTCCTGGCGCAGTACGGTGTGCCGGGACAGGCGCCGAACAGCAACGACTCATCGCACTTCGGACGCGTGGCGAAGATCTCGTTCGACACGAAGGCGGGCGAAGCGTTCATCGCCGACGGTTACGGCAACAAGCGCGTCGCAGTGATCGACGTGGCGACCGGAAAGCTCAAGCGGTACTGGGGTGCCTATGGCGCGAAGCCCGATGATGCCCGCCTGCCCCCCTACGACCCGTCCGCGCCGCCCGACAAACAGTTCCGCAACCCGGTACACTGCGCCGAGCCGACGCTCGATGGCCTGGTCTACGTGTGCGATCGGCCTAACGACCGGATCCAGGTGTTCCGCAAGAATGGCTCGTTCGTGAAGGAGCAGCGGATCGCCCCGGCGACGCGCGGCGACGGCTCGGTGTGGGACATCACGTTCTCACGCGACCCCCAGCAGAAGTACCTCTTTCTGGCGGACGGCAAGAACGAGCGGATCTACGTGATGGATCGCCAGTCGCTGGAGATCCTGACGACCTTCGGCGACGGCGGCCGCCAGCCGGGTCAGTTCTTCGCGGTGCACAGCATTGCGACGGACTCGAAGGGCAACCTCTACACGACCGAGACCTACGAGGGAAAGCGCGTCCAGAAGTTCGTGTACAAGGGCATCGGTTCCGTCTCGCGGGCAAACCAGGGAGTCCTCTGGCCCAAAAGATAGGACCCCACGGTTATTGGTTAGTGGGATTGGCGACAGGTTATTTGAACCCTCGGGATGCCTCTCGACTCGTAGCGACATGAGCATCCCGGGGGTTCTGATTACCTGTAACCTGTTCCAGTAACCTGTTACCTGTCGCTGTTGCTCAGCGAATTTCGTCTGCAATCCACTGGTCGAGCAGGTACCTGGCGATGCTATCCCTTCGCGGAACTCGGAGGGTTGCGCTGTCGTCCTCCCACTCGCCGAACTGCGAGACCTCGGCAGCGGTGAACCACCGGGCGTCCTCGAGCTCGTCCTCGTCGAGGACCATCTCGTCGGTGTCGGCAATCGCGCGAAAGCCGATCATCATCGAAAACGGGAACGGCCACGGCTGCGACGCCTGGTAACGGACGTCGCTCACGCGCACGCCGGTTTCCTCCCACACCTCGCGCGCCACCGCGTCTTCGAGGCTTTCGCCCGGTTCCACAAACCCCGCCAACAGCGAATACGCGCCGCTCGGCAAGCGCCGATGTCGGGCAAGCAGGCAGCGAGATGGTTCGTCGCCCACCGCGGGCCGCGTGACCAGCATGATCACCGCCGGGTCGGTTCGCGGAAACGACTCTGCCCCGCAGCCGGGAGTGGTGCATCGGCGGAGATGGCCGGCGCGCTGGCTCTCCATGGGCGTTCCGCAAACGTTGCAGAAGCGATGGCGCTTATGCCAACCGATCATCGCGCGGGCGTAGGCCAACATTGCGGCCTCCGCCGGCGGAACCAGCGATCCGATCCGACGGAGATCGGCGAACTCCCCGGCATCCCGAATTTCGGGGACCTCGGCCATGAGCTCGCTCGACACGTCGACGCCGAATAGGGGGACTTCGCCGTCGAGCCCGAGGAACACCCAGCTCGAGCCGTTCGCCATCACGCGCTCTCGCACTGCCGAGAGCGGGAGAATGGCAGCGCGGGTGTCTTCGCGCCGGTCGGCTCGGGTCACGAGGTTCTGGTCGTTGTGGATGAGCACCGCCATCGCGGCGTCGCTCACGAGGGCGGCGGAAATCCAGTCATCATCCTCGCGCAGCTTGGGCGCACGATCCAGGATGCCGCCCGCGTAGCGGACAAGTGACATGAGCGGGTTGAAATGGGTTACGGTCGGCTGGAAGCGACAGTCAGGCTCCCAGGAAACTATCGGGCCCGCCCCCACTCGATGGCGTCGACAACCCTTCAGGAGAGCGCATGTCCTTCCCCGTCGTCAACAACGTCGCGGTCCTCGTGAGCGGCGTAGTGATCTTCCTACTCGGCGGCCTCTGGTACTCGCCCCTGCTGTTCGCGAAGCGTTGGGTCGCGTTGATCGGCAAGTCCGAGGAGGAGCTCAAGGCGAACGCTGGCAACATGCCGGCGAACTACTTCTACGTGTTTCTCTGCGGTCTGGTCACGGCGTGGGTCATGGCGCTCGTCGTCGGCAACTTCGCTCCGGCGACCGCCGTGGACGGCGCCGTGGTCGGCGCGCTCTGCTGGCTCGGGTTCGCCGGAGCGACGAGCTTCGGAACCGCGCTGTTCTCCGCGAAGCCGAAGTCGCTGTGGCTGATCGACTCAGGGTTCAACCTGGTGGCCTTCGTCATCGCTGGGATCATTCTCGCGGCGTGGCGGTAATCGGGCGTTAGGCGGGTTCGCCGCGACCCGGACGCATCCAGAACCACGGGGAACTGCGGATTCGACGGAAACTGCTGAAGAACCCCTCGACACAAAAGAGACCCCGGACGAACCGGTAGGTGCATGCATTGCACTGGAGCCAGTCATGCCCGACTACCGAGTTGGCTGTGCCGGATGGGCCATCCCCAAGGCCCACAAGCCCGAGTTTCCCGATGACGGATCGCACCTCGAGCGATACGCCGCGCGGTTCTCCGCCGTCGAGATCAACTCGAGCTTCTACAACCCACATCGACCTGCGACATACTCGCGATGGGCCGCCAGCGTGCCGGACGATTTCCGGTTTTCGGCCAAAGTCCCCAAGACGATCACTCACAAGCAGCGGCTCATCGACACCGACACGCTGCTCGAGGCATTTCTGGCCGAAGTGAGCTGCCTCGGTGCGAAGCTCGGTTGTCTCCTCGTGCAGTTGCCGCCAAGCCTCGCGTACGACGGGACAACGGCCGAGCGATTCCTCGAGGGCTTCCGCGCGCGCTATGAGGGTTCCCTCGTGATCGAGCCGCGCCATCCGAGCTGGTTCACTTCGGAGGCGGTGTCATGCCTGTATGCGCATCGCGTCGCACAAGTTGCCGCGGACCCGGCGGTCGTGCCCGACGCTGGCGAGCCGGCGGGTTGGCCGGAGACCATCTACGTGAGGCTCCACGGCTCACCCCACGTCTACTACTCGACGTACGACGAGCCGTACCTGGATCGGCTGGCGGCGGAGATGCGCGTGTATGCGACACGCGCGCGCGAGGTCTGGTGCATCTTCGACAACACGGCGCTGTTTGCCGCGACACCTAACGCGCTGAGCCTTCGTGCCCGGCCCCGTGCGTCATCCCGAGCGTAGCGCCTGTCCTGAGGAGCGCCAGCGACGAAGGAAGGGATCGCGATCTTCCCGGTAGAGCGCATTGTCATCCCGAGCGTAGCGAGGATCGCGATCCTCCTGATAGAAGGGCCTAGTGTACGGCCGGCAGAATCGTCCCGAACAGCATACCGAGGGCGGGATCCGACCCGCTCCGGATATCGGCGTTGATTGCCACCACCAGGTCGTCCTTCGGGACGACGAACAGCCACTGCCCCTGCGCGCCCGACGCCGCGATCACGAGATCAGCGGTGCTCGCGTCAGGCAACCCGCCCTCGACCGTGTAGAGCCACCACAGGTATCCATAGCTCGACGTCCTGCCGCCGATCCGGTATGTCGGCGTCACCACGGGTCGGGTGGATTCCGTGATCCACGCTTCGGGCACGACCTGCGTGCCGTTCCACTTCCCTCGCCGCAGCACGAGGTAGCCGACGCGGGCGAGGTCGCGGGTGGTCATGTACAGCCCCCCGCCGGTGTGCGGCACGAGATCCGGGAACCCACGAATCCACTTGTCGCCGGTGATCCCGATCGGACGCAGCAGGTACGTCCGGGCGTAGTCGGCCGTGTTCATGCCCGCAGCGAGTCCGATTGCACCGCCCAGCGCGATCACGCCGCCGCTGTTGTACTGCCAGCGTGTACCGGGCTGCTCGCGCATCGGCCAGTCGATCACGAACCGCAGCCAGTCGGTCTGCAGCTTGTTGAGCTGCTCGAGCGGCGAGCCGGCGTACGTGTCCTCGTTCCAGTCCATGCCCGTCCGCATGGTGAGGACGTCCCGAACCGTCAGCGCCTGTTTGCGGTCATCGAGGTTGGCGATCGGCGCATAACGCGAGTACAGCTCGACGAGTGACTGGGTGACGCCCCGGAGATCACCGCGCGCGATCGCGACGCCGGTGACGAGCGACGTCACGCTCTTGGTCACGGATTGCTCCGTGTGGATCGAATCCGCCGGCCACCCGGCGAAATACTCATTCGTGATCAGGTAGCCCTTGCGTACGATTACGAGCGCGTGCTCCGCACCTAACGATCCGGACCGGAGCTGTGCTACCAGGTTCGATATCGCGCGTTCGTCGACCCCCACCTGGGCAGGCGACGCCGTGCGCCAGCTCTCCGCGGGCCAATACGAGTCGGCGTCCACGCCAAGCTGCTCGACCGGCGCCGACGTCTCATCCCCACAGGCGACGACAAGGCACGCGGCCACCACACCAGCGAGCCGCAAGGTCAAGCCATTCAGGTGGCACCTCCGCGAGTCGAACGAAGATACAGTGTGGACCTGATTTCGTCGGTGGCAACCCCGCCCGTGAGGCCTAGTCGATCCGCAGACGGCGGACTGCACCTGCATCGGCCAGCTCGACCGCGGTCCGGCGGCCGAGCTATCTTGAGATCGTGCTTCCCGACGACGAGATCCGTGAGATCTTCGCCGAGCTTCGGCGGGTCGGCGTCGACCTCGGCCAGCCGCCGGGCCTTGCGCTCGGCACTGGCTTCCGCGAGGGCGAGCTCCTCGTGTGGCTCCGCGGGCTGCCGGACGGTCTTGGGCATGCGGCGTTCGTCGAGGAATTGACCGCCTTCATCACCGCGGCGACACCTAACGTCTTACTCGTCGACGGTGTCCCCGTTCCATCACCGCGGCGGCACTCGCCGACGGTCGAGCAGGTGCACGCCGCGTGCGACATCCTGAGCGGTGAGTGGGACCCACTCGGCGCCCGACTCGGCGAACTGACCCGCGACGACGTCGCCATCCCGGCATACAACGCCGTCAACGCCATCCTGCGTGGCGGTCCAACTCGGAATGTCGAGGCGAGAATCGCCGCGAATCTTCGCGGAACCGAGCGAGAAGTCTTCGGCGTCCGGGCGAGTCCGCTCATTCAAACGCGCTATCTCGTGAGACGCATCATGCAGGCGGTCGCCGAGAACCCGGGGCCGCTGCACCAGTTCGATCCGTTCGAGCGTCTGCGATCAGAGGCGGAGGCGACCGCAGCGGCGGAACCCGCGGCCGCGGACGGGCGGCCAGATCAATCGGTACGCCACACGTGATGCCTAACGCCTCACAACTTGCGGCGTCTCATTCGGAGGCTGCCCAGGCTCTCATCGCCGCCGGCCGACGCTTCCACGCTCGCGGCTGGGTCCTCGGCACCAGCGGTAACTTCAGCGCGGTCACCTGCCACGAGCCGTTGCGGCTGGCGATCACGGCGAGCTCGGTGGACAAGGGTGCCCTGGACGCGGCGCAGATCCTCGACATCGACGAGACCTGCAGCGTGCACGGCGGCAGCGGCAACCCGTCGGCCGAAACCTTGCTGCATTTCGAGATCGTCCGGCGCCGTGGCGCCGGCGCCGTCTTCCACACGCATTCCGTATGGGGCACGGTCCTCTCGGACAGCCACGGGCTCGACCATGGGCTCGCCATCGAGGGCTACGAGATGCTCAAGGGGCTCGACGGCGTGCGCACGCACGAGCATCGTGAGTGGGTCCCGATCGTTCCAAATGACCAGGACATGACGCGGCTCGCCACGGTTGTGGGCAGCACACTCGACAAGTTCCCGCACGCGCACGCGATCCTGCTGCAGCGACACGGCCTCTACACGTGGGGCGCCTCCGTCTCCGAGGCGGTGCGACACGTCGAAATCCTGGAATTTCTCTTCGAGACGATGGGACGTACGGCGACATACCGGTTCCGTGGAGGATATGATGGCATTGCTCAAGATTCCTGAAGAAGATCGCACCATTACCGACGCCGAGTCCGTTCGCGGCTTTCTCTCGGAGTTTGGCATAGACTACGAGCGTACCGGCGCCGCGCCGGGGTTGACCGCGGACTCCACAGCCGACGAGATCCTCACGGCCTGGGCACCGAAGATCGACCAGCTCAAGGCGCACGGCGGGTATGTGGTCGCCGACGTCATCGACGTGAAGCCCGACACGCCGAACCTCGACGCGATGCTCAAGCGCTTTTCGAGCGAGCACTGGCACGACGAGGACGAAGTCCGCCTGATTGTCGAGGGGCGCGGGCTGTTCCATATCCATCCGCCGGGCAAGCCCGTGTTCGCGCTCGAGATCGAGGCCGGCGATCTCATCCGCGTTCCGCGCGGGACGCATCACTGGTTCGACCTCTGCGGGGAGAAGCGCATTCGGGCGATCCGCCTGTTCCAGGACCCGTCAGGCTGGACCCCTCATTACACCGAAAGCGGAGAGGACACCAAGTTCCAGCCGCTCTGCTTCGGCCCGGCGTACATCCCCGCGGCGCGCGTGGAACCCGGCGTGCGCGTGTGACTGTCGCGTTAGGCTCGCTGGGCGTTCGCGGCGTGGTGCTGGACATCGAGGGTACCACCACGCCGATCGCGTTCGTGTACGACGTGCTCTTCCCGTACGCGAGAACGCACCTGCGGGCGTTTCTCGAGACGCACGGGACGTCGGGGCTCCTGGCGGAAGTCGACCGGGCGCTGCGGGAGGAGCACGCGGCCGACGTGGCGCGCGGCGACTCGCCGCCCCCGCTCCCGGCCGACGTGAGCAGCGGTAACGCCATCGACCTCGAGCCTTACGTGCTCTGGCTCATGGACCGCGACCGAAAATCGCCGGGTCTGAAGCTGCTCCAGGGGATGATCTGGCAGCGCGGCTTCGCGGACGGGACGCTGCGCGGCGAGATCTTCCCCGACGTCGCCCCTGCCCTGGACCGCTGGCGCGCGCGCGCGATCGATGTCGCGATCTACTCGTCAGGCAGCGTGCTGGCGCAACGGCTGATCTTCGGCCACACGCCGGCAGGTGATTTGACGCCGCGCATCAGCCAGTTCTTCGATGCGACGATCGGCCCGAAGCGGTCGGCGGACAGCTATCGCCACATCGCGACGGAGCTGCGCCGCTCGCCCGACGAGCTCCTCTTCCTCTCCGACGTGCACGCCGAGCTCCTGGCGGCGCGAGCGGCAGGATTCAAGACCCTCCTGTGCGTTCGGCCGGGAAACCCCGAGCCGCCTCGAGAAGGCGAAGTAACGGTCGAGACATTCGACGACATCATCGCCTGAGCGTCCGAAGAGCGCACGGCCCGAACTACGTCGCCACTAACCGCGCAGGGCACTGACGGCGCGGGGCACTAACTGCGCACGGCACTGACTGCGCAGGGCACTGACGGCGCAAGACATTAACGGCAACGGCGCAGGACCGACACATCGTGAGACGGCGCAGTCGGTGCGCCGTTGGTTTCTCTGCTCGCCCTTTGCGCTCTGGCCGTTAATGTCTTGCGCCGTCAGTGCCCTGCGCGGTTCTCGTGCCCTGCGCCGTTCCCCGTGCCCCGCGCAGTTAGTGC
>Ga0075423_10001804_pt1 | contig 19134 bp, 18 predicted proteins | sample SoiMethybrSBSTD2_FD_80114 | JGI IMG/M metagenome (GOLD analysis project Ga0075423, IMG submission 80114) | Bulk soil microbial communities from a Populus tree surrounding site in Tennessee, USA - Soil MetaG P. TD hybrid SBSTD2 | ecosystem: Environmental > Terrestrial > Soil > Tree plantation...
GATCGGATGCGTCTCACTCGGCGCCAGAGCATCTGGGTCGGGTTTCGGTCGCAGCTTGTCGCGTCCGGCATCTGCGCGATGCGCGTCATCGATCACGGCGACTCGCGTCCTGCCGATGGGTCCCTGGCTGATCGACAAAAGTGGAAGCGACCAGATCGACGCCCTCACTGGCGCAGACGACCGCATCGACCAGATCACCGCGCTGGAGGCGGCTGTGCGTGATCAGCCGTACGCTGCCATCGACCTCGGGAGCTTGGTGAGCAGCCCGCCCGACGATCTCCTCAGCCGTCTCCTCGACAAGCACCTGCACGCGCTCATCGATGCGTGACGCCGCGCGCTGGCTCACCAGCTCATCGGCAAGGTCTGACACGCGCGCACGTCTGGCTTCGATCTCCTCGGGCAGATGCTGCCCATCCAGCCGGCACGCCTCCGTACCCTCCTCCGAGGAGTAGCCGAAGACCCCGATCGCATCCAATTCCGCGTCGACCAAAAACTGGCACAGTACCTCGACATCGGCCTCGGTCTCGCCCGGAAAGCCGCAGATCACATTGCTCCGGATGCCGGCCGCCGGCGCCAGCCGGCGAATGGTGTTGACCAATGCCAAGAACGACTCGGCGCCACCGAAGCGGCGCATTCTTCGCAGCACCCCGGGCGCCGCGTGTTGAAATGACAGATCGAAGTAGGGAACGACCTTCGGCGTGCTCGCCATCACCTCGATCAGGCTCGGCCGAACCTCGGCCGGCTGGAGGTACGAAACCCGAATCCAAGACAGCCCATCGACTTCGGCCAGGCCCGCGAGCAACTGTTCGAGCAGGCGGATATCGCCGAGGTCCTTGCCGTAGCTCGAGGAATTCTCGCTGACCAGAAAGATCTCGCGTACGCCGCGCTCGACCAGCCACGCCGCCTCAGCCAGGATCTCAGCAGGTGGGCGCGAGACGTATGCGCCGCGGAATGTCGGAATCGCGCAGAACGTACAGCGCCGATCACAGCCGGAAGCAATCTTCAGTGGCGCCGACGGCCCGCTGTCGAGCCGACGCCGGTACACGCGCGGCCCACTTGCCGGCCCGGCACCGCGTAGCTGCGTGGCTCCGTGTCCGGGAATCGTTACGGCGTTCGCGACTGCCGGCCGCGCCGCGGGGGCCAGCGGCAGCAATGACCGACGATCATGCGGCGCATGTGCCGGGTGATGTCCGCCAGCCAGGATCGCCCGCAGCCTGCCGGCGATATCGGCGTAGTCGTCGAAGCCGAAGACCGCATCGGCCTCTGGCAGGGCCTCCGCCAGGTCGCGACCGTAACGCTCCGCCAGGCAACCGACAGCGACGACTGCCTTGGCTTTCCCAGCATTCTTGTGGTCGCTGGCTGCCAGCAGGGTGTCGATTGAGTCCTTCTTGGCCGCTTCGATGAAGCCGCACGTATTGACCATCACCGCGTCCGCGTCGCGCGGATCAGCTACCAGTCTGAAGCCGTCGTCCTCCATCCGCGCAGCGAGCTCCTCGGAGTCAACCTCGTTCCGGGCGCAACCGAGGGTGACAAGGTGCACCGTCGTCGGCTTGGAGGTTGCAGGAGCGCGATCAGCGCGAACGGCGGAGGCGGCTGGCTCATGCATGGCCGTCCCAGTATGACCGATACGGGATATCCCGCCGGTCCGCGGTTCGCGGCCGCATACTGCTCAGGGGCTCGGACTAGCCCAACCGGAGGTTCTCCGAGACGGCTTCCAGCTCGTCGGGAGCAACCAGTACATCGCGAGGCTTCGAGCCTTCGGAAGGGCCAACAACGCCGCGGGTCTCCAAGATGTCCATCAACCGCCCTGCCTTGGCGAACCCGACGCGGAGCTTGCGTTGCAGCATCGAGGTGGAACCGAGCTGCAGGGTGACTACCAGCTCCGCCGCTTGCAGCACCAAGTCAAGATCATCCCCAATGTCCTCAGCGACCTTGCTTGCCGACTCGGATGTAGCGACCACGTCCTCGCGGTAGTTGGGCTTGAGCTGGCCGCTCACGTGGCCGACGACGGCCCTGATCTCCTGCTCGGTGACCCACGCGCCTTGGATCCGGATTGGCTTGCTCGACCCCATGGGAAGGAACAAACCATCGCCCTGACCAACCAGCTTCTCCGCACCCGGCTGATCCAAGATCACCCGCGAGTCGGTCATCGACGACGTCGCGAACGCGAGCCGGCTCGGCACGTTTGCCTTGATGAGTCCGGTCACGACGTCGGTGCTCGGCCGCTGGGTGGCCAGCACGAGATGAATTCCGGCGGCCCGTGCGAGCTGGGTGATACGGACAATCGAGTCCTCCACATCGCGCGGAGCCACCATCATCAAGTCGGCCAGCTCATCCACGATCACCACCAAGTAGGGATACGGCGAGAACACCCGATTCGAGGCGGGATCCAGCGGAAGCGGCGGTTCACCTGCGCCAGCGGGCTCACCAGCCGACGGCTTGAGCGCGCCGGTACGCACGGCCTTGTTGAAATCGTCGACATGCCGGAAGCCGTAGGTCGCCAAGTCGTCGTATCGCATGTCCATCTCACGGACGACCCATTGGAGTGCTTCGGCTGCCCTCTTGGGATGGGTGATGATCGGCGTCACCAGGTGGGGAACTCCCTCGTACGCGGTCAGCTCGACCCGTTTCGGATCGACCAGCATCATCCGGACTTCATCCGGCGTGGCGCGCATCATGATCGAAGTGATCATTGAGTTCACGAAGCTCGACTTGCCCGAGCCGGTTGCGCCTGCCACCAGCAGATGTGGCATCTTGGCCAGATTCGCGACGACGAAGCCGCCTTCGACGTCCTTGCCCAGACCGACGGTCATCGGATGATGATCGTTTCTGGCGCGGGCCGAGCGCAGCACATCCCCGAGAGAAACGACTTCCTTGTCCGAGTTGGGAATCTCGATTCCGATGGCGGACTTTCCGGGGATCGGAGAAAGGATGCGCACGTCGGCGCTCGCCACCGCATAGGCGATGTTGCGGCTCAGTGTCGTGACCTTCTCTACCTTGACGGCGGGGCCTAGCTCGACCTCGTACCGGGTGACCGTCGGGCCACGGCTGTACCCAGTGACACGTGCGTCGATCTCGAACTGGAGCAGCACCTCGGTCAGCTGATGCACCACAGCGTCTGAGGCGTTGGTGCGCGCCTTGTGCACGCTGCCATGTTTCAGCGTGCTGGGATCGGGGAGCAGATATTGCACATCACCGGACAGCTGGAGTTGCTCCACCCGCGGCGGCATCGGAGTGTGCGCCGGGGCCTCCAACTCCTCAGCATCAATGCCGTGCACGGTCACGCCGGGCGGTAGTCCCGCTGTAACCGGCCGACGCGACTCGTCAGCCGACTCGGTCGAGCTGTCCTCGGCATCGGGTGCCTGAGAATCCAGCTCCGGTGCACCCGCGCGCCGCTGCCGCAGGCCGGGATCGCCGACTACCGGAGTGTCGTAGGCCCGGTCGCCGCGGTACTCCAGCTCACGGACGACTTCTCCTTCGATCACCACAGGGCGGTGTCGCAGCCGTGCCCGGGCCGTGCGAACCCGATCAGGAATCTGGTGCAGCGGGACACCGACGACGACCAGCACCCCGAAGAGCAGCAGCAAGATCAGCAACGGCACAGCGACATAGACCGTCAATAGATCGGAGAGCAGGCTGGAGGAGACATAGCCGATGATGCCGCCGGCACTCCTGAGTTGTTCAGGCTCGTTGGTTCGCGGCAGGCCGCGGGCAATGTTGATCAATCCGAGCAGGCCCAGCATGATCGCGCTCCAACCGATCACCTGCCGGCCAAGCGGCCCATTACGGTCTGGATGTCGCAACGTACGCCACGCCATCAAGGCGAAGAGGATAGGCGCCACGTAGCTGAGGGTCCCGATTGTGCTGGCGACGCCAATGGCGATGGCGTGCCCTACCGCACCCGGCAGACCCCACCACACTGCAGCGCCGACCACGATCGCACTGCCCAGCAAGAAAAGCCCGATGCCATCTCGCCGCACCGCCGAGTCGACTTCCTCTACAGCGGGTCCAATTCGTCTCACGGCACGACCGACGGCGTGAGCAAGGACACTCAACATCGCGGCAATGCCGAGTAGTACCTGATCGAAAATGGGCTGACCTTGCTGCCGACTCCTTGACCGGCTGCCACCGGATCGCCGACGGGATGCGCCGGCTTGTGCGGCAGTCGCCGATGAGGATCGTCTTCTTCCGGCCGACCGCGGTTTGCTGCTCCGGGACGATCCCGAGCGGCGGGACCGCGGAGGGGAAGACGCGCGGGTCGCCATGCTTGTGAGGTTACAAGATCAAACGTCGATGGGCTGGGTCACACGCCGAGGCTGCGCCCAGCCATCGGACCGTCATTCGAGGGGAGGAAGGTAGGCGCGCAGCTGCCACAGGTGATCTGTCGGCCCAATGCCGCTACCAAGTGCGAACCCAGCGGCGATGGCTCCGGTGACGTAGGTCTTCGCCAGCGCCATCGCCTCGGGGACATCGTGGCCGAGCGCAAGCTGGCTTGCCAGGGCTGAGGCAAGTGTGCAGCCCGTTCCGTGAGTATGGCGGTTGTCGTCCCGTGCAGCAGCGAAGCTGAAGTCTCGCCCATCTCGACTCTTCAGGTAGTCGATCGCGTCCCCATCTCCGTGGCCACCCTTGATCAACACCCAGGCTGGGGCGTAAGCCAGAAGGAGATCTGCGAGTACCGGCGGTGTCTCAGCGGAACGCTCCGCCAGCAGGGCAGCCTCATCGAGATTAGGAGTGATCACCGTGGCACGCGGGAACATCAGCGTGCGGAGCGCGCCGACGGCTTCTTGATCGATGAGTCGATCTCCGTGCTTGCTGACGCACACCGGGTCGACGACGACCGGTACCGGCGGATCAAGATCAGCAACCAGGTCCGCTACGCAGATTACGATCTCTTTGCTGCCGAGCATGCCGATCTTGACCGCATCGACGCCGATGTCGTCGATCACGCTCCGGAACTGGGCACGGATCGCCTCGGTCGGAAGCGGCCAGATGCCTTGCACGCCGATGGAGTTCTGAGCGGTCACTGCGGTGAGCACGGTCATCCCGTGAACGCCGAGGGCCAACATTGTCTTGAGATCCGCCTGGATGCCCGCTCCCCCGCCGGAGTCTGAGCCCGCGATGGTGACGACGCGAGCGGTGGGCAAGCTCATCTGCGGGACTCCGACGGTCGCGGCGTACGGAAGTGGTCGAAGCCAGCGGGCAGCTCCCAGACCATGCCATCTACCACAACGCCAGCGTGATCATCGTCAGGGACCTCGACGACGCCTACTGCCAGCCAGCCCTCCGGCACGGATTCCGCCGCCGGGAAGGTGGCCGCCAAGGCATGGTCGTCGCCGCCGCTGAAGATGAATGTGTAGGGATCCTTGCCGGTGGCGCCGGCAACTGCCTGAAGCGGCTCGGCCACCTCGAAGGCATCCCGTCGTAGGTTGACGACTACCTTCGATGCCCAGGCCACATGCCCGAGATCGGCGATCAGGCCATCGGAGATGTCGATCATGGATGTAGCTCCCGCGCGGGCGGCGACCGCCCCTGCGCCGTAATCGACTTGCGGGACCCGCTGTGCCTCGACGAGTACCCGAGGCGAGCGGAAGCCACGTCCCAGTACGGTGAGGCCGGCTGCGGCCCAGCCCAGCCGGCCCCTGATGGCAACCACATCACCCGGCCGTGCCCCCGATCGCAGCACCGGCTTTCGCCCGTCGAGTGAACCCAACGCGGTAACAGCAATCGTGATGTCCCGGGCTTTCGTGACGTCACCACCGATCAGACTGGTTCCGGCCGCGTTGCACTCTTGGCGGAGGCCTTCGGCGAAGTCAAGCACCCAACCCAGCGCGAGGTCCGTCGGCGCAGAGAAGCCGACCAGGAGACCAGTAGGCCGCGCTCCGATCGCCTCCAGATCTGCAACGTTGACAGCGACTGCCTTGCGTCCGACGTCCCGTGCCTCAGACCAGTCGCGCCGGAAATGCACCCTCTCGACGAGCACGTCCACCGAGGCCACAACGGCATCGTCGATGGCAAGGACGGCGGCGTCGTCACCTGGCCCCACGCGAACGTCTGGTCCCAGCGTCAACTCGTCGGTAATCGCAGCAATAAGTGGAAACTCGCCCACCTCGGCCAGGGTCGCGCTACGGCTCAGATTCACCGAAACCTCCTGTGATCCCGGATACGCGCGGATGCGCCGAAAGATGTAGCGTGACGCACATCGGCGAGCGTACGCGGTCCCCGGCCAAGGATTGATCACAGCCAAGGACTGACGATGCGTCCTGAGAGTGAGAAGACACCCCCGTCTGTGACAAGCGTCGTGAAACGCAGGAGGTACCACCTGATGGTCGTGCAGGCATACATCTTGGTCCAGACCAACGTCGGCAAGGCGGCTGAGGTCGCGCATGCGATCAGCGCCATCCAAGGTGTGACGCTGGCCGAAGATGTGACGGGCCCTTACGACGTCATTGTGCGCGCCGAAGCGTCGAGCGTCGACGAGCTCGGCCAACTGGTGGTCGCCCGAGTGCAGATGGTGCCAGGCATTACCCGTACTGTGACTTGCCCTGTCGTTCACATATAGATTTCATTTCCCGACGCTCGCAGCTGTGACTTTGGGCTAGCGCAGCCCAACGGGGCGGCGCAGCGCCAAGGTGATCAACCGTTCGACCAGCTCCGGATACTGCACACCGCTGGCGGCCCACATGCGCGGAAACATGGAGTGCTGGGTGAAGCCCGGCATGGTGTTGATCTCGTTGACGACGACTTGCCCATCGCTGGTGACGAAGACGTCAACCCGGGCCAGCCCCTCACAACCGATCGCTTGGAAGGTCTTGATGGCCAGTTGCCGGACCTGATCGGCCAGCTCGGGGCGTATCTCGGCCGGCACGTCAAGATCGACCTGTTCCTCGGGGAGGTACTTGGCCTCAAAGTCGTAGAAGCCGGACTCGCTATGCACGCGGATCTCGGCCACCACGCTCGCCATCGGCGATCCCCCGTCAAGATCACCCAGCACGCCGCACTCGAGCTCGCGTGCCCCGACGAATCCTTGCTCGATGATGATCTTGGGATCGTAGGCCTGCGCCACCTCGATAGCCTGCTCAAGCCGAGCTGGATCATCCACTCTGGAGATGCCCAGGCTGGAACCCCCTCGAGCCGGTTTCACGAAGAGCGGATAGTGCAGCGTGGCAGCGGCTTCCAGGCAGGCCGCCTTGTCTCGCTGCCACTCTGCCGGGATGATCGGGACGAATGGTCCGACCGGCAGGCCGGAGGCCGCTAGCACGAGCTTCATGAAGTGCTTGTCCATACCGACTGCGCTGGCGAGCACACCCGCGCCGACATAGCGCGTCCCCATCATCTCGAACAACCCTTGGATAGTGCCGTCCTCACCAAAAGGCCCGTGGAGCAGCGCTAGTGCGACATCGACCGGGCCGAGCTGGGACAGTACAGACTGCTCGCGGACGGCGAGTTCGCTGCCTGTGGTGACACGCATCAGCAGGGCCTCGGCCGCATTCTCGCTCAGCTCTGGGAGTTTGCCGTCCGTAACCCCCAGCCGGCTGATCGTCTCTGGGTCAACCAGGATCCACCGCCCCGTGCGCGTTATGCCGATCCCTACGACATCAAAGCGTTCTCGATCTAACGCGCTCAGCACCCCGGCCGCAGTGAGACAGGACACGCCGTGCTCGCTACTGGTTCCCCCGAAGACCACCGCCACCCGATGGCGGGAGCCGTTGATCCTGCGAACATTCGGCTGGCTTTCACTCACGATCTCCGACCTTATCCGGGCGAGGCGTCTCATGCGCCCAGGAACCAGACTTGGGCCTGTGACCGAGCAGCCGCATCGACCTGACAGTCCCCGACCGACAGCACTGCGTCCCGAGACCCTGGCGGTCATCGCCGGCCGACCGCCACGAGTGGTGGACGCGCCGCTGAACCCGCCAGTCGTCTTCGCCTCCACCTACATCGGCGCGCACGACACGAATACCGCCAAGATCGGGTACGGGCGTTACGGCAACCCCACGTGGCACGCCCTGGAGGAGGCGATCGGCGCCCTCGAGGGCGGGCAGGCACTGACCTTCGCGTCAGGCATGGCAGCGGCACATGCCGTGCTGGAACTCATGCCGCCTGCCGGCGTGATTGTCATCCCCCACAACTGCTACCTCGGTGTGGCGGAGGCGGTTGATCGGCGAGGCGCGAGATACGGCTGGCACGTACGACGGGTCAACGTCGCGGACACCACCGAAGTACTGACCGCCGCCGATGGCGCCGATGTCGTGTGGATCGAGTCGCCAACCAATCCAACGATCGAGGTAGCCGATCTTCCGGAGCTGGGCCGCAACCTCCCCGAGCAAACGCTGTTCGTCGTGGATAGCACGTTCGCAACCCCATTGCTGCAGCGTCCGCTGGAATCCGGTGCCGACATCGTGCTGCACTCCGCCACCAAGTTGATCTCCGGCCATTCCGATGTGCTCCTTGGCGCGGTCGTAACCAGCGCACAACAGCCAGGGCCCTTTGAGGCATTGGAGACACTCCGAAGCTCATTCGGGTCCGTGCCGGGTCCTATGGAGGCCTATCTCGCGCTTCGCGGGCTGCGGACACTGCCGCTCAGACTCGCTCAGGCACAAGCGAGCGCGCAGGTACTCGCCGAACGACTGGTCGCTCATGGTCGCGTGCAACGAGTGCGATTCCCAGGACTTCCAAGCGATCCCGGTCATGAGGTCGCCCTGCGCACTATGTCGGGCTTCGGCACGCTGATCTCCATTGATCTTGCGGACGCGGCGATGGCGGAGGCGTTCGTCGACGCCTGCTCGCTCTGGGCCTTCGCTACCAGCCTCGGCGGAGCAGAGTCCACTCTCGAACGGCGCCGGCGCTGGGGCGGCGAGCCGCTCTCGGTACCCGAAGGTCTGATACGACTGTCAGTCGGTATCGAGCATGTCGAAGACCTGTGGGCCGATCTAGCCCAGGCGCTTGATCAGCTCTAGTTAGTAACGCTCCGGCTTGGCCGATCGCGACATCAGCGCGGTGATCATTTCGGCCGGGTTCAACTCGCCGGCAATGACAGCGGCCACGTTTTCCACGATTGGCATCTCGACATGATGCTTCGCGGCAAGTTCGGTGATCGACGCGCAGGACTTCACTCCTTCGGCGACTTGTCGGGTCGACGCAGTGATCTCTGCGACGGTGTGCCCCCTGCCGAGCTCCTCACCGAAACGCCGGTTTCGAGACAGCGGCGATGAGCAGGTGGCCACCAGATCGCCGAGTCCAGCCAGGCCGGAGAAGGTGTAGGGGTCGGCACCCAGAACGACACCTAGTCGGGTGATCTCGGCTAGCCCTCGGGTGATCACCGAAGCTGTTGCGTTCGCCCCCAGGCCGAGCCCAATCGCCATGCCGACAGCCAACGCGATCACGTTCTTGGTAGCTCCAGCGAGCTCACATCCGATGACATCGGTGTTGGTGTACGCCCGAAACCGGCTGGTATGGCAAACCGCCTGAAATGCCTGGGCGGTGGCAGGCGAAATGCTGGCGACCACACTGGCTGATGGCTGCCGTTCGGCGATCTCACGAGCCAGGTTTGGGCCGGTGACGACCACGATGCGCTCGCGAGCGATCTGACCGGCTTCGGCTATCACCTCGCTCATCCGCAAGCCACTGCCGAGCTCGATGCCTTTCGCCAGACTCACCACGATGGCGTTCTCCGGGATTTGCCAGTGGCTGAGGTTGCTGCGGAGCGATTGTGCGGGCACTGCCAGCACCACAAAGTCGGCTTCGTTCATGGCCTTCTGCGGATCGCTGGCCGCCTGCAAGGACTCCGGCAGCGCCAGGTCGGGAAAGTAGTCCGGATTGCGGTGCTCGAAGTTGATCTTATCCGCGAGCTCTGGACGCCGTGCCCAGAGAGTCACGTGGTTGCCGGCGTCGGAGACGACGAGCGCAAATGCCGTGCCCCAGGAACCGGACCCCATGATCGCGACTCGCGCTGGGATGCGAGGGGCGTCACTGAGGCTCATGTCTGCTCTCCGCTCGTTGTCTCGTTCCGCGGATCGTAGCGTTGCGTAGGTGGCGTCGCCTGACGCAGTTCGGCAACGAGGACAGTGATCGCATCCATGATTCTCGTCGTCGCTTCATCGAGCGTCGCGACAGTGACCGGCTTCGATCGGAGATCATCCAGCGGAACCGGGTCGCCGGCCACGACTCGCAAAGTCTTGCGAGGAAACAGCTTCGGGAAGCGTGGCTCGCGACCGGGCATCAGCTCCTGGGCGCCCCACTGCCCGATCGGCACAACCGGATGACCGGTGTCGAGCGCAAGCCGGGCCGCCCCGGTCTTGCCCCTCATTGGCCACAGCTCGAGATCGTGGGTGATCGTTCCCTCGGGATAGATCACTAGTGCACGTCCTCGCTCCATCGCTTGAGCCGCAGCAGCCAGCGCGTCCTTGGAATGGCTGGATCCACGCTGCACCGGGATTTGTCCACAAGCAGCGATAATGCGCCCAATTACGGGAATCTCGAACACTGACGCTTTTGCCAAGAACCTGGGCCAACGCCCGGAGAACGCCAGAAACTGCCCAATGGCCAGGGGATCGGCGTTGGAGATGTGGTTCGCGACGAAGATCACTGCGCCGGTCTGAGGCACCTTCTCCTGGTGCCGCCAGTCCCGCTTGGTCAACGGCCGCATGATGGCGTGCAGAATCCTGACGACCGTTGAAATCGTCTGAGCGCCGGGCTCGTGATTGGCCTCCGAGAGCGGCCTGAGCACCGTATGCTGCCCCGCGGCGGAGTTCTCGGCCATCAACACCTCAGTCTTGGTGAATGGGTCGCGGGCGATCCAGAATCGGTACGGTCGGCGCGGGTTGGACCACGGCGCCACAAGTGGCTACACCTTACGGGATCGTGGAACGATCTTCGGACTCTCCGCTGATCGAAGGACGAGGCACTCGAGATCATGACGGAACCACCTGCTGCCGCTGTCGTCGCTCTCAAACCAATGGAGCATGCGAAGTCCCGACTAACGGTGCCCGATGCGCTGCGCCGACGCCTCGCCTGGACGATGGCGCTCGACACCTTGGCCGCTTTGTGTAATGCCCTGCCGCAGGTACTGGTCGTTAGTGATCAGCCTGCATTGGAAGCCCAATTGCGCCGGGCTGGTCTTCCCGCGGAAGTGATCAGCGAGTCCGGTCACGTGGGCATGAATGCGGCACTTCGCCGAGGTGCGCTGGCACTCGGCGCTCAAGGATTCAGCACAGTCCTGGCATGCGTTGGTGATCTTCCAGCCCTAAAGCCTGAGTCCGTACTGCGGATCCTCGCTGCGTCCCGATCGCATCGGCGATCCTTTGTAGCCGATGCGTCAGGCGTTGGCACCACAATCCTTGTGGCGCACGACGTTGAGCTGTCGCCTCAGTTTCAGGGCCGGTCGGCTGCTGCTCACTACGCCTCGCGCGCCGTGAGCTTGTCTGCGGAGGAGATCGGATCGTCGATTGCCGACGCTCGCCGCGATGTCGACACGGAAGCCGATCTCGCCGTTGCGATCGGACTCGGCGTGGGTCCTGCGACCAGCGCGCTTATCGATCACGATCAAGGCCGTCTCGGTCGCTACGAGTTGATCACTGCGACAGAGTGGCGTAATGCGTCCGGTGATCAATTGGCGGTAACCGCCGGTGGACGACGAATTGCCTTGCCTCATAAGGCACTTGGCGTTGAGCTCCGCCATGCCCGGCTGGGCCAGCGCCTGCACTCGGTAGAGGCTGGCGGCCGGGTCCTGTCCGCCTGGCTGTAACCGCCGGGCTAACGCTTGGCGGTGGTCTTCTTGGCCGTCGGCGCTGCCCTCTTGGCGGGAGTCTTGGCAACTGTCTTTCTCGCGGAAACCGCCGTCCTCGACGCCGCAGCGCTCCCGGCCGTGGCCTTCTTTGCGGCCGCGCGCGGCACCTTCTTGGCTCCGGAGACGTAGGCCTTCAGGTCCGAACCCGCACGGAAGCGTGGAACTGCCGTGGCCTTGGCGCGCTTGCGCTCACCCGTACGCGGATTGCGCACCATCCGTGCCGAACGATGCACCTTCTCGAAAACACCAAACCCCGTGATCGAGACCTTCTCCCCAGCTGCAGTCTTGTAGGTGATGGTTTCCACCACTGCGTTAAGGGCCTTGGCTGCTTCGGTCTTGCTGCCGTCGTAGTAGACAGCCACCGCCTGAATCAATTCAGCCTTGTTCACAGCTTCCCTTCTCGATGCGATTCCAAGCCTGCTGGGAACTTGGGCAGCGTACGGTACGCCTGCAGGCCCAACGCTAGGGAAGATCGCGCAACCAGACAATCACCTAGGTCGCACATTTTGGTGTCTTGTAAGGAAAAACGCTCCGAGCTGCAAGCGTCGGCCTTTGCCCGAGCAGCTCCAAGAAACAGCGACGTACGCCGTACTAACTTGCGCTGGCAACCTTCGCCGGCAATGTCTTCGGCTTGTACCCCGGCCTGGTGCGCTCGAATTCAGCTATTTGATCAACATGCCGCAGCGTCAGGCCGATGTCATCCAAGCCCTCCATGAGCCGCCACCTGGTGTAGTCGTCGATCTCGCACTCACTATGGAAACCAACCGCTGTGATCTGTCGCCCGACGAGGTCCACTGTGATCGGCACGGCCGGATTCTCCTCGACGAAATCCCACAGCTCCTCGATGATCTTCTGGTCGACGACCGCGATCAGCAGCCCTGACTTTCCTGAATTGCCACGGAAGATATCCCCGAACCGCGACCCGATCACGACCTTGAACCCGTAGTTCTGCAGTGCCCAGACGGCGTGCTCGCGCGAAGACCCGGTGCCGAAATCAGGACCGGCGATCATGATCGTCGCGCCTGCATACTGCGGCAGGTTGAGCACAAAGTTGGGGTCGTTGCGCCACGCTGCAAACAGGCCGTCCTCGAACCCGATCTTGGTCACGCGTTTGAGATAGACCGCTGGAATGATCTGGTCGGTATCGACATTGCTGCGCCGGAGCGGCAGGGCGGTGCCAGTGTGGGTAGTGAATGCATCCATGATCATCGTGTCCCGGTGAGGTCGGCAGGTGAACTGAGCGTGCCGATCACGGCGGTCGCGGCGGCCACCAAGGGCGAGACCAGGTGTGTTCGCCCACCCTTGCCCTGCCTGCCCTCGAAGTTGCGGTTCGACGTGGACGCCGCCCGCTCACCGGGAGCGAGCTGATCCGGGTTCATTCCTAGACACATGGAACAGCCTGCAGCACGCCACTCGGCTCCTGCTTCCTTGAAGATCACGTCGAGACCCTCAGACTCGGCCTGCAAGCGAACCCGCGCCGAGCCCGGTACCACCAGCATCCGTACATGATCGGCAACATGATGTCCGGTGATCACCCCGGCGGCGGCGCGCAGATCTTCGATGCGTCCGTTGGTACAGGAGCCGAGGAAGACCGTGTCCACGCGAATCTCGCGCATCTTCTGACCGGGCCTGAGCGCCATGTACTCCAACGCCTTCGTTGCTGCCGTCCGGTCCGCCTCTTCTGCGAAGATCTCCGGATCCGGCACTTCGGCACCGAGCGGAACCCCCTGACCAGGATTGGTGCCCCACGTCACGAAGGGCGTGAGCTGGCTTGCGTCAAGATCAACTTCTGCGTCGAAGACAGCGTCCGGGTCAGTCCGGAGAGTCCTCCAGTACCCCACGGCGGCGTCCCAGTCTGTGCCTTCCGGAGCGTGCGGGCGGCCCTTGATGTAGGCGAACGTCGTCTCGTCCGGCGCGATCATGCCGGCCTTCGCGCCCCATTCGATGCTCATATTGCAGATGGTCATACGACCTTCCATGCTGAGCGCCTCTATGGTCGAGCCGCGGTACTCCACGATGTAGCCCTGGCCGCCACCGGTACCCACCTTGGCAATGAGCGCCAACACGATGTCCTTCGCACTGACTCCGACCGGCAGCTCACCATTCACGTTCACCGCCAAGGTCTTCGGCCGGGCCTGGGGCAGTGTCTGGGTCGCCAGGACATGCTCGACTTCGGACGTACCAATGCCAAAGGCGATCGCCCCGAACGCCCCATGCGTTGAGGTGTGCGAATCACCGCAGACCACCGTCAGGCCTGGCTGAGTCAGGCCAAGCTGGGGGCCGATGATGTGCACGATGCCCTGGTCGAGATCGCCGAGGCTGTGGATGCGGATACCGAACTCCCGTGCGTTCTTCCGCAGCGTCTCGACCTGAGTGCGCGACACGGGATCGGCAATCGGCAAGTCGATGTTCAGCGTGGGCGTGTTGTGGTCCTCCGTTGCCAGCGTGAGATCGGGACGGCGTACCGTCCGTTCGGCCTGGCGTAAACCGTCGAAAGCTTGTGGGCTGGTCACCTCGTGGATGAGGTGAAGATCAATAAAGAGCAGGTCGGGCTCACCGTCGGCGGTTCGTACGACGTGGTCGTCCCAGACCTTTTCACTCAGCGTCTTGCCCATGACGATTAATGTTCTCCTGTCCCCGTTCCCCTGATCTGCCGAGCCCTTGCTCCTCAAAGATTCACACGGCCAGCAAGCTAATCCTTGCACTTGCCATCCAGCATGCGAGACGGCAGTATCAAGGCATGGACAACTCTAGTGGTGTCGGCGTCCTCGACAAAGCCGCCCTAGTCCTCAGTGCCCTGGAGACCGGACCGACCACTTTGGCTGGTTTGGTGGCAGCCACCGGGCTTGCCCGACCGACGGCCCACCGATTGGCTGTTGCCCTCGAGCACCATCGGCTGGTGAGTCGTGACCTGCAAGGCCGATTCGTGCTCGGTCCGCGGCTCGGCGAGCTAGCGTCGGCAGCCGGGGAGGACCGGCTGCTCGCGACAGCCGGACCGGTGCTCGCTCGGCTTCGCGACATCACAGGTGAGTCGGCGCAGATGTTCCGCCGGCAAGGCGACTACCGGGTGTGCGTCGCCACTGCGGAGCGGATGTCTGGACTGCGCGACAGCGTGCCGATTGGCACGCAGCTGACCATGAGCGCAGGCTCAGCCGCTCAGGTGTTGCTGGCGTGGGAAGAGCCAGAACGGATGCAGCGAGGGCTGCGAGGGAGCCGCTTTTCCGCGGTTGCGCTGGCGGCGGTCCGCCGACGCGGATGGGCCCATTCGGTTGGTGAGCGCGAGCCCGGCGTCGCCTCTGTCTCCGCACCCGTACGCTCCCCCTCTGGAAAGGTCATCGCCGCGGTCAGTGTGTCAGGACCTATCGAACGACTCTCGCGGCAACCCGGTCGGCTGCACGCCCCTGCGGTGATCGCCGCCGCGGAACGCTTGAGCGAGGTGCTGCGCCGCAGCGGCGCTGAGTGAGTTCGCTGGGGGTCGTTTGCGCGATCTCGACGGGCTCAAATTTCCGACCGGTGCGGAGTTTTCGGGCGCGGGTCAAGCCGTACGAGGCCAATTTCCGACCTGTGCGGCCTTTCGAGCTTGGATCCACCGACCGATGGTCTGTCAGCGACGTCGGGAGAGCGGTCGCTAGGGTCGCAGGTGTGGAGGAATCCGTCGTGCACCGGGCCCTTCGATTCGATCAGGCGCTGCAACGGTGGCGGGCTCGGCGCGCCCGGGATGGCGGCTACACCGTTGAAGTAACTCCATATACGGGGTATGGATCAACGACCTGGGTGCGGGTGCTTGCTCGCGTTCTGCTCGCCAAGCCCTCTGAGCGCCGCGCCGATCTCCCCACGGGAGCGCGCGGATGGCGGAATTTCGTCAGCGTTCCGCTAGAGCATGCGGTAGTAAAAGTTCACATTGGCGAGCGATCGTACGAGGTCGAGGCAGACAGTAGCGGCATCATCGACGTGGTCGTCGATGTTGATCTTGAGCCAGGCTGGCGTCGGATCGGTCTGAGCTCGGGAGACTCTGAGGTTGCTCCGGCGTTGATCTTCGTAGTCGATCCAGATACGACTTTCGGGGTCGTCTCCGATGTTGACGACACGGTCATGGTCACAGCACTCCCCCGCCCGCTACTGGCGGCTTGGCACACCTTTGTCGTCAATGAGCACGCGCGTGCGACAACACCCGGCATGCCAGTCCTGTACGAGCGACTCACCACCCGCTATCCGGGCGCGCCGATGATCTACTTGTCGACCGGAGCGTGGAATGTCGCACCGACACTCACGCGCTTCCTGTCGCGCAACCTGTATCCGGCCGGGGCGCTGCTGCTCACCGACTGGGGCCCCACGGCGGATCGGTGGTTCCGTAGTGGTCGCGAACACAAGCGCAGCAGCCTGGAGCGTCTGGCGGAGGAGTTCCCTCAGATCAAGTGGTTATTGGTCGGTGATGATGGACAGCACGATGAGTCGATCTACCGCGACTTCGTCGTGAGGCACCCCGATAATGTCGCAGCCGTATGTATCCGCCGCCTGACGCCGAGCGAGGCGGTACTCGCCGGCAGCAGCTTCCGCGGTCATGCGAACACAGGCAATTCCACCGTGCCGTGGCTCTACGCCTCGGATGGTGCTGGCCTCGCCGAGAAGCTGGAGCAGCTCGGCCGTCTCAATCCCGCACCACAGCAGCCAGAGGTTGAGGCGTGATCGAGCGCGGATTCAGCTAGTAGTACCAAGGCGTTGGGTCCGAAACATCTTATTGATCTTATTTGCTTCATGATCACCAACTGCTCGGCTCGGTTGGTGTAGCTCCTCGTCGAGGTAAGCCTGATAGACCTCGAAGCGAGTGATTTCCAACGCCTTTGCCAGAGTGACGTTGCCTTCTTCACGTGCCTTGTGTGCCGCCGCGCGGAGTCCTTCCACCCAGTCCGCCAGCTCAGCTAGGTCCGCCCTTTGCCTCGCCCCCACGCCGTCTACGTTATCCCCTCGGCAATGACCTCGTCTCTGTTGCCTTTGCGGCTCTTCCAAACGTGATCTTGAACCCATTCAGTCGACCAATGCCGAGACCCCGAACGCAATGGCGAGAAACAGCACCATCCGCCCGAGAAGCACGGCCACACCGAAGGGGATGACCGACATCCGGGTCGCGGGCACGGCCAGGGTCACTGCATACAGCGGCGGAATAGCGAGACAGGCGGAGAGGAAGACGATGGGCACCCCCACCGGCGTTCACCCAGGAGCCCCAGCAGCCGGTCCGACCAGGCCTGAGCCTGGTCCGAACACGACCCACCGGCTTGCGGGGGCGCTCGCGTCGCTCCCGTAGCCGTCGCACCGGACCCGAACGACTGCCCCGGCGGAGTGCGACCACGGTGCCGGCCTTGCCAATCGTCTGCCCGACAGCACAGCCGACCGCTGTTGTGACCTCCTCGGTAAAACCACCGACCTGAGACGCAACGATGTAGATCTCGCTGTTGAAGATCGGTACCACCGAGGACAGCAGGCCATACCCAACCGAGACGATGAACTCGATCAGCGGTTGCCAGTTCACGCCGACGCCTCCTTCAGCAGATGCTCGGCCACAAAAAGCGCAACCACGATGCTTGACGCGCATAGCCAGCTCTTCACTGATGGTGCTTGAAGTTGTCGCCGATGGATGGACCGCCTTGAGGGGCGGAGCCAGGGCCCCAGACCCATAATCGCGATGACCAGCACAAACACCTAAAACTCTTCGCGGACTAGGCGAAACACACGACAGAGACCGCCTCCGGCGTTCCATCGGGCTTACGTCGTTTCTGCGGCCTCATGCGGCCTGAGCCTCGGCCGCCAGCGTCGGATGTCAAGAGTTGGGAAGTCAGCAGATGCCTCGCCTGCCCAGCCAGCAGTGCAGCACCCATACTGGTGCCCAAAATCCGAAAGGTGCAGAGGACAAGGATCCCCCGGACCATGTGACCACCTACGGTGAGACCTGCAGCTCCGCTTCCGCAGGGCAAAGATCAAAGCGGCAAGGCCGTCGTCGACCTCGACGACTTGCGTACGGCGTGGAAAAACCTGTCCACCAGGTCCCGCAGTACCTCAACGCTGGCGGACCGCGGATCCGGTTCTACGGCACCATGGAGTAGGGCGGCTGACGCAGGAAAGGAGGCCACCTTGACTGGGACAGTGTCGCGAAGCGCCCGCCAGATCGAACTGACCGAGACATTTGCGGCGCACAATTACGACCCGCTTCCAGTGGTCGCTTCTCATGGCGATGGATGCTGGGTGAGCGACGTCGACGGCCACCGCTACCTCGACTGCCTGGCCGCCTACTCCGCACTCAACTTCGGCCACCGGCATCCGGCTCTGATCGAGGCCGCGCGCGCCCAGCTTGATCGGCTCACGTTGACCAGTCGCGCCTTTTACAACGACCAGATTGGCCCCTTCTGTCGGGATCTTGCAGCACTGGCCGGCATGGAGTGCGTCTTGCCGATGAACACCGGTGTTGAGGCCGTCGAAACTGCGATCAAGGTGGCGCGCCGCTGGGGGTATGACGTCAAGGGCGTGCCCGAGGACCAGGCCCAGATCGTGGTCATGACGAACAACTTCCACGGCCGTACCACTACGGTGATCAGCTTTTCTAACGATCATGTCGCGCGCCGCGGCTTTGGCCCGTTCACGCCCGGGTTTGTTGCTGTCCCGTTTGGGGATGCGGAGGCAGTGGCTGGGGCGATCACCCCGCGGACCGTTGCGGTACTGGTGGAGCCAGTGCAGGGCGAGGCCGGCGTTTTTGTGCCGCCGGCGGGATATCTCGCGGCGATACGGCGGATCTGTACTGACTCCCGCGTGTTGTTCCTTGCTGATGAGATTCAGTCGGGTTTGGGACGGTGCGGGACGACATTCGCCTGCGAACGCGAGGACGTCGTACCCGACGTCTACCTGTTGGGTAAGGCGCTCGGTGGCGGGATTGTGCCGCTGTCCGCCGTCGTGTCTCGAAATGACGTTCTGGGCGTGATCACTCCGGGCAGCCACGGGTCGACCTTCGGCGGCAATCCGCTGGCGGTCGCGGTTGGTCATGCAGTCATAGGCCTCCTGGAGACCGGGGAGTTCCAAGAACGCGCGCGGGTCTTGGGCAAGCGGCTCCGGAGCCGGTTAGAGCCCTTGGTAGGCAGCAGGGGGATCACCGAGGTCCGCACCGTAGGGCTGTGGGCCGGGGTGGACCTCGATCCGGCGGTACTGTCGGGCCGGCAAGCCGCCGAGGGCCTCGCGCAACGCGGGGTGCTGGCGAAGGAGACTCACGACATCACGATTCGATTCGCCCCGCCGTTGATCATCACCGCGGAGCAGCTCGACTGGATGCTGGATCAGTTCGAGACCGTGCTCGACGCCGCGACGGC
>Ga0075423_10001807_pt1 | contig 19105 bp, 13 predicted proteins | sample SoiMethybrSBSTD2_FD_80114 | JGI IMG/M metagenome (GOLD analysis project Ga0075423, IMG submission 80114) | Bulk soil microbial communities from a Populus tree surrounding site in Tennessee, USA - Soil MetaG P. TD hybrid SBSTD2 | ecosystem: Environmental > Terrestrial > Soil > Tree plantation...
ACGCGTGCGTGTGCCGCGATGCGCTCGGGGTTGTTGGCGTGGTGCGACAACATGTGATGCGGCAGCAACGCGTTGATGTGCGGGTACGTCCTCTGGCTCAACTCGCGCGCCATCATGAACGTGAACACGCGCGTGAGATCGGTCTCGTACGCCAACGCAAGCAAGTCGTATAACAAGCCAACGTGCTCCCCGTATGACTCCGGAACCCCGATCGGCGCATCGGGAATCTCGACGGTGGACTTCGCCTGCTGCTCGGCCTTCTGGATCCGACGCTCTACTTCGCGCACGTTGTCGAGATACTGTCCGAGTCTCGTGCGATCGTTCTGTCCGATGCCGCGCTCGAGTTGTGCCACATCTTCGGCGACGAAATCGAGCACGCTCCGGTCCTCCTGCATGCGCGCTCGCCGCTGGTCGGCGGTGCTGCCGCCGCCAAACATCCGCTCGAACAGCACGCGCGGGTTGATCTCCATCGGCAGCGGCGTGGTGGGGCCCTGCCAGCTGAGGGTATTCGCGTACGCGCAGCTATAACCCGGCGCACACGATCCGAGCAGGGCGGTGAAGTCCTCGGTCGCCACTTCGAGAGAGGGGAAGGTCGTGTCCTGTCCGATACGCCCGGCGATAACCTGATCGATGGTCACACCGAGGCGGAAGTCCGGACCGTCAGTGCGCTTGGGTGGTACTCCGGTGAGCCACGAGGCAGGCGCGCCGGCATGATTGGTGTCGAACCCTTCTTCAGGTCGCGCCAGGTTGCTGACGACCAGCATCCGCTCCTTGAACGGCGCGAGCGACGCCATGATCGGCTTCAGCTCGAGCGCGCCGACAGTCGCGGGCGTCCACTGATCCATGATCATGCCGTGCGGCACGTAGATCGCCCCGAACCGGTACTTCGGAGTGGCCGCCCTGCCTACCACGCTGAGCGCCGGCACCATCGCGTCGAGTATGGGGAGCCCCATTGCCACACCCATGCCACGCAGGAAGGTTCTTCGCGGCAACGACGTCTTAGTTACGAACATCAGCGGTACTCCTCGTCTATCACACGTCAGGGCGCGCTCGTCGTGCGGCTCGCATCTCCGCCCTGCGGCGCAGGGTTCGTTCTCATCCGAAACGGCGTGCTATTCACAATACCCAATACGAGAGCCGAAAACCGATCGTCTTTCTCTGCAGCATCCCGGGCAATGGCGCGCACCACAGGACGGTCGTAGTACTCGAGCCCACGGCCAAGGGCGTAGGTCAGCATCTTCTCCGCCATCGTGCTCACGAACATATCCCGCCGGGACAATAACGCCTGTCGCAGCCCCGCCACGCCATCGACGTGCGTGCTGTCATTGAGCTCGACCGACGCATCGATCGGGCTTCCGGCATCACGCGTGCGCCACGCTCCCACCGCGTCGAAGTTCTCCAGGGCGAGACCCAGGGGATCCATCACCCGGTGACACGTCGCGCACGCCGGGCTCTTGCGGTGAACCTCCATCTGCTCGCGCACGCTGCGAGGGGTCGTCCCCGCGCTTTCCTCGAGCGCCGGAACGTTTGCCGGAGCGGGCGGTGGCGGCGTGCCGAGCAGGTTATCCAGAATCCATTTGCCGCGCAGCACCGGTGAGGTTCGGTCGGGGTGCGATGTGAGCAGCAGGATGCTCCCCTGCCCGAGCAGTCCTCGCCGCGCATCATCGGTGACCGGGACGCGCCGGAAGTGACTGCCATACACGTGCGGAATGCCGTAGTGCCGTGCCAGTCGCTCGTTGACGAAGGTGTAGTCGGCCGTCAGCAGATCGAGCACGCTCCGGTCTTCACGAACCACGCTTTGGAACAGAAGCTCGGTCTCGCGGCGAAACGCCTGACGCAGGTTGTCGTCGAAGTCTGGGAAGTCGTTTTGATCGGGGATCGACGATCGCAGATTGCGAAGTTGCAGCCATTGCCCAGCGAAGTTCGCTACCAGCGCGTCAGAACGCCGGTCAGCCAGCATCCGCCGCACTTGACGCTCGAACACCGCCGGCTGCCGCAGCGTTCCACGGCGCGCCACGTCGATCAACTGATCGTCCGGGATGCTGCTCCACAGGAAAAACGACAGGCGTGACGCCAACTCGAGGTCGCTGATCGCATAGACCGTCCCTGCGGGCGCCTGCGCATCCTGTTCCGCGCGGAAGACGAACTTCGGACTCGCGAGAATGCTGCGCAGGGCGCGCTCGATGCCTCGATCGAACGATCCGTCCTTGCGCCCCGCCTCGTAGAACGCCATCAGTCGATTCACTTCAGTTGCCGACACGGGGCGACGGTAGGCGCGACGCGCCAGTGTCTCGACGATCTGTCGCGCGCATGTCGGTTCCTGTGCGGGGGTTGCCGGACGGCAGATCAAAATGCGATCCCGGCTGGGTGTGCGCGCGGTGCCTGTCGCCTTGAACGGCCCGGCGATGCTGAGGTACTCCACGTGTGCGAAGCCGGTGTGGTCGGTCGTGTCGACATTGGTGCGGCGGAAGTACTGCAGACGCTGCCCTCCCTGCACCGCACTGCGTCCGATGAATGCCGCAGCGATGACGTGAGGACCGGCGGTAACCGGCACGCGAACGGTCAGGCGTGCGCCGATGTTGTTCAGCACGTCCGTGGCATTGTCGGCGGAGCCGACGTAGTCCTCCGGCCCACCAATATCAGCAATGTGGATGCGCTCGCCGTCGAGCAACACCTCGACTTGATTCACGTACTCGAGACCTCGAATCTGGCCGAGTGTCGTCTCCTGCAACTTGACCTTGATGACGTATTCGCCGTCACTCGGAAAGGTGTGCTTCGCCACCAGCCCGCCCTGCGTGCCGAGGGGAAGGCCCTCGCGGTGTTGCGACTGCGACATGTCGGGCGGCGCCCGGTAGACGTCGGTGGACGGTCCCGCCTGTGGATCTCCCAGGGCGAGCGCACCGATCTTTCGTGCCGCCGCCAGGTAGCGCTCGAGCAGCGCCGGCGACACGCCGAGCACATCGGCATTGTTGTCGAAACCGTCACTCGAATCATCAGGCGGCAGAAGGACGGCGGGGTCGATGTCCAGTGCGAGCAGATCGCGAATCGCGTTGGCGTACTCCGCACGATTCAGTCTGTGCAACGCTGGTCGGCCAGGGTTCGGCGCCGCGACAGCGGCTGCGTCGAGCGAGGATTCGAAATAGTTGACGAGCGCGTTCCGCACCTCGGGCGACGGCCGTGGGCTCCCCGCCGGTGGCATCATGCCGGCGCGCAGCTTCATGGCTACCTTCTCGAGGATCTCGCCATGCGCCGCCGGCTTCGACACGTCGACAGTTTCGAGGACGAGGCCGCCCGCCTTCACACGCTGACTGTGACACCCGTAGCAATACTGCTTGACGACGTCGGCGGGAGCCGCGGACGAAACAGGGCTCGCCGCACTTGGCTGCGGAGGCGCCTGGGTGGCGCTGGTCGCAGCCATCACGAGCCACAGTGCCGCGACGGATCCGAAGAAGTATCTGTTCACGGCGTACGAGGTGCCTTGGTGCCTCCCGAGGCCTGCGTACCTTCGGTGGCAGGTGCGGGGCGGCCGCCAGAGAGCTCTTTCAATGCCGCGACCGCGTCGGGCCGTAGCTGTCGATTGCTGCGATCGATACGCGCGACAGCCACTTCGAGTGGCGTCTGCCCGCGCTTGTTCTTCGCATCGAGCTTCGCGCCGTGTGCAACGAGATAGCGCACGATGTCGCCGCTGTGCGCGACATGCAGCGCCGTATCGCCCTGATCGTTCGCAATATTGGGATCGAGCCCGAGTTCCTCCACGCACACCTTCACAGCACGCAGCAGCTCCTCGGGCGTTCCCCGTTCGTACTCCTGGGCATCCGCATTGTGATCACCGCGGCGTCCGAAACCGGCGGCCAGCATCAGCATCGAAGTGCCGTTCTTCTGTCGAACCGCCGGGTCGGCGCCGTGCTGCAGCAGCAGGTGTATGAGCGTCACATCGCCCGAAGCGGCAGCGCGGATCACCGGCGTCGTGCCCTCGCCGAGACTCTGCGTGCTCGTGTTGTTGTGCCGGCGCAGCAGCGGCGTCTTCAGTGTCTGATTGACGTCGGCGCCATGCGTCAGCAGCACGTTCACCATGTCGACAACACCGAGACGGCCCGAGGGCTTCGGATAGGGCCGACCGTGCATGAACGGCAAGGTGTTCATGTCCACCGCCGCGTAGAGCGCGGCCATGCCGCTCGAATCGGCAACGTTGGGATCGGCGCCTTTTTCAACGAGCATCGCGGCCACGTCGTAATGACCGTTGATGATGGCGAAGACCGTCGCCGTCGTGCCATCAGGATCCTGGAGGTTGAGATTCGCGCCGCCCTCGACCAGCGTACGGGCGGCATCGAGCGCACCTTGACGTGCGGTGTACATCAGCGGCGTCATGCCACCCACTGGAAGCGTCGTCTGGCCACCAACTTTGCGCGGGAACACCATCTTCTTGCTGGCGAGGTCGGCCTTGGCACCGCCCTCGAGCAGCAGGCGCACGGCGGCGGCATGGTTCTCGGCAGCGGCCCAGATGAGCGCGGTCTCCCCGTACCAGTTCTCGTGCGCATTCGGATCGGCGCCATGAACGAGCAGCACGCGCATCGCTTCCACGTTTCCGGTGCGCGAGGCGGTCATCAACATCGTCTCGCCTTCAGCCGTCGCCGCTTTCGCGTCGGCACCAGCTTGCAGCAACGCAGCGATGATGCTCGGGTTGCCGTTCTCGGCGGCCAATTCGAGTGGGGTGGTACCGTACCGGTTGGCGGCGTTGGTGGCGCCGGCGCGCAGCAGCGCCTGAACGAGCTCGAGGTCGTCGACGCGCACCGCCCAGTGCAGAGCCGTCGTCCCGTCGGGCTCGGTCTGCGCGACGAGGGCCTTCTGCTTGAGCAGCGACCGCGCGGCCTGGTGGTCCTGGTTCTTGATCGCGGCAATCAACGGCGTCTCGGCATTGGCCGTACGCGGCATCACCACGACGGCGAACCCAACGGCGACGATCACAACGCAAAGTCTCAAACGCATGATCTTAGTGATGACGTAGAGAGGCGGGTCTTTAGACCCGCCGCTACACCAACGTGATACGTCCTGTGCTTTCGCCAAATGTGTGCTCGGGACACCCGAACATGTCGCTCACCCCCACCCACAAGTTGCCGAGTGGCGTGTGATCGTTGGTGACCATATGGCGATGTCCCTTGCCCTGCCACCCGCCTGCGACGACGAGCGGGAGCGGATACGGACCATGCACGTTGGCGTTGCTCATACCGCTGCCGTAGAACACCAGCGAGTGATCGAGCAGCGTGCCGTCGCCGTCGGGCCTCGCCTTCAGCTTCGCGATGAACTTGGCGAACATCGACATGTGGTACGTGTTCAGCGAGGCGTGCATCATCTTGACGTCCGGCTTCTCGCGATGATGCGAGATCGTGTGGTGCGGCTCGGTGATGCCGACCTCCGGGTATGTCTTCATGCTCGCCTCGCGCGCCATCATGAATGTGAAGACACGCGTTAGATCGGCCTCGTAGGCCACCGCCATGAGGTCGAACATCAGGCCCACGTGCTCCTGGTATGACTCGGGTATTCCAATCGGGGCGTCCAGCGGCAGCGTCGCGTCACCCTTGTTGCGCTCCTCGGTACGCTGGATCCGCTGCTCGATTTCGCGGATGTTCTCGAGGTACTCGTTCAGTCGCGTCTTGTCGCGCGGTCCGAGCCCGCGCTCGAGGTCGCCGAGATCCTCCGTCACCGAATCCAGGATGCTCGCGTCCTGTTTGGCACGTGCCATCCGCTGCTCATAGGTGCCAGGGCGACCGAACAATCGCTCGAACACGACACGCGGGTTGATCTCCATTGGTACCGGCGAGGTTTCCGAGGTCCACGAAATCGTGTTCATGTACGCGCAGGCGTAGCCGGGACTGCAGCCACCGACGTAGCCATCGAGGTTCTCGGTCGCGACCTCGATCGAGGGGAACGGCGTGTCACCGCCAATCTGTTTGGCGATGACCTGATCGACCGTCTGGCCGAGGCGGAAGTCCTGCCCTTCCGTCTTCTTCGCGATCGCGCCGCTCAACCAGGCAGCCGACGCCGTCGCGTGGCTGTCGTCGATACCCGGGCGATCGAGGTTGCTCACGACGACCACGTTCTCCTTATGCGGTTCAAGCGGCTTGAGGATAGGTGTGAAATCGAACCCGGCGCCCACCTTCTTCGGCGTGTAGCGCTCCATGATTGCGCCGTGCGGGATGTACACCGCACCAAAGCGTTTCTGTGGGTTGGCCGCCGTCTTGGCGAGCAGCGTGAAGGACGGCACCATTGCATCGAGCAACGGCAAGGCCACCGCAGTTCCCATTCCACGCAGAAACGTTCTACGGGGCAGGCTCATCTTGCTTACAAACATGGCGTCACGTCCTCCTCACATCCGAGGCTGAATCCGTTCACCGAGCGGCAACTGTCGCCACACTCGCCCTGGCCTTGGTCCGCATCTGGAACGCCGGACTCTTCACGATGCCCAGCACGAGCGACGAAAACCGGTAATCCTGCTTCGACACCTCGCGAACGATCCGGCGAACGGTCGGCATGTCGGAGGCGTCGACGCCGCGATTGATCGCGTACGTCATCAATTTCTCCGTCATCGTGCCGACGAACACGTCAGGACGTTTGAGCAGCGCCTGACGCAGCTCGACGACCCCGTTCACGTGCGTTCCATCGAGCAGATCGCCGGTCGCGTCGATCGGCCCCGCGACATCATTCGTACGCCACCGACCGACAGCGTCGAAGTTCTCGAGCGCCAGGCCAATGGGATCCATCAGCTTGTGGCAGCTCGCACAAACCGGGCTGCCACGGTGCGCGACCATCTGCTCTCGGATCGATCGCGGCCTGCCATCGTCAGCCACAGGCTCGAGCGCTGGCACATTGGCTGGCGGCGACGGCGGCGGCATGCCCAGCAGGTTGTCGAGAATCCATTTGCCCCGCACGACCGGCGACGTCCGGTCGGCGTTGGACGTCACGAGCAGCATCGCGCCCTTGCCAAGCAGTCCTTTACGCGCCTCGTCCGTCACCGGCACGCGCCGGAACTGACTACCGTACACATTGGGAATGCCGTAATGCCGCGCGAGCCGCTCGTCGACGAAGGTGTAGTCAGCGGTCAGGAGATCGAGCACGCTGCTGTCTTCGCGCATGATCGTGGCGAACAGCATCTCGACCTCGCGCCGGAAACTCTGGCGCAGGTTGTCGTCGAACTCGGGAAACAGATCGTTGTCGGGTGTGACCCGCTGCAGGTTGCGGAGCTGAAGCCACTGAGCCGCAAAGTTGTCCACGAGCCCGCGGGCACGCGGATCGCCGAGCATGCGGCGAACCTGCTGCTCGAGCACCATGGGATTCCGGAGCTTTTCCTGTGACGCCAGCGTCAACAGCTCATCATCCGGGATGCTGCTCCACAGAAAGAACGACAGCCTCGTTGCGAGCTCGATGTCGCTGATGCGGTAGGCCGTGCCTTCAGGAACGCCGTCGGGATCGCGTTCGACGCGCAACACGAATTTCGGGCTCGCCAGAACGCGCTGCAGCGCCAGCTGAATACCAGACTCGAACGTCCCGCCCTTCCGGCCGGCGCGGTAAAACTCCATCACGCGGTTCACATCGCTGGCGGACGCCGGCTGCCGATAGGCGCGGCGCACGAACGACGTGAGGATCTGACGCGCGCAGGCCTCCTCGCGCGCGGTCGCGGTTGGATGGCAGGTGAACACGCGCGCACGACTCGGCGTGTTGCCGGAACCGTCCACGGTGAATGGACCTTTGACGACGAGCGTTTCGATATGTGGTACGCCAGTCGAATCGTAGGTATCGAATGAGCTGCGGTAGGGCTGGACTTTCCGTGAATCCTCAACGCGCGAGCGCTGCAGGAACGCAGCAGTGACAACGCGCGGGCCAGCCTGCACGTGAACACGAACTTGCAGCGCGGCATCGATCGCGTCAGAACGCGAGAGCAGCCGGCCGCGCCCTGTGGCGGATTCGTCGTTCCCTCCGGGATTTCCTGGCGGCGTCCCTCCGATCGTCTGGAGGAACACACGTTCGCCATCGACCGCCATCTCGAGCTGGTGTTGATGCTCGAGCCCGCGCGTCTGATCGACGTTGGTGCGATAGAGCGTGGCCTGCAGCACATAGTCGCCGTCGACCGGAAAGACATGCTTGGCCTGGATCCCACCAACCGTGCCGAACGGCATCCCATCGAGGTGCTTGTCCTGCGAAAGATCCTGACGCGCGGTGTAAGTGTCGGAACCAGGCACGACCGCGACGTCACCAACCGCGAGTGCGCTGATCCGTCCCGCGGCTGAAAGGTAGCGTTCCAACAACACTTGCGACACCCCGAGGAAGTCGGCGATGGTGTCGAAGCCGTAGGCCGAATCATCAGGAGGCAGAAGCGACGAGACGTCGCCGATGTCGAGCGCCAACAAATCGCGGACCGCGTTGCGATACTCCGTCCGGTTCAAGCGATGGAGTATCGGGCGGCCGGGACTCGGCGTGGCGGCGGCTTGATCGAGACGACCCTCGAGCCAGGTGAGCAGACCGACCTGCGTAGCGGAGTCGGGATGGGGAACGCCAGTCGGCGGCATCGCGCCCGCTCGCAGCTTCCGCACAACTTTTTCCCAGAGCACTGCATCCCTGGCGACGTTCTGGAGATCGATCGTGTCGAAGACAACGCCTGACGCAGTGGCCGACGTCGTGGCGCGACCGTTGTGACAACCGGCGCAGTACTGCTTGACGACCGCGGCGTAACGACTCGCGTCGTCACTGGTGCTGGCGGCAACGACCTGCGGCGGTGCTTGCGCGCGAGGTCCTGCGGCCTCTGGAAGCACACTCATCCAGACAGCCGCGATGCCAATCGACAGTACGCCCAGAAAAACCGCGCGCCTCATGACGTGACACGTCCCCCCTAGCGCGGCCAGCAGACGGGCAGGCCGTAACCTGTTGAGAATACGAGTTTCCCTCGTATGCCTCAATACCAAAAACAGGTGCCGATCTGCCGCGTGGACGTCGCAAGTAGCTGGACGGGCTGGAGTTTTCTGTTACGTCTGATTTTCGCCCTCATTGGGCGCAGGACGCAGCCACCATTTCGAGCGACACCACGTTCAAACGGTCACCCTCGGGATCCTTCACGATGAACCCCTTCCCTTCCATGCGGTGACCTTTGTGCTCGTCAAGCGCCGAGTACACGCCGATTAGGCGAATGGTGCCCGTGCCAGAGGGCGTGGCGGCCAGAGTCTTCAGTTGATCGGCCGTCGAGGCATCCGGATTTTCAGTGCGCACCGGTGCGCTCGTCTGTGCGAGTAACCAACCTCCCGGTCCGCTCTGAAGACAACCGACAACCTGTACCAGATTGCCGGTCGTGATCGGCTGTTCCTTCGCCGCCGCCTTGACTGCGGCGCTGCTGCGCGCAATGAGGATGTTTGCCAACGCAGCCGAATCGGGGGTCAGTTCCTCGTCACCAGCGGGGTACTTATTCGCTTGGAGGATGTAAGTCACGATGTTGAGGTACGCCTCTTCACTGAGCGTGGCCGGCTGATCGCGCGGCATGCGCGTTTTGATCTCGCTGAACAGCTGATTGAGATTCTGGAAGTCCCACTTTTTCGTGAACGCGGCTCCCGCCAGTTCCGGCCCTTCACCACCACCGTCGCGGCCGCTCAAGTCCTTGACGTGGCAGCCGGCGCAATGGTTGTCGTACTCGACTTTTCCCTTTGTCGCCTGCTCCGCGGTGTAGACCTTGTCCCAGACTGTCTTCTTATCCTGTGCGCGGACCGCGGTCCCCGACATGACCCACGCGGCCCCGACCCACGCCGCAAAAAGCAGTGCCACACCGATCGCGCGCGCAAGCGCTGCCATGTGAACCTCCCTCGAAAACCTTCGATGCCTCTCGTGCTGATCGCTGGTGGACACGTTCAGGCTCCGCTCGCTGGCGCTTTCTCCTTCGTGTGCGAGTCGAGATGCTGGACGGCCAGGCCCCATGCCTCCTTCGCCGCGTCCTGTTTGTAGATCTTGGTTTCACCCGGATCGTGGAAGCCCCGCATCACTCCTGGAAATACCTTTACTGTATGCGGGCGGCGACTGGAGGTGGCCGCTTGCTCGAACTGCTTCACACCCGCTGTGGTGGCCGGATCCTCACCCGCGAAAATGGCCAACGTTGATGCCGTGACCTTCCCTAAGACTTTGAGCGACTGCAGCGGGTCCGGATAGAACACCACGCACGCGACGACATCGGTACGCCCCGCCGCGAAAAGCAATGCCTGCGTGCCACCCCACCCAAAGCCGATGAGCGCGAGACCGCGGCCACCCGATCCTCCATGGGACTTCGCGTACGCCAGCGCTGCGATCATCTGGCTCGAAACTGCCGTTGCGGGCGTCGCGTTCACCGCGCGCTGCACTTCTGCCTCGACGCCGCGAAAACTCGCGGTGCTCCCATTGGGTGAGAGAAAGTCTGGCGCAACCACGACGTAGCCCGCATTCGCAAGGTTGCGCGTCGCCCCTCGCACGCCGGGCGTCAGCCCCACGACGTCGTGCACGAGTACCAGCCCGGGACGCGGCCCGCCAGCTTTGGGTTGAGACATGTAGCCGAGCGTCATCCCGGATGATCCGCGAAACGCCACGGCAACCGATTCGAGCGACGTATCGAACTCCGAGGGAATCGTCACCTGCGCTGCGCACAGTTCAGACACCAGCATCGACGCCGGGACGCAGCCGGTCACGAGCGCAACGCGGCGAAAGAATTCACGACGCCCGACGGCCAGACTATTTCTTGGGCTCACGATCAATGAACGTTTTGGCCAGGCGGGCCGGATCGTTGCCGAGCGGTTCCTTGCCGGCCGGGAATGTATTCACCTTGAGGATGTACGCCGCGATGTCAGCGTACGTGCTCTTACCAAGGCTACCGCGGCTGTCGGCCGGCATGTTCGTCGACATGTACTCGAGCAGTTCTCCAACGGTCTTACCACCCCACTCGTCGAGGAAATCTCCACCGGCAAGAGCCGGCGTATCCTTGATCGAGTCACCACTGAGATCGTGGATGTGGCACGAGCCGCAGTTGTATTCGTACTCGTCTTTGCCTCGCGTCGCCTGTTCCTCGGTGTAAACGCCGTCCCAGACGGAGTATCGCTCCTGCGCCTGGGCAACGCTTCCGCGACCAGTCGCGATACCCATCATCGCGGCGAAGCCGATGCCGGCCAGAGCGATGGCAATCCGTGCCCGCTCTTGATGTGTCTTCATGTTCGCTCCGCACCGCCGCGTTGCGGCGGTTCTCGCTCAGCTCGGTGCCGAGACCCGGAGTCTACACGACACGCGGGCGAATCTCTTATCACCTGAAGGTGGCACGTCCGGCAGAGGCGCCGCGTCATCGCAGCTGTAATGTTGCATCGCCACCGGCAGGTGGCGGGACGTAAACACGCGACTTGAATCGCCAGCCAGTCGAGGTCCGCACGTACGAATCCTCGTAGCGACCGCCGTCCTTTGCGAGATACGCAATGCCTGTGGCGCCGTCGGTCGACGGTTGCACTGATACGCCTGCGGACTTGAACCGCCAACCGCTCGACAGCTGCTCGTAGACGTCTGCGTAGGGACCACCGCTGCGTTCCGCAAGCCTGCGAATCGCGACGAAATCAGCCGCCGACAGTCGGGCGGCGTGCTCCCGATTCGTGATCACTGTCCGCGAGCGGAATCGCCAACCCCGTGGCGTCTTGACGTACACGTCGGTATAGAAGCCACCGTTCACGAAGATGGTGCCGATGGCACCACCATCTGCAGCGCTGATCCCGAGCCGGTACGGCACCTCGACGCGCGGCGCGTGCGGCGGCGCATCGCCTGACTCGCTGTACATGCAGTTGTAGGAGCGGATCATCTCGGCCAGCTTCGCGTGACCCTGGACCTGCCCTCGCGAGCCGCTGGCAAACCAGCCATCCGGCTCGGCGAACAGCTCCGCGTATTTCTCGGCATCGCATGTCCCCAACGCCAATGCATACCTGGCGTTGAGCAGTTCGATAGCCTCGCGCTCGGCTGAGGGCAGCGCACCGGATGCCTGCCGCTGCATGGCCCCGGAGGACGAAGTCGCCGCAACGATCGCGGCGATCACCAACGTGGTGCATGCCTGCTTGCTGCCCATAGTCCTCAGTCTCCCCCCACTGATCGTCACGGTTCTTTGTGTTCCTTCCCGACCTCCGTTGCCCTGGCGGAGGCGGTTTGCCGGGAGCGGCTCTCTTTCAGGTAGTGCGGGCTGTACGGGATCCCGTAGGGCGTCGTCACCTGGTTGGCCGCTTTGCCGCGACTGAACTCCTCATCGGCGCGCTTCATCGCGGTGAGCTCCTCTTCGGTGCAATCACGCATCGTGATCTCCTCACGTGGCACGAAGAACACCTGGCCGATTGGCATCGTTCGCTGCCCCGAGATTCCCTCGCCGGGTTGCAGCACGTAGCGAAACTCTGTCTCGTGCATGTACCAGTCGGTCTCGACACGCACCACCAGCATCGGCGGCGCGGGACGCTCGATCGCGTTGAAGACCGGCGTGTAGACGGTGTCCCATCCTGCCGGTGTCTGAAAGTTCGTCGCGCCGCGCACCGTGACCGCGCCAGGCGGCGTGCCAAGATCGTCAGGCACGACGAACTTCCGCATCAGCAGCAGCGCCTCCTCGCGCGACATCCGTACGTCCTTCTGCTTGATGTCGACCTCCTGCATCGACTGGCCGAGGCCACCCACAGGGAGCGCCGTCCTCACGGTGAAGATCGGCGCCCACTCGCTCTTCTCTGTCTTGAAGTAGTAGATGAATTGATATCGCCCTTCGCCGTAGAAGCCGATGAAGAACGACTCGAACGTCTCGAGCGGCGGATACACCAGGAACCCCAGCGCGCTGCCGGCCTCGAGAACAGGACAATGCCGGGCGTGTTGCGGAAGGAGCGGCCGCTGGCTCTCGCGGCGCGGCGGCAAACCGACGCCGGGGCGAGCCGAGTTCGAAAACGTTCGGACTTCCATGTGTGCCCTGAGCCGTGCCGGTACGGACCGTCGTCAGTGGGCGATCATACTCGCTCGTTGACAGCGTCCTGTTTCTCGGCTCCAGAGACCACTGGAGAGATACTTCCAACGCGCCCTGCACCCGGATGGCTTGATCAGCCGGTGCAGGGCTACGGGCTGATATCGAACAACAACAACTCTATCGAACAGACAACTGGCTTGACACAGGTCTTCCATCCTAAAAATCGAACTGCGCACTGATCTTGAAAAGCCGCGGATCGAGGATCGACGTCGGGACGAGCCAGGACGCGTAGGCGGTGTTGACGGCGCGGACCGGGCTGCTGTTGAGGATGTTGTAGATGTCCAGGTTTGCCCTGAACACGCGCGACTGCCCCATTCGGAAGTCCTTGCTGAATCGCATGTCGAGCTGGTTCAAGCGCTCGCCGTACATCGTCCCCGGCGTCACCAGGTTGACCGTCGTGTTCGCGGCGCCGCCCGAGAGCGGACGTCCAAGCGACGGAATGATCACGGCGTTGGTCGCGATGTAGTTGGCCGCGATGAGCGGACCCGGCAGGTTCTGCAGCGTCGCAGCGATGCCCACATCGACCTTGGGCAGGTTGTAGACGGCGAACAGCTTGCCCTGGGTGAGGAAGGGCGTCACGACGTGGCACATGTCGGCGCTCTGCACCGCGCCGACCGTCGTGCTCACGGTCACCTCTGGATGCGTCTGGACGATGGCGCAGGTGTCCTGTGTGATCCTGCCGGTGCTGATGCCGCCGCGGAGGATGAGATCACCCATCCGCACGTTCGCGTTGAAGTCGAAGCCGTTGAACACTTCGCTCTGGCCACCGAAGTTGTCGGCCTTCGCCACGTATGTGTCGACCTGCCCGAACTTGTTCGGATTGATGTCGCGGAGGCCGCCTAGCGTCTGGCCGCTGTTGGGCAGGCGCGGATCCACCGGCACGGGGATGCTGTAGGTGGTGTAGTCGGCCGGGGTCACCGCACGGTTCTGCGAAACGGTGAAGTTCCTGTACCACCGGCGGAAGTAACCCACATCGACCCCGACGCCCGTGACGACCTCGTGCTGCACGCTGGTCGAGAATTCCCAGTTGTTCGGCCGGGCGTTCCAGCCGGTGAGAACCGCCGGGTCATAAGTGGTCGCGCGGGGGATTTCCGACCCAAATCGGAGGTCGGAGATCTGCCCGCAGGTGTCAATGCTGCCGGTCGTGGCCGGACTCTGGGCCAGCGGGTTGATCAGGTCGCAGTCCGGGGTGAAGTCGCCGTCGGCGTCGGTCCAGGAACGGGTCACGCGAGGGACAATCCGGTCGCGAGCCGGGACGCCCTGGGTCGGATCGAGAGCCAGCCCGTACTTGCCGATGTTCGCCTTGATGGCCGTTCGACCGTTGCCGAAGATGTCGTAGGCGCCGCCCACGCGCGGCGAGAGGTCCTTGAACTTATAGAAGTCCTCCTCCGCGACCGTGAAGTTCCGGTTCGGCACCAGTGGCCCGGGGCCGAAATGGTATTCGTCCCAGCCGGTGTGGTTGTAGTCGAACCGGAGGCCGCCATTGACCGTGAGCCGGTTGACGGTCCAGCGGTCCTGGACGAAGACGCCCATCTCCGCACGCACACCGCCCTTGATTCCCATGTACTGGTTCTGGCGCTCCGTAATCTGGTTCGGAATGCCGTTCAGCATGCGAATGTTGTAGGCGTTGTTCAGCTCGGGCGAGTTGTAGGTCTGGATGCCATGGTAGTCGCTGATGCCCACCTTCAGGGCGTGGCTGCCGGTGATGTAGGAGACCGAGCCCCTGAACTGGAAATCGTCCGTCAGGATCTGGTCGTTGGCCGCGATGCCCGTGTCGTTCGTGTTCGACCGCCCGCGGTAGCGGAAGGTCCCGATGGACCCGATGCCGGGGATGACCTGGTTCTGCTCGACGACACCGATCAGATTACGGTAGGGGCCGTTCGGGTCTTCGTCGTAGAAGTTGAAGATGTCCTCTTTGTGCATACCCCCGCGGACGTCGATGAGCATCTTGTTGCTGACGGGGGACGACCAGCCGCCCGTCAACTGCCACAGCCGCGGGAAGTCGTACTTCTGCTCCGACTCGGAAGAGACACCGACCAGGGAGGCGTTCCAGTACCGCCAGCTGTTATCGAAGTAGACGTTGAACTTGTTCCGGGGCGAGGCCTGCCACGTCACGCGCGTATTGACCGTGTTGCTCTTCAGGAAGCTGGACGTCTGATCGTCCAGGTCGGCCTCGTAGAGCCACTTGGAGAGGTCACCGGCGTTCTTGTTCTCCCAGAGGCCAGCGATGTAGCTTTCGCTGCGCTGGAACCGTGCGCTCGAGTAGAACCACACTTTGTCCCTCGCGATGGGACCGCCGCCCGAGCCGTTGTAGTCGAACAGATTCTTCAGGCGGTTCGGCGCCCGGAGGCCCTGCGCCTTGAGGTCGTCAGTGTAGTTGCTGTTCTGGAAGTTGGTGTTCGTATGGCTGCCGAAGAACGAGCCCGAGAATCTGTTGCCGCCTTCCTTGGGCACGAAGTTGAAGAGCACGCCTCCCGTGACGGCCTCGGCGTTGCCTGCGGCGTAGTCGATGGTCATTTCCTGGCTGGAGCCGACGTCGACGACGGTGTTGGTCGAGTTGCCCTGCCCGGCCACGTTCCGGAGCGTCAGTCCGTCCACGCTCTGGCGCTGGTCAGTGCCACGGCCGCCATGAATTGCGATCGCGCTCAGCGACTGGTTGTTCGAGCCGCCGACGTCCTGACCGCCGGCCGTCATGCCCGGGATGAGCACTGCCAACGCGGACTGACCACGCCCGGCCGGAATGGCGTCGATGACCTCCTTGCTGATCACGCGCTGCAGCGAGGCGGTCTGCACGTCGACGATCGGCGATTGGCCTGTGACGGTGAGCGTCTCTTCGACCGCTCCCACTTTGAGCTCGGCCTCGATGGTCGCGGTGAACGAGCCCGTGAGCTCGATGCCATCGCGCTTGAACTGGTTGAACCCGGGCAGCGTGAACGTGACGCTGTACGTGCCGGGCCGAAGGTCAACGATTCGATATTGACCCGCGCCATCGGTGACGACGGAACGGACTTTCTCGATCAGCACCGGGCTCGATGCCTCGACGGTCACGCCGGGCATCAAGGCACCGCTCGCGTCTTTAACAGTGCCGGTGATGGAGCCCTGGGCGAGCGCAAGCGCGGGAAGTAGCACCGTGCTGGCAAGGACGAATGCCACCAAATTGGTCGATCGCATACTCTCTCCTCAAAAACTTTTGGTTCCAGCGTCGCCGCGATGACTACAACGCACGATGTCCCGATGGGCAAAGCATGCCACTCGAAGGGAACGGACGAAGGTGGTGTGAGCTCCTGTGGCCGGGGAATGTATGCCGGAGCTTCGTGGCTGTCAATCGCCATCCCCGGAATCTCTGCGAGGCAGGATTGATGCTGAATTTCCTGCTGGTGGCGGCGCACAAAGGGCGGCACCGAGGGCGGCGCAATATTCGGACACTACAGGCTTGCACTGATGCGGGGCAGCGTCAGGAGCGACGCGTCCCACGTGTTGGCCCGCTTGCGCGCTGTGTCGATCGAGTTCCTCGGGATATGCAACGATCCCACCGACGATTATGCCCCCGAGGTTCGGGCACGTGACAATCGAGACGTCGTGAATCAGCATCGTCGCGCCGGTGACAGGCGACATTCTGAACGTTGAGGGACGGGACCAGCAACGGATAGAATCCGCGGAGGAAGTGTATGGCCAAGACGCTTTGCGCCGCCGGCCTGATCGCGCTCTTATGCGGTGGGGTCTCCACGGCTGCGCATCACTCGGTCTCAGTGAATTTCGACAGCTCGCAGGTGCTCACGCTCACCGGCCGCATCACTGATGTCGACATTCGAAACCCGCACTCGCAGGTCACGCTCCAGGTCACCCAGCGCGACGGAACGAAGAAGGAATGGTTTATCGAATGGTCCGACCGCAACGCGCTCGTCCGTCGCAAAGTACCGTTCCAGCTGCTGCGCGTCGGTGACACGGTGACCATTACCGCCAGCCCGAGCCGGCGTCTGGACAACCTCGCGTATTTCCGAACTGCGGTGCTTCCGGATAAGAGCGTCCTCCGCGACTGCGGCTTCGAGGCGTTTCGCCAAGCCATTGCCAAGGGACAGTTCGTCGAGTGCGAGCCGACGAGGCCGTCATCCGAGAAATCCGCACCACAGAGTCAGCCGAGAGAGCAGCGATGAGGAAAATGGTTCTCGCGCTCCTCGTCTGCGTGGTCTCGGGAGCGGACGCGCAGGACAAACGCGCGCAGTTGGACGGCGTGTGGATCCTTTCCGGATCGGCCACCATCGAGATGATGCTCACGCCGGCGGGCGAGGCCGCGCGCGCGCGCTACGACTACCTCAGGGACGATCCCGCGATGCAGTGCATCCCGGCGAGCTTCACGCGCGTCATGCACACTCCATCGCCGCCGATCGAGGTGCGTCAGCAGAAGAACGAGGTCCGCATCAACTATGAATTCATGGACATCCACCGCCGCGTGCCGATTGCGCCGGGCACGCCGCTCGCGAAGGCACCCGTGTCTGTCCCCAACCATCCGCACCTCGGACGTTCGGTCGCACGCTACGAAGGTGATGTGCTTCTGATCGAAACCAGCGGACAGCGGGCTGGCATCCTCGATACGCTCGGCGCGCCGGGACTCGTGCAGTCAAACGAGATGCGCACCGAGGAACGCTTCATCCCCGACGGTGACCGCATGCGCGTCGTCGTCACCCACCACGATCCCATGTACTACGAGAAGCTGGTCGTCACCTATCCGTACCAGCGCCTGCCGGGCGGCGAGATTCTCCCCTGGGACTGCACGCCCGAGGAAGCCAACTACAAACGCTTCCGAGAAAAAGCGAAATAGATCGGCCTGATACCGAAAGGTACTTCACCAGTCACGGAATAGGGTCCAGGTGTGTTGACTGCCGAGTGTTGATCTGCTCTCGCCCGGTCGAATCGATGGATTCGACACCTGCAACCGGATGTTCATGGCGCCGATGACGAGGAGCCGGGCGCTCCCCCGCGGAGTGCCTTCGGATCTGGCGATCGAGTACTACGGCCAACGCGCCTCGGCCGGTCTCCTCATCACCGAGGGCACCGCGCCGGCTGCGACTGGAATCGGTTATGCGCGGACGCCGTCGATCGACACGCCTGAACAAATTGCCGCGTGGAAGAAAATCGCCGACGCCGTTCATGCGCGACGCGGCCGCATCTTCATGCAATTCATGCACGTCGGCCGCATCGCCCACTCGGCGAATCGCTACGTCAGCGATCCACCCGTCGCGCCGTCGGTCGTCCGTGCCGCCGGGCAGATGTGGACGGACGCGCTCGGGATGCAGGACTTGGACACGCCGCGCGCGCTCGACACGAGTGAGATCCCGGGTGTCATCGCACAGTACGCTCAGGCGACCACGAACGCGCTCGCCGCCGGCTTCGACGGCGTCGAACTGCACTCCGCGTCGGGTTACCTCCCCATGCAGTTTCTGTCCACCGGCAGCAATCGGCGCACCGATGGCTACGGTGGAGGCGTGCACAACCGCATACGGTTCGTCGTCGAGGCGCTGGAAGCGATGGCAGCTGCAGCGGGAGATGCCAGCCGCGTCGGCATCAAAATCAGCCCGGCGATGCCGTTCAACGATATCCAGGACGATGACCCGATTGAGACCTACACGACGTTAGTGAAGGCCATCGCGCCGATGGGACTCGCCTATCTGCACGTGCTGCGAACGCCGCCGCTGCCCACTATCTTCGAGATTCTGCGCCCGCTCTTTTTCGGCCCGTTTGCCGCCGGCGGTGCGCGTTCGACCAGCGATCCGGCAATGCGATGCTGGAATCGGGTGGCGCCGACTTCATCGTTTTCGGTAAGCTGTTCACGTCGAATCCCGATCTGCCTGAGCGATTCGCGGTGGGAGCGCCGCTGACCTCATTCGATGCGTCCACCTTCTATACCCCTGGTCCGAAGGGATACATCGATTTCCCCGTGATGAGCGGCTCGGGATCCTTGGCCTGACATCAGTAATTCGCTTTCGATCATGCCCGCGAAATCCACACTCGTGCGCTCCCGCAGTTTAACGAACGTCGTTCCCTGGAAGTGAAGAGATCGCGCGCGTTCAGCCGGCCAACAACTTCTTG
>Ga0075423_10001810_pt1 | contig 19092 bp, 16 predicted proteins | sample SoiMethybrSBSTD2_FD_80114 | JGI IMG/M metagenome (GOLD analysis project Ga0075423, IMG submission 80114) | Bulk soil microbial communities from a Populus tree surrounding site in Tennessee, USA - Soil MetaG P. TD hybrid SBSTD2 | ecosystem: Environmental > Terrestrial > Soil > Tree plantation...
CCCACGGACCCGCTCCAATAGTTGTGTGTAGAAGGCTCCCTGTCGCGCGGCGTCGTATCCCTGAATCCGCAGATCGAACGAAACGGCCACGGCGTGACTGGTGTCGACACCCGGATCCACACGCAGGGCCTTGCCGAGCGTGCGCAGGAAGAGGCCCGCGGCCACGAGGAGGACGAGCGACAAGGCCACCTGGGCGACCACGAGACTCGAAACCAGGCGCGACCGGCGGACCTGAAGCCCCAGGCCGCCGCCTTCACCTTTCAGCGTGGGCACGAGATCGGTTCGGCTGGCGCCGAGCGCCGGTGCGAGTCCAAACAGGACGCCCGTGAAGAGCGCGACGGCGGCGGTGAATCCGAGCACGCGGATGTCGGGCGTCAACGCGACCGCGACCTCCGGCGGCAGCTCGGACACGGCGATCAGCAGGTCATTGAGCCAGAACGACAGCAGCAGGCCGATGGCGCCGGCAAGCAGCGTGAGTACCAGCGACTCGGTGAGCAGCTGCATAAAAAGGCGTCCGCGCGTCGCTCCCAAGGCAACCCGGATTCCCACCTCGCGCCGGCGGGACGTCGCGCGCGCGAGCATCAGGTTGGCGACGTTGGCACACGCGATGAGCAGCACCAGCGCCGGCACGGCCATCAGCAGCCCGAGGATCGGTCCCGCTTCCTGGCGATTGCCGGGATCGAGCCCGCCCGTCATCGGGATGACGCGCGCGCTGTTCCCTTCGAGGATGGCCGGATACGCCGTGGCCAGCCGTGTCGCGATGGTTCGCGCTTCCGCGTCCGCCTGGTCGAGCGTCACTCCGGGCCCCAGACGGCCGAACGCACGCAGCCAGGGTGCGGTCCGGTCCTCGAGCAGGGTCCCGCCGTCCGGCATCGCTACGCGCGCGCTCGCGAACGGGACCCACAGCTCGATCGCCAAGCCGAGCTCAGTGCCGGCGAACCGTTCAGGAGCGACGCCGATCACGGTGAAGGGCCGGCCGTTGATGGTGATGGCGCGCCCCACCAGATCGGGCGCCGAACCAAACCGACGCTGCCACAGGGCGTGACTGATGACCGTCACGGGCGTCGCGCCTGGCACATCGTCTTCGGAGTTGAAGAACCGTCCCGCCGCGGGCCTGAACCCCAGCACCCTGAAATACGTGGCGGAAGTGATCAGGCCCTTCGTCCGCTCCGGCTCGCCGCCCGACCCGAGGGACAGGGGGATGTCCTGGAACGCGGCGAGTGACGCGAGCGACCTCAGTTGTGTCGTGTAGTCGCGAAACTCCGGATAGGAAAAAGCCCGCCGGAATGATGTCGCTCGACGGGATGGGCCCTCCGCGCGCGTAGCCGCGAGCCGCACCAGCTGGTCCGAGTGCGGAGCCGGCACCGGCCGGAACAGCGCCGCATTGACGAGCGTAAACACCGAGCTGTTGGCGCCGATGCCGAGCGCGAGCGTGAGGATCGCCACCACGGTGAATCCCGGCGTCTTGGCCAGCGAGCGGATCGCGTAACGAAAGTCCGCGGCCAGGCTCGACATGCTCAGGTCCGCGCCGCCGTGGCGGTCGATTGGTCGTGTTCTTCCAGCACCCGCCCGTCGAACAGCTCGATGGTGCGGTCGGCGTGCGCCGCGTAGCGCGGGTCGTGGGTCACCATGCAGATCGTGGCTCCCCCGCGGTGCAGCTCGCGCAGCAGCTCCATCACCGCTTCACCGTTCGAGCTGTCCAGGTTGCCGGTGGGCTCGTCGGCCAGCAGGATCGCGGGATCCCCGGCGACGGCGCGGGCCACCGCGACGCGTTGCTGCTGACCGCCGGAGAGCTGGGCGGGATAGTGCTTCACGCGGTGGGACATCCCGACCTTCTCGAGGGCCTCGGTCACCCGGCGCTTGCGCTCGGCGCCGGACAGGCCGCGATAGGTGAGCGGCAGCTCGACGTTCTCGTAGACGGTGAGATCGCCGATCAAGTTGAAGGCCTGGAAGATGAACCCGATCTGGCGGTTGCGGACGCGAGCCCGATCGGCGGCCGACAGGTTCGCCACCGGGCGGCCGTCCAGGACGTAGGCGCCGTCCGTCGGCGTGTCGAGCAACCCGAGGATCGAGAGCAGCGTCGTCTTGCCGCAGCCCGACGGGCCCGCGATCGCCACGTACTCGCCTTGCTTGATGTCGAGGTGGACGTCGGCCAGGGCGTGCGTCTCCACCTCGTCGGTATAGAAGACTTTCTTGATCCCCTGGAGCTGAATGAGTGATGCACCGTTAGTCGGCATCCGGCTCTCCTTACGAGTTGGTGGCTAGTGGCTAGTGGCTAGTGGTTTGTGACTAACCACCAACCACTAGCCACAAGCCACTATTTCAGTCTCACCCGATCCACGTTGTCCCACTGGGACATGTCCGACAGAATCACCATGTCGCCGACCACGAGGCCGCGACGGATCTCGATAGCGGTTACCGACGTGCTGCCGACCTGCACCGGGACGCGCGTCGCATAGTGGCCGCCGTCGGTCACCTTGAAAATCCCGATCGTGCTGTTGGGCTGTCCGTACGCGGGCCGGCCTGTAAACAACACATGCGGCAGTCGCTCGAGCACGATGGTGCCGTCCACGCTGAGATCGGGCCGCGCGCCTTGCGGCAGGGGACCGTCCAGCGACACATCGACGGTGACCGTCCCGTTCTGCGAGTTGGCATCGGTACGACTGACGTGTCCACGCACGATCCCGTTTCGCGTGTCGATCGAGGCGATCTGGCCGATCGCGAGGTCCCTGGCCTGCGTTTCGGGAATCTGGAGCACGGCTTTGAGCTGGCCCGGCTGCACGACCTTGGCGAGGATGGTGCCTTCCGTCACCCATTGTCCCTGCTGCAGCGACAGGTCGGTGACGGTGCCGGCATCGCCGGCGCGAACCGTCAGCGAATGCACGCGGGCGCGCTGAAACGCGGCGATGGCGCGCAGGCGCTGCACCTGAGACGCCTGGACCGCCACCTGCGAGTCGACCGTCGCCGTCATCAGGACGAGCCGCTGTTGCTCGATGCGGTAGCGGGTTTCCAGCTCGTCCGCCCGGTCCTTGGCGAGTGCGACGTCGTTCAGCGCGATCAATCCGTGCGCCGCCAGCGTGTCGGCTCCCAGGGCATCGCGGCGCGCCTTCTGGTAATCGACGCGCGTCGTGGCGACGAGGCCTTCCTGTGTGAGCCGCTGGTTCTCGAGCGAGGTCCTGAGGCTCACCAGCTGGGCCTGCGCCGCGGTGAGCTGCTGCTCGGCCTGCAGCGCCTGGATCTGCACATCGGGGTTCGAGAGCTCGAGCAACACGGATCCGGCTTGGACCTGTTGACCAGGCTGCGTGAGGATGCGCTCGACCCGCGCCGAGGCGAGGGCGGAGATGAACCGGATGTGTTCGGGGACGAGGGAGCCCGGTCCGTGCACGTCGCGGATCATCTCCCCCTGACGCACGGTATCGAACAGCAGCGTGCCGCGGTCGACCGATGGGGCGGCGGGCTTCAGGCTGGACAGCACCAGCGTGATGACCAGGATCGCGCCGATGGCGATCCCGGCTTGCCACAGACGGCGCCGGTTCTTTACGGGTTCGCGTGGGATATCCACGACAAGCACTCAAGGCACGCCACGTGCCAGGGCTGGTGTTGGGAAGTGGCGGGCGAGAAAGCAGTTACGAGGGGACGTAGGAGATGATTCGCGCCGCAATGCGCGGAAGCGGGATTGAGTGTCCCAGAAGCGGACACCGGCTAAGTGATTGCTTGTCTCCCAGACTCCTCGTTCACAGATTGAACCCCCCATGACCTGGATCCGGACGATTCCGCTCGCGGAAGCGGACGAAAAGCTACGCCGCGCGATCGAAGCGCAGCGCGCCGTCTATCCCCTCGAATACGCCACGCCGGTGCAGCCGACCGCCGACGGGAGCACGTCGGGGATCGTGGCGTCGCACAGCCTGATCCCGGACGCGTTGTACCATGCGTTCTCGACCTTCGGCGTGCTCATGTCGCCGGCGCTCCCGTTGTCGCGGCGCCAGCACGAGATGATCACGACGATGGTGTCGGTCACCAATCGGTGCAAATACTGAATCACTTCTCACGCAGAGTTTCTGCGTCGGGTGACGATGGATGCGGAGCTGGTCGAGGCGCTGGAGCGGGACTACACGCAGGCGCCGATCTCCGATCAGGATCGCGCGATGCTGGACTACGTCGTGCAGGTGACGCGCGACGCCACGCGCATCGGCCCGGCGGACCACGCGCGCCTGCGCTTGGTCGGCTTCGACGACACCGCGATCCTCCAGATCACCCTCATCACGAGCTGGTTCAACTATATCAACCGCGTCGCCGACGCGTTGGGCGTGGGGAGGGAGTAGGGAGGAGCCGACACCTGGCACCTGACCCCTGCTCTTCAGAATCGATATCCCGCCGCCAGGTTGATCTGACTCGCCGAGAAATCGCCGCTCGTATAGCGCGTCGTAAAGCGGCGGTACTCGGACCCGAACACCAAGGGACCCGGCGGCCGCCACTCGAAGTGCCCCTCGCACACGACATTCTGCAGACGACCGCCCGCCGGGACGTCCCGGTCGTCCGGATCGTCGACGCCGCAGCCGGCGCCGATGATGACGTGCCGGAGCCCTGAGAAATTGATCTGCGCCCACCCTCCCTGACTGCGCAGGGCGTCTCCGCCGGCGGCGAGATTCTGGCCGATCCCGCCCCCACCCAGACCCGCGATGGCCTGGCCGTTGAAGAACTCCCCGATGATCTCGAACGGCCCGAACGCGACCCGGGCATCCGCGGTGATGGCGCGCGAATCGATCAGGGAATCCCCGCCCACACTGTCCGACCGGCTCCAGCCGAGGTGCCCGCCGATGGCGATTTCGTTCGGGTCGTCGGCCGGGCCCCAGCCGAATCGCAGTCGGCCTTCCAGCGACGGACGCCTACTCCGCTCGGCGGAATCCGGCTGCGTGGTGAACGTCGTCTGGGGAGTCCCGCTGATGGGAGCGAGCACGGCGCCTTGCAGGGCGAGTCGCAACGAATAGCCCGTCTCGAACGAAAAACGTGCCTGCGGCGTCCAGAGCCACAGATTGCCGGCGCCCGCGAAATCGGGGAAGCCGACGGACGCGAGCGAGCGCGGCGAGCGCTCCGCGACGAGCGGCGACTCCTGTCCGAACAGGAACTGGGAATGCTTCCACTGCAGCGTGCCGACGGCCCGGCGCACGCGCAGCAGCGGAAATGTTCGTCCACCGCTCGAGGGCTGCTGCCCGCCGAAGAAGTCGACATCCAGCTCACCCGAAAAACTGCCGCCCAGCACCGCGGGATCGGTCAGGAGCACACCCAGGCGGGTCTGGCGAATCGTGCCGCCGCTGGCGGCCGCGTCCGACGTGTCGGCGAGCGCGAGCTGTGGGACGTCGCTGTTGTTCACCCTGGCGTTGGCGAAGAAACCGTTGACGAGCACGAGCCCCGAAAACTGAATGGTCCGCTCGGGCGCCGGTGGGGTCGCGGGTGCTGGAGCGTTCTGAGCGGCGAGTGCCGGCGCGAGCAGCAGCGCGGCGAGCGGCACGAAACGTCGCATGTGCAAGACTCCTGGCGATATCGGATGGATTACAGTAAGCTCAGCGCGCGTGGACGCAAAGGGGAATTCCGCCTTGATCGAGCGATTGGTGGTCGTCACGGCCCTGGCCGTCGCTCTGGGGCCGCTCCCCGTCGCGGGCCAGGCGGGGGCCGGCCGGGTGACCGGCCACATCGCCATTCTCGAAAAAGACAACAAACCGAGTCCCGATCTGGGAGATGCCGTGGTGTATCTCGAGGGGCCGGGGGTAGGCGCCAGGGCCGCGCGGCTCGAGATGACGATCAGTGACAAGGCGTTTTCGCCGCACGTCCTGGTCGTGCCGGTCGGCTCGACGGTCGCGTTCCCGAACCACGATCCGTTCAATCACAACGTCTTTTCGGTTTCCGACCCGAACGCCTTCGATCTGGGGCTCTACGGACGCGGAGAAGGGAAGTCGGTTACGCTCAAGAGCCCCGGCCTGGTGCGCGTGTTCTGCAACGTGCACCCGCGCATGGCGGCGCTGGTGCAAGTGATGGCGACGCACCACTACGGCCAGCCCGGCGCCGACGGCATGTTCACCATCACCGGCGTCGAGCCCGGGAGCTACCGGCTGCATGTGTGGCACGAGCGGGCGCCCGCCGAAGTGGTGAAGGACGTCACGGTCGGGCCCCAGGGGCTGGCGGACATCCAGATCACACTCAACGCGCGTGGCTTCCGGGTCCAGCCGCACAAGAACAAACTAGGAAGGGACTATCCCACCAATGCCGGACGCGAGCGCTACTAAAGGCGTCCGCGTCGGGCTCGCCGGGAAGATCTTCGTCGCCTCCGCACTGCTCGTCGTGGCGGTGCTGGGCGTGACGTTCGGCGTCACCTCCGTTCAGGCGAACCGCACGGCCGACGCGGCGATTCACCGCGCGCTCGACAACACGCGGGCGGCAGTAGATGACTACCTGGCCGCGCGGACCCGTACCCTGGCGCGCGCCAGTACGGTAGCCACCGACGTCCCCCAATACCGTGAACGCCTGTTGAAACGCGGACACGAGCGCACCGATGCCCTCGACCAGGCCAACGATGTGCGCGACCTGATCGACGCCGCGTGGGTCCTGGTGACGGACAACGAAGGCATCCTCATTGCCCGCACCGACTACCCCGAACAGCTCGAACACGATCTCTCGGCCGCTCCACTGGTGGCCAACGCTCTGTCGGGGGAGACCTCGAACGGCGCCTGGCTGGACGACGTCCGCAGCAAGCTGTTCATCGCTATCGGCACGCCGCTCCGGGCCTCGCCCGACGCGGCCGCCCAGGGTGCGCTGGTCGCGACCTACGAAGTGACGGATTCACTGGCCGAGGCGATCAAGGAGGCGACCACGTCGGACGTCGTGTTCTTCGCCCTCGACACGCTGAACCACCCGTACGTGGTCGGCACGACGCTGCCGCGCGAAGAGATCGGCCCCGCGCTGGTGGACAGCGCGTTCGTGGAGCTCCTGGGCCATGATTCGGCGGGGGTCAGCTTCGCGACCCAAATCCGGGGCGAACACCTCGTCGGACTGGCGGGCGCCGTCCGCTCGCTGGCTGGTGATCTGCGCGGCGGATTTGTCGGCCTCCGGTCGCGTGAAGCAGAGCTGGCGTCGTTCCGCAAGCTCCAGCGCACCATACTCGCCGCCATCGCGCTGGGCATCGTGCTCGCCCTGGCCTCGGCGGCATTTCTGGCGCGTCAGATCGCCCGACCGGTGCAGCGCTTGGCGGCCGCGGCCCGCCTGGTCCAGGACGGCGACTATTCGGTCGAGATTCCGGTCACGAGCAAGGATGAGATCGGGCAGCTGTCGCAGGCGTTCAAAAACCTGGTCGAGGATCTCAAGGAAAAGGCTCACCTGGTCGAGTACATGATGGAAGCCGCGGCCTCGGCCACGCAACCACTCGCCTCCGCGCCCACGGCGCTCCGCCAGGCGGCGGACCGGCCGTCGCAAGGGGGCGCCGAGGCACTGCGACCGGGGTCGGTGTTCGCGGGACGCTACGAAGTAAAGGAAGTGCTCGGTGCGGGCGGCATGGGCGTCGTGTACCGGGCCTACGATCGCGAGCTGCAGGAGCCGGTCGCCATCAAGACGCTGCGGCCCGATGCGGTGGCGGGAGACCCGGTGGCGCTGGAGCGCTTCAAACAGGAGATCCGCCTGGCGCGCAAGATCACGCACCGCAACGTGGTCCGTACCTACGATCTCGGTGAGGTCGGTGGCCTGTACTACCTCACTATGGAGTTTGTGGAAGGGACGTCACTGAAGCAGCTGATCCAGACGCGCGGACGACTACCGGTTCCCGTCACGCTCACGGTCGGCAAACAGCTGTGCCGGGCGCTCGAGGTGGCGCACGAGCAAGGCGTGATCCACCGCGACATCAAGCCGCAGAACATCGTGGTCGAGCCCAACGGGTTTCTCAAGGTGATGGACTTCGGCATCGCCCGGCTTGCGAACCCGCCCAAGGGGAAAGGCCTGACCGAGGCGGGCATGGCGATCGGTACGCCCGACTACATGTCGCCGGAGCAGCTGTCAGGACTCGAGCTCGACCCGCGTAGCGATCTCTACAGCGCCGGTGTCGTGCTGTTCGAGTGCCTGACCGGGCTCGTGCCCTTCGAGGCGGATTCGCCGTGGGCGCTGATCGCCAAGCACATCGAGGAAGAGCCCCCCGATCCGCGTACCCGCAACGCCGATATCTCCGAGGCGATGGCGAACGTCGTGCTTCGAGCGATGGCGAAGGAAACGGAGCAGCGTTACCAGACGGCGGATGAGATGTACGAGGCGCTGGCGGCGATAGGCTAGACGCCTAGACGGCGAGACGTCGAGGGAGACGCTTTGCCGCCGAGCCGCCGAGTGGTTGTTAGGATTGAGGGTTGAGGATAGACCTACTACCTGACTCCTGGGCGTCCACTCGGCGGCTCCGCGGCTATGCGTCTCCCTCACCGTCTCAACGTCTGGGCGTCTAGACTCCACCAAACCAGGGGTATCCCTGATCTTCCCAGTAACCCCCTGGTCTCGTATCCATGAACGTCATCGACACCAGGTACTTCGTCAGCTTGTAGCCGAGTTTGGTCGGTGAATAGAGCCGCAACGGCGCGCCGTGATCGGGACCGAGCGGCTGGTCGTTCATCGTATGGGCCAGAATGGTCTGCGGATGCATCGCGCTCGCCATGTCCCAGCCGTTCGAGTAATCGGAATCGAAGCTCCGGAACATGATGTAGCGCGCCGTCGCTCTCGGCTCACACCGCTCGACGATTGCCGAGACCGGCACGCCGGCCCAGGAAGCGATCGCGCTCCACCCTTCGACGCAGTGATGCTTCACGGTATAGCTGGTGGATGGCAGCCGCCGCAGGTCGTCGAGCGAGAGCGAAAGCGGACGCTCCACCAGGCCATCCACGCTCAGCCGCCAGGCCGACGGGTCGCGCAGCGTGGGCATGTCCCGGGAAATGAAGTAGCTCGGCAGGCTGCGGCTGCGCTCGGAAGGGTCGTAGGTGGGCGCGAGGCGCGTGGGCGAGTACAGCACTTTTTCGCCGATCCAGTCGTTGAAGCGACTGATCGACAGCAGTCGCGGTCGCACCAGATCGCCGCCGTCCCAGCCGCACGCCGCAACGAGTGACGCAGTGCCCGCGCCTGCCGTGAGCTTCAGGAAACCACGGCGGTCGACCTCGGCGGCTCCGCGGCTCGGCGTCTGATCGGATCTAGCCATGACTGGGAAATCTCCCGCGGTACCATCCGGTGATCATCGCGCGCAGGCTGGCGGGATCGACGACGAACACCAGCAACACGTGCACGATGCTGAAGCCGACGAAAATCCACACGATCCAGAAGTGCCAGTACCGCGCGGCCTGAAACCCGCCGAACGCCGCGGTCAGCCAGGAAAACTGGAGCGGCTTGTAGATTGCCAACCCTGTCAGCACGGCCAGCCCGCCCAGCACGATGACGGTGGTGTACGCGAGCTTCTGCAGCGGATTGTGTTTGCCCTGAACGGGGTGTTCCTTCCGCAGCCGCAGATAGTACTTCGCCATGTCGATGGCACCGGGGACGTCGCTGGGGCGGAACAGCAGGGATCGCCATTCGCCGCTCGCGACCAGGTAGGTCGCGTACAGCAGCCCGAACGTGATGAGCGGCCACATGAGCGCGAAATGCCAGTTCAGGGCGCCGGCGAGCCACCCGCCCAGCCGGACGGTGGCTGGAAAACGGGACCCTTCGAACGCGTTCGGGAATGCAGGCGCTCCTCGGTTTCCGAACCGTGAATAGGCCTCATAGATCTGCAGCCCGCTCGTAATCATCCCGGCAAGAACCACAGCCGTGGCCCAATGGGTCAGGCGGACGATCCAGTGATGGCGGCGGACCAGGGGGCGTGCGGGGGCCGCTGGGGCTTCGGAGGCCGCCGGGGGGGCCGCGGGGGCTGCGGGGGCCGCGGGGGCCGGAGGGTCGGCGGAGGGGGTAGGGTCGGTCACAATGGTCAATGTATTGCTCCGTCTAAAGGACGACAGCGGAATCCCGGGCGGATGCATGGCTCGGCTGGCGACTGGGCCGGGGAGGTGCGACGCGCGTCACGCGGCGGGTGGACACCCTGCCCTATATTGGCAGCGTCAAAATGGCTCGGATCTGGTGGCTTCCCCTCATCGGCCTTGTGGCCTGTCATCCGGATCGCCAGGTCCGGCGGGCTCCGGCAAGGCACACCGTCGATACGACGCTGGCCAGGATGTTGCGCCCGCCGCGCGAGCTTCCTCGCGATCGCTCCCTCACCACGCCCCGCGTCATCTCCGAGCCCAGCGTCGTCGTCTTCTGGCTGCCGTCGACCGACACGTTGAGCCGGGATTCGGCAGAGGCCGCGTCGCGGGACCTCGACTTCTATACCGAGCAGGTGGCACCGAAGCTGAGCGACAACCAGATCGCCCTCGTCCCCACCAACGTCGACACTGTCTACGTGGAGCTTCCGGGGCATTCACGACGGGCCATCGTGTTGTCCGGTCTGGACTATCCCTATGGATACCTGTTGATCGACCCCGGAACTCCCGAGCGGATTCTGACCGGCGTCTACGACGACGACGAGTTGCTCGACGAGCTCAACGCCTACTTCGACCTGTCGGATGAGCCGGATAGCTCGCGCGTGCTGCCGCGAGTGGTGACCTAGCCCTTTCCATCGACCCTGAACCTCCGGGTCGAATCCGTCAGTCGCGCCACGGCGGAGCCCAGTCGCTGCGCTGCCTCCCCCAGCTCATTGAGCGACGACAGCTGCGTGCGAGTCGCCTTGGCGGTTTGCTGGGCGCCCGCCGCGGCCTCATCGCCGATGCTCGATAGCTCCCCCATCCGGCGGACGACGATGTCGATCTGGCGCGCCTGATCTTCCGTCTCGAGCGAGAAAGTCGTCACGAACTGGGATGTGTCGCTCAGGGCCGTGAAGATCGCCTCCAGTGCTTCACGCGCGGCGCCCGAGACCGTCCCGGCGTCCTGCGCCGCCACACGGCCCTGCCGTAGCGCTTCGACCACGTGGCCGATCTGCTCCTGCGTCAGGCGCATCCGGCCGCGGATCTCTTCCACGGCGTGACTCGACTGCTCCGCGAGCTTGCGGACCTCGGCCGCCACCACGCGGAATCCAGAGCCGAACTGCCCGGCCCGTGCCGCCTCGATCGCGGCATTCAACGCCAGTAGCTCCGTCTGACTCGCGATCCGCGTGATGCCGTCCATCAGCTTCCCGATGTCGCGCGAGCCCTGTTCCAGAGTCCCAGCCGCCCGGCTCGCCTGGTCGATGTGCGTCACCAGCGCTTCCAGCAGCTCGCGGGCGCGGGCGATCTCCTCGCCGTGTCGACGCGCCTCGTTGGCGGCCGAGCCCACCTGCCGCTCGGCGGTCTGAAAGCGCTGGCGTAGCGCCTGCGTCACCCGCGCGGCCGCGTCACCGGCGGCACGGCCGCTTTCGATCGATTGCCGTTGTCGATCGCTGCCCTCCGACAGCACGTCGGTGGTAGCGGCGATCGAGCGGGTGGATGCCTGCAGGTCGGACGCGGCCATGCCGAGCTGACGGGCCAGGCCCGACAGGGCCTGGGCCTGCCGCTGAACTTCCTTCACCGCTTCCGCCACCGCCCCCGTGGTTTTGTCGACGCTGGCGCTGAGGTAGCCAAGCTCGTCTCCGGCCGGGTCGTTGAGGCGCACCGTGAGGTCACCGCGCTCCACCTGAGCGAGCAGCTTGCGCGTGCGGCGCAGCCGGCGGGCGACCTCGGTCAGTCCCGGAATGAGCGTGAATCCGGCGAACGTCAACACCAGGGTAAGCTCGATGAACACCGACCAGCCCCAGCCCTGCTGCCCGACCCGCAGCGCCGCGATCACCGCGAAACCGGCCAGGCTGACGCCGAGGGCCGTCCACGCGGCGCGCCGGCCGAGGTGCAGCGCGGCTTGTAACGGAGCGATCATATACAACGGCGCGACCAGGAATCCCGTCCCGCCAAGCGCGTAGACGAGGGTGGAAACGATCGCGGCGTCCAGCGTGACTGCGAGTGCCAGGTAGGACGATCGGAATCGGTGCTGGCGGGCAAGAAACCCCACGCCGATGTTGGCGAGGAGGCTCCCGACTGCGAACACGGCCAACAACGACCAGGGGATCGGGACCAGCGGGACCAGGCGTACCACGATCATCACCGCGACGCCGAGCGCGATAAGACGCCACCGCGTTTGGACGCCTTCCAGCACGAATTGCCGCTGTTTGGCGAAGCGCTCCGCGGCGAACTGCTCGGTAAGCTCTGGAAATGCAGCGGACCCGGTCATGCGCCAGTGATAATGGCGTTGACCGGGTCCGAGGGGTAGAGGCTAACGGCTACGGCGTGGCCGGGTCGACGACTTGGACCGGGTACCGCTCGTTGAAGACGGTCCCATCGCCCAGCTGCCCGGACGCATTGCGGCCCCAGCAGTAAATCGCGCCGTCCTTCCGCACCGCGCAGGTGTGGGCGTCTCCCGCGCTCACCTGAAGGTACGGACCGAACGTCCGCTGGCCGAGCTGATAGTCGAGATTCCAGCCCCAGCATCCCACGGAGCTGGCCGCCAGCCGCCGATACGCGCAGGTGTGCATCCGCCCGGTGGTCACGCCGATGATTCCGGTGGCATCGTAGGCGGGCCGGGGGATGAAGCTCGGAGACAACGTTCCATCGGTTACGGTGTTGCCGCTGATTTGCCCGTGGAAGTTGTCACCCCAGCAGTAGATGATCGGACGTCGATCCGCGAGGATCCCGCAGGTATGCCGCCCACCGGCGCTGATCATCGCCCATTTGTGATTGTGGACCAGCTCCGGCGTCCGGAAGTCTCCCCGCTTCCCGATCCCCAGCTGTCCGAGATGATTGTTTCCCCAGCAGTACGCCGTGCTGTCCTCGGCGATCGCGCAGGCGTGCGAACCGCCTGCCGTGACGGACACGAAGCGGACACTCGAGGCCACCGGAAGCGGACGCGAGGATTCGGCCGTATCCCCGCGGCCGAGCTGGCCCGACTCATTGGCTCCCCAGCAATACACCGATCCGGTGTCGCTCACCCCACAGGTGAATTCGCCACCCGCGGCGATACTGCGGAATCGCACCCCGCCGATCACCGCCGCCGGCGTGAGGCTGCGCGGAGTCGCCGCGTTCCCCAGCTGACCGCGGTCGTTCGCCCCCCAGCAGTAGGCTTCACCGGTTTCGGTGACCCCGCAGGTGAACTGGGTACCGGCATCGATGCTGAGAAAGACAAGCGCCCCACCTCCCGTAAGACCGCTCGGCTGCATCGCATCGATCCGAGTGCCGATGCCAAGCTCACCCTCGGTATTGTCGCCCCAACAGTAGACGCGACCGTTGGAGGTCAACCCGCAGGTGTGATCCGAGCCGGCGGTGACCCAGGTGAAGTTCAAGACACGCGGGGATGGAATCGGGCGGGCCGGGCTGACGAGAAAACCACCCAAGGCGAGCCACGGTACGACGAGAGGCGTGCGCACAGGGACCTCCAGTGGTCCGACGACGAGAATATATACCCCGATCAGCGGACCTCAGGGGGCTACATACGTATCAGGTAGCTCCCTTTCAGAAAAAACCCGTCGCCGGTCCGATGCAGGCCCTGAAACCGAAACGCATTGGGCTCGGTGAGCGACGCTCCGTATCCCAGGAACAGGACCGTACCGGGCGTGGGTCGATACGAGAAAAGGAAGTCGCTGCGGAAATTGTTGACCACGATGGCCTCAGCCGATCCAACCCGTTGCAGGGCAATGGAATCCAGCACGAGTGGCACACCGGTCCGAGGGTCGACCAGCGCATCGCGTCGCTGGGCAAAGTACTGGCCGACATAACGCAGGAAAATGGCTCGCGTCAGCTGATACTCGAGTTTGAGGCGTGGGATGTTGGCGGTCGAGAACCGGCTACCGTCCCGGGCCCGGGTGATCCGCTGATGGGTCCACAGGGCCTCGATGCGGATCGACTGCGTGGGGTGCCAGGTGACGAACGCCTGGGCGTCGAGCTCGCGCCCCTCGGCTGCTTCGGCGAAGATCGGCGCCCCCCCGTAGCCGGCGCTTCCCCCGGCCGTCACCGCCCGGTTCGGCGTCGTCACGCCCGCGCTCCCCCCCGGCAGGTGATACAACCCGTGCGGCTTCACGAACGGCGTGCCGGCGCTGTCGGTCGCATAGCCGAAGTAGTCCGCCTGGTCGAACCGCTGCTCGGCGATGCTCAGGTTGGCGTTCACGCCCCACCCGCCGCGCAGGTTCGCCGTCCAATTGCTGCCCAGCGACCCTTCGCTCGTACTGCGAAAGTGAAGAAAATCGTCGTAGTGCCATAGCGGCGACAGCAACACGTACGTGGAGAGCTGCTCCACCAGGCTCCCCGGGCGGCCATACCAGCTGAAGCGATTGAAGAACCGGGCCTGCACGAAGTCGGTGCGCGGCACGAAGCCGGATCCGGCCACGAAATCGGGACTCACACCCTGAAGCTCGGCGTGATTTCCGTAGGCTCGGCCGGTCCGATCGTACAGCGTCACGTCCCACAGCGACCCGGCACGGACGCCGCTGGCGTCGTCGGTCCAGGAGCCGACGACCTGGGCCTGCGTGAACCAGATGCGGCGCCATACGACGCGCAGATCGGCTCCCGCAACCCGGTTATACGCGTCGCCGTCGACGCGATCGGTATAGACCAGGCCCGCCGTCGAGCTCGCGCCCAGGTCGCGGCGCACCCGGATCAGATTGTAGATCGGGTTGTCCCCGGTGAGGGATTGATTGCGGTCGTCGACGGCGGCGAGATACGCGAGGTTCGTTCCGCCGACCTTGCCGGTCACCTTGGCGCCCGCCACGGGCTGGGCGACGCGACGCGTGTAGATCAGGCGATTGGGTGAGTCGTACTGCTCCAGGCCTTCGAGGAAGAAGGGGCGCTTCTCGGGAAAGAACAACGGGAAGCGGGCGTTCGCCGTGACCTGTCCGACGTCGGCCTCTACCTGCGAGAAATCGGGGTTTCCGGTCGCCGTCAGGCTCAGGTTTTCCGAAACGCCCCACCGGAGGGTTCCCCCCACATCGGGCGAACTCGTATAGAGGTAGTCGTTCGCCCGTGGCGTGCCGTCGATCCTGGTGGTGAATTCGGGCGTCACGTCCATCACGAGCCCGCGATGCAGCCCGGTGAGCCCCGTCAGCCGGCCCGACTGGATCAGGAAGCTCGCGCTGGCACGGACGGCGGGCGTCCAGGTGTCCTCGTACCCGCTGTGCTGGGTGACGCGGTCGATCTGCAATCCCCAATTCTGGGGGTCGGTCGACTGGTATCGCAGGCTCTTGAAGGGAATCCGGATCTCGACTTCGTAGCCGGTTGCCGTGACGCGGCCGCGCGACTCGAACACGTAATCGGGATTCAGGTCGATGGTCGCGTCGAAGCGCCCGCCGGCCTGTGGGCCGCCGGCCGAGGCCTCGACCCCGTCACTCCAGACACCGTCCTCCTGCACGCCGAGCGGATTGACGGCGAAGAGCAGGGCGCGGCGATGATCGGCATAGGTGTCGAGCAGAATCTGCACCCGGTCGTCGGCATCGATGTTGTCGCGGTTGGCCAGGGTGGCGCGCACGACGGTGCCGTGCGATTCGAACGCGCGGATCCCGAACCAGATCGCGTCCGGGGCATACCACACCAGCACGATGGTCGAATCCGCGGCCGGCCGACCGTCGATGGGCCGGTACTGCGAGAAGCCGGTCAGCCGGGCCGCCTGTTGCCACGGCTCCTCGTTCAGGAGACCGTCGACCCGCGCCTCGGCTTCGATGCGGGGCAGCGGGACGTCGAGCTGGCGGGCATTCCCGGCGTACACGGGGGGGGGGCCGGTGGCCGCCGCTGTCTGGAGCAACAACGAAAGGGCAAGCACGAGGGAGAAAATAACTGCGGCGAGCGTGCGAAGTGGTATCTCGCGGTCAGGATCAGGTGGACTGCTCCGAGCCGAACCGACGAACCGTCACGACCCACTCACCGGGCCAGGTAGCGATTCGTGTCCTGCTTGACTATTCGTAACGCAATGCCACGATCGGATCGAGCGACGCCGCCCGCCGGGCCGGGTAAATGCCGAAGAACAGCCCGACGACCGCGCTGAAGGCGAAGGCGAGCACGATCGAGAAGGGGGAGATCGCCGTATTCCAGTGCGCGAACTTGGAGAGCACCACCGCGCCCATCGAGCCCAGCAACACGCCGACCGTGCCACCCACCAGGCACAACACCAATGCCTCGACCAGGAACTGCAGCAGGATGTTGCCGCGCGTCGCCCCGAGGGCTTTGCGCACGCCGATTTCGCGCGTCCGCTCCGTCACGGACACGAGCATGATGTTCATGATGCCGATGCCGCCCACCAGCAGACTGACCGCCGCGATGCCGGCGAGCAGAAACCCGAATGTCTGCGTGGTCTGCTGGAACGTGGCCAGAACGTCGGTCTGGTTGCGAATCTGGAAATCGTTCTCCCCGCCGGCGCGGATCTTGTGCTGCCGCCGCAACACGCGCTCGATTTCGATCATCGCCAGGTTCATGTTGTTGATGTCGTTGACCTGGGCCGTGATGGACCGCAGGCGGTCGGTCCCCATGACGCGGTAGCGCGCCGTCTGCAACGGAATCAGGATCTGTTCGTCGGGATTGTTGAACCCCTGCGATCCTTTCTCGCTCAGAATACCGACGATCTCGAACGGAATGCCCTTGATCTGGATCTGCTGGCCGATCATCGCGGCCGGATTCGTGTTGAACATGTCGGGGACCGAGGAGCCCAGCACGGCATAGCGGCGGCGGGCCTCGTCCTCGCCCGGGGTGAACATGCGCCCGGCCGTGACCGTGTAGCCGCGCACGCGCGGGTAATCCGGCGTCGTCCCGACGACGTTCACGTTCACGTTCTGGCTGCCCTTCTGCACCTGGAGATTGGTCGCCAGCTCGGGAATGACGGCCGACACGTAGCGCGCGCGATTCGCCAGGGCGGTGTCGTCGTCCATCGTCAGGCTGATGCGATTGTTGAACGCAATGCCGCCCCGAAATCCCTGGCCGGCGAAGATCGTCAACAACGTCGGGCCGAGGGCCTGGATGCGGGCCTCGACCGCTTTGCGGGCCCCGGTGCCCAGCGCGATCATCGTGATGACCGCGCCGACGCCGATGATGATGCCCAGCGCCGTCAGCAACGACCGCAGCTTGTTCGCCCGGATGGCCTGCAACGCGACGCGGATGGTTTCGTCGAGCAGCATCGTTACCTCGGGTTCGCCGGGCGCGGCGTCGTGGTGCCGCTCTGCGGCGTCTGCTGCCGCATGCCGGGCAGGCCGCCGCCACCGGTGAACGACTGAATGCGCTGCTGGAATTGCTTCTGGGCGTTCACGAGCGACGCCGACGGCAGCACCAGCACGGTGTCCTGTTCGGTCAGGCCCGTCGTGACCTCGCTGTAATCGAGATCGGTGAGTCCTGTCCGGATCGAGACCGGCGTCGGCGTGCCGTTACGCAGCACGAACACGATGTAACGGCCGCCGAATTCATTCGTGCTCGGCTGCACGCCACGAGCCCCGCCTCCACCCCCGCCCCCCTGTCCGCGGAACTGGGCGAACACCTGGCGCAACATGGCCTGCTCGGCAGCGCTCAGCTGACCGCCGGAGAACCGCTTGCGCATCGCGGCCTGGACCTGCTCGGCGGAAATGCCCTGCGGCAGCGGAATCTGGCGGCCGTCGGGCAGGGTGAGCATCGCCTGCGACTGCGCCGGCTTGCCGCTTTGCGGGGGCGGCGGATCGGCCGCCCCCCGCGTGCCGCCGCCGCCCATGGAGGCGCTGCCGGAATCGCCGCGTGTCTGCGGTTGCGCGGCCTGGGCGAGCTGCTGCATCACCTGCTGGGGGTCGAGTCCCAGCACCTGCGCCGCCGACGACACATCGGTTTGCGTCCGGAGCGCCGCGTTGGGAATGGCGAGCACGCCCTGCCGTTGTCCAACGTGGATCTCCACCTCCGTGTTCATGCCCGGTTTCAGGAGGTGGCCGGGGTTTTGAATGTTCACGAGCACGGGGAATTGCGTGACGTTCTGCGTCACGGTGGCCTGCGGCTCGATCTTCAGGACGGTCCCCTCGAACGGCCGGTTGGGAAACGCGTCCACGGTGATCGTGACGGGAAGGCCCGGTTGGATCTTGCCGATATCGGTCTCGTCCACCAGACCCTGCACCTGCACGGTGTCGAGGTTCGCCATCTTGAACAGCACGGTACCGCCGCCCACATCGCGAGCAGGGCTCGAGATCACCGTGCCGAGCTCGACGTTCTTGGCGATGATCGTTCCCGAGAGGGGAGCGACGACGCTGGTCTGGTCGTACGCGATCTGCGCATCGGCGAGATTCGACTGCGCGTTGATGAGGGCCGCCTGGGCCTGCGCGAACGCGACGGTCGCGGTTTCGTACTCAGTCTGCGTAATCGCCTTGTGCTGGAACAGGGTGTCCTGGCGCGCCAGCTGGGTGGTGGAGGTCTGGTACTGCGCCTTCGCCACGGTCAGATTCGCCCTGGCCTGATCGAGCGCACTCTTGGGCAACCGCGGATCGATCAGGGCCAGCACCTGTCCCGGCCGGACATCGTCCCCCGTCTGGACCCGCATGGCGGTGATGGCGCCCGAGGCTTGGGACTTCACGTCCACGTTGAGCACCGGCTGGATCGCGCCCGCCGCGGAGGCGGTGACGACGATGTCGCGCCGCTCGACGGGGACTTTTTCGAAAACGGGGGCGGGCTGGGCCTTCTTGCAGGCGGCGAGCCCGACCGCCGTGAGGGCAACGCGGTAGATTCGGTTCACGGTCTCTGCTCCGTCTCCAGGTCCCGCTCGACGAGACCGTCGCGCAGGTGAATCTGGCGGCGCGCGTGCGCCGCGATGTCGTGCTCGTGGGTCACCAGGACGATGGTCTGACCGGATGACCAGAGCTCCCTGAACAGCTTCATGATGTCCTCGCCGGTCGCCGAATCGAGATTGCCGGTCGGCTCGTCGGCGAGCAGGATGCTGGGATTGTTGACGAGTGCCCGCGCGATGGCCACGCGCTGGCGCTGGCCGCCCGACAGCTCGTTGGGCCGGTGGTCCATTCGGTCTCCCAATCCGACCCGTTCCAGGGCCCCGGCGGCGGCGGCGCGGCGAGCTTTCCCGTCC
>Ga0075423_10001811_pt1 | contig 19090 bp, 15 predicted proteins | sample SoiMethybrSBSTD2_FD_80114 | JGI IMG/M metagenome (GOLD analysis project Ga0075423, IMG submission 80114) | Bulk soil microbial communities from a Populus tree surrounding site in Tennessee, USA - Soil MetaG P. TD hybrid SBSTD2 | ecosystem: Environmental > Terrestrial > Soil > Tree plantation...
GGGGAACGCAGAGGCAGCGAAGGACCAGGCACTCGGTCAGGCACGGGCGCTGTCGGGTGTGTCGCGCTTCCCGACGCGCGTGCGATGCGCACTGATCGCCTGGGAGGCGATGGAGCGAGCGGTCAAGCCCTGACCCCCCGTCACGGAGTGAGCGGCGAAGCTCCGTGTCGCAAGGTCATGTCATACGCAGCGATCGCGTAACCGCTCCGCTCGAAGCGGCGTGGCGAGCCCCACTCGTAGTACAGTCCCAGGTTGGCGAGCGCGCGCGGAATGTCCGCGTTGGGAAGCGCCAGGAACGTGAACCGTTCCGGTCGAACGGGCGCCTTCATGATCTCGCCGTGTTCGACCGCGGGAGGCGCGACCGTTTCCGTCCGACGCAATGTGCGTCGATGCGTTTGCCGGTCGAGCGGACCGATCGTGTACCAGCTCGTGTTGGCCGGGATCACGATCAGCGAGGCGCTATCCGGAGCGAGCGCGGAGAGCGCGTCGTCCATGACGTCGTGCATGCGCGTGAACTCGAGCGAGTACACGAGCTGATCGCGACCGATGCCGCAGCATTCTCCCGTCAGGCTCGTCATGCGCAGCATGTCGCGCGACCCGAACGGGAACGTACCCCACAAGCGTCGAGATATCGGATCGACGGTGCGCTCGGCAGAGATGCCAAGCATCAGCGCGTACGCGACGAGAGCGAGGCGCCGTGGACGCGCGTTCGGCGACAGGCGGAGAAGCGCCGCGTAGGCGCAAATGAGCAGGAGCGCAAACGCCGGGAAGAGGTAGCGAACGTTGCTGAATACGACGAACCGCGTGAGCGCGTACACCGTGGCGAGGAACAGCAGCGTCGCGAGCGACAGGACCCGCGCGTCGGCGCCGGCGGCAATGCGTCGGGGCAACCGACGGATGAACCGACGGCCACCGACGACGGCATCGGCCAGGAGCCAGGTGGACGGCAGCCAGGCGAAGTTCAGCACGAAGAGCATCGCCAGGTAGCTACCGAGGTAGGCGTCGACCCTCGGCACCAGGAACTGCCTGACGAGGGGCGTGTCGATCGCCGCGGTCCAGATCGCAGGCTGCCCGGGCCTCCAGATCCCGTAGAAGGCGACGTACGCGGCGAATCCCACGAGCGGAATCGCGGCGGGCCATGCCCTCCCGACCTCGCGCACGCGTGCCTCGAGACGTTCTTCGTCCGACCTGCGCACGGTCCACAACGCCCAACAGCCAAGGATGAGCGCATAGAGCATGACGCCGGTCTCCTTGGAGAAGACCATCGCGGTTCCCGTGACCGCCATCCACATCCAGCGCCGTTCGATGAGGAGCGCGATGATCCAGACGACTCCGACGAGAACGGGAAGATCGAGCCCGGGCTGCAGAACCGACGCGAGAATCGGCGGCTGGAGCAGTAAGACGGCGGCAAGAAGCGCGCGGTCTACGCGCTGGGCTTCGTCTGGGAACGCGGCGCGCGTGAGGCGGTGGAAGCCAGCGATACCGAGGGCGAGAAGGATCGCGTTGACGACGATCAGCGCCGTGGCGTTGCCGGGGTCGAACAGCTGCGAGAGCGCGAGGAGCCCAACGGAGACATGCGAGGCGTGACCCCAGCAGCGGAGGTAGAAGGGGGCGAGCTGGTGCAACGATGCCTCGACCGCGCACTCGGCGTAGCCGCGACCGTCCCACATGGGGACGAAGCCAAGGTGACTCGAGACGAGAGCGATGGCAGCGACGGCGGCGAGCGCGAGTACGAGGCGCGACAACGATGTCTGCGAAAGGCTCATGGCGGCCGTCGGGTCAGTGGCTCGCGGCACGGTCTCCGCCCTCTGGGTCGGTCATGACTCAAGGACGATCGTGCTGAGCGGGGCGGAACGAGCGTGTCTGCTTCTGCCGCTCACCGGACATCACGTCCGGCACGTGCTTATACTGAGGGCCGTCACAACACCACAGCGAGAACGGGACGATCATGCCGATACAGAGCGAAGGAGCAGGATGAAGCGAATGTGGCTAGATGGACTGCTTGAATGGGCCGGGCCGGGGGACCCTTCGACGCCAATCGGTCGTTCCCGCGAGCGATTCCGCCGCATCGGTCTCACCACCACAACGTCGATCGCGGCGCGCGGGATCGGCTTCGGAACCTCCCTGATCACTGTGCCGCTCACGCTGCACTACTTGGGCACCGAGCGCTACGGATTGTGGGCGACGCTCAGCTCCGTCATCGCTCTGGCGAGCTTCGCGGATTTTGGACTGGGCAACGGGCTGCTCAACGCGCTCTCGAGCGCTCACGGGCGCGACGACCACGAGGCGGGAGCGCGTGAGGTATCCACGGCGGTCATCATGCTGCTGACCGTGGCGGCCACGTTGGGTGTCGCGTTCCTGCTTGTGTACCCACACATCGACTGGGCCCGGTTGTACAATGTGAAGTCGCGCGAGGCCGCCGCCGAGGCCGGCCCGGCGACGGCGGCGTTCATCGGGTGCATTCTGGCGAATCTGCCGCTCGGTGTAGTGGCGCGAATTCGCCAGGGGTACCAGGAAGGGTACCGAACAAGCTTCTTCGACGCGGGTGGCAACGTATTGGGTCTCCTGCTGGTGCTGCTCGCCATCGAGCTCCGCATGCCTCTCGTGTGGCTGGTTCTCGCGATGGCGGGAGCGCCGGTGATAGCCAGCTTGACCAACACCGCTGTCCTGTTCTGGCGCGACCGACCATGGCTTCGGGTAGACCCGGAGCGGTTCGACAGGCGGACGGCAGTTCGGCTGCTACACCACGGCGGCCTTTTTTTCGTGCTGCAGGTTGGCGGGACGCTCTCGTGGGCGCCCGACAACGTGATCATCGCGCAGACGCTGGGGCCGACGTCGGTTGCGCAGTACGCCGTCCTGGCAAAGCTGTTCAGCGCGGGCCTTTTTCTCTCCGACGTCGCCTTCGCGCCGCTGTGGCCGGCCTACGGCGAGGCGCTGGCTCGGGGCGATCTCCAGTGGGTGCGCAACACGCTCAAGCGATCGGTTCAGCTGGCCGCTGTCGCCAGCAGTCTGTTCGCATTGCTTCTGGTCGTGGGCGGGAACGAAATCCTCGCGCGATGGATTGGCCCCGGGTTTGGCGCATCACTGGGGCTTCGACTCGGACTCGGCAGCTGGGCGATCGTCGCGACGGTGGGGCTGGCGGTCGCAATGTATCTGAACGCCGCGAACCTCATGCGCGTGGAGGTCGCATGCGCCGTGGCGTGGGTGCCGGCGAGTATCGCGCTCAAGGTGATGTTGGTTTCGCGTTGGGGACTCGCAGGGATACCGTGGGCGACGGTGATGGCCTACCTCGCGTTCGTGGCGGTGCCCCTCGCCGCGTTAGGCCTCGGCGGCCGGCTCGCGCCCGCACCGGACTCGCTGCGATCCCGTCCGACGCAGTGATCGCCATGCTCGGGGTGGCTCCCATGGCAGCAGCGTGACCAACCCGGCTGCCGTCGTCCGCCGCGTTGCCCGCCGCGTGCTGTACGGCGCGACATCACCGGAAGCGCTTCGGTGGATCGCGCGCCTGCTTCGGCTCGGCCCCCGTGCGGCCGAACCAGGCCCGGTCGACTCGCAAAGCGTGCAGCGCGTCCTGGTCGTGCGAGTCGACGAGCTCGGTGATCTCGTCCTGACGACGCCGCTGCTGCGAGAGCTCAAGAAGGCGTTGCCGGCCGCCGCCATAGACCTAGTCGTTAGGCGTGGCAACGTGACGCTGGTCGACGAATGCCCGTATCTCGACACCGTGTTCGAAATCCCGGTGAGCAGGCATCGCTACCTCGGGCGAGTCGCACGACAACTTACCGCGCTTCGGTTCGCGGCCGGCCCACTGGCTGGTCGACGCTACGATCTTGCCTTGGTGCCGAGGTGGGACTCTGACTATTTCTACAACGCCGCCGGCATCGCGTATTTGAGCGGCGCGAGGTGGCGAATCGGCAATAAAGAGCGGATGCCGGAAAACGCCAGCTCGGACTCGCTGTTCACGACGATTGTCGACCATAGCGACCTACGTCACGAGGTACTGCGCGCTCTGGCGGTGCTCGAACCACTCGGGATCAGGCCAAATGAAACCCGCCTCGAGATCTGCGTCGGACAGGCGGCGGATCGGCGAGTCGTTCAGCTGCTCGCGAACGCGGGCGTCCAACGCGACTACCCAACGGTTGGAATCGCACCCGGGGCCGGGCATCCACGACGACGATGGCCCGTCGATCGGTTTGCCGAGGTGCTTCGGTCGCTCATGGCCGGGGGGCGGATCAACGCAGTGGTGATTGGCGGACCCGAAGATCGCGAGCTCGGCGACGCGATCGTCGCACAGGTCGGAGGCGGCGTAGCCAATCTTGCCGGAATGACCGACCTAAGCGAAACGGCGGCCCTGCTGCGACACACACAGTTGCTTGTCGGCAACGATTCCGGTCCGATTCATATCGCTGCCACATGCGGCGTCCCGGTCGTTGTCGTGTCGTGTCATTCCCTGACCGGCGACCCGAACCACGCAAATTCTCCCGACCGATTCCATCCGTGGGGAGTCGATCATTGCGTCGTTAGGCCGGTACAGCCACGCCGACCGTGCAGTGACGGGTGTGCAGCGGAGTCCGCACACTGCATCGAGGAAGTCGCGATCACGCCTGTGATCGCTGCTGCGAAACGATTGCTGGGTGTGCGGGTGACGTGACTGGCGCTATCCGAGATCCGTCCAGGTCATCCACCGAACGCGCCGGAAACCGTAGAACGGCGCGAGGAGCAGAATCATCGCGGCCTGGTACGGATAAAAGAGGAGTCCGAACAAGCGACCATGATGCCGGTGCCGAACGCGCTCGAGCGGATAGCGCAGCAGCCGATGCCAGAACGTCAGCGGGACGCGCTCGTTCACGTACCGTTTGTACACGGTCTCGATCTCTCTCGTGATCCTCACTCCGCCTACCGCTGTCTTGTTCGTGTCGCTGAACCGCAGCTCTGCGAGGATGTCGGGAATGAAGTGCCATCGTGCGCCCGACGCGACGAAGTGGTTCCAGAGCTCGAGGTCCATGGTGTAGTGCAGCGACTCGTCCAGTGGCGGACGTCGTTTGAGCAGCGACCTCCGATAGAAGCACGATGGCTGCGGAATCTGGTTGGCGCAGGGAAGCAACTCCACGCTCCAAGGTGACGGAGCTACGATCCGATTCAGTCGAGGATCCGGATACGTTACTCTGCCGGCGCCGACGACCACGTCGGCCTCAGGGCTTGCTTCGAAGGCCCTCGCGATTGCGTGGAGCGCGCCGGGCAACAGCACGTCGTCGCTGCAAAGCCAGTTGACGATTTCGCCTGTTGCTCGCGCGAACCCTTTGTTGATGGCGTCGGACTGCCCGGAGTCCTTTTCACTGATCCACCACGCGATGTGTTGCTCGTAGCGGCGTATCACGTCCACGCTGTTGTCGGCGGAGCCTCCGTCCACAACCAGGATCTCGAGACGTGGATAATTCTGGTCGATCAGGCTCCGCAGGGTTGCGTCGATGGTAGCCCCGGCATTGTAGTTCGGAACGACGACCGAAATGGAGGGAATCATTGTGGTCGCAGCAAGACGTCGACGTACGGAGCAACGCGCGCCGCAATGGCCGGCAGTTGGCGCAGGTCCGCACGTCCTTCGACGATCGCACCCTCGTTCGACCAGATCGCTGCAACGTCGTACCCTGACGATGCGAGCAACGCGCACAGCTGCTCCGGTGTCCGACCGGCTCTCCGGATCAGCTCTGGATGAAACTCCATGAACACCAGTGGCCTGCTTGCCTGCAATGTCTGTCGTGATCCGTCCAGGATTTCATATTCGAAACCGTCAGTATCGATCTTCAAGAGTGCGACATCCACTCCCGAGAACAGCGTGTCCACGCTCATCGCGCCGACCTCGATCGATCCTATCGGCGTATGTCCGTCATATGACTTGATAGCGCCCGCAGTCCCAACCTGAGTGAAGATGCGGACCGGGACTCCATCCCGAGACGAGATCGCCTGATTGTAGAGCCTAACGTTGGTCGCGTTGTATGCACGCGTGTTCTCGGACAGCAGGTCGAAGAACTCAGGGACCGGCTCGAGACAATGAAAGGTGAGACCGGGATAGTCGGAGGCACGTGTCACCAGGCTTCCGCCGATGTTCGCGCCGATCTCTACAACATTCGTGGGGCGTCGAGAAGCAAGCTCCGCAAGCAGTGGCTCGAGCTGATTATCCCATCCTCGACCGGCCAGGATGTATTCGCACTGAGGGTCTCCCTGAAAACATCGAAAGCAGTGACCGCGGTAGTGCGCGTTCACGATCTGTCGTTCCCGCTCTCGGTGGGAAAACCGAACGACATCGTAACCGCACGCCCTGAGCGCGCGGCGGACTGCACGTCTTAGGAATGCGAGCATAATGTGCGACGGACGTGATCATAAACCGGCATAGTTCGTAGCAGGCGGGCGATAGCGCCGGCTGCGACGCCGGCGAGCACGAGGACGAGGGGAGCTGCGGCTCGTCGTCCGGCCAGTGCTGCGTGTCGGTCATGAGACGCGGACGATCCGGGCAAAATAACCTAGAACGAATGCATCTTGTCCGGTGTCCGCGCAGGCGGGACGCAACGAGTGCGTGTCGGGAACATCGACACGCACTCGTTTGCACGCAAACGGCGTCAGAGGCCATGGCGCGCGCGACGGCCCGCACGCGCCAACGATCGGCCTGGCCCTAGAAGGATGTGATGCTGTTCGTCTTGTTGGCGAACCAGCTGGCGATGCTGCTGCCGAAGATGGTCACCACACCGATGAGGAGGACGGCGATGAGCGCGATCAGGAGGCCGTACTCGGTGACGGCGATTCCGGAGTCGTCCCGGGCGAAGCGGCGAAGGGATGCTGAGGTCATAGCACGAAGGAGTTTGGAGGCGAACCGCTCCAAGAAGCTACCTGGAGTCCAAAATCGCAATAGAGGAGTCAGCTTGAACGCCCGAAGCCTAGAGGCGGCATCCCTCGCGCAGCAAACAGTGGAACGCCGGCTCGAACCTCAAGACTTGCGTTGCTCCCGTGACGTCACCCGCCGCGGTACGCGGCGAGGCCTCAATACCGGCCAACGAAGACTCCGTTTAGAAGCGTCGCTGACGCTGCCCCGGTGTGTCACACCCGCCTTTCACCTGCGACGGCGCGCCGTCCAAAGGACCCATGCTAGCGCAGGTAAGTAGTAGCCCCACACAATCATGCGTGAGAGGTAGGCAGCATTCTGCGGAAGGGTGTCCAGGCCGGAGGGTGCGCACAGGTACGCGACCGCCGCAACCGCGTACGACCACAGCGAGCATACCAGCGATTGCCGGAACGTTTGCGCCAGGAGACCCAGTGCCAACTGATCGTAGAAAAACATTGACTGAGGGACCAGAGACATTCCGAGCAGCAGCCGGCCGTCCGCGGTGCGCCATCGGGTGGCAGCGAGCAATAGCAGCGCGCCGCCCGGTACGAGGACCGGGATGTGATGCATCTTCACTCCCGCGAATTGGATCATCGCCCGGAGCCATTCGATCGGCCAACGAGGGTCGATGATCAATGTGAGGGTCGCGCAGCCCGCCGCCATCAAGGCCCCTCGCCAGTCCACCCGGCGTGCCAGCATCGCACTGCCCAGTGTCGGTTTTATGGCGGCCACCCACCCCCATCCGCTTCCAAAGGCGGCGCAAAGGACCAACGGCGCCCACTGGCCGGTCGTCATCGCCGTAAGCGCCGGAAACGACATCAGAACCGGCAGTCGATGGTATCCCTCCCGGGTGAGCGCGAACCCCGAAAATCCCATCGATAGCCCGATGAAGATTACAGCAGACCAGGCGATGGGAAGCACGCTAAACGGCGCGGCGGCCACAGCGGCTGGTAGCGGATAGATATACATCGAGACGCGATACGGATTCTCGCCGTCAAGCAGTGCCCTGCCCGCCGCGACGAAGTATCCGAAGTCGTTGACGATCCCGCCCAGGTCGACACGCGTTCGTACGGCCGCGATGCCAGCCGCGGCGATTGCGACTCCGCACGCAACTGCAACGCGTGCTTTTGTCGTGGGCATCCCTGGAGATTCAGCCCCGCGAGCAAGCACGCGGGGTAGCCCAGTCTCCCGGCGCGCCTCAACCACGGGCCGTCGTTGTTCCGAAGCTTGTCATGATCCCGACGGGGAGGACGGCGACGATCAGGGCTCGTTAGGTCACCAACGCAACGTCCGCAGCGTGGAACGGGTCTGCCCGATCAAGGTCGGGACCCGGCGCGACCCGCTGGTCGAGGGGCAACGGCCTGCCCGCCCGCGGGGGCGAAACCCCACGCGAGGCCGTCTGGCATCGCAATGACAAGCGACGTCGGCGTAAAAACACGAAATAGTAGGCATTCCTTCGATTCAATCGGTATGTAGATGCATTTCTTCTCGTAGCGGAACGTCTGAGGCAACTCGTTGTCTTTCACAAAGACACCGCCGTCGGTCCAGCCGAATTTCAACGTACGGGTGATCGTATCGCCGCTTGGTTCGACCTCGATCGAGCGCCAGGTACCTGTCGGTACGAGCTCGTCAGGATGGGGAATGTGCACGTAGGCGACGAGCTCGAGGGCTATGAGCATCCAGATCAAAACCGCGAGCCACAGACTTATCGGGGGACCGAGTGGGCGAAGCTCCAATCTCGCGTCCGAATTCATTGTCGTTCGATTGGAGTTGCCGGCATGAAGAGTCGGCTGGATTACAACGGGCATCCCAGATCGTCACCCGGACGATAATACGACTCGAGTGTCGATTTCGCGATTGGATAAGTTTGGTCCGTCTGGCCGACAACGGATGAACGCCAAAAAATGCCCCGAATCAGTACTCCCGACCTCGAGCACGTCCTACGGCTATCGGAGGACGCTTTCGCCGCGCTTCGTGGCTCGCGCATTCTCGTCACCGGAGCAACAGGGTTTGTTGGCTCGTGGATGGTCGAGACGGCCGCCTATGCCAACGCGGTCATGGATGCGCGCATCGACGTCCTGGCGTTGGTCCCCCCGGGTTTGGACGTTGCGTCCGATGCACCGCACATCCGGGAATTGCCAGGCGTACGGATCGTGCGAGGCGACGTGCGCACGCTGGACCCTGTCGGTTTTGCGAGCGCCGCGGGGAGCGGATCCATCAACGGCGTGATCCATACGGCGATCGCCGTGGACGCGAAGACAATCGCCGAGAACCCGATCCCCACGTTGGAAACCGCTGTGGATGGCACAAGTCGAACGCTGGCCGTCGCCAAACACGCGGGCGCAAAGCGGTTTCTCTTCCTCAGCTCCGGGGCGGTCTATGGAGCCTCGCCGAACGGAGTGCCAACGATTCCAGAGACATATCTTGGCGGACCGGACCCCGCCGACCCGCGTTTGGTCTACGCCGAGGGCAAGCGGATGGGCGAGATGATGTGCGCTTGCTACACGCGCGCGTATGGACTCGAGACGGTCATGGCGCGCGGGTTCGCGTTCGTCGGCCCGCATCTCCCGCTCGATCGACATTTCGCCATCGGGAACTTCATTCGTGACGCGTTGGCTGGTGGGCCGATCGTAGTCGCCAGCGATGGCACGCCCGTCCGCTCGTTCCAATACGCGGCTGACATGGCGACATGGCTCTGGGCATTGTTCGTTCGCGGGCAGAGCGGACGCGCGTACAACGTCGGTTCCTCCCGCGCCGTTTCCGTGGGCGAGCTGGCGGAACTCGTGGCGAGGATCGCGGGGAATGGCTGTGCTGTCGAGGTTCGACGCAAACCAGTACCGGGCGCTCCGATCGACCGGTACGTACCGGACGTTAGGCTCGCCGCGGAGACAATGGGGCTGGCGGAGTGGATCGGGCTCGAGGACGCGATAGCGCGAACCATTCGATGGCACCGGAGCCACGCGTGAGTCACCTGAACCGACATCCAATAGTGTCCGAGGACCTCCAACGCATCACGGAGGCTGCTCTGCCATGGCAAGATCTGGAAGAGAGCACGGTGGTGATCACGGGAGCAGCGGGTCTTGTCGCGTCGTATCTGGTGGAAGCGCTCCTGTTCAGAAACGAGCAACATTCCGGTCACGCTATTCGAGTTGTGGCCACCGTGCGAAACACAGCTGCGGCGAAAGAGCGGTTCGCCGCATATCTCGGCCGCCGAGATTTCGAGATTCTGCACCACGATGCCACCGAGCCGCTTCGCTATGAGCGCCGAATTCAGTACCTCGTCCACGCCGCCGGCAACGCTACGCCCAGTGCCTTCGGGAGAGACCCAATCGGTACCTACGCGCCTAACGTCCTCGGAACGCACCATCTCATGGCCCGAGCCAAAGCGGACGAAACCCGCGGCGTATTGTTCCTCAGTAGTGGCGCCGTCCACGGCGCGTTGGACCCGGAGGCGCCTCCCCTTAGCGAGAGCATTTACGGCTCCGTCGATCCGCTGGATCCGCGCGCCAGCTACGCGGAGTCGAAGCGAATGGGTGAAACCATTTGCCGCAGTTGGTGGGTGCAGCACGGAGTGCCGGTGCGCATGGCGCGTTTGGGCCACAGCTACGGCCCGGGCATGCGCAGATCCGACGAACGAGCCTTTGCGCAGTTCGTGTTTTGCGCGCTCGATGGGCGTGACATCGTATTGAACAGCGATGGATCCGCTGTTCGCCCATACTGCTATCTTGCCGACGCAACGGTGGCGTTATTGCTCATCCTTCTTTCCGGGGGAAACGGGGAGGCTTATCTGGTCGCCAACACGGAAGCAATGTGTTCCATCCGAGAGCTTGCCGAGTTGGTCGCCAGTCTCGCGCCTCACCAAGTCACCGTTAGACGCGCGGAGTCCGCCCCCCCTGTCGAATATCTTCCAAACCGGGACCCGTTTCATCGCTTGGACACTTCGAAGATCATCAGCTTAGGCTGGAGGCCTCAAACGCATCTTCGCGATGGTTTCCGCCGTACTTTGGACAGCTATCGATGACTTTACTGCCAAGCGCGTTGCGGCTGAGTTACCTGCGCGGGGAACTCGACAAGCACGAGTTCGCCCGGCAAATCGGAGAGCATCATCGAGCGCTCCGCGACACCGCCGGGCTTCTCGAAGGTTCTGACATCGCTGCAATCGAATTGACGCCCGGGACGGTGACCTTCGTCAGCCGGTTTGGTCAGGCGAGGTTCCCCTGCGACCCGGTTGATCGCGGACTGCCGCCCGTGGTCGCTCTGAACTTCGGCGCGTACGAGCGAAAAGACTTCTCCATGCTCCTCAAGCTCGTTCCGTCTGGTGGCACGTTCGTTGATATTGGCGCCAACATCGGGTGGTATTCGATACACGTTGCTATTGCCGATCGGGAAGCCCACGTCATCGCGGTGGAGCCGATTCCAAGCTCTTTCCTGTGGATGTTGGCGGCGATCGCGGCGAACTCGCTCTCGAACGTCACTCCCCTCAATACGGCGGTTGGTTCGCGGAGCGGCACCACCACTCTCTTTGTCGACTCAACCATCTCCGGCGCGGCATCGGCGGCACCTTCAACGGGCCAGGCGGGCCTAGAGCCAATCACGTGCCCCGTGATGACCATCGACGAAATTGTCTACTCGAATAGGAGAACCGTCGACGTGCTGAAGCTCGACATCGAGGGCGGCGAACTGCTCGCATTGAAAGGCGCCGTCCGCGTGCTCACCGAACACCGACCGATCGTCTTCTGCGAAATGTTGAGGAAGCTCGCGCGCCCGTTCGGGTATCACCCAAACGACATCATCGCGTTGATGGACGGGTACGGATACGCGTGCTACCGCGCCGAGCCGGATCACTTGGTCAGATTCGAGTCGATGGACGAGGAAACAATCGAAACGAACTTCTATTTCCTGCACACGGAATCGCACGCGCAACAGCGCGATCGTTTCGTGTCGCCTTCAGCGGGCTGATAGTTCAATCGGGAATTGAGCCGCTCGCGCTCTTCAACTAGAAAGACGTCCCGCACGCTCCTGGTCTTCGTGGAGACGGGACGGCGGTTCGATCGTATTTGTATGTGGTGGATTTCAGTATATGGCTCTGGTGCGACGGACTGTTGCACGGTACTCGCGCTCGACTCACTAGCCGACTCCAACCTTCGATATTCGTGACCCGGACACATGTTCGTATTGGGGATCGTCGCATAGGGCCTAACGAGCCGTGCTACATCATCGCCGAGGCTGGCATCAATCACAACGGAGACCTTGCCATCGCCAGGCAACTGGTTGATGCCGCGGTAGATGCTGGCGTCGATGCAATCAAGTTCCAGAAGCGAAAACTCAGCGAGGTGTATCAAGAGAACATCCTTGCTGAACCACGCCTTGGTGAGCAGGCGTTGCAGTATCTCGTGCCCATCCTCGTCGAATTCGAGCTCTCGGACGAGGAGTTCGTAGAACTGCGGCACTATTGTGCGTCGCGGTCGATCACGTTCCTCTGCACTCCCTGGGACACGCACAGCGTCGACTTTCTCGAAACTCTCGGAGTGCCGGCTTACAAAGTCGGCTCTCCGGACATGACGAATTTTCTTCTGATCGATCATGTCTTGCGGACTCGCAAACCAATTCTGGTTTCGACCGGAATGTCGACCGAGGAGGAGATTCGCCGGACATTGGCCTTCTTGGCGGACCGCGACGCAGAGTGCGCACTATTTCACTGTGTCAGTACGTACCCGGCCGCCGCTGAGGAGATCAACCTGCGATTCATGCGCTCGCTGCGAGACTGGTCAGGGTGGCCCGTAGGCTACTCGGGACACGATACGGGCATTGCGGTGTCGTTGGCGGCGGTCGCGCTGGGCGCAAACCTGTTGGAAAGGCACCTAACGTTGGACCGCACAATGCGTGGGCCTGACCATGCAGCGAGCCTCACGCCTAACGACCTTGCGGCACAAGTGCGCGCGGTGCGCGAGGTTGAGGCGTCTCTCGGCGTTCCGCACCGATGGATGACCCGCGGGGAGATTCTCAACAGACGAAGTCTCGGCAAGAGTTTGGTGGCGAGGATGGACATACCGGCCGACACGATCATCACTCGCGCCATGGTGACAAGCAAATCGCCGGGTATGGGCCTCTCGCCTCAATACGTTGGCGAGCTCGTGGGGCGACGAATTCCGCGATCGGTGCGACGCGACGAGCCGTTTACGGACGACGACTTGTGCGATGCATCCATGCCGCAAGCAGCCCGTCCGATCGATGTCGGCACCCCTTGGGGGATTGTGGCGAGGTTCACCGATGTGCGTGAACTGCTCGGCGGATTCGTGAACGACGGTCCGTCGTTCGTCGAGTTCCACGTGAGCGATCGGGATCTGGACGTTGGAGTCGATGGCTTCGAGCGGGAGAGCTATCCGTACGAGCTGGTCGTACATGCGCCCGAATACTGTCACGACGCGCTGATAGACTTGTGCTCGGCCGATTCCGGCCAGCGTGCGATGTCGATCGGAAGGATCCAGAGAACAATCGATCTGGCACGCCAACTCGCACCGCATTTCCGTGCATCGGCCCGCGGTCCGAAAATTGTCATGCATGTTGGTGGCATGGCGCCGCGGCTGGGTGAGTACGATCGAGCTGGCTCGAGACAGCGCTTGCTCGACTCACTCCGTCAGCTCGAACACCGCGGTGCCGATCTGTTGCTTGAGAATCTACCGCCGTTCCCGTGGTATTTCGGGGGCAAGTGGTTTGGCCACGTCCTCGTGGAGCCGGATGACACCGTCGAACTATGCCAACTCTCCGGGTTGGGGCTTTGCTTCGACGTCTCGCACGCAGCGTTAGCGTGCAACCGGAATGGTGACAGTCTCGCTGACTTCGCGGCCCGCGTTACGCCTTTCGTGCGACATCTGCATGTCTCGGACGCTGCCGGCACCGGCGGAGAAGGTCTCCAGATCGGCGAAGGAGATGTCAACTTCATCGACATCATGCCGGTGTTGCTTACCGCCAGGCCAACCCTGGTACCGGAAGTCTGGATGGGCCACCACCGTGGCGGTCGGGGCTTCCGCATCGGGCTCGAGCGACTTACAGAGCTTGTGTGGGCGGGCCAGGTGTTGCTTCGGGGATCTGTGGGCGATGGACGTCGTGAGCTCGATTCGCTAGCCGTGTCCACCGATGCCACCGTGCTCGCGGTCCTTCAAACCATCGACCGAAATCGCATGGGGATCGCATTCGTCCTCGATGAAAGCAAAGTGGTCCGCGGCGTCGTCACCGATGGTGACATCCGTTCGGCGATCGTTCGCGGCGCGAATCTCCACACGCCGGTGAGCGAGATCATGACCCGCGCATTCGCGTTCGCGCGCGCTGGTATGTCTCCGGATGAGATCCGCTCCCGCCTGCACGGTCGCACGCGCGTCTTGCCCGTAGTCGACGCCGATGGACGACTTGTGAGTTACGCGTCCGAGTTGCACATGCCCGATGTCCGAGTCGACACGTCTTCATCCCGCTAGTGCTTCCCTGCCTTCGGCGCACGGACCGTCGAACCACGGTCGGCCGGCTTCCGTCATAAAAGCATGATCAAGCTTTCGGACTACGTCGTTCGCTTCATCGCGAACCTGGGCGTTCGCGACGTGTTCATGGTAACCGGCGGCGGTGCGATGCACCTGAACGATTCGGTCGGGCAGTGTCCTGGACTGAACTTCGTCTGCAATCTCCATGAACAGGCGAGTGCAATGGCCGCTGAGACGTATGGTAAGCTCGCGGGGCTTGGCGCGGCGGTAGTCACAACCGGTCCCGGTGGTACGAACGCCGTTACTGGAGTTGCAGGGGCATATCTCGACTCGACCGCCACCATTTTTGTGTCCGGTCAGGTCAAGCGAGCCGACCTAAAGGCGGCGTACGGCGTGCGCCAACTCGGTGTCCAGGAAGTCGACATCGTTGCGATTGTTTCGCCAATTACGAAATATGCTGTGACGGTGACCGATCCAATGGAGATCAGGTATCACCTCGAAAAGGCAACTCACCTGGCACGAACTGGCCGACCCGGCCCGGTGTGGATCGACCTCCCGTTGGATGTGCAGGGTGCTACGATCGATGAAGAGGCACTGCGTCCATTTGATCCGTCCGAGCTCGCCGAGGTTGATCAAGGAACATCCCGATCGGGCCTAACGAGTATCGTCGCCGAGACGATCCGGTCCTTGCGTGATGCGTCGCGACCGATCCTGTTGTTCGGCAACGGTGTTCGCTTGGCCGGCGCGCAACACGAGATCGCCGAACTTATCGAGCGACTCGGGATTCCGGTGCTCAAGACGTGGTTGAGCCAGGACATGATTCCTGACGCACATCCGCTCTGCGTCGGCCGTCCAGGACCGGTGGCACCGCGCGGGGCCAACTTCGCCCTTCAGAATGCAGACTGGATGCTGTCGATCGGCGCTCGGCTGGACCTTGTCGTTACCGGATACGCGCCCGACAAGTTCGCGCGCTCCGCGCACAAAATCATGATCGATGTCGATGCGGCCGAGCTCGAGCGGATGCGGCCTCACGTGGCCGTGGCGGCCCAGTACGACGCACGCGATTTCCTGTGCGAGTTGTTGAAGCAGTTGTCAGGCGTGATGCCGGACGCTCGGCCGGAGTGGTTGGAACGCTGCCGCGAATGGAAACGGCGCTACCCAGTGGTTCAGCCCGAATACCGCGCGCTGCCTGACCGTGTGAGCACCTATGTCTTCGCCGAAGCGTTATCCGCGGAGACCGATGAGGGAGAGGTGATCGTATCCGGCAGTTCCGGCGCCGGCATCGAGATCTTCCTCCTCGCACTCGAGGCCAAGGCGCGTCAGCGCATCGTGCTTACGACCGCCTTGGGCGCCATGGGGTACGGCCTGCCTGCGGCAATCGGGGCATGCCTCGCGGCGGATCGGCGACGAACGATTCTCGTCGATGGCGATGGCGGGATGCAGCTCAACATCCAGGAACTGGAAACCGTCTCACGCCTTGGGCTGCCGATCAAGATGTTCGTGCTGAACAACGACGGCTATGCGTCCATTCGCACGTCCCAAGCTCGGTATTTCGGTCGGCTCTGCGGAGCGGATTCCACCAGCGGCGTGACGCTACCTGACATCCGACGTGTGGCAGACGCCTACGGCATTCCCACCGCACAGATCGCGAATCACGACGGATTGCGGGATCGGATTCGCGAGGTGCTTCAGACCGACGGGCCGGTGGTGTGCGAGATCATGTCCCCACCGGAAGAACCCCGCGCGCCAAGCCTCGCGAGCGCTCGTCGACCGGATGGCTCCATGGTGTCGAAGCCGCTCGAGGATTTGTGGCCGTTCCTTGATCGCGACGAGTTTCGCGCGAACATGATCGTTCCTCCGCTCGACGAATGATCCACAACCGGATCACCGACTCCGACGACACTCGCGAGCTCCGCGTGCTCATCGTCGGTCTCGGTTCGATCGGCCAACGGCACGCGCGCAACCTCCGTTCGCTGTTAGGCGACCGCGTAAGCCTGTACGCCTATCGAGTGCAGCGAAGCGCTCCAGTGCTCTCGGATGACTTGCGTGCTGACCATGGCCAACGGCCGGAGGACGTGTACGGCATTCAAACTTGTGACTCGCTCGACCATGCGCTCGACCAGCGACCACAGGTTGCATTGATCTGCAATCCGACGGTTCATCACCTGGGCCCGGCCATCAAGTGCTTGTCCGCGGGTTGCGACGTGTTCATCGAAAAACCCGTCTCGGATTCAATGCGCGGGATCGACAGCTTGGTGGACCTCGCCGAGGAGCGCGGCGCGATCGTTGGTGTCAGCAGTCAACTGCGCTTTCATCCGGCGCTGCAGCGCTTGAGGTCCGTGCTCCAATCCGGGCAGATGGGTCGCCCGCTCGCAGTGCGCGCAGAGGTAGGTGAGTATCTCCCGGGATTTCACCCGTACGAGGATTATCGGAGTAGCTACGCGTCGCAGCGGTCGCTGGGTGGCGGCGTTGTGTTGACGCTCATTCACGACATAGACTATCTCGTGTGGCTGTTTGGTATGCCTCGCCGCCTTTTTTCGGTGGGAGGGCAGCTAAGCTCTCTGGAGTTGGACGTCGAAGACGTGGCGAGCATCCTCATGGAGTGCGGAGATGCAGACGCGATATTCCCCGTTCATCTCCAAATGGACTACGTTCGCCGGCCACCGCGCCGCAGCTGCCATGTTCTCTGCGACAAGGGAGCGGCGGATCTCGACCTGCGGGCGAATTCGCTGCAGATCGCAAATGCTCTGGGCGAAAGGCTCGAGGACATGAACCTCGACTCGCTCGAGCGGAACAGTCTGTTCCTGGCGCAGATGGTGGATTTTCTCGATGCGTGCCGTACGCGACGAGCCCCTTCCGTGAATCTCGCTGATGGCATAGCCGCTATGCGCGTAGGCGACGCAGTCCGGGAGTCGCTGACTGGCGGACATGTAGTGGTGGTCGCGTGACGAGATCCGGCGAGCAAACCGCGCTCTCCGTCGCGAGCATCTTCGATCTCTCATCGAGAACCGCGGTCATCGCCGGAGGCGGTGGGCTGCTGGGCCCGAAGCACGCGGAGGCAATCGCGGCAGCGGGTGGAATCCCGGTGGTCGTCGACATTCGACGCGAAGCCGCCGAGGCCGTCGCAAATGATGTGCGCGAACGGTATGGCGTCGAGGCGAGCGCATTTGCCGCTGACATCACGCGGCCCGACGACATCGAGGTGCTTCTCGCGCGGATTTTGGAGCGGCATGGGAAGGTGGACATCCTGATCAACAACGCGGCAAACAATCCCAAGGTAGAAGACCGACAGTCCGTGGCCTTTTCGCGCCTCGAACGGTTTTCGCTCGCGCAGTGGAACGCGGACCTCGCCGTCGGGCTAACTGGTGCGTTCCTCTGCAGTCAGATCATTGGCCGGGAAATGGCCCAGCGCGGCGGTGGCGTCATAGTGAACATCGCATCGGAGTACGGTGTGATCGCGCCGGATCAGCGGCTGTATCGCGTTGAAGGACTCGCGGAGGACGAGCAACCGGTAAAGCCGATCTCGTACTCAGTCGTTAAAAGCGGCCTGATAGGCATGACTCGCTACCTTGCGACGTATTGGGCAAACGCTGGAATCAGAGCGAACTCCATAACCGTCGGAGGAATCGAGAATGGCCAAGATCGAAGCTTCCTTTCGCTCGCGGCCGACAGAATCCCGCTGGCTCGTATGGCACGGGCAGATGAGTATCAGGGGGCAATCCTATTCCTGTGCTCCGACGCATCGTCGTTCATGACTGGCTCGAACCTGATCGTGGACGGAGGCAAGTCCTGTTGGTAGCCGGCGGTCGGTCGAGCCCACGTGGGCCCGAGGCTGACGCGCTCGACCATTTGCTGAGCGAATCGCGGCTCGATTGCCTGCATCGTGAGCAGGCCGCGTTCGATGCAGTGAGCGCTCCGGAAACCCGCGACCTCGTACTCTTCGGCGCCGGACGACTGGGGCGTCGCACGCTGCACGCACTGCGACGAATCGGACGATCGCCTGTCGCGTTCTCCGATAATGCACGGGGATTGTGGGGGACCACGATCGATGGCGTGCAAGTCATGTCGCCGGTGAAAGCGGCTGCACAATTCGGAAAGTCGGCAACCTTTGTCGTCACGATCTGGCGTGCTGGCGGCCCGCATCGCTACGAGCACTCCCGTCAGCAGCTCTCCGAACTCGGATGCCGATATGTGACATCGATCGCGCCTCTCGCGTGGAAATACGCCGACGCCATGCTTCCGCATTACTGTTTGGATCTGCCGCATGGCGTCCTCGATCAGGCGCCTGACGTTAGGCGGGCGTTCGAACTGCTGAGCGACGACCGGTCGCGACGAGAGTTCGTCGCGCAACTGCGGTTCCGGCTACTCGCGGATTTTGATGGGCTTCCGCATCCCGACCCAGAGCCGCAGTATCTCGTGTCTGGGCTGATCGCGCCGAACGACGAAGAAGTGTTCGTCGACGCCGGCGCATTCGACGGAGATACCCTGAGGAGTGTCCTCGCCGCCGGGCGTGGGTTCAAGGAATACGTTGCGCTCGAACCCGATGCTGCCAACTACGCGTCGCTGAGTCGCTACGTGGAAGGGCTTGCGGAGGAGTTGAAGCAGCGGGTGAGTTTGCTGCCACTCGCGGCGTACTCGACGCGCATCCGCATGCGCATCGAGGAGAGTGGGTCGGCCAGCGCAATGCTGGTGCCGACGAACGACGCGCCACGCTTGGATGACGTCGAATGCGTCCCTTTGGATGAGA
>Ga0075423_10001814_pt1 | contig 19080 bp, 18 predicted proteins | sample SoiMethybrSBSTD2_FD_80114 | JGI IMG/M metagenome (GOLD analysis project Ga0075423, IMG submission 80114) | Bulk soil microbial communities from a Populus tree surrounding site in Tennessee, USA - Soil MetaG P. TD hybrid SBSTD2 | ecosystem: Environmental > Terrestrial > Soil > Tree plantation...
AGATCAAAGACGAAGCCGACCTTTGGCAGATCGCAACGCTGGGATTCCGCGGCGAGGCGCTGCCGAGCATCGGTTCGGTCGCGAAGCTGGAGATCACCTCGCGCACGCGGGATTCCGACATCGGTTATCGCATCGCGATCGACGGCGGCAACATCGGCGGGATTATCGCCGCCGGCTCGGCCGCCGGCACCACGGCGGAAGTGCGCGATTTGTTTTTTAACATTCCCGCGCGGCGAAAGTTTCTCAAATCACCCGGGACAGAGCTGAGCCATATCTGCGATGTGGTGAACCACGCCGCGCTCGCGCACGCCGAGGTGCATTTTCGCTTGTACAATCAAGGCAACCTGCTGAGCGACTATCCTGCCGGCGTCGAGGCGCGCGACCGCCTCGGGCAGGTCCTCGGACGCGACGTCGCGCGGTCGATGGCGCCGTTCTCGTGGACGAGAGGGGAGCTTAGGATCGAGGGGTTTCTCAGCAAGGCCCCGAGCTCGTTTCCCACCACGCGCTATCTCACGGCCTACGTCAATCGCCGCTTCGTGCGCGACCGGGTGCTGACCCACGCCATCCTGCACGGCTACGAGACACTGCTCATGAAAGGACGCTATCCCGCAGTCGTGCTCGAGCTCGCCATGCCCTACAAAGACGTCGACGTCAACGTTCACCCGGCGAAGCACGAGGTGCGCTTCCGCCGGCAGCAGGAAATTCACGAAGCCGTCGCCGCCGCCGTGAAAGAGGGACTGCGACTGGAAGCGAGGGCGCCTGCGCCGAGCTTCATCGAACGCCTGGATCGCGTACCGGCTCCGGCCGCCGTGGGCGACGCCGCGGAATCTTACGCTGCGCCGATTGTCGGCGCGGGTCCGGCGCTGACGCCGGCCGAAATCATTCGATTCGAGAGCGCGCCGCCGCTGGTGAACAGTGGCTTTTTTTCTTCCCTGGAGGTCCTCGGGCAGATCCTCGGCTGTTATCTCATCTGCGTCTCGGCGCGCGGCCTGGCGGTGATCGATCAACATGCGGCGCACGAGCGCGTCGCCTTCGAGCGCATGCGGCGTGAAGTCGCGGACGGCGGGATCGAGCGGCAGAATCTGCTGATCCCCCAGGTCATCGAACTGCCGCCGGGAGAGGCGGCCCTGCTGGAGCAGCGCCTGGGCATACTCGATCGCGTCGGCTTCGCGGTCGAGCCGTTCGGCGCGGGCGGAGAATACGTGATCCGGTCCGCGCCCGCGCTTTTTCCGGCCGGCGACTACCGCGAAGCGATCCGCCGCATGATCGCCGAGGTCGCCGACATCGGCGCGAGCGGGGAGATCGAAGAAGGGCTCGAAGACCGGCTCGCGACGATCGCCTGCCACAGCGTGATCCGCGCGCACCGCAAGCTCGAGCGCGACGAGATCCGCGCGCTGCTCCGTGACCTCGATCAGATCGATTTCGCCACCCAATGCCCGCACGGCCGCCCGGTGTTGATCGAGCTTTCCGAAGGACAGCTCGAAGCGATGTTCCGGCGCACTTAAGCTATCAGCGGTCAGCCCTCAGCTATCAGCCCGGACCGGGAGCTTACGCTGAAAGCCGATCGCTCATTGCTGATCGCTCTTCATGAAACCCAAAATCGTCGTGATTCTCGGTCCTACCGGCGTGGGGAAAAGCGAGATCGCCATCGACGTCGCCCTTGAAGTCGGCGGCGAGGTGATCAACGCCGACTCGCAGCTCGTCTACCGCGGCATGAACATCGGCACCGCCAAGCCGTCGGCGGAAGCCCGAAAAGGGGTGCCGCATCATTTAATCGACGTTGTCGACCCCGACGAGGACTTCAACGCCGCGCGCTATCGCGAGCTCGCTTTGAAGGCCATCGCGGATATCACTTCGCGTGGCAAAAAGGCCATCGTCTGCGGCGGCAGCGGGCTTTATCTCCGCGCGCTGCTCCAGGGAATTTTCCTCGGGCCCGGAAAGAATGCGGCGATGCGGCGGCGTCTGGAGGAAGAGGCTGACGCCGGCGGTCTCGAGGTCCTCTACGAGCGTCTGCAACGCATCGATCCGGCGGCGGCAGTGAAGATCCATCCCAACGATCGCCACCGGATCGTCCGCGCGCTCGAGGTTTACGAAACGACGGGCAAGCCGATCAGCGGCTGGCAAAGCGAGCACGGCTTTAAAGAAAGCGAATTCTATGTTTTAAAGATCGGACTCAATCGCGAGCGCAAGGAATTGTACCGGCTGATCGATCGGCGCACGGACGAGATGATCGCTGCCGGGCTGGTCGACGAGGTGAAGAACCTGATGGAAAGCGGATACGGCCTCGATCTGCCGGCGCTCCAGAGCATCGGCTACCGGCAGATCGGGCTTTACGTGCGCAGCGAGCTTGGCCTGGAGGAAGCGGTCGCGCTCATCAGGCGCGACTCGCATCATCTCGCCAAGCGCCAGCTCACGTGGTTTCGCGCCGACAAAGAGATCCACTGGTTCGACGCGGATACGGACGGAGAAAAGATCAAGCAGGCGGTAAAGGCCTTCTTCGTATGAGCATCAAGAAGACGGCGAATCTTTGCGCGCTCCTCGCGGCTCTGGCGGTCTTCGGGAATGCCTCCGCCGAGCGCATTAGGATCGGCGTCACGAACTATAATCTGACGTACCTCAGCGCCGGCGTCGCGCTGAAGCGCGGTTTTTTCAAGGCGGAAGGCATCGACGCGGAGATCATTCGCATGACGCCCGATGTCTCTGTGATGGCGATCACCGGCGGCGACATCGATTATTCGATGCTCTTCGGCCTGGTCGTGCGCTCCGCCGTGCGTGGCCTTCCGGTGCGGGTCGTCGCCAACTTTATGGACAGCTCGCCGCTGGCGCTGATCGCGCGGCCTCAGTTCAAGTCGGTCAAAGAGCTAAAGGGCAAAACGCTCGGCGTCAGCACCTTCGGCGCGACGCCGGAGATCGCCGCGCGCATGGTCTTCAAGCAGGCCGGCATCGATCCGGAAAAAGAGCTCAAGGTCATCGCGCTGCGCACCGACGACGCGCGCATGGCGGCGCTGAAGGAAGGGATCGTCGACGTCATCGTGATCGCGCCGCCGGCCGATGTGGAGATGCGCAAGCTCGGCTTCAACGTCGTCGCGCGGGTCGACGAGGTCTTCAAGTTTCCCTACGTCGGGCTCGGCACCAACGTGCGCAAGATCAAAGACCGGCCCGACGAGGTCAAAAGGACCGTGAAGGCGATGATCCGCGCCAACCGCTACATCCGGGAGAACCGCGAGGGCGCGATTCAGGTCCTGAACGAATGGGGCGGCACGAGATTGGAGCACGCCGCCGCGACCTACGATTCCTCCTGGAAAGTCTTCAATCCCGACGGCACGATTTCGGAAGAAGGCCTCAGACTCGTCGTGGAGCAGGCGAAGCGCGAGATGAAGATCGCGCGCGAGATCTCGCTCGACGAAGTGTCCGACTTTTCCGCGCTCCGCGCGGCGCAGAGCGAGCTGGGGCTGAAGACGCGCTAAGTAAACAAGGAGATCCTATGATCGTCGACTGGCATGCGCACGTTTATCCGCCGGAGGTGGCACGCCAGCGCCGCTGGGGAAATATCTATCCGCTGACGATCGAGAATCTTCTGGAAGCGCACGAGCGCGCCGCCATCGATCTCTGCGTCGTCAGCAACACCCTGCATTACATCAAGGACAAGACTCCGGCGGAGGCGCTGGGGTACATCCGACGCTGGAACGAGTACGCGGCCGAGATCCAGCAGCGCCACGGCGATCGGATCGTCGCCTTCGCCAGCGCGGTCCCGGGCGGGGGCAAAGAATTCATCGCCGAGACCGAGCGCGCCGTGCGGGAGTACGGGCTCAAAGGCGTTCTCATCAATTCGAGTCACCAGGGCGCCTATCCCGACGACGACGCGGCGCGGCCGTTCTTCGAGCTGCTCAGCGATTTGGACGTGCCCGCGATGATACACGCGCCGACGGTGAGCTTCGGCGAAGAGCGCATGCGCGAGTACCGCCTCGCGTCGAGCATCGGCCGGCCGTTCGACGGCTGCCTCTCGATCGCGCGGCTGATCGTCCGCGGCGTGCTCGAGCAGTTTCAAAAGATAAAGCTTGTCGGCTGCCATCTCGGCGGCGGCATCTGCGAGGTCATCGGCCGGATGGACTACGCCTACGAGCTGGGCGACGCGGCCTCGGGCCTCGGCCCGTACGAGCCGATGATGATCAAGCACGCGCCGAGCCATTACCTGAAAAGGATGTACTTCGACACCGTCAGCTACCATCCGCCGGCGGTCATGTGCGCGCTCCAGACCGTCGGCGCCGACCGCCTTCTATTCGGCAGCGACGCGCCGCCGCTGCTGCCGCTGCTCCCAAAAGCGAAGAGGATCATCGAGGAGCTACCGATAAGCGCTGAGGAAAAAGAGGCGATACTGGGCAAAACCGCGCTCGGACTGTTGAAGCGGAAAAGTTAAAGTCTTACTTTAATACGCCGAAAGCGTAGAGCGCGACGACCGCGAGGAGGACGACGAGCAACACCCGCGCGGCCGTCATCAAATGCGTGCTTCCTACCGGCCGGGCCCCTTTGATTCGCACTCCCGAAAACGCGACGAGAGCGATGACTACAGCTACGAGGATGAGAGCGGTGAGCCACAGCATACGGGCAATGGCGCCTCAGCAGCACGGCAGGGGATTTTCGATCAGGTTATAGACGTCGTCGAAGGTGACGTCGTTGATCGTCCGCTGGATCTTGAAGAGCCGCGGCGGCTCGCCCTTTAAAAACACGATGATCGCGGTCTCGATCGGCGGGCAGCCGGGCTTGACGCACGGCACTTCTTTGACGACGATCGGCGCCTCGGGCGGGAACTGCAGGTTCTGCTGTGTCCAGTATTTGATCTGATCGAGGGTGAACGGCGAGGTATCGAGCGGATTGCGGCCGAAGGGATCGACCGCGGCCGCCGCTGCGCCGTTGCCGGAGGAAAAACAGGCCTTGAAGCCGCCGACGATCTTCTCCTCGTCGAGATCGCGGCCGATGAAAACCAGCCGATTGATGCGCTCCTCGTCGTTGGCCCACCGGCGGCCCGGGCGTCCCTCGAACAGCATGTGGACGCCCTGAAAGACAAATTGATCGGGGTCGCCGCGGAGATTCAAAATGCCCTTCATGCGCAGAATGTTCGGACCCTGTTCGGTGATGACGGAGCGGAACCATTCGCTCACTTTGAGGCCGTCGAGATCGCCGGGCAGGACGATCGAGACCGTCGAGATATCTTCGGTGTGCTTGTGATCCTCGGAATGGTTTTGCGCCTTGCCTTCGAGGGCTAGGCTCTGAAGATCGAGGATGATCGAGATGTCGACGTCGGAGTTCTTCGTCTGGCAGATGCGCGCGGCACCGTTGATGTTGCGGATCTTGTATTCCAGCTCGGACAAATCCTCCGGCGAGATCAGGTCCATTTTGTTGAGCAGCACGAGGTCGGCGAAGGCGATCTGCTCCTTCGCCTCGGGCGAGCGGTCGAGCTGCTGGAAAATATGCTTGGAGTCGACGACGGTCACCACGCCGTTCATGCGGAATTCGCTGCGGATGCGGTCGTCGATGAAAAAGGTCTGGACCACGGGAGCCGGATCCGCGAGCCCGGTGGTCTCGATCATGAGCGTATCGAAGCTGCCGCGCTGCTCGAGCAGATTGAAAAGCGTGCGCAGGAGATCGCCGCGCACGGTGCAGCAGATGCAGCCGTTGCTCATCTCGACGATCTCCTGATCGGAAGAGATAAGCAGGTGATGGTCGATGCCGACCTCGCCGAACTCATTCACGATGACCGCCACGCGCCGCCCGTGCTCGGTTGTGAGGATGCGGTTCAAAAGCGTCGTTTTCCCGGCGCCGAGAAAGCCCGTGAGCACCGTGACGGGAATGCGCTGTTCCTGCTCTCTATCCATCGAAGTAAAGGGTAACAACGAGCGGAATCCGAGTCAAATAACGGGGCGCTCGTTACCTGTAGAGCCGCTTGATGAAGCCGCTCTGGTCGAGCTCTTTCAAATAGGTAAGATCGACCAGACTCGCCGGGGAGATTTCGCGGGTCTTGGGGCTGCGCGAGCCGATCTCGTCCAGCACCATTTGAATGCCCTTCATCGTCGGGTAGGGAACCTGCGGCATGACGTTCACCGCGTAATGGCGGTACGTCTCCTCCAGCATCTCGCGCTCGTCGATGCGCGAATATTTCGCCAGCACTTTAAGGCTGAATTCCTTGTCGGTCTTGAAGCGCGCGAGCCCCTCGACATAGGCTTTTAAGTATGCGCGGAGGGTATCCGGACGCTCGCGCATGTAGCTCTTGGTCGTGACCACGCCGGCGCCCTGGTAATCGACGCCGATCGCGCTCATATCGGCGAGCAGGCTGAAGCCGGCCTTCTGCGCGCGGAGATTGAGCGGCGAGGAGAGGACGCCGCCGTCGATGCCGCCGGAGCTAAGTCCCGCGAGGATTTCCGGCGAGCCGCCCATCTGCAGCAGCGCGACGTCACGCTCCGGAGCGATTTTCCACTGGCTCAATACGTATCGCAGCAAAAAATCGTCCGAGGTGCCGAAGCGCGTGACGCCGAGCTTCTTTCCCTTCAAGTCTTCGGCTCTTTTGATCGCGGGCTTGACCATCAGTTTTTGCCCCGGCTTGTGATTCGCCCCCGCGAGCATGACGAGATCGGCGCCCGCCTGATTCGCCTGGATCACGGCTGGAATGGCGATCTCGGAGATCGGAATTTCCTTTGCGAGCATCGCCTGGACGATCTTCGAGCTGCCGGAGATGTAGATCAGCGTTACGTCCAGACCGTACTTGTCGAAAAGGCCGGCGTCCTTCGTGACCCAAAGAATGCCCATGGACCCGACGGTCGTCGGGTAGGCGACTCGCAACTTCGTCTGCGCACGCGCAGACGAAGCCGACAAGAGAATCGTAACGAGTACCGCGAAGACAGCGCTGCGTCGGGCGCTCATCATTATTTGCCGCCCCAGGTATAGAGTCCAACGATCACGCCGTCGGGCGCTTTGACCGCGGCGCGCGTCCGTCGCTTGACGGGCGAGTCTTCCGGCACGCCCGGCGCTTCCAGCTTGACCGGCTCGGCCAGGATCTCGACGCCGGCCTCGCGCAGGCGCGCGATCTCAGCGGCGACGTCGCTCACCCGCAGCGCGATCTCCCGCATGCCGATGCGGTAATCGTAACTCGCCTCGCCTTTCGGCGGATCGACGAGCGTGTAAAGCTCGAGCTTCGCTCCGGATGCGCCGGGAAAGCGCAGATACGCCATCTCGCGATGGTAGGTCGTCTTCGGCTTGTAGCGCGCGAGCAGCGTAAAGCCGAGGAGCGAGGTATAAAAGTCGATCGTCCGGTCCATGTCCGAGGCGACGATGCCGACGTGATCGATCTCTTGAATCATAATTTAGCTCCTTACTTAGTCACGGCTCTTGATACTCGCATCTGGGACAGGACTGCCGCTTCGAAGACTTCAAGATCGACCAGCCGCACACTTTGCAGGCCGTCACCTCTTCGCCCAGCATGCCGCGCACCATGGGGCCGCAGCGCTGCGCGCCACACGGCCCCGTGCCGACGCCGGTCATGCGCCTGACCTTCTCGAAACTATCGGCGCCCCTCGCGATCGCTTTGACGATCGCGCCTTTGCGAATCTTGTTGCACAGGCAGATCGGGCGATAACTTTCGATGATGGCCCGCTCGCGCGCTCTTCTGATCTCTTCCGAATCGTTCAAGCCGTTGCTTGCCTTCTATTTCGTAGCGATCACCAGCGAAGAAGTAAGCGGCGGCGGGAGCACGACTTCATGCACGCCGTGAAATCCGGCGCTCTCCAGCCATCCTTTCACCTCGGTAAAAGAATAGCATTTTCCGCGCTCGGTTGTGAGCAGCATGAGCAGCGCGAAAACGGCGCCGGAGGCCGGATGGGTATGCGCCTCGTTCAGAATATGGTCCTTGATAACGATCCGGCCGCCTTCGCCGAGGCAGCCGTAGAGCTTCCCCATCAAGCGGCCGTTTTCTTCGGCGCCTTCGCCGTGGATGATATTCGAGAGAAAGACCATCTGATATTCGCCGGGAATCTCGTCCGTTCGATAGTCGCCGGATATAAGCTCGATGCGGTCGCCGAGTTCCGCGGCGCGCACGAACTTTTCGGTTGTCTTTAAAGTCGCCGGCAGATCGAAAACGGCCGCCGTCAAGGCCGGATATTTTCGGCAAAAATGGATCGGATAGGTGGCCGGACCGGAGCCGATGTCGAGCAATGTTTGGGTGCTGCTAAGATCGAGCTTTTCAAGCACGATCTCCGCGTCGCCGCGCGCCCGCACGAGCGAATCCATCCCGGCGATGAAACGCTCGGTTTCCTCGGGGGTGTTCTGGTACATATCCGCGGCGCGCGCGGATGTTCCGCTGCGAATGCTTTGCGCCAGCTCTCCCCAGCAATTCCATAACGAAGAATCGAAGCGAATCATGCCGCCGAGATATTTAGGCGAGCGCTTGACCAGATACATCGCCGAGGTTTCATTGAGTCCGTAGAGCGCCGACTCCTTTTTCAACAAGCCGATCGCGGCGAGCGCGTCGAGCAGCAGCTCGGTCGCACGCGGATCCGCCTTGACGGCGCGCGCGACCGACGCGGCGTCGCGGGATTGCCCCAGCGCTTCGAAAACGCCCAATTCCACGGCGGCCTGAATGGCGCGCGCTTCCGCGTGGCCTCCGGCGAGTCTCGTCAGCTCCGCGAAGTTCATGTTCAAAGTTTTTCTATAATTTTGTAGCTGCGGCTCTTCGGCTTGAACGGCGCCACGATGCCTTGTTTGACCATCAGGCGAATCTCGCGGTACGCGGTGTCGCGGTCCACCTCGCCGATGCGCTGATAGTCCGTCGTGGAAAAAGATTTTCCATGGGCATAGGCGTACGCCAGCAGGCGCCGCTGGCGCACGGAGGTGGCGCCGAACTGGTTGAGCCAGCGCAGCGTCATGTCGTCGTAAATCGGGGTGTTGCGGAGCGTCACTGTAAAGATGAAGCCTTCGGTGGAAAATTCCGGCGCCTGCAGGCCGTGGTTTTCCATCTCCTGAAACATGCGCGGGATACCTTCCCCCATTTCACGCAAATAACCCAGATCGGCGAGGACGCGGACGATCAGCGGGTTGCGCGAAAAGTGCACTCTCTGTTGCTGCCGCAGTTGTTCGACGGTGACGGGGGAGGGCGGGAGGCCGGGGCTCCGTATCTCGATGCGGTCGTCGAACATCCAGACCTCGATGGGCGCGCCGGTGAGGCTGTAGTCGCGGTGGGCGACCGCGTTCACGAGCGCCTCCTGCCAGGCAAACAGCGGATATTCGAGCCGCTCGCGAAAGAAGAGATCGTGCAGCAGGGTGCGCTCGCGGACATGTTCCTTGATCCGTCCCACGGTTTCGTCGATCAGCCGGCTGAGCGGCGCTTCGAAGCGGATGCGTTTGACGACGTTGAGCGCGGCGCCGTGCCGCCTCTCGGTCCCTTCGTATTTGACAAAGTCGATGCCCGAGCGCGGATGCCAGCGCATCGGATCCTTCGCGAACAGGAGCAGCGCCGCCATCGTCGCCGGAGGCGGCTCGCGCGAACTGTCGAGCAGATGATAAACGCGAGTCAGCAGACTGAGCGGATCGCGGGAGTCGCCGATCTTTTCGCCCAGCATCTCGACGGCGCCAAAGTCGAGATCGTCGAGAGCGGCTTCGACGACGTTCTGACGCTCGTAAAAAACGCGCCGCTTGCTTTCCCGGAGACTCTCGATCTGCTCCGGCGGCAGCGCCGGGTTTTCCATCGCGATGCGATAAAAGGCGCGACCCGTGGCGATGCGGTGGACTTCGGGACTCGAAGCGATCTCGAAAATGAGGAGAATGAGATTGCCGAGCTGGGCGCGCCGGCAAGTCGGCGCGAGGGGCGGTGAGAGCAGGGACTGGGGCGCGCGAATCAATTCCTGGAGCTCGTCGGGAGGTGACGGAATGCCGGTAACCGCCTTGTCGGGCTCGACGCCGACGAGCAGCGTGCCGCCGTCGGAGTTCGCCATGCCGCCGGCCAGCCGCGCGATGTCGCGAGCCAAGTCGTCGCCGGATTTTTTTTGCGTGGCGTTTTTTTTGTAGTCGTAGGCGCTTAGGAACTCAAGGAATTGACCGCGCTCCTGGCGGAGCAGAAGGCCGATCTCTTCGCCGTCCATGACAAGCCGTGGGGTGCAGGATTAAATATCTTAAAGCATCGGAGAGGGCTTCCCTAAATCGAAGCGTAAAGCTCAGCCCTCCGCATTCAACCGCACGATTTCAAAAATCATCGCCGCCGAAACATACAGATCGTTCAAATCGAGCCACTCCTTCACCGTATGAATGTCGCGCATCCCGGTGGAAAGATTGGCGACCTCGAGTCCCTTTTTATTGAATACGTTGGCGTCGCAGCCGCCGCCGGTCGCCTGCGTCTGGACTTCGATGCCGATGTTTTTGCCGGCCCTGCGCACGAGCCGCACCAGTGAGGAATCGTCCGCGACGTTGAGCGCGTCGTAGTCGCGCTCGACCCGGGCCTCGACGCTGGCGCGATGGAGCTTGCCGTCGAGCGTGAGGCTATGGGCCGCCGCCGCTTCGTTCAGGCAACGGATCATATGCTCGGTTTGCGCGGAGAGCTTCGCCTCGCTGTGGCTTCGCGCTTCGCCGCGGAGAATGACGGAGTTAGGCACGATGTTGACGGCGACGCCCCCTTCGACGACCCCGATATTGGCCGTCGTTTCCGCGTCGATGCGGCCGAGCCGCATCCGGGCGATGCCTTCGGCGGCGACCTGAATCGCGTTGATGCCGCGTTCCGGGCAGACCCCCGCGTGCGCCTCGAGGCCGCGGACTTCGATCTCGAAGCGATTCGCCGCCGGCGCGCGGGTGAAGAGAAAGCCGACGGAGTCGCTGTCGAGGACCAGGCCGGTGCGGGCGCGCAGGCGCGACACGTCGAGACACTTGGCGCCGATGAGCCCTGCCTCTTCGCAAATCGTAAAGACGACGTCGATCGGGCCGCATGGAATATTGTTTTCCTTGAGCGCCCGGAGGGCCTCGCAGATGATCGCGACGCCGCTCTTGTCGTCGCCGCCGAGGACGGTCCGCCCGTCGCTCTTCAGGATCGTGCCGGTCAGGATCGGTACGACTCCTTCGCCGGGCGCCACGGTATCCATGTGCGCCGACAGCAAAAACGGCCGCGCGTCCGCCAGCGTTCCCGGCCAATAGGCGATCACGTTGCCGACGTTGCCGCCGACTTTTTCTCCGGCGTCGTCGATCGCGACCTGCGCCCCGAGCTCTTCCATCTCGCGCTTGAGCCGCAGCGCCACCTCGCGCTCGCGGCGCGACAGACTGTCGATGCGGATGAGCTCGATGAGGAGATTCTTCAGCCGTTCCTGATTGATCATGTCCGCTCCGACTCGAGACGGCCTTTCGCCTTTCCCTTTTTCGCGGACGCGCGAATGTATTTGACCGAAATAGGGGACAAATCCCGCGGACCGGTCATCACCTCGACGATCGAAAACGTCGATGCCTTGGCGGCCTCTTCGAGCGCCCGGCGCAACTGTGCCACAGTCTCGACCCGAAAGCCACGCCCGCCCCAGAGACGCGCCAGGTCGGCGTAGCGCCACGTTGGCAGCGCGAGCAGGTCCTGGCGCTGGGTGACCGGGCGGAAGATGCCCCAGCCGCCGTTGTTGAGCAGCACGACGATCGGGTTGAGCTTGTATCTAAGCGCGTGCGCGATCTCGACTCCCGTCATTTGAAAGCCGCCGTCGCCGGTGAGGATCAACGGGCGCAGCCCCGTACCGATCTGCGCGCCCATCGCCCCGGGAACCGCGAAGCCCATAGAGGCATAAAAGCCTTGCGCCAGGTACAGCCCGTCGCCCCCGACTTTGATATCGATGCCGCCGAAAAGGGAATCGCCGGACTCGGCGACCACCATGAATTTCTTTTGTCGGGCGAGGAACCGATTGATCTCGCGCAGCACGTCGGCGACCCGCACGGGACGCGCGAGCCCAGGCGCTGCCGGAGCGAGATTATCGTTGTAAGCGACTTTTTCCCGATGCGGCTTCAATTCGGCGCGCATGAGCCCGTGGACGAAATCGCGCAGCGTCACGTCGGTGTATGTGTGAAAGCTCACGTTGACGTGGTGCTCCACTGCCCAGATCGAGCGGTGGCGCAGCGCGTCCGCCGGCTGGCTGCCGCCGAGCTCGATGTCGGTCAAGAACATGCCGAGCCCGAGGATGAGATCGGCCTGCTCGACGCGTTCGCGAATGGCGCGCGGACTGACGGCGCCGATATACACGCCCATATACAGCGGGTGATTCATGGGAAACGCGCCCTTGGCCAGCACCGAGGTGCAGCACGCCGCGCCGATCTGCTCAAGCAATTTTACGATATCCTTGGCGAGCTTGAAGCGGAAGGCCTCGATGCCGATCAGCACCACGGGCCGCTTCGCCGAATTCAAACGCTCCGCGGTGTCGCGCACCGCCTCGTCCAGTTTGTGGCGGTCGGACTGCATGTGAGGCAGCTCGCCGTCCCAATCGATGATTTCCTTCGGGACGGGTATTTCACGCTCGACCATATCGCGATGGATTTCCAGATAGCCGGGCTGCTGGTTGAGCCAAATCGCGCGGACGACGGCGTCGATGTCCGTCGCTGCGCGCAGCGGATCGTCGATCGTCTTCGCCGCGCAGGTCACCTCTTTGTAGATGTTAAACTGGGACTCGATCGCCTTCGCCTGGTGGTGGATGAGGACGCCGAGCTTGCGCTCCTCTTCGCCGGGGCCGCCGCTGATGACGAGGATCGGAACGCGCTCGGCGAAGGAGCCGGCGATCGGATTGACCATGTTGTGGCCGCCGGCGCCGTAGGTGACGCAGATCGCCCCGATACGCCCCGTGCTTCGAGCGTAGCCGTCGGCGGCGAAACCGACGCCGGGCTCGTGTGAGAGCGTAATGATCTTCAAGCCGCGCGGGCGGCCGAATTTAAAAAAGAGATTGATGACGAGGTCGCCGGGGATGCCGAAAAGGTGGCTGAGCCCGATCTTTCGTAGATAGGCGACGAGGTAGTCGCCCAGTTTCATTTTCGCTTCCATCGACTAGTTCCGGGAAGTGGCGCGGGCGGCCAGGGGAGGGGCGAGGCGCATCTTCGATCCGTTGTGTAAGCGAGCTGTCGTTAGAATAAAAATTGGTGGCGGTGGACGGACTCGAACCGTCGACTCCGCGGATATGAGCCGCGTGCTCTGACCAACTGAGCTACACCGCCGCTGGATTTTGAGGCTGAATTTGTCCGAAGCTTCAGCCAAAGACGAATAGTATTTTTATTGACTCAACGGGGCGAAGTCAAGGAAGCGCCTTCGCCCATCGATCCCTGACGGAGCGGCGAACGACTTCTTTTTGTCCTCGCCCAATCTGGAAAAGAGTTCTTTCCGCGAGCTCGAGGCAGCTCAGGCGGTTGCCGTAAACGAGACCGGTGTCGAGGCCGACTTTATACGGAAGGTGGAAGAGCACCTGCTCTTGCGGCGTGTGGCCGAAAACGACGGTGTAAGGGAGGTCGTGCGGGTTAAGAATGAACTCGTCGCGAATCCACAGCATCTCTTCTTCCTCTTGCATCTCGAAGCTCTTCCGCGGGTTGATGCCGGCATGCACGCACAGAAAGCGGTCGACGATGTAGTACGGCTGGAGATCCTTCAAGAACTTGATATGCGCCGGCGGAATAACCAGCAGAATATCCGCAGACCCTTGATTGTTCGGCCCGGCGCCGTAGCTTATGAGTGTCGCGCCGCCGCCGTTGTACAGGAACATGTCGCCGTATTTTCCCGGAAAACCCATGTACGAGAGGAACATGTCCTCGTGATTGCCCTTGAGAAAGATCAATTCGGCGCTGCAAGTGCGTTGCAGCTCGATGAGATAGGAGATCACCCCGTTCGAATCCGGTCCGCGGTCGACATAGTCGCCCAAAAAGACCAGACGATCGGCGGGATTGAGGGGTAGCTTATCGACTAAGCGTGTCAACTCCTCAGGGCAGCCGTGGATATCGCCGATAACGTAGGTTCGCACAACCATTTATCGTAAGCCACGGAAGGGGTGCACTTCAAGGCGAGCGATGAATGAATTGTATTAGAAATTGACGTTTGGCGCGATATGGAGTAATCTAGCCACGTCTTCTCATGAAAATTCGTGACGCGTATTCGAGCTACCTACTGGTGGCGGGATTTACCCTGCTCGTTCTCGGAGTCGGCAACTGGGTCGCAGGGGCCATGGAGATCTCGAAGTATCAAGGTTTAATGCGGAAAACAGCCCCGACCGGCCTAGAGGAGAGCTACCGCAGCTTTCAGGAACTGGATCAGCAAAAGAACGAGGAAGTGCTCCGGCGCATCACCGAGGACCGGGAGCGGTACAATGCGGCGAAGGTCAAGATCGACTTTTATTACGTCGTATTGAGCGGCGGTAGGCTATTTTTCCTCTTTGGCGCGCTGCTCACGTTCTTTGCCCTCATTCGATTGATCCGTCAGGACTCGCTGATCAAGATCAAACGACTAGGCGCTCGCCCAACGTACTAAACAGAACAGGGGATTACTTAGAGGGTTTCGATTTCTGGTACTTGCGATAGTCGTAACCGGTGGCCATCGCAAGCAGAATGTCTTCCATGCCGCCGGTCTTTTCTCTCCTGAGAATCAGCAAACGGTCGAAAAACTCCTTAAAATCTTTGAAAACCCGCTGATTCTCGTCGCACTTTCTAAGATAGAAGTCCTTAATTCGGGTAATCGTAAATCTAAGCGCAGAGAAGCGCAGCTCGTTCGGGAAAGAGTCCCATTCCGGCAGCGACAGCGGGCGCAGGCTTTCGTAGCCCGTGATCAGCGGCTCAAAACGTTCGAGCTGATAGCGGCCGTCGTTGTAGCAAAAGGCGTTGACAGCGGTCGCCAGATCATAAATCAGCTTGCCTCGGCAGGCCGCCTCGAAATCGACGATGCCGATGAGCCGCGATCCTTTGAACTTAACGTTATCCGGAAACAGATCGCCGTGGATGATTCCCTTCGGTAGATTATTGTCGAGATAGTTCTCGAGGTAAGCGACCTCATCGTCAAGCACGCGCACGATGTGCTTTAGATGCATCGGCAGTTGGCGTCGCACTTCACGATAGATCGAGAGAATTTTAGTGAAGCCGAACCGATTATCGATACCTTTTTTATACCCGCGGCCAATCAAGTGTAGATCAGCCAGGGCGTGACCCACGACTTCGAGGTGCGTCGGAGTTAGTTTCTCTATGGGAAGCTCGACCCCGTCGATGTATTTGCTCACCGAAGCGAGTTTCCCGTGAAGCTCGTGATAATAGCGGCCTTTTTTACTTCTGAGAGGCTGCGGACAGGGGCAGCCCTGCTTGCGCAAAAAAAGCAGCAACTCGAGTTCCTGCTTGACCTCAAGTTCTCCTTTGACCTCGTCGATTTTTAAGAAGAACCGGCCGCGCTTGGTTTCCAGAAGATAATGGGTGTTGACCGAACCGTTGCGAATTCCGTTGTAGGATATTAGATCGCCGAGGCCGAACTCGTCGGCGATTCGAGCACAATCTCTCTTGTGAAGGACCGTGTAGACTGCCATCAACGACTCTGCTTGTTCCAGTGTGCAGTTAACAGGCGTTTTACGATCGTGGAACTCCTCAAGTATATTTTAAAACCCCTGTAATGTCAACTTTTTATATTACCCCTGTGTACAACGTAGCTATTCCCCTTTTGATCCGGGATGTTAGAAATTTATCGTTTATGCCTAAAAATTGGGCATAATTCGGAACTCGACATAGTAACGAATTATAAGCCGAACAGTCATTCGGTGCCAATAAAGGACATCGAAACCCGTTGTAAGCACACTGTATTTTTTACTTGACAACGATACTGGGATTTTTCTAATGTCCCGCCCAAGGAAAACAGGCGTGCAAATGATTTGCGGGTCTGACGGGCGGTTTGTCTTTTCCCGGGCCGGCTAGGAGAGGGTTCCTAGTGTGGCTCGTTATGCCTGCCCGAGAGTAAGTTTCGCGAAAAGCTTAGCTCTGCCGAAGGACAGAGCGGCGGGAGGAAGCGGTAATGGCTAACGGTAAGGTCAAATGGTTCAACAATTCCAAAGGCTACGGCTTCATTGAAAAAGAAGGCGGCGGAGACGTGTTTGTCCATTACAGCGCCATACAGGGGGACGGCTTCAAGACCCTAAACGAGGGGCAGACCGTGGAATTCGAAATCGCCCAGGGCGAGAAGGGTCCCCAAGCTATCAACGTCATCAAAGTCTAAAAGTAAGGAAGCGAGCGGCTAGCGAAAAAACTTTTCGATTTTTCGCTTGAGGACAGCGTAGTCCATGATCGGTTTGGCGATATAGTCGCTGCAGCCGGCACTCAAGGCCTTTTCTTCGTCGCGCTCCATCGCTTGAGCGGTGAGGGCAATAATCGGCAAGTTTTTACCCCAGTTGGTATCTCTCAGCGCTTTGGTGGTTTCCCAGCCGTCCATAACCGGCATTTTCAAATCCATGATGATGAGGTCGGGTCGGGATTTCGTCGCGATCTCCAGGGCTTCTTTGCCGTTGGACGCGAGAACAACCTCGTAGTCACCCATGCTTTGCAGGCGATAGAGCAGGATTTCGCGAGTATCCTCGTTATCTTCCACGACTAGAATTCTCTTTCCCCCCATGCGATCTCCCTGCTCCATCCCTCAAAATTTTGGGTAGTCTTGAAGTTCGATCAGAGTAAATGGGGTGGTTCTCGATGTCAAGTCGAAAAACGTCTTGAAGACGTCTAATCCAGTTTCAGTTTTGCCCTAGATCGTTTATAGTCTGGGTATGGAAGCCGCGTCACACTCACCGAACATCAAAACCGGCGACGACCGTATGCTGGTGGAATCCGTGGTTGTGACCCGTCTGGATAGCGCTATCAATTGGGCCAGAAAGTATTCTCTTTTTCCTTACCCCTTCGCGACCGCATGCTGCGCCATGGAATATATGTCCCTGTCCATGTCGCCCTACGACATCGACCGCTTCGGCGCGCTGCTGCCGCGCTTCAGCCCGCGTCAGGCGGATCTTTTGATGGTGATCGGCACGGTCAATCAAAAACTGGCTCCTGTCCTAAAGCGCGTTTATGAGCAGATGGCCGAACCCAAATGGGTCATGGCTTTCGGCGCCTGTGCGGCGAGCGGGGGCTTCTACGACAACTATGCCACGGTCCAGGGCATCGACAGGGTCATCCCTGTCGATGTCTACGTCCCCGGCTGTCCGCCCCGTCCCGAAACGGTCCTTGACGGGCTCATGGAGCTCCAGGGACGTATCGCTCGCGGGTTGGCAACCAAATAAGGCTGGGTTTTAGCGACTCTCCTGGATCTTGACTTTAACGATCGGATTTACTATAAATGGATTATCTCTAAAGGAAGCTTTGCGACTATTTTTTTGCCTTAATAACTGATTTCTACAATCGGAAATATAGGAATTAAGGACCACGCGAATGAGCACAACTTGGAAAGACAAGCTCGGCGATCGAATCGCTTCCGATCTCGGACGCGAGATCGATATTTTCGAGACGCAGATCGAGCTGCGAAAACAGGGGAAGATCGACGAGCGAGTGTTTGCCGAGACCCGGCTTCGCCGCGGCATCTATGGACAGAGATACGACAACGGGCAGCGCCACGACGGACAGAAAATTCAAAAACTGAAAATCGCCGCCGGTGGACTGACCAAGGGTCCCGACACAGTCTGGGACGCGCCGGGAATGATGCGCATCAAAGTCCCGTTCGGCGGCCTCAACGCCGAGCAGATGGAAACGCTGGCGGATCTGTCCGAAGAGTACGCGGATGGAATCTCGCACGTCACGACGCGCCAAGACATCCAGTATCACTTTGTTCATATCGAGGACACGCCTGCGCTGATGCGGCGTTTGGCTGCGGTAGGCATTACAACGCGCGAGGCCTGCGGCAACGTGGTGCGCAATGTGACGGCCTGCCCCCTGGCCGGCATCTGCCGCGACGAAACGTTCGATGTCACGCCCTATGCCAAGGCGAGCTCGAAATTCCTGCTCGGCCATCCCGATACGCAGGACTTCGGCCGTAAATTCAAAGTCGCCTTTTCCGGCTGCGCCCAGCATCCCTGCGGCCTGACCAGCATGCACGACATGGGCGTGATCGCCCGCACGCGCTCGGAAAACGGGACAGAGCGGCGCGGTTTTGAATTTTACGTCGGCGGAGGGCTCGGCGCCGTTCCCTACAAGGCGCAGCTGTTCGACGAATTCCTTCCCGAAGAGGAGCTGCTGCCGACGGCGCAGGCGATCGCCCGCGTTTTTGCCCGGCTCGGAGAAAAACGCAATCGGGCCCGCGCGCGCATCAAGTTTTTAATCGCCAACCTCGGCATCGAGAAGTTCCGCCAATTGGTCGCCGAAGAGCGACGCAAGCTTGCGCCCGATGACCGTTGGACCGGCTATCTTGCCGATACCCGGCAGGATAGCGAGCGGCCGCTCAGGGCCGGCTCGGCTTTGAACGGACAGGTGCGGCCCGAAGGATTCGAAGCCTGGTACGCGACGAACGTCTATCGGCAGCGACAGCCCGGCTATGTCGCCGCGACGGTGACGCTGCCGCTGGGCGATATCACGGCCGATCAGCTCCGCGATCTCGCCGGCATCGCGCGCCGTTTTGTCAGAGAAACCGTGCGCACGACCGTCGATCAGAATATTCTCCTTCGGTGGGTGAGCGAGGCGGACCTGCCCGAGCTTTACCGCGCGCTCAAGCAAATCGGCTTGGCGGATCCCAATGCGGGCACCATCGTCGACGTCACTTCCTGCCCCGGCACAGACACCTGCAAACTGGGCATCGCGTCGTCGCGCGGATTGGCCAAGGAATTACGGCAGCAGCTCAGCGAAAAGAGCTTCGAGCTCGATCAGGCGGTGAAAGACCTCCGCATCAAAGTGAGCGGCTGCTTCAATTCCTGCGGTCAGCATCACGTGGCGGATATCGGTTTTTACGGCATCAGCCGCAATATCAACGGCTACACCGTGCCGCATTTTCAGGTCATGCTCGGCGGGAAATTCCGCGACAACGCCGGCGCCTACGGTCTCGCGATCGGCGCGGTGCCGTCGAAGCGTATTCCCGAGGTCGTGACGCGCGTCACCGACCGCTACGTCGCCGAACGG